>Ga0209648_10002426_pt1 | contig 15459 bp, 17 predicted proteins | sample GraSoi2013_115cm_FD_185830 | JGI IMG/M metagenome (GOLD analysis project Ga0209648, IMG submission 185830) | Grasslands soil microbial communities from the Angelo Coastal Reserve, California, USA - Sample 9_17_2013_115cm (SPAdes) (version 2) | ecosystem: Environmental > Terrestrial > Soil >...
CGTCTGCTATCAGCGCAAGCGTCTTGCCGTTTTTCTTGAGTGTATCTTACTCAACTTTGATGTTTTCTTTCTCCGGAAGATTCATCCGCGACCGCACTTCCTTCCGACCCTCGCGTTCCCTTTGTGTTTCCGATTATTAAGTCTCCGCTGCCGCAGTGAGTTCAAGTTTCCCCCCTCAACCACTCAAGCCTTTGGATTCTAAACCTCGCTCCGCGGTTTGTGTGAGAACGAAGGATCCCCTGCCAAGATGCACCAAAGCCTTGCCGCCAGGCTTACGCCGACCCTCCTGGTCCTGACTGTGTATCCGGAAACCAAAGGGGCTCGCGGGAAAGAACTCAGAAGGAATTCTCGGTGGCTGGAGTAGGGGTCTCAAAGGCAGGTCCCCGCTAACTTCTCTGGATAGCCAACGTCTAAACTCTTTCTTGGGTAAGACTTCGGTGAAGCTGGAAAGGAAAAGTGATCCGGCGATGTGTTCTTCGAGTGGCGACGTTCGGCATACTGTCTTTCATCGCTGTGCCACGATCCCCGGCGAAGGCATTGCATTCCAAGACCCCCGCGAACGACGTTGAGGCAGTCATTTCCCACGCTGCCGAAGAATTTTTCAAGAGTTCACCGCAAGCCGTCGGGGTTTCCATCGGTGTTTTCAAGGACGGAAAAACATACACTTACAATCGTGGAACGATAGAAAAGGGGAAAGAGCATCTGCCCACGGCCTACACCCTGTACCCCATTGCGTCCATCACCAAGACCTTCACTGGAACTCTTCTGGCGCAGGCCGTGATCGAAAAGAGAGTGAAATTCGACGACGATGTTCGCAAATATTTAGACGGCGATTACCCGAATCTTGAGTTCCAGGGACATCCCATACAGCTCGGCTATCTCGTCAACCACAACTCCGGATTGCCGTTTAATCTACCGGACATCCCCGAAAACCAGCCTCCATTCACCTCCCCCGTATCGCCCGAGACTCAGGAAATGCTGGACCAGTACAGCCGCAAAGACTTCCTGGCGGATTTGCACAAAGTGGAACTCAAGACAGTTCCCGGCGAGAAATTCAGTTACTCAAATACCGCCGCCGTGCTTCACAGCATTGTCCTGGAACGCGTCTATGGAGCGCCTTACGATGAACTCGTTAAGCAAAAGATCGCTAAGCCTCTGGGCATGGCGGAGACCACTATCTCCGTGAGCAAGTCGCAAACCGGTAGGCTAGCAAGAGGTTACGACGAGCACGGTGCGATCGTCCCTTATCCCACGGAAATGCTGCTGGGCGCTGGGGCGTTGAAGTCCACAGTGTCCGACTTGCTGAAATACGCTCGTTGGGAGCTCGCCGAAGAAGACCCTGCCGTGAGAGTTTCGCACGAACCGCGTTTCATTCTCACCGACAATTTTTCGGTCGGACTGAATTGGCAGATGATTCACGCAGGCGGCAATCGCCGCATCTGGCAGGAGGGAAACCTCCCCGGCTTTGTAAGCATGTGCATGACTTTCCCGGAGCTGCATATGGCCGTGGTTTTTCTCGCAAACGAGGACGACCCCAAGTCCTCACACGCGCTCTCCCTTATGGCCAATCAGATTGCCACGACGCTGGACGCGAGGTCGGCGCCTCTAAACCCATAAGGTCTCACGCCGCCGGATACACTCCCAGCACCTTCACCATGTCCGCCACCGCCTTCAACTGCAGCAGCGCTCCCTTGGACAATCGGTCGTCTCCGCGCAGAAAGTCGGCATAGAAAACGTACTCCCAGGGCCGCCCACGAATAGGGCGAGACTCAATCTTGCTCAAACTAATATCGCGCTCAGTGAACACACCCAAAGCCCGGTGCAACGCCCCCGGAACGTTCTTCAGCCCGAACGCGATGGAGGTCTTATTAGCTCCCGGCAGAACGCGCCTCTTTCTCCGCAACAAAAAAAAACGCGTGAAGTTCCGCTTATCGTCTTCAATCCCCGCTGCGAGGATGCGCCCCTTGTACACCGACGCAGCATGACGGCTGGCAATCCCCGCCGCGTCGCGCAACCGGCTCGCGATTACATGCTTCACGCTCCCCGCGGTGTCGTAAAACGGGGCAGCTTCAATTCCCGAATTCTTACGCATTTCGTTTGCGAAAATGCACGGCGAATCTCCGCTTGCTTCACTCCCGGCGCCGCAATCAGGTTGTGCACAATCCGCAAATGAAACTCGCGCTGGATGAACACATCACGCGCCAACAGCAAGTCGGCGTGTTCCGTCACGGTTCCAGCCAGTGTGTTTTCGATGGGAATCACCGCAATCGGGACTCTTCCCGCTTCCAGCCGGTCGAAGACTTCCGCCGACCGGGCACATGGAACAATGCTGCAACCCGGCAACATCCGCCGCGCCGCTTCGTGACTGAACGATCCCAGCTCTCCCTGGATGGCAACTTTCATCTCAGCACGTCTGTAGACACAACCGGCAAAAGCAAGTCCTTTTCCAACAGCAGAGCGTCCATGCCGTTTGAATAGTATCGGGGAAAGGTCTCGAGGACATTGTAGCCGCGCCGTTTGTAAAACAAGAGTGCGGCGACATTGTCCACCGCGGTTTCCAATCGGACCAACGGACATTGCGCGGAGCGCAATCGTAGCTCCGCAGCGTCGAGCAGCGCCGAACCCACGCGATGCCGGCGTGCCTCGGAACGGACATCAATCGTGATGATGTGTCCAATCTTCCGCCGTCCGCACTCCGCTACCAGAAATCCAAGCACCCGGTCTGCTTCTTCCTGGACCTCGCCAGCCCTCTTCAGAACCTCGCCAACACGGCCACGATTCACGCTGTTCCCATCAACCGACTCTGCCGCAGCCTCGGCGACCAGCGTAAAAGTTCCCCCGCGCCGCATATACGCCCTCAGTTCGTATCGCGAATAGGCAATTCCCGGAGCAAAGCAAGACTGGTCAATCTTCCAGAGCGTGTCGAACTCTTCCGGCCGGTGGTCGCGGACTGTGTATCGCACCCACCCATTCTAGCCGCGCGTCCCACGCCGCGCTGCAAGGTTCGTGCAATCAGCGACTTACCGTACTCGGGAAACTTTGCGAAAATATACAACGAAAATCTTGCTCGTTTGCACCCCAAGTCGTACCATTCGCATCTGAGGAGTTTGTGGTGCGTCTCATCGTCATCGCCGCGTTGTGCGCCGTCGCCGTGGACGTGGCATGGTTCCTCGTCTTCGCCCATTACAACCGCCGCAAAGGGATTTTGGTACTGCGCTGGGTGGAAGCCGCCTGTGCCACTGGCGGCCGCGTCCTGGATACCAAATGGCTCAGCAAAAGCTGCCTGCAAGCCCATGTCAGTTTCGCGGCTCAGTGGTTTGAAAATGCCCGTGTCACCGTGAAACTTTTGCCGCGGCCCATTCTTATCCAGTGGCTTGTATGCCTATGGCGGCGGCAGCGCGAAACCGTCACCTTCGAAGCCGACTTGGATGATTCTCCAACCTTCCATTTGGAGATCTCCCGCCACCGATGGCTGACCCAAAAACCAAAAGAAGTTTCTAGTCCCACCCGCAACTGGACGCTCTCCAAGCCCGGCCCGGTAGTCCTGACCACGCGCACCGAATGGACCCACGAACTTACCCCGGTCGTGAACACCCTCATGACCTCACGGGGTCACAATCTGCTGACGGTACGCTTCCGCCCCGACTCGCCCAATCTATCGGCAACTATTCCTCTCGATGCCCTCTCCGATGAGGAAACCACAGCGGCATTCCTGAGCGTGCTCCGAGATCTGGCTGCCGGCGCTTCGGCCTCACGCCACTAAGAAACGCCGCTTGCAGAATAAGCTATGAACGTCACGTTGCTCCTAACTCTGGTCGCGTTACTGCCAGCGTGCATGCTGTTTTTTGGCTCGATAGCCTTGTTTTCCAGAGGAAAGACGGTGTGGTCTTTCCTGCAACTATTGGGCGCGGGATGTCTGGTGATAGTCGTTCTCACCCATCTCTCCGAAACACTGCACCTGTTTCCCTCGATGCACTGGGGACTAGAACACTCTGTCGGTCATTACCTCGATCTCTCGTGTGCCGTACTTGGCCTCACGCTGTTCCCCATAGGATATTTGCTTCATGTCCTTCCAAAGCGGCCACACGTATAACAACGATTAGTCTGCGACAAGCGCACTCAGGGGTTCGTTAAGGACATGTACTCCAACAATTTCCTTCCAGCCCGCAAATTTCCATGCTATGCTGCGCGGCAAATGCCAAACCTACCAACTCCGCAGTTTGGCACCGCAGAATTTGCCGGTGTACCCGGAACTGAGCATTGCCAGTTCTGCCATCAGCCAATTAGCCGCCGCTACTATCGCGTTAACTCAGCCATGGCCTGTGCCGCCTGCGGGGAGCGTGCGCAACATGAATTACCCAAGGACAGCCATGCTCTGTTTATACGTGGCTTGATTTTCGGCATTGGGGCAGCGATCCTGGGCTTAATTCTGTACGCTACGTTCGAAATTGCTACTGGTCTGATCATTGGCTATGTGTCACTGGCGGTTGGCTACATTGTCGGGAAGGGAATCAAGATGGGATCGCAGGGAGCAGGCGGTCGCAAGTATCAGATCACGGCCGCCGTTCTGACCTATGCCGCTGTTTCTCTGGCTGCTGTTCCCGTTGTCATCTCGCAGTACACGAAAATGCATAAATCTCCCCCCGTCGCAGTCCAGCAACCCGGCGACGCCGGATCCGGTCAGCAAACGGCCGAGCAACCGACAGAGCAGCCTCGCACACCACGAATGGGATGGGGGGCCGCGCTCCTGCAACTGGCGATCATGGGGCTGGCGTCGCCTTTTCTCGCACTGCAGGATCCTTTCCATGGCTTCATCGGCCTGGTAATTCTTTTTGTAGGAATTCGGATTGCCTGGAAATTGGCGGCCGGGACCGAGACCCAAGTCTTCGGTCCTTTTGAAAGCGCGCCGGCCACCCCCTGAAACCTGATCCGTGTCCACCATCACACCCGAATTCATTCGCAACTGCTCCCGCTGTTCAAACGAACTCCCGGCGGGAGCGCTGGCGTGCGAGAAGTGCCATGCCCTGGTCCATGCCAGCGAATTGGAGCGCATCGCCGCAGACGCAAAAGCCCTGGAGGCGAAAAGCGAACTGCGGCAAGCGCGCGAGCAATGGCTGATGAGTCTGCCGCTGCTGCCCAAAGGATCGAAGCAGGCAGACTGGGTCCGCGATCACGCTCTCGCGCTCGACGCAGCTGCCGATCGGCAACAAGTTCCGGAAAGCGAAAACAAGTGGGCGCAAAAACTCGGCCCTGTCGGCCCCATCGCAATCGTTCTGGCGAAGAGTAAAGCTGTTCTGGCGGCCATCTTCAAGCTGAAATTTCTTCTCAGCTTTGCTGCATTCTTCAGCCTCTATTGGGCGCTCTACGGAGCCGCTTTTGGCCTCGGCTTTGCCGCTCTTATCCTCATCCACGAAATGGGCCACTTCATTGACGTGAAACGCCGCGGCTTGCCGGCGGAGATGCCCGTGTTTCTACCCGGGTTCGGGGCCTACGTGCGCTGGCGGGCTCTCGGCGTCTCTCTGGAGACGCGCGCCGCTGTCAGTCTTGCCGGGCCTCTGGCCGGCGCAATCGCCGCGGTTGCGTGCGGCGTAATTTGGTGGAAAACCGGCAACCCCATCTGGGCAGCATTGGCCCGCTCCGGCGCATGGCTCAACGCGATGAACCTGATCCCGGTGTGGATGCTCGATGGCGGTCAGGCAGCCCTGGCACTCAGTAAGCTGGAGCGCATCGGGCTACTGACTCTCTGCCTGGCCCTGTGGGTATTCCTGGGCGAGAGTGTTTTCTTTCTGGTTGCGATCGGCGCGGCCTATCGCGTATTCACCAAAGACACCCCGCCTCATCCCAGCCTGGGTACCAGCGTCTATTTTGCCGCGGTGCTCACATGTCTGGGCGTTGTGATGTGGATGATGCCAGGCCAGGGATTCGGTCCGCGGTAATTCACTCCTTCTCCGCTTCGAACCGGTACCCCACCCCGCGCACCGTAAGCAGGTGCCGCGGGCGAACAGGATTGTCCTCCAGATAACGACGCAGGCGCACGATGAAGTTGTCTATTGCGCGAGTGTCGGTGTCTTCGCGCAGCCCCCAAACCTCTTCCAGAATAGATTTCCGCGACACCACCCGCCCACGATTCCCTACCAGATGCCGAAGCAGATCGGCCTCCATCACCGTCAGCTGCGTGGTCGTGCCCTTGACGCGGAGTTCCAAATTGCCAAAATCAATCGTCTTCCCATCAAACGTGAACTCGCCAAATTCGTCCGCCGCGTGATTGGACGGCTCCGCCACCGCCGGCTCTGACATTTCGGCATGGCGCATCCATTCCCGCCGCCGCAGCAGCCCCTGCAACCGGGCAAGAAGAATTGGGAGCTCGAAGGGCTTGGGAAGATAATCGTCCGCGCCCGAGGCAAAGCCCTGCAGAACATCTTCCGGACGTCCGCGAGCTGTAAGCATGAGAATGGGAATAAAGTTGCGGGCCGCGCGTAGATCTGCCGCCACCGTAAACCCGTCTTTTCCAGGCAGCATCACGTCCAGCACCATGGCGTCAAACGCTTCGCGTTTGGTGAGCAGCAGATCGAGTGCGGTTTCGCCGTCGCCGGCTACTTGCGCTATGTGTCCTTCGGCATTGAGGTTGAACTGCAGACCATTGGCGAGGTGTGCCTCGTCTTCCACGATAAGAACTCGGCTCACGAAGTTCTCCGTGGAAGCTCAAGAATCACAGTTGCGCCTTTGCCCTCGCCTGCGCTCTCCGCCGACACCCGGCCGCCGTGCCGCTTGGCGACGGTTCGCACTAGAAAGAGGCCGAGCCCAGTTCCCCTCACCTGGGCCAGAGCGCGTCCGGGAACACGGTAAAAGCGCTTGAAGATGCTTTTCAGTTCGTTGCGAGGAATCCCCATGCCGCGATCTTGCACTCGCAAGATCAGGCGTTCCTGCTCACCCAAACCTAATTGCACGGAAATATCAACCTGGCTTCCGGAATACTTCACCGCATTGTCCAGCAGATTCGAAACCGCTGTACGAAGGTCCTCCGGATCGCCCGTCACCTCCGAGCCCCGGCCATTCAACGAAGATTCATAACGCAGAGCTCCCGGCGGCAGGTGATAGCTGTTCCGCGCCGTCTCCACGCACCTCTCCACGAGACTGGCAAAATTAACCTCCACGTGCTCCGCCTTGCGCGCTCCCGCTCTACCCGCCTTGAGCACCTGCTCCACCGTATTGCTAAGCCGATCGGTGTCCTCAATCATCAGCCGATAAAAATCCCGCCTTTGCACCTCTTCGAGTTCCCGGCGCTGCAGCGTCTGCAGGTAAAGGCGGATGGACGCAATCGGAGTTTTCAGTTCGTGCGTTACCGCGTTGATGAAGCTGTCGTGCTGCTCGTTCTTCCGGATTTCGCGGACCAGAAAGCTGGTATTGAGGATGAGCACGGCAGCGATGGCCGCGAAGAAGATGATCCCGAGAAGTACTTTAACGCCTTCCTGCCAGTTCAGGATTATCCAGCCGAAGCCAACCCCCACGACCGTGGCGGCCAGCAGCACTCCCAAGGAGAGAAAGAAGAAGATCTTTCCGCGCCGGGTGATCCGCATATCAGGATTCTAACGCGGCGAATCGTCAAGCGGCAGAAAGGCTGAACCAGGCGGCATCTGGAACAGCGGATTTCGCGCTTGCCAAGCGCTTCGGGGATTAAATTGAAACCAGCTCCGGCTCGGCGGGAGCCAGCTTTTCCTGCTCGTGTGCCCGTTCCATCTGATGTGCCGGCTCCTGCTCGCGTAATTCTTCAAGCTTCACCCGATACACATGTCGGGCCAAGCCGAGCTTTTTCAGGGCCCAGATTCCGTACCAGTTTAGATCAATCTCGTACCACTTCAGCCCATGGCGCGCCGAAACCGGATGCGCGTGATGATTATTGTGCCAGCCCTCGCCAAAAGTAAGCAGCGCCACCCACCAGCTATTGGTGGAGAGATCGCGAGTGCGAAAGCGTCTTGTGCCCCAGCTATGCGTGGCCGAGTTCACCAGCCATGTGCTGTGCAGGCCGATTACGGTGCGGAAGAACATCCCCCACATCAGAAACGGAAGCCCGCCCATCGCAAACAGCGCGATCCCAAGCACGATCACAGGCAGGTAGTGATACTTGGTGATCCAGATGTGGTAGCGCGACTTCGCCAGATCAGGAACATAGCGCGACAGCGTTTGCGTGTCCTGATGCAGACTCTTGCCGGTCAGAATCCATCCCGCATGCGCCCACCATTTGCCATCAACCGGCGAATGCGGATCGCCTTCTTTGTCAGAAAACTGATGATGAATGCGATGCGTGGCCACCCAGAAAATCGGCCCGCCTTCCAGCGCCAGAGTCCCACAAGTCGTCAGCAAATACTCCACCCATTTCGGAGTCTTATACCCGCGATGCGTCAGCAGCCGATGGTAGCCCATCCCGATTCCCATGCCGCCCGAAATCCACCACAGCAGCGCGGACACAAAAAAAGCCTTCCAGGTAAAAAAGAAAAGCGCCGCAATCGCCCCTACGTGAAACGCCACCATGAAGCCGGTTGTAATCCAATTAATTTTGTTGTCATCGCGCTTTTGCCGCGCCGCGCCTTGCAGGTCTTCGATTTTCACCGGCTGGATCTTCACGGGGGATCTCCTGACTTCGGTTGTGGTAAGGCTATTTCTAAGTTAGCAGCGCACCTTATTGGACCGGTGTAATAGTTCTGTAATAGGCGGGAAGCGTAGTTACTCCGGTAATCCGAAGTAGGAAATTCCCCGCAATGGCGCCGCCCGCACTCAACCCGCGAGGCTGCCTGATTTCCTCGCGTTCTTTGCGAGCACAGAAAAATTTCCAGCCCGCGTTACATGTCGCGCGACGGGCGAAACTGGGCAATCCCAGAAGTATTTTCGGCAAAAGTATTTTCAGCCACGAAGCGGCGTCAGAATAAGAAAAGGGGCAAAAGAAAAAGAAAAGGACCTTCTAGTTAATGGTTCAAAGGAGGTATGGGCAAATCACGCGGAATCACAGTCGCAATTGGAGACACAGGTTTTCCCAGCAAAGCGTCAGCCAGCCGGATCCAGCGTTCGAATGGGGGATCGGCATCTTCCAATTTCGGAGGCCCGGGGGAGATTGGCGATTCAACACTAATTTTGGAATCCATAGAATCCCTTAACCCATAAGATGGAAACAAGTCGCAGAAGGTTGCAGGAAAAAGACTTACAGCCCGTTGTGTATTACTTCGGTACCCAGCTTTTCGTGGCAGATTGACAGCACCAGATTCTCGGACGCAAACCCATGCCAGAGTGGCAATCCGCGCCTGATTGGGAACCAAACCGAAACCGTCCCGCCTCAGCCCTTGACTTCCCCCATAACAGGTCTAGCATGTAAGTATCACCTCCGATCCAATTCAGGATCGAATGGGCTGGTAGCCAAGGAATGTCACCGCTTCTTGGTCGCCGGCCCATTTAAATTGGCAGAGAATATCGCCTCAACGTCGTTCGTGCTTGATCGTTTCCGAGAGAGGCTCCCCTGAGATTTTGACGGACTGGAAATCCTCGTCCACCACCCACTCCCTAACTTTCCTCGCCACCGACTCCGGCGCCTCGACTTCCATCTCTACCGCTCCATCCCTATACTCGCGCGAATAAATTCGCGCCCGCGCCTCCAGCATGGCCAGCGTTTTGCCTTCCTTCTGCGGAATCCGCAAGCGTACTCGCCCCATCGGATCGTCGGCCACGATCTGATCAATTCGATCCAGCAGCGTACCGAGTCCGATTCCCTTAGCCGCGGAAACATGCACTGTATGCGCGTCATCGAGCAGGCTGTCCCGCTGCTTGGGTGGAAGCAGATCGATCTTGTTCTTCACATGCAGCCTGGTTTTTTCGCCCACCTCTAGTTCTTTCAGCACCAGATCCACCTGCGCATCCTGCTCGGCGGAGAGCGGGCTGCTCGCATCGGAGACTTGCACAATCAGCGCCGCGCGTTGGACTTCTTCAAGCGTGGCGCGAAATGCCGACACCAGCGTATGGGGCAGATTGCGGATAAAACCCACCGTATCCGACAAGAGCACTTTTCGTTTCGACGGCAAGCTGACCGACCGCAGCGTGGGATCGAGCGTGGCAAACATCCGCGGTGACTCCGTCACCGTAGCCTTAGTCAGCGCATTAAACAGGGTAGATTTCCCCGCGTTGGTGTATCCCACCAGCGCAATGGTCGCCACCGGAACCGATTCCCTTCGCTGCCGCTGCTGCCTCCGAATTCGCCGCACATTCTCAATCTGCTGTTGCAGATGCCGCAGCCTCCGGTTAATTTTCCGGCGATCGGTTTCAAGCTGAGTTTCGCCCGGACCCCGCGTCCCAATCCCGCCACCGAGTTGCGACATTTCTATGCCACGTCCTGCCAGTCGGGGCAGCATGTATTCGAGCTGCGCTAGTTCCACCTGCAGCTGACCTTCGCGCGTCCGCGCGTGAGTCGCAAAAATGTCGAGGATAAGCTGCGTCCGGTCCAGCACCCGCACATTCACGACATTTTCAATATTGCGCTGCTGCGACGCGGTCAGATCGTGATCAAACAGAAGCAAGTCGCTAGAAACCAAGGCCGCAGCTCCCGCAATTTCTTCCAACTTCCCTTTGCCAATCAGGGTTGCCGGATCAGGACGATCACGGCGTTGCAGGATCTCCCCTGCGATCTCGGCTCCGGCGCTGAGCGCCAGGTCGCGAAGTTCGTCCAGGGATTCTTCCGCACTGAACTGAGGTTCGGAATTCACCCGCGGGACCGCGGCCGCATCCCGCGCCGCCTGTGCTCCGCCGGTCAGGTTCTTGCCCGGCTTCCGTCTGCGGTAGTCTAACCCGACCAGGAACGCGCGCTCTTTGCGCATTCCCGGGGCGAGAACCGAGTGCATCCCCGCCCGTCCCATGTCACGCGACAATCTGGATTCAGTACCGCTCAAACTCAAACAGCCTCATCCCTCGGTGCCGGACGCGATCGGGGGCTCGCCGGCGTCTGTGTCTGAGACCGTGGAGGTTTGAGCCGGGACCATTCTCGGTCGCTCCGAATAACCGTGCCCTGCCTTCGCCACCGCCACCGTGGAAATCGCGTGCTTAAAAATCAGTTGCTCCTGGTTATTGGTCTCCAGCACAACCGAATACTTATCGAACGAGCGAATCCGTCCCGTCAACTTTACCCCGCTCATCAGATAAATGGTGATGTTGCTCCGCTCTTTGCGCGCGGTGTTGAGGAAAGTATCCTGAATGTTCTGCGCCGCCGCCTTATTTTCCATTTCCGATCTCCTAGCCCCTTGCTCCAAAATCCTGCCGGACTCTCCCCCTCAAGCAAGCCAGCTAAAATCTTGGTGCAACACTGGTAACAATACGGTGGAATGCCGCAGTTTTCAACCGGAGTTGGAAATCGCGTGGCACCCGGACGGACTGGTCCGGGCCGGCAAGCGAAGTTCGCGGATCGCCGAGCGGTTTGCGGCTAGGTACAAAAGCGCTCGTCTTTCCACTAAACCGGCAGCTCTTCCTGCATCCATCCCACTTCCGGCTTAGGCTCGCCAGTCAAGTCCAGCACCAGCTTCTCCAGAATCAGCCGCCGGCTCGGAGGATTCGACCGCAAAGCCAGATCAGCCTTCGAAACCAGCCTGATGGCCCGCGTCAGCTCTCGTTTCGATTTATATCGCCGCGCCTGCCGAATAATGTCGTCCGCTGCAAACGGCGGCACCCGGAACCCCTGCCACAATGCCGCCCACAACATCCGCTGGTCGCGCACATTGCGCTCCAGAATCACTAGCATCTGGCGAAAGGTTTTCGCCAGCATATAGAGATGTCCAATCGCAGCTTCGTCGCCGTCCCCGCTGGAGAGCACAGCGTCCAGCATCTCCAGCGCCCGTGTTCGGTCGCGGGAGGAAATGGCATCGGTGAGTTCGTAAAGCGACCGCTGCTTGGCCGCCAGTACCATGGTTTCCACGTCGCCCAGCGTGACCCGCTTCTTCTCGCCCACGTATAGGATCAGCTTCTCTAGTTCGTTTGAAACCATCATCATGTCGCCGCCGAGCGAATCCACTAGCTCGCGCCCGGCATCTGGCTCAATTTTCACTTCGCGAGTCAAACAGTATTCCTGAATCCAGCGCACCGCTTCGCTTTCCTCCACCCTCCCTAGCTCCACGATGGCGCAATAGCGGCCCAGGGTTTCGCGGATACGCTCGTAGCGTTCTTTATCGGTCAAGTCCATCCGCCGCGCGTCGGCCGGAATGCTGATGTGGTCCGCGACAAAGATCACCACCGCATCCGGATTCGGGTCTTTGCAATACTGCTCGATGGCATTGAGCTTTTCTTCATTCGAATTCGACCCGCGTCCAAAAAGAGTCTTCACGCCGCGCACAAAAAATATCTGAAACGGAGCCATCAAAGAAGGCGTCCGTGCGCGGTCCAGCACTTCTGCCAGATCGGTTTCCGCCAGATCAAAATCGAATAGGCTGAATTCCCGCAGGTCAGTCGGAACCAGCGACCGCAGAATCGCGTCCCGGCACTGTTTTCGAAAGAAAACTTCATCGCCGACGAAAACGTACACCGGACGCAGCTTTCGCGCTTCCACTTCGGAAACGAAGCGTTCCGCTTGCGCAAACGCCCGCATCAAAAAGCCTCCAGCACGTTCGAAACCAAGGTGCGCGAGAACGAGCGCGATAGCCGCTGAAAAGCTGGCGAGTCTTCTTCGAAAAAACTACTAAGATCCTGCGAAACCTGATACTGCTCGCGAAACACATAGGAAGGATTCTGATACAGCACTCTTCCCTGCCGGTCAGTCAACGCAACCTTCAGGCTCACAATCACCAGCACACTCGAAGCGCGACCTGTCTGGGAATCGTAAGTCAACGGCGTCGTGGATGTGGAGAGAACCGTACCCCGCAGCGTCGCGTCCGCTGAACTCGGATCGGCGGTGATGTGGTATTTCGTGCGCGTGGTGAATTCCTGGACGACTGCAGCAGTGAGCGTCTGCTCGATCTTATAAGTCTGCGTCTGATTCACAAAGGCCGGCACCGCCAGCGTTCTCAAGTCGGGGGGTAGCAAGTTCGCATGTCCCGCCGCATGATATCCGCAGCCTGCACTAATAAGGCACGCCAGCAGGACGAATATCCGCTTCACTGGATCTGGCCTCGCGGCCGGGTCGCGGCCATGCTCTCCGCGACTTCGACTGCCGTGATCGCAGCCACACGGAAATTATCAGAGGTTACCCACAACCAAACGCTCTGCGCATCTGCTGGATCGGGATTCACCGAAACCAGGATGTCCCCTTGCCCGGCGGCGTTCACATTATTGGGAGCCTCTTCCGGTTCTGCGATCACCGCGACGTGTTCCCCGGCCAAGGCCCCAGAAACCCCCGAAACCCCGGTTGGTTTCTCGAATTGCACATTCAGCGAAAACCCGTGGCCGTGAAATACCGGCGCTTGCAGCATGAGCACCGAAGGAACCGGCGCGCCACCACCTACGATCTTTTTGTAATGCTTCACCACCCGCTCCGTCACCGCGGAGAGCGACTGCGCCGACTGCTCGCCGTACCGTGCGACCATGCTGAACGCCACCTGCACGTCATAAATATTCTTTGGCAACGGCTGGAACGAAAGTAGATTGATGGTCTGCTCGTGCAGCTCATCCATTCCTTTTTGCCCTTGCTCAGAGACCGGCTCAAACACCGTGGCCACTACCCGCTTGATCGGCGCGGCCGCGTGCAAACGTGACAGCAGCAGTCCTAGCACCACCGCCACTGGATGCGCCACCACCGCCGGTCCTGGTTGCAATTCGAGCGTAAAAGACTGTCCCAGTTGCCGCTCCACCCACGGAGCCCGCACCACCGCGCCGGGTTCATCCTCAAGCGCATACGAAAGATCAACAATGGCGCTGCCCGACTTCAGCACATGCTGCCAGTTCCTGCGCGTGCAATCGCCATCGGAGGCAAAGAACGTGAAGTCCACGTGCTCGAATTGTTCCGAACGAACGCTCTGAATGAAAGTGATCTCATCTTTCACCGCTTCCAACTGCCCGAGCGATTCGTCATCGTCTAGCAGTTTCACTTCTAATGACGGAAAATTGCGCTGGTCGAGGACCTCCGCGACCTCCTTGCCCTTCAGCGATCCCGCACCCACAATCGCCACCCGATAGAACCCGCGTGCCGCGTCCAGGTTCGCCACACCGCCCGTTTTAGTATTCGAATTCATGAAGTTTGCGAAGCCTCCGTGTACGTTGGAGGCGGTGGATTCCGCTTGCGCCGAAATACCCACTGCAACCGCCAGAACACTCCTTGAAACATATAAAAAAGCGCCAGGACAAACAGCACTTGCCGCGAAAAGAACCAGATTGCGCCAAACAACACCGCGAAGATCACAATCAACCGCGACGGCTGCCGCGAACCGAAGTCCACCTCTTTCAAGCTATAGAACCGCCAGGTGCTGACCATCAGATACGAGGCAATCACAATCACCACGAGCCAGATGACCGCGGTACCCCACCATTCCGGCGGATCACCTCCCGTGAAGTGCACCACTGCCGCGATCACGCCCGCCCCTGCCGGGATCGGCATCCCCACAAAGTATTTCCTTCCCGGCCGTCCGGGATTCGAGGGCTGCGGGTTCGTAGTAATGTTGAACCGCGCCAACCGGCTCGCTCCGGCAACCAGAAACGCGAATCCAGCGATTGCCCCCAGATGCGGAAGCTTCACCACCATGTCCGGATAGGAGATATACGGCGAAATACTGCGAAAACCCCACATCCACGCCAGAAACGCCGGAGCCACGCCAAATGTGATCACGTCCGCCAGTGAATCCAGTTCGCGTCCAAATTCGCTGGTGGTGTTCGTCATCCGCGCAATCCGTCCATCCAACCCATCAAACAGGACAGCGAAGCCGATCGCTATCGCCGCATGATCAAAATGCCAGTACTCAGCCAGCGATCCTTGCGTGATCTGCTGCATCGCATAAAAGCCGAGATACATATTCGCCGTAGTAAACAAAGACGGCAGAATGTACATGCCCTTGCGGAACCGGCGCGACGCCCGATCTTCTTTGCGGCGCTGCAGATACTGTGCTTCGTCCATCAGCGCGCCCCCTGCTGCGCACGTCCTGCCGCAGTTCCAGCCATTTGCCTTTCCTCACCCTTCAGAAAAGCCAGAATACTGGATCCGCCCTTAACGTGGTCACCCACTTTGACGCCAATCTCTGCCGATGTCTCCAGCATCACATCCACGCGTGACCCGAACTTGATCAATCCCACACGCTCTCCCCGCTCCACTCGGTCGCCAATGTTCTTGGTGAACACAATTCGCCGCGCCAGCAGCCCCGCGATCTGCTTGAACGTAACCGTATGTCCATCGCCCTCAACCGTGACCGTATTCTGCTCGTTGTGCTCGGCGCTCAGGGCGTTCATCGCATTCAGGAATTTCCCCGTCTGGTAGCGGACGCCGCGTATCACTCCCGAAACCGGCGAGCGGTTCAC
>Ga0209648_10002427_pt1 | contig 15456 bp, 12 predicted proteins | sample GraSoi2013_115cm_FD_185830 | JGI IMG/M metagenome (GOLD analysis project Ga0209648, IMG submission 185830) | Grasslands soil microbial communities from the Angelo Coastal Reserve, California, USA - Sample 9_17_2013_115cm (SPAdes) (version 2) | ecosystem: Environmental > Terrestrial > Soil >...
CGACCGCGCTATATAATGACCCTGTGCTCGACGGCATGGGCGCACCGACCGGTGCGACGCGGCCCGTTTGGGAGATTGCTCCCGAGAGCGTCATCGTTACTCCCGCTCCAGGTTCGAAGGTTCCCTTCGGACTTCCCGTGCAGATCTGGGGCTGGGCCTGGGGCGATGGCGATATTTCCTGCGTCGAAGTCTCCCGCGATGGCGGCTGCTCCTGGTCGATTGCCAAACTCGAGCCGCGCGCAGGGCGAATGTGGCAGCGCTTCCAGTACACCTGGCTGCCCAAGGCTCGCGGATCGTACGACATTTGCTCTCGCGCGGCCGGACCGAATGGCGAGTTCCAGCCAGCGTCGGGAGCGCGCAACGCGATTCATCGGGTCGCAATTGAGGTCATCGAGGGCTGAAGCTCCTTTTGAAGCGTCAATTCCGGCACCTTCATCCAACGTTGCTCGGCCACGCTGCGATAGGCCAGATCGGCGAGTTGCACGGCCTTCGCGCCCTCGACCAACGTCGGCAGATAGGGCGCATCTTCGGCCACGTGCCGCAGGAACGCTTCCCAGCACTGTCGGAATGGATTTTTAGTGCCCGACGTCTCCAGCACTTCCTGCCAGTGCGCCATCAGGTCCACACCGCCCGGCCGGGCGGCCATCGTGAAGGCTTCCGGCGTGTCGGCCGCCGATTGAGTGAAGCAGCGGAAACGCCCGGCCACCGCCGAACCCTGGGTGCCGTCGATCTGCACCACCATGGTGTCGTCGCGACGCGGCCGCGTCGCCCAACTGTTGGTGATCACGCCGACCGCACCGCCTTGCATCTTCAGCAGGGCGTAGTTTGCGTCTTCGGCGTCGACGGCGTATTGTCGCCCGACTTCGTCGACCCGCTGAGGGATGGAAGTCGTCATCAACGCGCAGACATCGGTGATCGGCGCGACGAGCCGATCGATCATGTACCGCCAATGCGCCATCATATCGAGCGCCAGCCCGCCGCCCTCGGACTTCCGATAGTTCCAGCTCGGACGCTGGCATTCCTGTTCGGTGCCGTCGAAGATCCAGGAGCCGGCATCGATCTTGACCGACAGGATGCGGCCGAAGAACCCGGACTTGCTGACGGACAACAGCTTGGCGAAGCCGGGCAGGAACAGCTTGTCCTGGATGACGCCATGCTTGACGGCGGCGCGGTCGGCCAGTCTCGCCAGGTCCATCGCTTCGTCGACCGTGGGCGCCGTCGGCTTCTCGATGTGGATGTGCTTGCCCGCTTCGATGGCCTGCCGGACGCGCTTCGGGCGATCGCCCGTGGCGGCGCAATCCATGAAGATCCGATCCGGACCGGCCAGCGCCTCTGCGAGGTTCGTGGTCCAGCGTTGGTTGCCGTGAGCGGCCGCCAGCTTGGCAAGCCGCCCGGCGTCGCGGCCGACGAGCAGCAGGTCCGGGATCAGGCGGTCGCCGTTCTCGAGTTTCAGTCCGCCCTCGGCGGCAATGGCCAAAAGACTGGCCATATGCTGGGTCGTCCCCATGCGGCCCGTGGCGCCATTGATGATGACGCCGATTCGACGATCGCCCATGTCTGTCTGCTCCAACTAACTCGACTTTGCCCGAGCCGGGGGGCCGGCGGGCGGGGTGGTGCGCTTGAAGCTCGGCCGCGCCGCGTGCTGGTCGTAATAGCGCGCCAGATGGGTTGCGGCGGCGAGCGCCTCCGCACTTTCCGGGAATTGCCGGACTCGATATAGGATCGGCAGCAGGTTGATGTCGGCGAACGTGAACTGCTCGCCGACGAGATAGCCTGTTTTGGCGACCGCCTTGTCGAGAACCCCGATCTGCTCGCGGACTGCCGGCATGACGGTTTCGATCGCCTCGCGGTCTGGCTTTCCATCGGCGGTCTTCGGGGCGATATACGCGAAGATGTATGTCCGGATGAGGGTGAGATCCATCACCGTGTTGACGAGCGAGACCCATTGCTCGGTAAGCGCGGCGAGACAAGGATCGGACGGGAAGACGAACGGGGCCGGGAAGCTCTTATCGAGATACGTGGCGATGGCCTTCGATTCGAAGAGTTCGATATCGCCGTGGCGCAGCACCGGCATTTTGCCGAAGGGATGGATGGCAAGGATCTCCGGCGCGTGCAGCGGCCGCTCCGTCAGCACGTACTCTATCGCCTTTTCCTCGCAGACCATGCAGGCCGCTCGCGTGTACGTCGATCGTATGGAACCGATGATTTCCGGTGTCGTCACGGCGTGTCTCCCCAGAAAATCACTTCCCTGTTGCCAGCTCCGCTGCCGCTTCCCGCGCGCGGGTGACCCCCTCCCGCGCCATGTCGGCGCACAGGCCGGTATAGGCGGTCGGGTCCAGCAGCCTTCCGATCGCCTTCCTGTCCATATGCGCGGCGAGCCGCTTGTCCGCCGCCAAAAGGTCGGAGAACGACTTGCCTTCGACGAAGGCCGCCTGCGCCGCGTCGTATACGACATCGTGCGCATGCTGGCGGCCGATTGCCGCTCCCAGGTCCAGCATCACGGCTTCCGCCATGATCAGCCCGCCGCCCAGGTCGAGGTTTCTACGCATCCGCTGCGGATCGACGCGCAAGCCGCGCATGATCTCGCCCAGCCGGCTCAAGATGTCGCCCGTGGAGATGCAGGCGCGCGACTCGGCGCTGTCCATCATCAGGCTGGTGGTGCGATCGGCCTCGTGCTCGGTGGTCATGGCTTCGAGGGCGAGCGGCACCAGAGCGCGCACGTCCGCGGCGGCAGCGATGATGTCCTGGCAGAGCTTCGGGTTGCGCTTCTGCGGCATGGTCGAGCTGCCGACGGTGCCGGGCGGCACGGGCTCCTCGACCTCGCCGAACTCGGTCTTCATCAGCGTGTAGACCTCGCGCCCGATCTTGCCGCTTGTGGCGGCAAGCAGGCCCAGGATGCAGATGTTCTCCGCCAGATGATCACCGATGGCGCGCGACGGCACGGTCATGGACCCGAAGCCCAGCAGCCGCCCGATCGCCTGCTGCACCGGCGGCCCGTGCTTGCCGAGCGAGGCATAGGTGCCGGCGCCGCCCCCCAGCATGGCGATGAACAGGCGAGGGGCCGCCTGGCGCAAGCGCTCGACATGGCGAAGCAGCTCGTCGATCCAGACCGCGACCTTGTAGCCGAAGGTGGCGGGCACGGCGTGCTGGCCATGGGTACGCCCGGCCATCGGCATGTCCGCCGTGCGTTCCGCCAGGTCGGCCATGGCGGACAGCACCTCGCCGATCTGGCGCAGGAAGATTGCGTGGGCCTGGCGCAGCACCAGCAGGTCACCGGTCTGGGTGATGTTCTGCGTCGTGGCGCCCCAATGCACCCAGCCGCCATGCGGTTCGCCGACGATGCGGCCGAGTTCCCACACCAGCGGCACGATCGTGTGGCCGGTGCGCGCGAAGCCTTCATCGATGCGCGCGCGGTCCATCAGCTCGAGCCTCGCCTTCGCGGCAATCGCCTCGGCAGCTTCGGCCGGAATGATGCCGAGCTCGGCCTGGGCGCGGGCCAGCGCGGCCTCGACGTCGAGCCACGCCTGCCATCGATTCTCCAGCCGATATAAAGCGCGGATGCCGGGGTCCGATACGCGGGTCGCGGTCGGGAGAGTGTCGCTGGTGGCGGCCATGCTGAGCGGCTCCATCGTTGATGCGCGCTATATAAGCAATACTTAATCACCGGCAGGCGCTAGAGCTTTCCGAAGATTACATACTTGGGTCGTATGGTACCCACTTATTCTGACCTCCGACATTCCTCATTGCATTGTCTTTTTAAGTGATATTCAAGTTTTTTACTTGACTTTCACTTAAGGTTGCGTCATCCTCCTCCCGCATCACCTGGAGGATCGATGATGGACGGACGGACTTGAGGGCCCCGGAGGAGGCTTCCGAGCGGGCGCGTCTTGCCGACGAGGCGCAAGCTGCAGGATCGTACGCGGTGGAGTCTGCTTCAGGCCTTCACCTGCTCGCCCAGCCAGTCGATCGCCGCCTGGGCGCCGCCCTTCCCGTGCGGGACGCCCAGAGCCTGCAGCCCGACCTCGATCACGCTCAGCGTGCCCAGCATCATCGGCGCGTTGACATGGCCCATATGGGCGATGCGAACGGCCTTGCCGGAGAGCTCGCCGATGCCCTGGCCGAGGACGACGCCGCATTTCTGGTTGCAGAAGGCGCGCAGCGCCTCCGGATCGTGGCCGCCGTTCATCAGCACGGCGGTGACCGTGTTGGAACGCTCGGCCGGCTCGATGATGTTGAAGCCGATCGCCTGGCCCTCCGCCCAGATGCCGACGGCGCGACGCACCGCTTCCGCCAGCAGCTGGTGCCGCCGGAAGACGTTGTCGAGGCCTTCCTCGAACAGCATGTCGAGCGCCTGGCGCACGCCGAACAGCAGGTGCTCGGGCGGCGTTCCGGCGTATTTCTGGTAGTGCAGGTCGCCCTCGCGGTCGGTCCAGTCCCAATACGGCGTGCGCAGCCCGGCCTTCTTGTGGACCTCACGCGCGCGGTCGTTGGCCACGACGAACCCCAGCCCCGGCGGCGTCATCATGCCCTTCTGCGAGCCCGACATCGCCACGTCCACGCCCCAGGCATCCATCTCGAACGGCATGCAGCCGAGCGAGGCCACCGCATCGACCATCAGCAGCGCGTCATGGCCGGCCGCGCGCATCGCCTGGCCGATCGCGGCGATGTCGTTCACGACGCCCGACGCGGTGTCGATCTGCGCCACCAGCACGGCCTTGATCGCGCGGTCCTTGTCGACCTTGAGGCGCTTCTCGACTTCGGCAGGCCGCACTGCGCGGCGCATGTCGCCCTTCAGCACCTCGACGTCGACACCCATGCGGCGGGCATTTTCGCCCCAGCCGATGGCGAAGCGGCCGCTTTCGAGCACCAGGATCTTGTCGCCCTTGGACAGCACGTTGGTGAGGGTGGCTTCCCAGGCGCCGTGGCCGTTGGCGATATAGATGTAGGCGCGACCCTTGGTGTTGAACACACGGGCGACGTCGCGCAGCAGGCCGTCGGTCAGCGCCAGCAAGGGGCCTGAATAGATGTCCACAGCCGGACGATGCATCGCCCGCAGCACCTCGTCGGGCACTGTCGTCGGACCCGGAATTGCCAGGAACTCACGCCCCGCACGCACGCTCATCTTCTTCCTCCGCTCACCCCAGGCGCCGCACCGAATATCCTGGAATGGACTGCCGGTGACGCACAAGTTGCGGAGACTAGCATAACCGCCGTTTCAATGAATGTGGCCTCAAAGCCGATTGCATCGTCATGCGCACCTGACTTACGGTCGGTGTCGACATCATTTGAAGAGATCGGCCCCCCTCGCTCCATGACCCCTAAAACCCGTTTGCCCGCCTCGTCGGGTTTCGAGGCGCTGAAATGGCGCTGCATCGGCCCCTCGCGTGGCGGCCGCGTCGTTGCGGTCTCGGGCGATCCCGCCAACAAGATGGTGTTCTATTTTGGCGCCTGCGCCGGCGGCATCTGGAAGACCGTCGACGGCGGCGTGTTCTGGCAATGCGTCTCGGACGGCTTCATGGCCAGCGCCGCGCTGGGCTCGATTGCGGTCGCGCCCTCGGACCCCAACGTGATCTATGCCGGTACCGGCGAGACGGCGATCCGCCTCGACGTCTCCTACGGCGATGGCCTGTACAAGTCGACCGATGCCGGCCGCACGTGGAGTAATGTCGGTCTGCAGAACAGCAAGTTCATTGGCCGCATCTGCATCCATCCGCAGGACCCCGATCTCGTCTATATCGCGGCCCTGGGCGACGTATTCGGTCCCAATTCGGAGCGCGGCGTCTATCGCTCCCGGGACGGCGGCAAGAGCTGGGAGAAGGTCCTGCGCCGTAGCGACGTGGCGGGCGCGATCGATCTCTCCATGGACCGCACCAATCCGCGCATCCTGTTCGCCTCGATGTGGGAGGCGCGGCGCAACTTCTGGAACATATCGAGCGGCGGTCCGGGCAGCGGGCTGTTCCGCAGCACCGACGGCGGCGATAGCTGGCAGGAGATTTCGCGCAATCCAGGCCTGCCGGAGGGCCTGCTGGGCAAGATCGGCGTCTCCGTTTCGCCCGCCCGCGCCGGCCGCGTCTGGGCGCTGGTCGAAGCCGAGGGCGACAAGACCGGCCTCTACCGCTCCGACGACCTCGGCGCGCGCTGGACCCAGGTCTCGGCCAATCGCGACCTGATGCACCGGCCCTGGTACTACACCCACGTCTTCGCCGACACCGGCCATGCCGACACCGTCTACGTCACCAATCTGCAGATGTGGAAGTCGACCGACGGCGGCACCAGCTTCAGCGAGATCACCACCCGTCATGGCGACAACCACGATTTGTGGATCGACCCCAACGATGCGAGCCGCATGATCGAGGGCAACGACGGCGGCGCCAACATATCGTTCAACGCAGGCGCTTCGTGGTCGACGATCTACAACCAGAAGACGGCGCAGTTCTATCGTATCGACGTCGACAACCAGTATCCCTACCGCGTCTACGGCACCCAGCAGGACAACACCTCGATCTCGGTGCCCAGCGCGTCGGAATGGGGCGTGATCACCTTGGCCGACTGCTCCTATCCCGGCACCGGCGAGAGCGGCTTCATCGCCGTCAACCCGCGCGACCATAACATCGTCTATGTCGGCGCCGTGGGCTCCAGCCCGGGCGGCGCGGGCGCGCTGCAGCGCTACGACCATCGCACGCGCCAGATCCAGCTGGTCAATGTGTGGCCCGAGGAATCGACGGGCATCGCGCCCAAGGACCTGAAGTACCGCTTCGCCTGGACCTATCCGATCGTGTTCTCGCCGCACGATCCCGGCACGCTCTATGTCGGCGGCAATTGCGTGTTCCGTACCCGCGACGAGGGCATGAGCTGGCAGCGTATTTCGCCCGACCTCAGCCTGAACGAGCGCGAGCGGCAGGGCCATTCCGGCGGTCCGATCACCCGCGAAAGCGCCGGCGCAGAAGTCCATGCGACTTGCGCCTGCGTCGTGGAATCGCCGCATCGCCGCGGCGAGATCTGGGCCTCGACCGACGACGGCCTGGTCCATGTCACGCGTGACGACGGCAAGAGCTGGCGCAACGTCACGCCCAAGGGAATGCCGGAACTGTCCTATGTCGGCTGCGTCGAAATCTCGCCGCACGATGCCGACACGGTCTACGTTGCCGCGACGCGCTACAAGCTCGCCGACTACAAGCCTTACCTGTTCAAGAGCACCGACGGCGGGCGCAGCTGGAAATCCATCAAGGGCGACCTGCCGGCCGACGAGATCACGCGCGTCGTGCGCGCCGATCCTGTCGCCCCGGGGCTACTCTATGTCGGCACCGAAACCGGTATTCATTTCAGCCTGGACGACGGAGCGACGTGGACACGGATGGGCGGTGGCCTGCCGGTGGTGCCGGTCTACGACCTCAAGCTCAAGGACAGCGACCTCGTGGCGGCAACGCATGGCCGCTCGTTCTGGATCCTCGACGACGTGACGGCGCTGCGCGGCCTCGCCCTCCAAGGAAAGCCAGGGGGCCGCAAATCGACGCGTCTGTTCGCGCCGCGTACGGCGATCCGCACCAAGCTGCACTGGAGCGCCGGCGCCAACGTGCGCGGCGGCATCGCCTACGGCCCCGCCTTCGGCATCGACGGCAGCACGGTCATGGTCGAGAAGCCCGACGGCACACGGATGCGCGAGCACCTCGATGTCGGCGAGAATCCGCCGAACGGGGCGATCGTCTATTACTGGCTGGCCGAGGACGCCAAGGAGCCGGTGACCCTGACCTTTCGCGATTCGGCAGGCCGCAAGATCGTAGCCTGGTCGAGTGACGACAAGGACGCCCCGGCGCTGCGCCGGCCGGGCACCAAGGCGGGGCTGAACCGCTTCGTCTGGGACATGAAGTATCCGGGCCCCACCAAGCTCGACTACGACCTGGCGCCGCCCAGGCCCAAGCCGCTGGTGCCCGATGCCGAGAACCCGCCCGGTCCGACCGTCATTCCCGGCAGCTATGGCGTCGATCTTTTAGTCGGCGGCAAGACCCTGTCGGCGAGCTTCACCGTGGTCAAGGACCCGCGCCTGCCCACGACGCCCGCCGACTACGTCGCCCAGTTCGCCCTGCACAAGGAGCTGGTGGCGTCGCTGTCGAAGCTGAAGCAGGCGCTCAACCGGCTGCGCAAGATGAAGCGGCAGCTCGGCGAGGTGGCCGACCGTGCCGCCAAGGCGGAGCGCGCGCTGCGCCGGCGCGCCATCGCCATCGGCCAGAAACTCTCGGACATCGAGCGCGTGATGGTCGATCCGCAACGCAAGTCGGTGCGCGACGTGCTGCGCAATCCGGCAGGCCTCAACGACACGCTGTTCGACATGATCGCCATGACGACGACCGCCGACGCGGCGCCGACCTCCCAGACGAAAGCGGTGTCGCGTGAGGTCATGGACAAGGTCGACAGCGAGGTCGCCCGGTTCGAAGCACTCGTCGAAGGCGACATCACGGCGCTCAATGCGGCGCTCGCCAAGGCCCGCGTACGGCACGTGACGGCGGCCTAGCTCAGCGCGACCAACAAGGGGGACAGACAATGGACTTCATCGAACAGCTCTTTGGCTTGTCGCCCGACAACGGCGATGGCTCGACCGAAATCCTGTGGCTCGCCGTCCTGGCAATCGCCATCGCGGCGTTCGTGTATTTCAGGATTCAACGGCGCCGGGCGCGTCGATAGCGTTTCAGCCGTCCATGATCCACTTCGCGCCAGAGGCGAGCGCGATGTCGCGGACCTTGGCCAAAAGGTTCGGGCCGACGGGGATGCCGGTTTTCCGGCGCTGCTGGGCGGTGCGCCGTTCGGGATCGCCGGCGACGAGGACGGCGCGGTTCGCGTCGGCAGGCTTGGTCGCGCGCAGCGTGTCGCAGAAGGTGGTGACGTCGGCGCGGAAATCGGCGGCGTCGCGGAACAGGCCGGGATCAAGCGCCAGCAGGAAGTGGCCGATGCCCATCGTGCCGGGCCTTTTCGTGTGCAGGGGATCGGTGATCATGCTCGCCCCGGAGAGCGCGGAGGAGAGGATGTTGACCATGGCGGAGAGGCCATAGCCCTTGTGGCTGCTGCCCTCCGGCGTGCCGCCGAGCGGAGTCATGAATCCGCCCTTGCTGACCTCGCGCGGATCGGTGCTGGGCTTGCCTTCGGAAGTGACAAGCCAGCCAGGCGGCGTGGGCAGGTTCTCGTTGGCCTTGTTGCGGATCTTGCCGGCGGCCACCGTCGTGGTGGCCATGTCGAGCAGAAAGGGTTCACCCGGCCGGCCGGGGGCGGCGAAGGCGATGGGGTCGGTGCCGAGACGGGCCTGGGCGCCGAAGGTGGGGGCGACCTGGATGCCGCTCGCGGACGTCGTGACCATGCCGATCAGGCCGGCCTCGACCGCCATCAGGGCGTAGAAGCCGCAGGCGCCGAAATGCGCCGAGTTGCGCACGGCGGCGACGCCGATGCCGGTGGCTTTCGCCTTGTCGATGGCGAGTTCCATGGCGCGCCGCGCATTGGCGTGGCCGAGACCGCCGCCGCCATCGATCAGCGCGGAGACCGGCGTTTCGCGAGCGACGGTCGACTGGGCGCGCATGTCGATCCGGCCGGCGCGGCGGCGTTCGTCGTAGGGCGGCACCATCGAGATACCGTGCGTATCGATGCCGTGCAGGTCGGCCCAGCTCATGATCTCGGCGGTACTGATGGCGGTCGCTTCGGGCATGCCCCAGGCCCGCAGGATGAGTTCGAGCTGGCTTCGATGGGTCGCATGGGACGCAGGCATCTTGTCTACCCTTGGTTGGCTTCCGGAGCTGCCTGACCTTGGCATCGGCGATCCCGCGCTCGTCCATCAGCGTGACACGCTCGACTGCAGCGGTTCGCAGTGCGGCGGCGGACGCGCAGCGTTGACGGCGTCCGGGGGCGCGCGCAGGCTCCGGTCGACAGGAACAGGGGAGAACGTGCCGTGGCCGGTGATATCAATGTTCAGACGGAGCGTCCCGCCCGCGTCGCGGGCTCACCCGTGGTCGAGACGGCGTCCGGCCGCGTTGTCGGCGAGACGATAGACGGCGTCCACATCTTCAAGGGCATTCCCTACGGCGCCTCGACGGCCGGCGCCAACCGTTTCATGCCGCCGCGCAAGCCCGAACCGTGGACCGGTGTCCGCGAGGCGATCGTCTATGCCGGCCGTTCGCCGCAGGCGGCCGCCGGCGCGCAGCGACCGGAACTGGCGACGGTCTGGGGACCGGTCGACATGCTGCCGGTCGGCGAGGATTGCCTGACCTTGCACGTCTGGACACCGGCTCTCGACAATTCGAAGCGTCCGGTGATGGTCTGGCTGCATGGCGGCGCCTTCTCCTACGGTTCGGCCAACTCGCCGCGCTACGACAGCACCAATCTCGCTCGGCGCAACGACGTCGTGGTCGTAGCCATCAACCATCGCCTGAATGTCTTCGGCCACCTCGATCTGTCGCAAATCGGCGGCGAACGTTTCGCGCAATCCGGCAATGCCGGCATTCTCGATCTGGTGTTGGCGCTCGAGTGGGTGCGCGAGCACGCCGCCCGCTTCGGCGGCGATCCGGGCAACGTCACGATCTTCGGTCAGTCCGGCGGCGGCGGCAAAGTGAGCGCGCTGCTGGCGATGCCGGGCGCCAAGGGGCTCTTCCACAAGGCGATCCTCCAGAGCGGCGCCAGCGTGCGCTTTGCCGAGCGCGCGCGCACGACGCGCCTTGCCGACGCCGTGCTGAAGCATCTCGGCCTCCGTGCGGACCAGCTCGACGCGCTGCAGGCGCTGCCGCTGGAGCGCCTGCAGGAAGCGGTCGCGCCGGCGCAGGCGACATTGCCGCGCCCGCGCCATCCGCTGCTCGACCGCTACAATTTCGGGCCGGCGATCGACGGCAGCGTGCTGCCCAACCATCCCTTCGATCCCGCCGCACCTTCGGTGTCTGACGATGTGCCGATGCTGATCGGCGACACCAAGGACGAGTCGGCGATCTTCCTCGCGCCCGACGATGCGGTTTGGAACCGCACCACCACCGAGGACGATCTCGGCAAGCGTATCGCTTCCGTCGCCGGCGACGCGGCCGATCGTCTGCTGGCGTATTACAAGCGGCGCGATCCGGCCTCTGCTCCGTCAGACAGGCTGATCACGGCGCTCACGGCGTCGAACTTCGGCGTGCGCTCGGTGCTCCTGGCGGAGCGCAAGGCCGCACGCGCCAGGGCGCCTGTCTGGATGTACCGCTTCGATTGGGAGACGCCGGCCTTCGGCGGGCGACTGAAGGCGCCGCACTCCGTCGACGTCCCGTTCATCTTCGATACGCTGCATAGGATCGGCGAGCAGCACCAGAAGCCGCACGCCCAAGTGCTGGCCGATCGCGTGTCGAAGACGTGGGCCACTTTCGCGCGCAACGGCGATCCCGGCAACGAAACGGTTCCGACATGGCCGGCTTACATCGCCGATCGGCGCGCTACCATGCTTCTCAACGACGCGTGCCGCGTCGTGGACGATCCTGACGGCGAGGTGCGGCCGCTCTGGAGCAAGGTCGCGACCGGCTGACGCGCACACATCGGGAGCGGCCAATTGGGGTCTTGCCTGACTGATGCGACCCACGGTGGCCGCCCCCGGCGCGCCGCTCGTATAGTCCCGCTATGCTGGTGCCCGAACGTTTGCGCCAGCAATCATGGCGGCACGTTCACCCGGTGGAAGCATCTAAACCTCCGTGTCGGACGTCGAACGTCATAATCCAGACACGAGACGGCGCGCCTGTCAACGTCGAGCGAGACGAGAGTGCAACCTTGCTGTGCTGAAAGTCACAGTCACGGGGGAACGTTCTGGTGCTCCATCCCATCCGGACGCTTGTTCGTTGTTGGAGGCGGAGGAATGAAAAACATTTATTTCCTGTCGCTGATCGTTCTGGTCGCGCTTGCCTGGGCATTCGTCAGTCCGCCGGTAGCGGAGCCGCAGCCTCGATCCGTTGCGTCGCGCGCGACGATATCCGACCCGGTGACCGCTCCACACGCCACCGCCGTTTCGAATCTTTTGGAGGCGCATCGGCCGCCGATTCCCCTCATGCGAAGCGTTCGCGTGTTGCCAAAGACCGCGGCCACCCCCGATGTCGCCATGGCCGACGCGGCAGTCCAGGCGCCGGACAATCTTGACGTCGGAACGGCCAAGGCGGCGATCGAAGCGGACGGATACAAACGCGTGAGCGTGATCGGCAAGCAGGGCAACGGCACCTGGCGCGCCAAGGCCTATCGCGGCCAGACCGAAGTCCAGCTCACGGTGGACGGGACGGGTAGGGTGTCTCTCGAGTGACGGCAGCCGCGTGACTAGCTGACGAGGCCGGCGACCGGGACCGACGGACGCCGATCGGCGTGGGCCGCGACCAGCTTGCGCGCCTCGGCGTCGCGGCCTGCCTTGAGATACGCCGCCAGCAACGTGTTCTCGATCAGGTCGCGTTGCGCGCGGCTGCCACCGATGCGCACTGTCTCGGCCAGCGCCGGTTCGAGCGCGGCGATGGCCGCCGCCCAGTCGCCCCGGCCATAGGCGGCGAGGCCGGCCGCCAGGCGCGGCACCACGTCGCCGGCCGGCGAGCGGCCCGAGGCGGCGCGCTGCTCGAGCTCCGACACGATGCCGGCGATGGCGTCGCGGTCGCCCGTGGCGACGCAAGCCAGGGCGCGGTGCACGTCGACGAAAGCGATGCCGGCCTTGGGAAAGGATTTCAGCGCATAATCGCGCGCCTCGCGCCACAGCGGTTCGCGCCGCGCGTGGCCGGCCAGCTCGGCGCGCCACAGGAAAGCCGGAGCGTCGGTGGCGACATTGAGCGCCGGACCCCAGGCGCCGCCGGGATGGACCTGGGCCTCGTAGGTCTGCCAGGCCCGTTCGGCGTCGCCCAGCATCAGCGCGAAGAGCGCCACATGCCAGGAAATGTGGCAATGCATCAGCCCTTCACGCGGATAGGCGGGCAGCCAGGAGTCGAGATAGTCCAGCGCGGCGCGATCCTCGCCGCGCTCGTAAAGCACATGCGCCTTGATGTGGGCGCCATGGGCGTTGCGCGGATTTTTAGCCATGCTGCGCTCGATCAGGTCGAAGGCCTCGTCGAGCCGGCCGACCTCTTCCAAAGCGAAGGCGTAGACCGCCTGGAACCACCAGTCGTCGGTCAGATGGGGACGCAACGCCTCGAGGAACGCCACCTGCTCGGCCTCCCGGCCCTGCCGGCCGCTGAAGCCGATCAGGCCGAACACGCCGGTGGCCGGCGCCGCGACCATGGCGTCGCGGGGATATTCGCCGAGATGCGCGCGCGTCGCCGCGAAGGACTCGACCGGCTTGCCTTCGATGGACAGGGCAAGCGCATCGATATGGCTTTGCTCGCGCGGCGTGGCGGCAGCGCCGAGCTCGCGCGCGCGTGCCGCGGAAGCCCGTGCGCCCGCGACATCGGCCATGAGGAAGCGTGCGCGCGCCAACGCCACATGGGCCAGCGCGAAGCCGGGATCGGCTTCGATGGCGCGGGCGAGATGCGCCGCATCGCCATGCGCGGCCGACAGCACGCCGTCGCACCCGGCGACATAGGCGTCGCGCGCGGACGTGGAAGAGGTGCTGATCGGCAGCCCGTATCGGTCGGCGAGCATGATGTTCGTTTCCCCTGGTTGCACCGTGGAGCACCGGTGATATGTCTCCGTCGGCAATTCTGTCAGATGCAGGAGGTCTCGTGTCCAGCGATTTGAAGGGAAAGGTCGCTCTCGTCACCGGCGCCAGCCGCGGCCTGGGCGAGGGCGCGGCGCGTGCGCTCGCAGGCGCCGGTGCGACGGTCATGCTGGTGGCGCGCGATGGCGCGTTGGCCGGCGGCGTGGCGCGCGATATCGCTGCCAAGGGTGCCCGTGCCGAGGCCCTGTCCTGCGATGTCTCGGACTATGCGGCCATCCAGAAGGTCGTCGCCGAAACCAAGGCGCGCCTGGGCGGCATCGACATACTGATCAACAATGCTGGCGTGATCGATCCCATCGCCGAAGTCGCCACCTCCGACCCGGCGGCCTGGGCGCAGAATATCGCGATCAATCTCGTCGGCGCCTATCATGTCTTGCGCGCGGTGCTGCCTGGCATGCTGGCCAATGGCGGCGGATCGATCGTCAACATCTCCTCCGGGGCCGCTTACCGCCCGCTCGAGGGATGGAGCGCCTACTGTGCCGGCAAGGCCGGGCTGGCGATGCTCACGAGGTCGATCGAGCTCGAGACGGCAGGGAAGGGGATCCGCATCTTCGGCTTCTCGCCGGGCACCATCGACACCGACATGCAGGTGAAGATCCGCGCGTCCGGCATGAACATGGTCAGCCGCATCCCGCGCGGCGACCTCTCGCCGGTCGAGCATGCGGTTCGCGGCCTGATGTATTTGTGCGCGCGAGCCAGCGACGACCTCAAGGGCCAGGACGCCTCGATGCGTGACGAAGCCTTTCGGCGCCGGATCGGATTGATGTCGTGAAGCGCATTCTCCTGCCGCTCTCGGCGCTGATGCTCGCGCTGCCGGGCCCCTCCGACGCACAAGGTGGCGACACGGCCTACTGCGCCCAGCTTTCCGCCCTCTACCGCCGCTACGTTGAGAATTCGCCAGGCCGCCAATACGACGCCGAGGCGGCGATCGCGCTCGACGATTGCAAGAACGGCAACACTGCGGCGGGCATCCCGATATTGGAGAAGAAGCTGCTTGAGTCCGGGTTCACGCTCCCCGAAAAATCTACGCGATAGCCGGTTGGCTTGACTCGTGCTGGCTCTTGGCGGTCGTGTCGTTGCCTGCTGATACGACGGCCTGCTACATAGCTTTTCATCCGCGACGCCATTGTCTCGCCTGGAGGATCCGTCTTGAGTGTTGGAGATCGACCGACGCGCCCGTCGATCTCCGATGGCCTCTTCTATTGGATCGCCGGCGCCTGCGGCTTCGCCACCGGGATCGTAGGCGGTGCCTTCCATCTCACCGTCGATGCCCTGCTGCGCTGGCCGATCTGGCTGACCGAGCGTCTGGGCCCGGGCCTGCTCACGATCGCCGCCGCCGCCGGCATCGCCGCAGTAGGCACTACGTTGGCGTTCCTGCTGACCCAGCGCATCGCACCGGAGGCCGCAGGCAGCGGCGTGCCGGAGGTCGAAGGCGCGCTCGAAGGACTGCGCGAGGTGCGCTGGCGGCGCGTGCTGCCGGTGAAGTTCGTCGGCGGTGTGCTGGGCCTGTCGTCGGGCCTGGTCGCGGGTCGCGAGGGGCCGACCATTCACATGGGCGCGGCCATCGGCGCCGCCCTGTCGGAGTGGTTGAAACTGAGCCGCCTCGATCTCCACGCGCTATTGGCTGCCGGCGCCGCCGCGGGTCTCGCCGCCGCCTTCAACGCGCCGCTGGCCGCCATCCTGTTCGTGATCGAGGAGACGCGAAAGCAGTTCCGCTACACTTTCCGCTCCTATGTCGGCGTGATCGCGGCTTCGGCGGCCAGCGCGCTCGGCATGGAGCTGGTGGGTGG
>Ga0209648_10002428_pt1 | contig 15453 bp, 14 predicted proteins | sample GraSoi2013_115cm_FD_185830 | JGI IMG/M metagenome (GOLD analysis project Ga0209648, IMG submission 185830) | Grasslands soil microbial communities from the Angelo Coastal Reserve, California, USA - Sample 9_17_2013_115cm (SPAdes) (version 2) | ecosystem: Environmental > Terrestrial > Soil >...
CGCCAGCGTAACGCCGCCGGCGTTGAGGCAATATTCGATCGCGTGGCGCGGATAGTCGGCATCGAACTTCTTGCGGGTGAAACGTTCTTCCTGCGCGGCGGCCACGATGCGCCCGTCGGCGATCAAGGCGGCCGCGCTGTCGTGGTAGAACGCAGAAATCCCGAGGACACGCATGGCCCGTCAGAACAGCGTGTAGATGAACGGCGCAACCGCCGTGCCCTTCGTGAGCACGATAAGTCCGCCGAATATGGCCATGACGATGAACACCGGCAGCAGCCAGTATTTCTTGCGCTCCAGCAAGAACGCGGCGAATTCACGTAGAAAGGAGATCATCGGGCACTCAGAATTGGTTCATGAGGCTGTCGGGCGGCGGGCCTGGAGGCTGTCGCGAGACCCAGTAGCTTTTGCGCTCCGGCTCGAAGCGAAGCTGCAAAGGGTCTTTTCCGCTGAGCCGCATGAGCCAGCCGACTGGCGTAATGCAGCCATAGTACACGATCCCCAGCGCGAGCGGGCTCACGACCGCGAACAGGACGAGGCCCAACTTGGTCCACAGCCGGTTGAGCGGAGCGAGCAGACTCGGACGGTAAAATGCGACGAGCCCGAACATGATGGCCGCGGCCAGCCAATAGGGCCAATGCGTGCCGCCCTTGTAGAGCGACAAGGCCCCAACAAGCGCCGCAAAGCCGGCAAAGACGTAGCCGAACCCGCGATCCGACGAGCTCTGCACGACATGTTCCCGGCCGTGAAGCTCATGGGAGCCAAAGTACTTGTCGTCCACGCCGTTGTTCCCCGTGCCGATGCGGTGCTCACCATGAAACCGCACATTCACGATGCGATTGCAACATACTGGCCCGGTTCCCGGCGAGGCAAGCGAAGTTCGCGGCGGAACACCTCAGGAACGTGCCGCCGTTCCTGGTCCGCCGCATGACGACGGTGGCTGCGGATAGCTTGCGCCGATGTTCCCCTGTGTCTGGCATTCTAGATCAGCATTCGTTTGTTGGTTCGTCGCGGCACGCTGGTTCGACGGCGTGCCTGAGCCTGCGCATCTCGGCGCGCGGCGAGGTCTTCACGCAGCTGTCGCACAAGTGTCGAGTCCCTGTCAGACGACGCGGGCAGCTTCCGCCCCGGTGATTCGACGGCGGAGGCCCGATGGCCGTCATGCGCAGCGGCGCGTCGCTGACGCGGCGCCGCTTCTTGACTACTGCGGCTTCGTCGGCGGTGATGGCGGCCGCCGGCGGCATCGCCAAGCCCGCGCTGAGCCGCGCCGCCGATCGGCCGGTGATTACCCACGGCGTCCAGTCCGGCGACGTCTCCATCGATTCCGCGATTGTCTGGGCGCGGGCGGATAGACCATCGCGCATGCTGGTCGAGGTGGCGACCGGCGAAAGTTTCAAAACTATTCGCAGCGCGGTCTTCGTCGACGCTCTGCCGGAAACCGATTTCACCGCCAAGGCGTTGCTCGAGGGTCTGCCCGCCGGGCAGGACGTGTTCTATCGCATCCGCTTCCAGGATCATTCGTTTCCGAGCGCGCTCTGTTCGCCGCAGGTCGGGCGTTTTCGCACGGCGCCGAGCGAACGGCGCACCATCTCGTTCGTGTGGTCGGGCGATACCGCCGGCGGCGGCTGGGGCATCGACGAGGCGCGCGGGGGCATGCGCACCTATGCGACCATGTTGAAGTCGCGCCCCGATTTTTTCATTCATTGCGGCGACCACATCTACGCCGACTGCCCGCTGCACGCGGAGCGGAAGCTTCCGAACGGCGAGGTGTGGAGGAACATCGTCACCGAGGACAAGTCAAAGATCGCCCAGACGCTCGCGGAGTTTCGCGGCAATTACAAATACAACCTGCTCGATAAAAATGTGCTTGCCTTCAATGCCGAGGTGCCGCTGTTCGCGCAATGGGACGATCACGAAGTCCGCAACGATTGGTGCCCGGGCGAGGCGCTCGGCTGGGGCGGTTACGCCGACAAGAGCGTACTTAAATTGGTTGCGCGCGGATGCCGCGCCTTCCACGAATTCATGCCGATGCGGGAGACGCTGGCCGAAGCCGGCCGCATCTATCGCAAAATCCCCTATGGTCCGCTGCTCGACGTGTTCCTGCTCGATATGCGTTCCTACCGCACGCCTTACGGCGAAGATGGTGCGCCGGCTGCGATCCTGGGGCCAACGCAGGTATCCTGGCTCAAACGCGAATTGATGAGCTCGCAGGGTACTTGGAAGATCATCGCCGCCGATTTGCCAATCGGGGTGGTGAGTGGCGACGCGATCGCGCAAGGCGATGGCACCCCGCGCGGGCGCGAAATCGAAATCGCCGATCTCCTCGCCTTCATCAAGCATGCCGGCATCGGCAATACGGTTTGGATCACCGCCGACATGCACTATACCGCGGCGCACTACTACGATCCCAACAAGGCCGTGTTCCAGGACTTCGAGCCGTTCTGGGAATTCATTTCCGGCCCCCTCCATGCCGGCACCTGGCGGCCGCAAACGCTCGATAACACGTTCGGTCCGCGCGCGGTCTTCCAGAAGGGATGCAGCGGCGCGCAGCGCGACGACCTGGCCCCCTGCTTCGGGCTGCAATTCTTTGGCCATGTGGCGATCGACGGGGCGAGCGAGGTGATGACCGTCACGCTCAAGGACGTCGCGGACCACGATCTCTGGTCGACCACGATCGAGCCGCGGATGGAGAAATGGTCGCGCGGCGTCCCGTCGATGCGAAGCTAGTCATGCGCGGTCCTGACGAGGGCCGCTCTGAAGTGAGCCGTCGAAAATTTGATGAGTGCGTATCGCCCCGGCCTCAACATGGCGGCGTGGCGGCTCTTTCACATGGACCAGCGCTCGTGTAACGTCGGCTTGAGCAGCGCTTAAGGGGATGTGCCGAGGTCTCCGTGCGCGCAACGGGCAGTGCAGGTGCAGTCGGCGGGCATCGCAGTCTCAATATACCGACGTTCTTTTTGCCCGTGCTGCGAACTTGCACACGCGAAATTCGTGGGCGAAGGAGCACACGATGCGCCTTATTCGGCGTCAATTCCTGTACCTTGCCTGCGCCGCTGGCGCGACATCGGCGCTATCGAGGACCGTGGAGGCGCAGACCTATCCCACGCGTTCCGTGCGGATCATCGTGCCGTTCACAGCCGGCGGCCCCGCGACCGTGTTGGCGCACGTCCTCGCGCAGCCGCTGACCGAGATCTGGGGCCAATCGTTCTACGTGGAGAACTTGCCCACCGGGGCCAGCAACGTCGGCACCACCACCGCCGCAAAGGCCCCGGCGGACGGCTATACGTTGCTCATCGTGACTCCGAGCTTCGTCATCAATCCGAGCCTCTATGCCAAGCTGGCGTATGATCCGGTCAGGGATTTCACCGCGGTCGCATTGGCGGTGACGTCGCCTCACGTCTTGGTGGTCAATCCTTCGTTCCCGGCGCACAACGTGAAGGAACTGGTCGCACTGGTGAAGGCCAATCCCGGCAAGTACAGTTACGCATCCGCCGGTACGGGGCAGTCGGCGCAGTTGGCCGCCGAATTGTTCAAGCTCGCCTTCGGGCTCGACCTTCTGCATGTGCCGTTCAACGGCGGTGCTCCGGCCATGAATTCGACGGTCGGCGGGCATACGCCGATCGCGTTCAACGCGTTGCCGTCCGCCGCGGCGCTCATCAAGGAAGGCAAGCTGCGTGCGCTCGCGGTGACGAGCGGCCAGCGCGCTCCCGAGTTTCCCGACGTGCCGACCTTGGCGGAGGTGGGCGTTCCAGGCCAGGAGTCCCTGTTCTTCCAGGGCGTCGTGTCTCCGGCTGGAACGCCGAAGGAGATCGTCGACCAGCTCTATCGCGAGATCGCCAGGATCCTGGCGCGACCGGAGGTGAAGGAACGCTTGTCGGCGATCGGCTTCGGCGTCTCCATCAGCTCCCCTGAACAGTTCCAGGCCCAGATCAAATCGGAAACGGAAAGGTGGGCGAAGGTCATTCGCGATGCGAACATCAAGCGAATCGAATGATCCGGAGGACCAGCCATGAAAGGCGTGAAGGATTCGAGCGGGCTATACGAGGTGGAACGCCGAGCCTATCACGCTGCGCGTCCTGGCTTTCGCATCGCTGAATTGCAGATCAGCCCTACGCAAAAGGTGCCGTGGCACTATCACACCAACGTCCATGACACCTTCTACGTCGTGACGGGAGCCATTCGCATCTTTCTCCAGGGCCCCAAGGAAGAGGTGCGACTGACGGCGGGACAGACTTATTCCGTCCCGCCGAAACGCCCGCACCTCGTCACCAACGCCGGTGATGCGTCTGCCGTGTTTCTGGTCCTGCAGGGTATCGGTGAGTACGACTTCGTCCCGTTGGCCGATACGCGAACCGGCGAACGCGGACGCAAAAATTCGGACGCTAAAAAGTCGCTCTGACTTTTCCGCTTGAGGGCGAATGAGGGCAGGAGCGCGCTTCCGACGCTCGCTGCCGCTCACCTGCGCCGCAACAAGACGCCTTAGCGCAGCGTCCCGCGGACTGCACCAGCTAGTTCGCGGCGAAGCAGTAGAACAAGCCGTTGCCGCCGGTGCTTCTCAGATCGTTCTGGCTGCAGCCGCCGTCGGGTCCGCGCGAGGGATGCGACGAATTCCACGACTTGGACGCGGCGTCGTCGCGCAAGCCCTTGCGGTCGCTGTGGCCGACCATGGCTGCGCCTTGGGTGCTGCTCGTCCAGTTGCGGCAGGTTCTGTCCTCGCCGGGCGCAAAGGCCCGTCCGTCCATCTGCGAGCCCGTAAGAACGTCGTGAGCATTGGGCGTGTAGCCAACGCCGGCAACCACGGTCCCGCGCTCGGTCAACGACATCGGCATGCCGAGTTTGTTGTTGTCGCCATGAAGATCGTCGACGTTTTGGGCGACGACCTCGTTTTTGAAATTCTGCCAGGGGCCGCGTCCGATGCGGTCGCGGGCATTGACGGCTTGCGCGCCGTCGGCTGCCTGGGTGCTGAGGTAGGCGCGCCAGGTCTTGTTGCCCGCGCCCGCCGCCTGAGCCAAGGTCTGGCACTGACGATCGGCTCCTTCCAGGCCGCCGAGGTCGGCGCCTTTGCCCGGCCCGCTGCTGGTGATGAAGAAGGTCATGTTCGGAGACTGCGGCGGCGGTTGCTGTGCCAGGCTCGCGTTCGAGCCCAGCGTCGTAACCGCAACCGACGCAACAATCGCGAAGAGATTGGCCTTGGACATGTCGCCCTCCCGGTTCGAGCCGGCGCGCCGCTCTAGCGCGCCTTGCAAGAACCTAGCACGAAATCCGATCGCGCCAACGGCGACACGTCGCGCCTGGATGACGCAGCCGCTGTCACCCAGCCGTCACGAAGGAACAATAGGTGTGATTGTCCACACAATTGGAGGATTACATGCGCCGTTTCCTTGCCGCCGCGGCTGGCATTGCGATTTCGATGGTCTCGGCCGGTCACGCGCAGACGGTCTATCCGATCGACCGAGCCGATATTTTGGTCGGCGCCCGCTTCGACTTCAAAGTCGAATTTGCAGGCCTTGCCGATCCGACGAAGGTCTCCGTGACGTTGAACGGCAAAGATCATGCCGAGCTTTTCGGCAAGGCCGCCACGTTTGTCGAGCGCGAGGACGGCAAGGATCAATCCGCCTTGATCTTGCGCGACGCTTCACTCGCACCGCCCGGCGTTTATCGGCTGCGCGTCAGCGACGGGGCCAATTCCCGTGAACTTGAGTGGAACGTCTATGACAGCGGGCCGCGCAGGGCGAAGAACGTCATCTTGTTCATCGGCGACGGCATGTCGCTCGCCCACCGCGTGGCGGCGCGCGTGCTCGCGAAGGGCATCGCCGAGGGCAAGGCGCGCGGCAAACTCGCCATCGACGACATGCCGCATATGGCGCTGGTTGCGACCGCGGGCAGCGATTCGATCATTACCGATTCGGCCAATTCCGCCAGCGCCTATGCGACCGGCCACAAGTCGGCGGTCAACGCCATGGGGGTCTATGCCGATCGCACCTTCGACCCGCTCGACGATCCCAAGGTCGAGACCATCTCCAGTCTGGTCAAGCGCAGACATGGCATGGCGGTCGGCATCGTCACCAATACCGAGATCGAGGATGCCACCCCCGCCGCGATGGTGGCCCACGTGCGCCGGCGCAGCGAATACGACCGCATCGTGGAGCAATTCTTCGCCGCCAAACCCGACGTGATCATGGGCGGTGGCCGCGCGAACTTCCTGCCGAAGTCCGTGGAAGGCGGCAAGCGCAGGGATGATTCCGACTTCGTCGCTCAATTTCGCGACGCGGGCTACGGCGTGGCGTCGACCGGTCCCGAAATGACGTCGCTTGCCGACGATGCGAAGACGACCAAACTTCTCGGGCTGTTCACGCTCGGCAACATGGACGGCGCTCTCGATCGCAAGATTCTCAAAGGCGGCACCGTCGGAAAATTTCCGCAGCAGCCTGACTTGACCGAGCAGGTGCGCGCAGCGTTGAAGGTGCTCGCAAGGAACGAAGCCGGTTTCTTCCTGATGGTGGAGTCGGGCATGATCGACAAGTACACCCACCTCCTGGACATGGAGCGCGCGGTCTACGACACCATCATGCTCGACAACGCGGTGAAGCTCGCCCGCGATTGGGCAAGTGCACGGAGTGACGACACGCTGATCCTGGTCGTGGCCGATCATACCCACCCGATCGGTTTGGTCGGAACGATCGAGGACGACATGGCCTCGGTCCCCAATGTGCCGATGCGCGAGCGCGTGCGCGTATATGAGCGAGCCGGATTCCCCAATTACCCCGCGCCCGACGCCGAGGGCTATCCGGCCCGCGTGGACGTCAGCCGCCGCCTCGCTTTGTTCTCGGCGAGCCTGCCCGACCATTACGAGACGTTTCGACCGAAGCTCGACAATCCCAACGATCCGACCGTGGCGGGCAAGGAGCCCGGCACCTACGTGGCGAACGAGCGCTACAAGAACGTTCCCGGGGCCGTACTGCGCTTCGGTAACCTGCCGGCGATGATCAACGCCGACGTGCATTCCGGCGAGGACGTGATTCTGACCGCGGCCGGCCCCGGCAGCGAGCGCGTTCGCGGCCAGATGGACAACACCGAGGTTTTCCGCGTCATGGCCGAAGCGCTCGGGCTCGGCTTGGGCGACTGAGGGCGAGCGAAGAACGACGACGGTCGCAGCACGCACGCGGTTGGCGGCGGAAAGCGGGACGTTCGTCGAATCCCTCGCGACAGGCGCGCACCTACCGATCCGGCACGATCGGGCTTCGCACGCGCCTGGTCCTGTCGTTGACCGGGTCCGGCTTTGCCCTCACATTGCCCGCGACGATGTTCGAACGCGGCGGGACCAAGCGTGATCATCGACTGGCACTCGCACATCTACACTCCGGAAGAGGCGGCCGACGATCTCGGCACCTTGGACGGCAAGCACGGGCCGAAGTGGGGCGAGCGCGGCTGCCCCATGGTGCTCGAGAATTTCCTCGAGGCCCATTACGAGAACGGCATCGACATCAGCGTGGTGACGAATGCCGCGCACTATCTGCGTGGCAAAGCCGATCACGAAGAACTGCCGGCGGTCCAGAAATGGACCGACTACGCCGCCGAGCTTCAGCAGAAATACCGGGGCACGCTCTATTCGTTCGCGACGATCCTGCCCTGCGGCGGCCCGGCCTTCATCAAGGAAACCGAGCGTGCTGTCCGAGAGCTCGGCCTCAAGGGCATTTTCATTCATTCCAGCCACAAGGGCCACTATCCGGACGACGACGAGGCGCGCCCGTTTTGGGAACTGGTGCAGGAGCTCGACGTGCCGGTGATGATCCATCCGCCGCATCTCGGCTTCGGCGAGGAGCGGATGAGAGACTATCGTCTCGCGTCCAGCATCGGACGGCCGTTCGATCTTTGCCTGGCATTGGGGCGGCTGATCGTGCGCGGCATCCTGGAGGACTTTCCGCGCGTGACGATCGTGGCTTCGCACGGCGGCGGGGGCATCTGCGAGACCATCAGCCGGATGGACTATGCCTACGAGTTGCAGGAGGAGGCGTTCTTCCTCGGCTCTTACGCGCCGATGAAGATCAAACATGCGCCGAGCCATTACCTCAAGAAAATGCACCTCGACACGGTCACCTACAATCTGCCGGCGATGAAAATGGTGCTCGACTGGATGGGGCCCGAGCGCGTCGTCTACGGCAGCGATGCCCCGCCGCTGACCTCGCTCAAACCGCGCGCCATCAAGCTGATCAAGGACCTCGACATCCCCGAGGCGCAGCGCGACGCGATCTTCTTTGCCAACGCGGCCAGACTGCTGAAACTGCCGCTCGCGCGCGCCGCCCCAGCCGCATGACGAAATAACACCGATTAATTCGTCGCCGAGGGCGCGCTGCCGGGGGGCGGCCGCGCGTCCCATCCGGGCGTGTTGACGAGCCGCCTTCGCATCCCTACTTTCCGCGCAACCTTGCACCTATTTGCGAACCGCGCGTCCGTGCGCACGAAAGCCAGAGTCATGAAAGTCCGCAACTCGTTGAAATCGCTGCGCAGCCGCCATCGCGGCAATCGCCTGGTCCGCCGCAAAGGCCGCGTCTACGTGATCAACAAGGTCCAGCGCCGCTTCAAGGCCCGGCAAGGTTGAGCCCGGCTCGTGCGCGCCGCCGCTGGCGCGCTTGCACGGCTGCCCTAACGAAATCTTGTCTTTATCGTGCGGCGGCGGAACGCTAGGCTTGCGCGCATGAGCCAGCGACTCCTCGCATGGATGGCGGCCGCGATCCTCGCGGCGGCCTGGGGGTTGTCGGCGCTCGCGGAAACGGTTGATCCCGAGCCGCTCAAGCCGATCGAGCCGCCTAGCTCGCTGCCGCGCGCCCAGCGTGGCGACAAGACGCAAAATCTCGATCGGCTGTTTGCGGCGCTCAAAGTCGCGCCCGACGACGAAAGCGCGAAATATATCGAGAACCGCATCTGGGCGATCTGGCTCGCCTCCAGCAGCGACACCGCCAATCTGTTGATGGGCCGGGCCAAAAGCGCGGCCGACGGCAAGGACTTCGATCTTGCCATCCGGCTGCTTACCGCCGTCATCGACATCCGGCCGGACTTCACCGAGGCGTGGAATCGCCGAGCGACCGTCTATTACACGAAAAAAGACTTCGGCCGCTCGCTCGCCGATATCCACGAAGTGCTGGCGCGCGAGCCGCGCCATTTCGGCGCGCTCTCGGGACTCGGAATCATCCTGCAGGAGCTCGGCGACGACAAGCACGCCCTCGATGCGTTCCGGCGTGCACTCGCCATCCATCCGCATCTGGAACGCCTTCCCGATCTGGTCAAGAAGTTGAGCGAAAAAGTCGACGGCCGCGATATCTGAGGTCGGACGACGAAAGACGAAGGACCGCCAGAGCCACGCCGTCCTCGTGGGTTATCCGGCGTCCCGCGTCGCCTCGGGAGCTACGAAAGCAATGCGCAGCATGTTGGTCGCGCCCGGCGTACCGAGCGGGACGCCGGCGACAATGATGACCCGCTGCCCTACCTGGGAGAATCCGTCCTTCCAGGCGAGCCGGCAGGCGCGCTCCACCATGTCGTCGAGATCGTGGGCGTCCTCGGCCACGATGCAATGTACGCCCCATATCAGCGACAAGCGGCGTCCGGTCGACAGCCTCGGAGAAATCGCCACGATGGGTGATTTCGGACGCTCGCGCGCGACCCGCAACCCGGTGGAGCCCGAACTCGTCCAGCAGATGATGGCGGAGAGCTCGAGCGTTTCCGCGATCTGACGCGCCGCCGCGGCGATCGCGTCGGCGCCGGTCGCCTCGGGTTCCGTGCGCTGGGCGTGGATGATGGTGAGATAGGTCGGATCGCGTTCGACTTCCTCGGCGATACGGTTCATCGTGGCGACCGCTTCGACCGGATATTGCCCGGCCGCGGACTCCGCCGACAGCATGATCGCGTCCGCCCCTTCGAAAATCGCGGTCGCGACGTCCGAGACCTCGGCGCGGGTGGGGACGGGACTTGTGATCATGGATTCGAGCATCTGGGTCGCGACCACGACCGGCTTGCCGGCGCGGCGTGCGGCGCGCGTCATCTGCTTTTGCACCCCGGGTACCTTTTCCAGCGGCATCTCGACGCCGAGGTCGCCGCGCGCCACCATCAGCGCGTCGGTGAGATCCATGATCTCTCCCAGCCGATTGACGGCTTGCGGCTTCTCGATCTTGGCCATGACGGTGGCGCGCCCACGCGTAATCTTCTTGGCCTCGGCGATATCTTCCGGCCGCTGGATGAAAGAGAGCGCAACCCAGTCGACGCCGGTGTCGAGCCCGGCTTCAAGATCGGAGCGGTCCTTCTCCGTCAGCGCCGAGAACGGCACGGTCGTGTCGGGGAGGCTCACGCCTTTACGGTCGGACAATTTTCCGCCGACTTCGACGCGTGTGAGGATATGGTGGCTGTCGGCCTCGACGGCGACGAGGCGCACCTTGCCGTCGTCGAGCAGGAGCGTGTGGCCGGGCTCGATGGCGGCGAAGATTTCGGCGTGCGGCAGGTGCACCCGCTTGGCATCGCCGGGCGTTGGATCGGTGTCGAGCGTGAAGGTATTACCCTTGGCGAGCGTGGCCGGATTATCCGCGAAGCTGCCGAGCCTGAGCTTTGGGCCCTGGAGATCGAGCAGGATCCCGATCGGCCGGCCGTGCTCGGTTTCCACCTCCCGAATCGCCGCCACCAGCTCGCGCATGCGCGCATGGGTCGTGTGACTCATATTGACGCGGAAGACGTCGGCGCCGGCCTCGAACAGGCTGGCGATGGCGCGTCGGTCTGAGGATGCGGGGCCGAGGGTCGCGACGATCTTGGTCCGGCGCAGACGTCGCATCAGTTGCGGCTTCGCGCCGGCGGTGTTGGCGCGGCTGGTCGGCCCGCAGCCGGAGGGGTCTGAAGCATCGGAACGCGCGACTGCAGGGGTTGCATGGGTGCTTGGTCGGCCGATTCGGTGAGCTGGACGGTCCAGGACGGCTGGTCGCCGGTGTCGACTTCGAAAAAGCCGGTGCGATCATAGCCGCGCGCGAGGCAATCGTCCGTACCGCGGATGGTGAACTCCTTTTCCCGCGTGCACATGAATGCCTGGCCGGACCATTCTCCGCCGCGGTCATAGTCGACCGCATAGATGTAATAGAAGCGCGCAACGAGCGCGCCCCGCAGCACGGTCTCGCAGCTGCGGGCGGAAATGTTCCACCAGCCTTCGGTGGTCCAGCCTTCGTTCTCCTTGTAGCCGACCGCGATGCCGACCCGGTTGCCGGTATTGTTGCAGAGGCGGAAATCGGCCCTGGCTGGCTCGGCGGTCAGCGCGACTGCCGCCATGACGAGCGCCCCGCCGGCGAGCGAGCGCGCGGCGGCCAAGCGGTGCAGAGGGTGGCGCCGAACTCCTGCTCTCGTGGACCGGTGTTTCATCCCGCCCGCACTCAACTCGCTCGACGGTCCGAAAAGCCGATATCGCGTGAACTCCTAAGGACTGTCAACGAGGATCGCCCGGAAGTCGTTCACGTTGGTCAACGTCGGACCCGGCGTCACCAGATCGCCAAGTTTCTCAAAGAATTCCGTCGAATTGTTGTCGTTTAGAAAGACGGCCGGATCGAGGCCGAGGCAGCCGGCGCGGGCAAGCGTGGTTGCATCGATGAAGGCGCCCGCGGGATCGTCCGGCTGCCCGGCACCGCCGTCGGTGCCGTCGGTGTCGCCGGAGAGCGCCGCTATGCCGCTCGTCCCCGCCAGCGCCACCGCCAGCGCCAGCGCATACTCCTGATTGGGCCCGCCGCGGCCCTTGCCGCGCAGCGTCACCGTGAGTTCGCCACCCGAAAGGATCACGGCGCGCCGCCCCTGCGCCTTGAGATCGCGGGCAAGTCGTGCCTGCGCGGCGGCGACTTCGCGCGCCTCGCCCTCGATCGCAGTACCGAGCAGGACGCATTCGTAGCCGGCGGGGCGCGCCGCGTCCTCTACAGTGCGGAAGACCTCGGCGGGCCGCGTCGCCAACGCGAACGAGGTGGCGGCGAAGACCGCATCACCCGGCTTCGGCGTCTCATTCGCGGGGTCGGCGAGCGCTCGTGTCACCTGCGCCGACAGCTCGAGCCGATGGCGCGCCACGATGGCGCGAGCATCGGAGAGCGTGGTGCGATCGGGCACCGTCGGGCCCGAGCCGATCACCGCCGGATCATCCCCCGGCACGTCGGAAATGCCGACCGCGACGACGCGCGCGGGATGCGCATGCTGCGCAAGCCGCCCGCCTTTGATGCGGGAGAGATGCTTGCGCACCGTGTTGATTTCGACGATCGAAGCGCCGCAGGCGAGCAGCGCCCGCGTCACTGCCTGCTTGTCCGCAAGCGAGAGCCCGGCGGCGGGCGCGATCCAGTTTGCCGAGGCGCCGCCGGAAATCAGCACCAGCACCAGATCCTCGGCGCCGGCGGAATCGGCGAGGTCGAGCGTTTCGCCGGTCGCGGCGAGACCGGCTGCGTCGGGCAGCGGGTGGCCCGCCTCGACGACGCGCACGCGGCGCGTCGGACGGCCATAGCCGCGACGGGTCACGGCGATACCGCTGATGCGGCTTTCCGGCACGCCACGCTCGTCGAGATAGTAGCATTCGGCGACCTCGGCCATGGAGCCGGCGGCCTTGCCGGCCGCCAGAATGAGCAAGCGTCCGGAGGGGGGCGCCGGCAAATGCGCCGGCAGGCAGCTCTGCGGGTGCGCGGCCGCCACCGCCGTGCGGAAAAGCCCCTCGAGAAAGGCGCGCGGCGATGTGCTCAAGGCTCAAGCTCGGGCGTGGCGGAACGCCCGCGATGCACGCAACTCTCGCCGGGCCCGCTGCGCATGGGGTCTGCCTTCATCGCGCGCGAAATAGCCGAACGCGCCGCCGCGTGTTGGATCATCCTTCGTGCGATCGGCGGACGCAAGGCGCGTCGTTAAGGGCGTTTACGCCCGTCTTCGACGGGCTATGGACTCGCGTGAACGCGCTTAAGGCGCGCTGGAAAGCGCCTCTCGCCATCACTATTCTTATGGCACGGAGCTCCCCAGCTCGAGACCCTCATGTTCAAGCGAAAGGACGCGCCATGGCGCTTGACGACAAGACCCGCACCGAGCTCGAGGCCGCCACGTTCCGCCGCCTCGTCGAGCATTTGCGCAAGCACACCGACGTGCAGAATATCGACCTGATGAATCTCGCCGGCTTCTGCCGCAATTGCTTGTCGAACTGGATGAAGGACGCCGCCGATGCGCGCGGCGTGCCGATGTCCAAGGACGAGAGCCGCGAGACGATCTACGGCATGCCGTACGATGAATGGAAGGCCAAGCATCAGAAGGAGGCCTCCAAGGACCAGCAGGCCGCATTCCAGAAGGCAGGTCACAAGCATTAAATTTCTTCGCCTGTGTACTCCGGGGATGACTGGCTGTTCGGCTTGACCTTAAGGCTCGCGCTCCCGAAACCTTGCGCCCGCCTTACTGGAGGAGGGTTCGATGGCCACCGCCGCTGCCGTGGAAGGGCCTGCCGCCCGCTTTGCGAAGGATCATCTGAAGGCCTTCGTGGAGCGCGTCGAGCGGCTGGAGGAAGAGAAAAAAGCGATCGCCGACGACATTCGCGACGTGTATGCCGAGGCCAAGGCCAACGGCTTCGACGTCAAGGCGCTGCGCACGATCGTGCGGTTGCGCAAGCAGGATGCCGATGAACGGCGCGAGCAGGAGGCGATTCTCGAGACCTATCTGCATGCGCTCGGCATGCTCACCTGACCGCTGCGAGCAAGCATATACTCGCGCAGGCCCCCTGACGCGGTTCGCCGCAAGCCGGGTTTCCCCGACTTGCGGCGCCACGCCCCAACCTTCCCCCCGTGATAGGAAGCAGAACTACTGCAGCACTGCCGTGCGCGGCGGGCTGAATGTGACCGTCCGAGTGAAGCCCACGGCGCTGCCGGCGAAACTCTCGCTGGTCATGCCGCGATACGGATCCTCCGAGAAAGTTGCCATCATGGTCGAGGCCGGCTTCACCAGATACGGACCGAGCGCGCGGAAATCCTGCACGCCATAGACCGTGGTTTTCATGAAAATCTGTGCGCTCGGGCTCACGATCATGGCGCGCATCCACGGATCGTTGAAACGATCGCCCACCCGCACCACGCTCGGGCCTTTGGACGGCGCAACGGAGGGATAGTCGTCGCTGCGTTTGACCGCGATCGTGGTTTCCGGCAGTGCGGCGAGCGCGACCCGCGACGTTCCCGGCTCCGCCGGCAGCGCACGGGCGGCGGCGATCGGAGTGGGCTGCGCCGCATAGGCGAGAGCGCTCATCGGCTCGCTGCCGCTACGATCGGTGAGCGGCCACGGCGCCGCAACGGCGCTGGCGATCGCACGTCGCGGCGTTGCAGATGGCGCTGTGCGCGCCGCGCCGACTTGCGGCGAGGCATCCGCTGCGTCGAGGCTAGGCAGTCCCTGCCAATAGCCGCGCTCGTTGATGACGTCGTTCGCCGAGACATTCGCCCGCGCAAGGACGCTTGCTGTTCGTGGCGCGCTCTCGGGTTTCGACATCGCGGACGCGACCTCATAACCAGCGGGAACGGGCGCAGGCTCGGATGCCGCGGAGGCGGCCTCGGAGGTCTGCGTCGGCTTGGCCGCCGGTTTAACCGCCGCGGACGCGAATTGATCGGCCGCCTTGGCGGGTTTGGCGGGCGGGAACGGCACCATGGCAACTTTTTCGACGCGCGATTCGGCGACGACGGTCGCCGGCTTCTCCGGCCGCGATTCGGGCGCCGCGGGCTTGCGCGCGGCGGCTGCGGCTTTGACCGGCGGCGAAGCAGCCGCGGTTGCGGCGTCCTGCGCCTCGTCTCTGCCGGCGCCGAACAGCCTGGCCAGCAAGCCGGGCATGCGGCTGCGCTGGCTCCCATCGGAGCCCGACGCGGTGCCGAGCTGTCCCTTCGAGAGCACGCTCGCGAGCTGCGCCTCCGGCATGCGCGGCCAATGGCGCACGCTTCCGGTGTCCATGTGTACGAAAGGCGCGCCCGATGTGGGATAAAAGCCGACGCCGCCGCGTTGCGCTCGCAGGCCGGCTTCGCGCAACTGCTCGAGCGATACGCCGGGAATGTAGAAATCGATGGCCTTGCCCAACATGTGCTGGCTGAACTGGGCGACCCCGCTCGAGCGCCGCCGTAGCATGGCGTTGGTCTCGGGCGAGCGGAATCCGCATACGATCCAGATCGCTTCCTTGGCGCCGAGCTCGCGATGAACCTCCCACAGGAGGTCGATCAGGTGGGGATCCATCCTGATCGCTTTTGATTCGCGCCAGTCGCGCAGCAGGTTGTCGATTTTCCTGAGCGCCTCGTCGTCATACCGGCCGTTCACCTTGTAGGTGACGGTCAGTTCCTCGTCGGTGTGGATGTGGTGGAAGGAGATTGTCCGCGTCTCGCCGTCGGCCCTTGCGTTTTGCAAGTTCTCGCTTCCGAAAAAAACGAGAAGAGCGGCGATGCTGCAGCAGTAGCCCGCCCGGACCGA
>Ga0209648_10002429_pt1 | contig 15445 bp, 8 predicted proteins | sample GraSoi2013_115cm_FD_185830 | JGI IMG/M metagenome (GOLD analysis project Ga0209648, IMG submission 185830) | Grasslands soil microbial communities from the Angelo Coastal Reserve, California, USA - Sample 9_17_2013_115cm (SPAdes) (version 2) | ecosystem: Environmental > Terrestrial > Soil >...
CCCCCGCCGGTGCGGAGTTGGTTGAGGGGTGGCGGGTCAAACCGCCGCCCCTCGCATTTCTCGGCCCGGCCCGGGCGATCTGCCGGGCCGACGCCAAGGACACTGTGAAATAGTGCCGCTATGATTAGTGCAGTTCAGTATCGTCCCTCCGCGAGGGACATCGCTTATCCGAGAGACGGTGCATTCGTCATGCGTCTCCTGATCATCGAAGACGACCGCGACGCCGCCGACTATCTGGCGAAGGCATTCCGCGAGGTCGGGCATGTGGCCGACTTGGCCGCCGACGGCGAGGAAGGGCTCGCCCATGCGCTCGACGGCCAATATGACGTCCTCATCGTCGATCGCATGCTGCCCAAGCTCGACGGCCTCGCGGTCATCGGGACGCTGCGCAGCAAAGGCATCGAGACGCCCGCGCTTATCCTTTCGGCGCTCGGCCAGGTTGATGATCGGGTCAAGGGGTTGCGGGCAGGCGGCGACGACTATCTTCCCAAGCCCTATTCGTTTTCGGAACTGCTGGCGCGCACGGAGGCGTTGGCGCGTCGGCGCGGCAGCCGCGAGGAGACGGTCTATCGCGTCGGCGATCTCGAGCTCGACCGGCTTTCGCATCAGGTGACTCGCGCAGGCGACGAAATCGTCCTGCAGCCGCGAGAGTTCCGCCTGCTCGAGTATCTCATGAAGCACGCGGGTCAAGTCGTCACTCGCACCATGCTGCTCGAGAACGTGTGGGATTACCATTTCGACCCGCAAACCAACGTCATCGACGTGCACATCTCGCGGCTGCGCTCGAAGATCGATAAGGGTTTCACCCAGGCTTTGCTGCATACGGTTCGCGGCGCAGGGTATATGATCCGCGACAGCAAATGACGTCGTCATTGCCTACGGCGCGCAGGGCGACGTGCGGGGGTGATGGATGACGGCGCTCGGCAAGCTTCTGCGCACGACGGCGTTCAAGCTGACGCTGGTGTATCTCACCGTGTTCGCGCTGTTTGCCGCTTTCCTGCTCGTTTATTTCGCCTGGAACACGCGGCGGCTGATCACCGAGCAAATCACGCAGACGGTCGATGCGGAGATCACCGGCTTGGCCGAGCAATATCGCCAGGGCGGCATCCGCCGGCTCGTGTTCGTCGTCGATGCCCGATCGCGTCGGCCCGGCTCGAGCCTTTATCTCGTGACCACGCGCGCGGGGGAAGGACTGGCGGGCAATGTCGGATCGCTGTCGACCGGCATTCTGGAAACATCCGGCTGGACGGAAACCGCCTATCGGCGGCTCGATGACCCCGACGGCGCCGAGCATCATGCCCTGATCCGCGTGTTTCAATTGCCGGCCGGGTTCCGGCTCCTGGTCGGACGCGATCTCGAAGAGCGCGAACGCTTGCACGACATCGTAATCGCCGCCGGCCGCTGGTCCTTGGCAGTCGTCATCGTGCTCGGCGTCGCCGGCGGATTCTTCGTCACACGGCGGGTTCTCAAGCGCGTGGACGCGATGACGGAGACAACGCGTCAGATCATGGACGGAGATCTGACCGGACGCCTCCCGGTCGCGGGAACGGGCGACGAGCTCGATCGCCTGGCCACCAACCTCAATGCCATGCTCGAGCGCATCGAGGCGCTCATGCACGGCCTCAAGGAGGTCTCCGACAACATCGCGCATGATCTCAAAACGCCGCTGACCAGGCTGCGCAACCGCTGCGAAGAGGCTTTGCGCCTGGCCGAGGACGAATCCCAGTACCGAGCGGCGCTCGAGAGCACGATCGAGGAATCGGAGGCGCTGATTCGCACCTTCAATGCGCTGCTCATGATCGCGCGCGCGGAGTCGGGCCAGGCGCGCGACGGCATGACCGAGTTTGATGCGGCCGAGATCGCGCGCGGGGTGGGCGAGCTCTACGAGCCGCTCGCCGATGAAAAGGGCATCCACCTCAAGGTCGAGGCGCCGGCGGCTGCGCCGGTTCACGGCAACCGGGAGCTCGTCAGCCAGGCGCTCGCCAATCTGGTCGATAACGCGATCAAATATGGCGCAACCGGTGGCCCCCCGCTGAACGGAGCGGCCGCTGAGATCCTCGTCACGGCGGCGGGAGAGGGCGACCGCATCCTGCTTGCAGTCGCCGACAGCGGCCGCGGTATTCCCGCGGCCGACCGCGGCCGAGCAGTCGAGCGCTTCGTGCGGCTCGAACAAAGCCGTTCGCTTCCGGGCTCGGGGCTGGGACTGAGCCTTGCTTCGGCGGTGGCCCGCCTGCATGGCGGCGAGCTCAAGCTCGAGGATAACCACCCTGGGCTCAAGACCGTCATCTCGCTGCCGCGCTCGGGATCGGCCTCGCCGACGGCATGAAGCATTTGCGATAACGACATCATGGCCAGACTCGTCATCACCGCGAGCCGGCTCGCCCGGCCGGCGACGCGAAATGTCGCAACCGCGCGCAGGCCGCAGCTGCTGCGCCATTCGCATATTTGATGCCGCTCTTCTATTAAGACGGATGTGCCGGACGATCCGGCGTGACCGGCAAGTTCCCAGTTCGGAGAATGATTTCGGTGAACCAATCAGGCGACAGTTCGCTCGTGCGACGGATCGCGGGGGTGCCGCACGTTCAGGCCGCGGACGAGGCGCGTGCGCGCGTCAACGAGTGGCTCGCCGAAATCGCCGGTCTGCCCGCCGGCCAGACGCTGACACGGCTCGCCGCGGCTCACCCGAGGCTCGAGGCGCTGATGACGGGGCTGGCGGACGGCTCGCCCTATCTCTGGAGCCTCGTGCGCGGGTCGCCGGAGCGGTTCGTCGCGCTTCTCGAAGCCGAACCCGAGCACCGTTTCCGCGACATTCTCGCTGACGCAAGACGCGCGATCGCGGCAACACGCGATGAAGCCGAGGTGATGCGCCTGCTTCGCCGCATGAAGGCGGAGGCAGCGCTGTTGATAGCGCTCGCCGATATCGGCGGCGTTTGGCCGGTGACGCAGGTCGTGGACCTGCAGACGATGCTGGCCGATGCGGCCGTTGGCGCCGCGGTCGACTACCTGCTCGAGGCTGCGCAGCGCAGCGGCAAGCTCAAAGGCTTCGAGCGCGGCCGCCCGGCGCAAGGTTCGGGCTATATCGTGCTCGCCATGGGTAAAATGGGGGCGGGCGAGCTCAATTATTCGAGCGACATCGACTTCATCATCTTTTACGACCCTGCAGCGCTCGTCGCGGCAACGGAGCCGGCGGCATTTTACGTGCGGCTCACGCGAATGCTCGTGAAGCTGTTGCAGGAGCGCACTCCCGACGGCTACGTATTTCGCATCGATCTGCGGCTGCGCCCCGATCCCGCCTCGACTCACATCGCCATCTCCACCACTGCGGCGCTCGACTACTACGAAAGCCGCGGACAGAATTGGGAGCGCGCCGCGCTGATCAAAGCGCGGCCCTGCGCGGGCGACATCGCGGCCGGGGAAGCGTTGCTCGCCGGGCTTTCGCCCTTCATTTGGCGCAAATATCTCGACTTCGCGGCGGTTGCCGACGTGCACGCGATGAAGCGGCAGATCCACGCCTATCGCGGCCATGATGAGATCGCGGTCGAAGGGCACAATATCAAGCTCGGTCGGGGCGGCATCCGCGAGATCGAATTCTTCGTGCAGACCCAGCAACTCATCGCCGGCGGACGATATCCCGAGCTGCGCATCAAAGAGACGCTGCAAACGCTGGCGGCACTTGCCGACGGCGGCTGGATCGATCAGCAGGTGCGCGATGATCTCGCCGCTGCTTACCGTTTCCTGCGTGTGGTCGAAAACCGTCTCCAGATGGTGGCCGACGAGCAGATCCACACCTTGCCGGCCGATCGGGATGGGCTCGAGCGTTTTGCCCGCTTCGCCGGCTTTCCCGATCGCGATGCGTTCGCGCGCGCCTTGCTCGTTCATCTGCGCAATGTACAGCGCCATTATGCGACGCTGTTCGAGAATGCGCCCGTCATCGAGGCCGGCCAGCGGACATTGCTTTTTCCCTCTGAGGCGGACGATCGCGAAACCCTCGACCGATTGTCCGAAATGGGATTTCGCCGTCCGTTGGAGACCTCTGCCTTGGTGCGGCGCTGGGCCACAGGCAGCTACGGCACACTCAAGGGTGCATTCGCGCGCAGCCAGCTCGCCGAAATCGTGCCGATGCTGCTTCAACATTTTGCCCGCTCGGCAAACCCCGATGCGGCGGTCGCAGCATTCGATCGGTTCCTTGCAGGGCTGCACGGCGGCGGACGGCTGTTTTCGCTGTTGCGCCAGAATCCCGATCTGATCGCCCTGATCGCGCTCGTGCTCGGTACCGCGCCACGCCTCGCGGACGGCCTTGCTCAGTTTCCGGAGGTCATGGACGCGGTCATCGATCCGAGCTTCTTTGGCGCGCTGCCCGAAGAAACCGAGCTCGCGGCCGCGCTCGGCCGCTCGCTCGGCCAAGCCGGATCGTACGAGGACTTCCTCGATCGCATCCGCATCTTCGCGCAGGAGCAGATGTTTCTGATAGGGACGCGGATCGTGTCGGGAACCGTGTCAGCGGAACAGGCGGGCGAGGCTTTCGCCCGGCTGGCGGATGCGCTCATTCGCTGCCTCCACCGCGCGATCGAGGAGCGTTTCGCGCAGCTGCACGGCCGCATCGCAGGGCAGCAGACCGCGATCTTGGCGCTCGGGAAGCTTGGCGGGCGCGAGATAACGGCGAGTTCGGATCTCGATCTCATCGTCGTCTACGACTTCGATTCCGACCGTCCGGAATCGGTCGGCCCGCGCCGGCTCTACGGCGCGCAGTATTTTTCGCGGCTGACGCAGCGCCTGATCAGCGCGCTCACCGCGCAGACCAATCACGGGTTGCTCTATAAGGTCGATATGCGGCTTCGTCCCTCCGGACGCTCCGGCCCGCTCGCGACCCAGATCGACGGTTTTGCCGCTTATCAGGAGAACGACGCATGGACCTGGGAGCATCTGGCGCTCACGCGCGCGCGCGTCGTGTCGGCGCCGCCGCAATTCGCGGCCCGGGTCGAGGAGGTCATTCGCTCCGTGCTATGCCGAGCGCGTGACCCAGAGATGGTCGCCGGCGACGTTCTGGAAATGCGCAAAGCGATCGCAGCGGAGAAAGGCGACGGCGAGCGGTGGAATCTCAAATATGTCGCCGGCGGGCTGATCGACATCGAATTCATCGCCCAATATCTGCAGCTCGTTCATGCGGCGCAGACACCCGATATTCTCGACACCTCGACCACGCAGGTGCTCGACCGGGCATGGCGGCTCGGGCTGCTCAAGGCCGAGGATGCGGAGGTGCTGCGCCGAGCGGTGCGACTCTATCATGATCTCACGCAGATTCTGCGCTTATGCCTGCCGGGGGAGTTCGATCCCAAGGCGGCGGCGCCGGGCCTCAGTGGGCTGTTGACGCGCGCCGCGGACGTCCCTGATTTCGCCACGCTCGATGCATTCATCGGTGAGACGCAGAGTAAGGTGCGCGCAAGCTTCAATCGCATCCTTGGCGAACGGTCTTGACTGCGTGATGCGACCGGCCGCGCGCCCGCTAAGCGGGTTCGACCCGTCCGTCGGCGAGATGCAGGTCGATGGGCACACCGGGCCGTTTTACTTCCTCGGCGCGCCGGCTCAGGGGGCTAGGCTCCTGGGCGACTGTCGCGGCCATTTGCGGTTCTGCCTTGGACCGCGCGTTTGTACGCAACGAGCGTTGCGCTCGATTGATATTCTGCCTCGGTGACGCGGCTCCATTGGCTATGGGCCCGTGCGTACGCTGAAGCACGCCTACAGGTTCTTGAAGGACTATTCGGCTCTTGAAGAATAATACGACCGATACGAACGCGCAGATGGAAATCAACACGTTGGCAACGACGCTAAACAGCAGATGCTCCCAAGCGAGGCCATGTTGCGGATGTACGCGCCGGTATTCGTATAAAAAAGTCATGTCGTACAGCACCGCGAGAAAACCGACCGCGCCTGCAATTGCGAGCAGTGTTCTCGTGAAGGAGAAGCCGCGCTGCGGAGTCTCGGCGTTGCAGGATGCAAGGTACCATGTGGTGAATAGGCAGACTGCAACGGGAATGAATGACTGTATCATCGGGAGCATCAATCTGGCAGCTGACAGGGCCTCTTTCGACACGTTGAAGGTGCTCCCATACTCGTAGAGCAACCCTGCACTCTTGAACACAACGGTGGCGCCGATGCATAGACCGAATACGGAAGCACCGGATCGAAAGAACCCGATCAGGTCGCCGTTCGATGTGGCGGACGGGGATGGTTTTGGGCTCCGCGTCTGCCTCGCTTCGTTTGGCCCCAGCAAGCTGACGGCCATCATCAGGCAAACGAAGATTGGAGGAACGATTGTCCAGAGCTCGCTACCAACGTTGTCGAGATCGTTGGGCCAAAGGCTCTGATCGAGCGGCTTGCCGAACAGGCGCGCAATCGGGTCGGCAAGCAACGCGAAAACGAGCGCGACGGTCAAGATGCAAATGGAGAACAGCATGCCACTTGCCGCGAGGCCCGTAAGAAAATAACCGAGGTTATTGAAGCGAGGTCTTGAAGAGGAGATTCCAATAGCGTCGGCGACCTTGACCAGAGCTCGCGTCCCGGACTGGCGCATCACCGCGACCAGCGTACAAAAAGTAATTCGCTCAATGAGTCCCCGTAACTCCTTCGCTGAGCTCTCCTTGATGGCGTTCTCGAGAGCGGCCGGGTCATCGAGATCGAGCCGCTCGAGCTGCAGCTTGTAAAAAGCGAGGTCGCCGTAGGTTTGCACAGTCGAGAGGACATTGCCGCCGACGAGGTTTCGCACTTCTCTTGCCAGAAGCCGTTTGTCCGCCCCCGCGCGCGCCTCGATAGTGCCTGCCAATCTCTCGGCGAGATCGATGAGGCGTTTAGGTACTTCGATCTGATCGTGGAAAAAATCCCGTTGGGCCTCTCCGAAACGCGAAAATATCGGAATGACCGGTTGCGTGAGGCCAATGAATAACCCAGCGATGTAGAGCGGGTACGGAACTCCCCGAATTGCCGTCTCTGGGTCTGCATCGCTAAACAGCTTTATCGCCCCCTTGAGGATGTCGGGAGAAATCTGGCAGACCAAGTAGTAGGCGATCAGGCTGGCACTGAGGAACGCGACAAGCGCGATGTGGTACGCGTAAGGTCCGACGAAATCTCTGACCTTCGCACCGGGCAGCAGCGCGAGGTAGCGGCCGGTCACCGGGTTAGCGAGGTTCAACTCACCGAATTTGGTTGCATGAACAAGGGTGACAAGCACGGCTCCAAGCAGAAAAGACTGGTCCTGCAACGTGGCCCACATGGCGCCACTCCGCTGCTAGCATCGGCCGTTGGGACAGAATCGTTGTGCTACGATCATTTGACCGTCCGACGCGGGATCGAGGGGTTCGGTCGCTGCCTCTTTCGCGGCGGCGATGACGGCTGCGACAAAAAGCATTGCTGTGAGGACCACTTTCATTTCAGCCTCCGTAATTTGAGCCCTTCCGGAAAGCTAAATAAGTTGGCTCTGGATTTGTAACCTGCCTTTGAATGCGCATGTGTGAACCGTTTCACTCTCCGAGGACAATTGGTCTTAGCAGCGTCCAACCGGACGAGGTTCCTGCCGAATCACCATCGGGCCGGACCACGAAACTGAGCCGTCGCCGTGCTTTCGGCGTTGCAGCGGCCGTTGTCGCCGCTCCATCGGTTGCAAGGCTCGGTTGGACGCAGGGCTATCCGAGCCGGCCTTTGCGCGTGATCGTGCCGGTCGCGGCCGGCGGCGCAAACGACACGACCGCGCGCCTGTTTGCGCAAAAACTTTCGGAAAGCTTGGGGCAACAGTTCTACGTGGAAAAATCTGCCAGGCGCCGGCGGCAATCTCGGCATTGCTAGCGCCGCGCGGGCGCCGGCGGAAGGCTACACGTTGCCTGCTGGGGGTGGCAACTTCGTGATCAATCCGAGCCTCTATGCCAAAATTCCCTACGATCCCCACAAGGATTTCGCGGCGGTGAGCTTGATGTGCTCCTCGCCCCATGTGCTCGCGGTGCACCCATCGTTGCGGGAAGCGAGGCACCCTGCTAGGCCGCGGCCTCGGCGATCTCCTCCTTGTGCGCTGCTGTCCGCCTGATCGGCAGCCGCAGCAGCACCATCGTGCCGATCCCCGGTGTCGAGCGGATGCGCATCGCGCCATGGTGCAACTCGGTGAGCGACTTCGCGATCGCGAGCCCCAAGCCCGAGCCCTGATGGCTTTTGGTGAGCTGGCTCTCGACCTGCTCAAACGGCCGGCCCAGCCGCGCGAGCGCCTCCTCCGGAATGCCGATGCCGGTATCCGCGATGGAGATGCTGACCCAGCCGCTGGTCGCCCGCGCGCGAATCGTGACGCGGCCGCCCTCTGGCGTGAACTTCACCGCATTGGACAGTAGGTTCAACGCGATCTGCTTGAGCAGGCGGTGGTCGGCGGTCAAACGTATGCCGCGGCCGAGCCGGGCCGTGAGCTTGAGCCGTTTGTCGTTGGCACGTCCGGACACCACCCGCATCGCGTCGTTGAGGAAAGGCTCGAGCTCGATCTGCTCGGCGTCGAGCCGGATGCGTCCCGCCTCGATCTTCGACATGTCGAGGATATCGTTGATCACTTCGAGCAGGTATTGGCCGCTCTGATGGATATCTCGGCAATACTCGCCATATTTGTCCGAGCCCAACGGGCCGAACATGCTGGTCTCCATGATTTCGGAGAATCCAATGATGGCATTGAGTGGGGTTCGCAACTCGTGGCTCATATTGGCGAGGAATTTTGACTTGGCCTGGTTGGCCTCTTCGGCGCGGGTCTTCTCCTCGGCGTATTTCTCGGCGAGATCGGCGACTTCCTCGGCCTGCCGCTCCAGCTTCTGTTGCGAGTGACGCAGATCGGCGACCGTTGCCATCAGCCGCTTCTCGCTCTCCATCAGCTTCTCTTCGTGCAACTTGATGTTCGTGATGTCGGTGCCGACCGAGACATAGCCGCCGTCCTTGGTGCGGCGCTCGCTGATATGCAGCCAACGGCCGTCGTCGAGTTGAGCTTCGAAGGTGCGGGCGCCCGGGATCTGGCCTTCGCTCGTGACTTTCGAGCGCACGACCGGCTTGCGTCCGGCCGCCACCACGGATTCATAGGAGGCGCCGGCCTCGATCGCCGCGTCCGGTAGGTTGTGAAGTTCCTGGAAGTTCGAGTTGCACAATACGAGGCGGTTCTGCGCGTCCCAAACCACGAAGGCTTCGGGGATGGTCTCGATGGCGTCGCGCAGCCGCAAGTCCGCTTCGACGGTGCGCTCCACCAAGGTCTTCTGTTCGGTGATGTCGACGGCGATGCCGATGAGATGTGGACCCCCTTCGCCGGACTGCTGGACCAGCTCGCAGCGCGCGCGCAGCCACACCCAGTTGCCGTTCGCATGGCGCATACGGAAGGCGTGGTCGACCAGGGTGGCGGTGGCGTCGGCGAGCTGGGCGGCAAGCTCATAGAGATGGATATCCTCGGGATGGACGAGGGCGTCGACCTCCCCGAAGCTCAATAGCGTGTCCCGCGGCTTGAGGCCTAAAATCGCAAACATGGAATGCGACCAGAACACGCGTCCACGGGCGAGATCCCAGTCCCACAATCCGCAACGCCCGCGGTTGAGCGCCGTATCGATGCGCGAGCGCACCGTCTCGTAGATCATGTCGGCTTCCCGCGCGCGGGTCGCCTGCCAATGGAAGGCGAAGCCGAGGATCAGTACGACGAATCCGGTGGTGGCCGAGAGCGTGACCGTCAACGCCGTGTCCGACGCCCACGCCGCCAGCGCCTCGGCCCGCCCATGTATGATCGCAAGCTCGCCGTTCGACCCATGAAGGCTGCGCACCGTTCCAAAGGCTGGGCTACCGTCGGCGAGCGGAATTTCCAAAACGCCAGCGGCCGCGCCAAAGGTGGTCAGCGGCTGCGCGGGGCCGAGCACGTCGATCAGCCGGCGTCCGATCATCCCGGCCTCGAGCGGCGCGGTTGCGCTGATCGCGCCGTCGGCGTTGGTGACGACCTCATGGCGGATGCCGGCGACGATGACGCCCTCGCCGTTGGCGATAAGCACTTGGCGGCCGGGCGCGCGCGCCCAGCTCGGCATCACGCGTTCGAGCTCGGTCTGCAGCCGACGCTCGGAGCCGGCCTTCGGCTGCTCCAACCGTTCGAGCCGATCGACGAGGAAATCGGCACTGCCTTCGATCTGCTTGACGATGTCGCTGATCGCCTGGCGACGATGGTCGAGCACCTGCACGATCGCGCCGACGCAGATCGTGAGGAGAAACGCGATGATCAACGCCGGGACGGCACGTCGCAACGCCGGCTCGGCGGTGAGCAGCCGCCGATAAGCGGGTTTGGCGATCGACTGAGCTAGTCCCTTGATTGAATCAGAATTTACGGACGCGCTCGCGACCTCGGCGCGCGCCATGCCTCGCCTCCGTTCGGGTCCCCATCACCTTCATCGGAAGGATGTGCCGCATCTCTCCGAATCACTTTTGATTGGAATCGAAAGATGGCGATTTGTCGAGGGGTCCGTTAACGAATCTGCAAGATTGATGAATCGATGCTTTGTGCTTGATGCCAAACGCCTTTCGGCCCGCGACCCGCGCCATTTGCGTTCTTGTTTCGTGCCCCGCGGCGCCCGCGTGTCAGTCTTTGGCCAGCGCGCGTTGCGCGATGTCGCTCACGTCGGGTGAAAGCGAAGGCGCTGCTGCTACCCGCCGGAGGGCGGCTTCCGCCCGCGCGCGCCGTCCCGGCTCGAGCACGCGCCAACTCTTGAGCGCCGACAAGAGGCGCGCCGCGACCTGCGGATTCTTGGGGTCGAGCGCCAGCACCGTGTCCACGATGAAATCGTAGCCGGCGCCGTCGGCGCGGTTGAACTCTTTCTGATTCGCAAGCGCAAACGCGTGGATCAAGGCGCGTACACGATTGGGATTGGCAAACGAGAAGGCGGGATGCTTGGTGAGCGCCTTGACCCGGTCGAGCGTCGCCGGTTCTGGAATAGTGGCCTGCAGCGTGAGCCACTTGTCGACGATCAGCGCGTCGTCGGCGTAACGGGCGTAAAAATCGTCGAGCGCGGCTGCGCGCTCGGGCACGTCGCACAGCGACAACGTCGAGAGCGCCGCCATGCGATCGGTCATGTTGTTGGCCGCCTGGTACTGCCGCGCGGCGAGCAAAATAGCGTCTGCCCGTTGGGTTGCCGCGAGAAGGTCGAGACAAGTATTGCGCAGCGTGCGTCGTCCGGCGCTGACGGCGTCGGGCTCATAAGGCCCGCTTTCGGAGAGCCGGCGATAGTGATCCAGGAGAGGTTCGGCGAGGTGTTCGCCGACCGCCGCCTGCAAACCGCGCCGCGCCGCGAAGACCGCATCGGGATCGACGTCGCGAGCGATCTCGCGCGCGATATCGGCCTCGCCGGGAAGCGTCAGCGCAAGCGCGACAAAGGCAGGTTCGAGCGTCCCATCGGCGAGAACCGCGCCCAGCGCAGCGAGGAGGCCCGGGTCTTGCCGCGCCGCGCCGTTCGCGCGCATAGCGGCAGTATTGTCGACGAGCAAGCGAGTGGCCAGGGTCTGCAGCGCTTGCCAGCGATTGAACGGATCGGCATCGTGCGCGGCGAGGAATCGCAGATCATCGGCGCAAAGGTTGGCGCCGAGCTTGATCGGCGCGGAAAATCCGCGATTGAGCGAGAGAACCGGCGGCTCGCCGACATCGGCGAACACGAACGTGTCGGCAGGCTCTGTCAAGATCAGCACGCCGTGCTCGATTGCGCGCCCAGCACCGAGCTTGAGCGGCAGGTCGCGCCCGTCGCGTCCGACCAGACCGACGGCGAGCGGAACGACCATCGGCTCCTTGCTCGGCTGGCCGGGCGTTGCGGGCACGCTCTGCGCGAGGTCGAGGCGATAGGTCTTCGCGCGCGCATCGTAGCGGCCAGTGGCGACGACCTCGGGCGTGCCGGCCTGAGAGTACCAGAGCATGAATTGCGTGAGGTCCGCGCCCGATACATCGGCGAAGCATTGCACGAATTGCTCGATGGTCGCCGCATCGCCGTCGTGGCGGGCGAAATAGAGGTTCATGCCTTTGAGGAAATTCTCCGGGCCGAGCAAGTGGGTCAGCATGCGCACGACCTCGGCACCCTTCTCGTAGACCGTCGCGGTATAGAAGTTGTTGATCTCACGGTAGACGGTGGGTCGCACCGGATGCGCGAGCGGACCGGCATCCTCGATGAATTGGTGCGAGCGCAGGCCGCGCACGTCGCTGATGCGCTCCACCGCGCGCGAGCGCTGATCGGCTGAAAACTCCTGATCGCGAAAAACCGTGAGTCCTTCCTTGAGGCAGAGCTGGAACCAATCGCGGCAGGTGATGCGGTTGCCGGTCCAATTGTGGAAATATTCGTGGGCGATGATCGCCTCGATCCGCTCGAAATCGGTATCGGTCGCGGTCTCCGGCGAGGCGAGCACGTATTTGTCGTTGAAGACGTTGAGGCCTTTGTTCTCCATCGCGCCCATGTTGAAATCCGAGACCGCGACGATCATGAAAATATCGAGATCGTATTCGCGGCCGAACGCGGTCTCGTCCCAGCGCATGGCGCGCTTGAGCGAGTCCATGGCATAGGCGCAGCGGGGCTCCTTGCCGGGCTCGACATAGATTCGCAGCGTGACCTCGCGGCCCGACATGGTGCGGAAGCGGTCCTCGACGCAGGCAAGCTTCCCGCCCACCAGCGCGAACAGATATGACGGCTTCGGGAACGGATCGTGCCAGACCGCAAAGTGCCGCATCGTGCCCGGCACGTCGCCGGATGCAACGAGATTGCCGTTGGCGAGCAGAACCGGCGCGTCGGCCTTCTCGGCCTCGATGCGGGTGGTGTAGACCGCCATCACGTCGGGGCGATCCGGGAAATAAGTGATGCGGCGAAAGCCCTCGGCTTCGCATTGCGTGCAATAGATCGCGCCCGAGCGATAGAGGCCCAACAGTTGCGTGTTGGCCGATGGATCGACGACGGTCTCGATCTCCAGTCGGAATCGGCGCTGCGGCGGCTGCGCAATGGTCAGCTGGTCCGGCGTCGCGACGAACTGTTCCGGCGGCAGGGCGGCGCCGTCGAGTTTCAGCGCGCGTAGCGTTAGCGCCTCGCCGTCGAGCATGAGGGGCGCGGGCGCCGCGCCGTTCCCGTTGGGCCGCAGCGTGAGCGCCGCACGCACTCGCGTCGCCGTGGGGTCGAGGGAGACATCGAGTTCCACGCTCTCGACCAGCCAGTCGGGCGGGCGGTAATCCTCAAGACGTACGGGGCGGCCCTGTTCGGTGCGCATATCCATTCAACTTTCCGCGAGCCCCCCACGGAACCTCGCGGTCGCGACCACGAGTTGACTCCGCGAAAGACGGTTACATGGTGACGTTTTTACTCATATACCCTCAATCTCCTTCCTGCTTTAATCGCTTTCCAGAAAGCCGCAACCCATTGTATGGGTGCGCTGACAACTGGTGGGAGGAAAGTAATGACGACGATGCGCGTGATCTCGCTCATCTTGGCGGGGATCGGGACTTCGATACTCGGCAGCCCTGTCTCGGCGCAGACTTATCCCAACCAGGTGGTCCGTATCGTCATCCCATTCTCCGCCGGCAGCATCACCGACGGGCTCGCCCGCATCCTCGCCGAGAAACTTGCCGACGTGTGGAAGCAGCAGGTCATCGTCGAGAACCGGCCCGGCCTTCCGGGCACCACCGGGGTCGCCAAGAGCGCGCCAGATGGCTACACGCTGATGCTGACCTCGAATGGCCACACGATTGCCGGCGCCATCAACAAGAGCATTCAATTCGATCCGGTGAAGGATTTCGCGGGCGTCTCTCGCGTGGCGGCGGTGCCGCTGGTTGCGATCGTGCCGCCCGATCTCCCGGCCAAGACGCTCAACGACTTCATCACGCTGGCGAAAGAAAGGCCGGGTCAGCTCAACTTCTCGTCGGCCGGCGTCGCCAGCACGTCCTATCTCTCCGCCGAAATCTTCAAACAGGATGCCAAGATCAACATCCTCCACATTCCTTATAAAGGCGCGCCCGAGGCCACGACCGCTGTTATCCGCAACGACGCGCAAATGTATTTTGCGCCGATCCCTGCCACTCAGGAGCTAAGCGCAACCGGAAAGGTCAGGGCAATCGCCATCAATACCGCCGCGCGCGTTGCGCAACTTCCGGACGTGCCTACTATCGCGGAGACCTTGCCGAATTACAAATACGAGTCCTGGTTCGGCGTGTTTGCACCCGCTGGAACGCCGCAGACGATCCTGAGCAAAGTCAGCGAGGACATCGCCAAAGTTCTGCAGATGCCGGACGTCAGGGAGAAATTGCTCGCGCAAGGCTCGATCCCGGCACCGACCACGCCGGCTGAGTTCGATGCGATCAACAAGGCCGATACCGAGCGCTACGGCAAGATCCTCAAGGACGCCGGCATTACGCCACAATAAACGTGCGTCCCATGCCGAGTTCGCGTCGCTGGCGGCCGGCAATGCGGCACCGAGCCGCGCACTTCGAGCCCCGGCCGCGGCGGGACACCGGTGCGCCCATGACGATCGACGTCGGTGGGCAGCGCGCCGCGGTTTCCTTGCGCGTGACGGGAGATAGAGCATGCGCGCCATGGTGCTGGAGAGACCGCGCACGCCGCTCGTCATGCGCGAGCGGTCAGCGCCCGAACCTGCGTCCAGCGAAATTCTGATCGAGGTCGCGGCCTGCGGGGTCTGCCGAACCGACCTGCACGTGGTCGACGGCGAACTGCCAAATCCTAAGCTTCCGATCGTGCCCGGCCATGAGATCGTCGGGCGCGTCGCTGCCATGGGAGCGGGAGTAGCAGGACTGGCAATAGGTGAGCGCGTCGGCGTCCCCTGGCTCGGATCCACCTGCGGGCTCTGCCCTTATTGCCGCAGCGGTCGAGAGAATCTGTGCGATCGGCCGCTGTTTACCGGCTACACGCGCGATGGCGGCTACGCCACGCGCGCGCTCGCCGACGCACGCTATTGCTTCCCGCTTCCGGAGCGGCGGGACGACGCCGAAGTTGCGCCGTTCCTATGCGCCGGCCTCATCGGTTGGCGCAGCTACCGCATGGCAGGCGCAGGCGAGGGCACAGGCGCCGAGGGGACGGGCCCACAGGCGCTCGGCCTCTACGGGTTCGGCGCTGCCGCGCATATTCTGGCCCAGATCGCGGCGTGGCAGGGCCGGCGCGTCTACGCCTTTACCCGGAGCGGCGATGACGCCGCGCAAGCCTTCGCGAAATCTCTCGGCGCGGTCTGGGCCGGCGGCTCGGACGAGATGCCGCCTGAGCCGCTCGATGCCGCGATCATTTTTGCCCCGGTCGGCGCGCTGGTTCCAATGGCGCTCAAGGCGGTGAAGAAGGGCGGCCGAGTCGTCTGCGGCGGCATCCACATGTCGGACATTCCAAGCTTTCCCTACCGGCTGCTATGGGAGGAGCGGCAAGTCGTTTCGGTCGCAAACCTCACGCGCGCC
>Ga0209648_10002430_pt1 | contig 15438 bp, 12 predicted proteins | sample GraSoi2013_115cm_FD_185830 | JGI IMG/M metagenome (GOLD analysis project Ga0209648, IMG submission 185830) | Grasslands soil microbial communities from the Angelo Coastal Reserve, California, USA - Sample 9_17_2013_115cm (SPAdes) (version 2) | ecosystem: Environmental > Terrestrial > Soil >...
GAATAACTCAACGCGTTGGAATAGTCCGTGATCGTCATCATCGGGCGGCAGCGAATGGAGTAAATCACATTGCCCTTTATGAATTCCCGCCGCTTGTTAATCAGAAGCGAGTTTCCCATGTTGATCGCTTCGCCGAGATCCTGAGCATTGAAGCAAACGAGATCGGGCACCTGCTTGCCTTCGATGTCGACAAAACGCAGCACTTGTCCCTTCTTCATGTGAAAGGCGGCATAGCCGCGCGCAGGAATGATCCATTCCTCGACGATCGTTCCGGACACCGGATGCTTATGCAAAACGTCGCTCTGCGATGGCATGTCATCCCCCCTTTCCTTGCCTTTGCTTCAACTGCGCTGCACAAGCAGCAAAAAAAGACAAGCATGGCGGACATTGAGCGTCAAGGCAGCGGGGTTGAACATGCAGTCGGTCATGCGCCAATCGATCACGAGCTCGTTCGCATTTCGATTGGGGCGCGAGACGCGCGGGTCATTGACCCCCAATGTCATCTGTGAAAACCTCGCAATAATGGCACACGACAAGCCGCGCTCCCGGCGTCAATTCATACGTGACAGCGGCATTGCCACGGGTCTCGCCGCGGTGTCGCTCGCGTGCGGAGCGCGCGCGCAGACCAAGCGGCAGGTTACCGTACGTCTCGATTGGATCTACCAGGGGCCGAATGCCGGCTTCATGGTGGCACAGGAGAAAGGCTTTTACGAACAAGCCGGTCTCAACGTCGAGATCGGCCCCGGCAAGGGATCCGGAAGCACCGCTCAGCTCGTGGCCAGCAAGGCGACGCAGTTCGGCTTCGCCGATGGTTATGTTGTCGGCAATGCCGTTTCGAAGGGCATGAATATCAGGGCAGTCGCCGGACTATATCGCCGGAATCCGACGGCGGTCGTGGTGCTCGCCGACTCCGACATCAAGACGCCGAAGGATCTGGAAGGCAAGACCATCGCCATTGCCGCCGGCTCGACCCAATTCCAGCAGTGGCCCGCCTTCGTCAAGGGCTGCGGGCTCGACGGCAGCAAGATTCGCGTCGCCAATATCGATCCAGCAGGCAGTCCACCCGCGCTGATCACGGGGCAGGTTCCTGCCATCGCCGGCTACGCCTTGGGTCAAGTCCCAAGCGTGGAAATCCGCGGCAACACCAAGGCGCGCATCTTCTGGTATGCCGACTGCGGCGTCACCGCGGTCAGCAACTGCATCGTGGTTCACAACGATCTGATCAAGGAGGAGCCCGAGCTGGTCCGCGCATTCATCAGTGCCAGCCTCAAAGGATTCTTGTACGGACGCCAAAATCTCGACGAGATGATCGCCATCGCCCGGAAATACTCGCCGGCGATCGAGCCGGCCATCGCACGACGTGAGGCTGAAATGTCCTGGCAAAGCTGGATCTCGCCGAACACAGCCGGCAAGCCGTTCGGCTGGATGGCCGAAAAGGACTGGGAGGAAACGGTCGAGGTGCTCAAGCAGTACGGCGGCGTGACCACGCCTCTCGCCGCGCAGCAGCTTTATACCAACGAGTTCGTCCCCACCGGCGTCGAGTTCATCCCGCCGCCGGCCGACGCCGACAAGAAGTAGAATCGACCGCGATCAAAATCCATCGACGATGCAACGCAAGAAGACCGCCTGGGTCTTCTTGCGTCGGTGGGTTGCTGGAACGCGAGCGCGAAAATTTCTATTTCTTCCTGGGAACCACCGCCCAGGCCTCGATCTCTACGAGCATTTCCTTCAGATCGATCCCGACGCCTCTGAGCAGCGTGGCTGGCCTGGGATGTTGCCGGAGATCCGGCTCGAACTCCTCGAAAAGCGGTACATCTCGTCGCGCATGTCAAAGACGTCTTCCCGCCGCGGCAGGTAATAGCGAAACATCACGATATTCTTAAGAGAGGCGTCCATCATCTCCAGCTTGTTCTTGATGTATTCCAGGCATTGGCGCGTCTGTTGCTTGACGTCGTGAGATACCACCTTGCCTTTACCCGCCCGTTCTTCCTCGGGAGTTCTGCACGGAGCATCTTCAAAGGGATCGCGCCCCGTCTCCCCGGAGAGGAACAGAATGTCCACGTCGCCTTTTGTCTTGAATCCTCCGCCCCAGTTCATCTTCTCCTTGTGGTAGTGCGGCCAGAGCGTGCCCCACTCGTACTCGACCTTTCCCTGCTTTGCGAGCTCCACTGCTTTCGGGTTCGTGGCCATGGCGTCTCCCACTATTAACGTTGTTACGCGTACGTTGAAACATTCACACGCTCATTCACAGCGGTCAAGTTGATCCAAATACGAGTCGAGTGCGCGAGCATCGGCACGCTGCCGTTCGGCATGCTCTGCTGCCGAGATAGAGAGGGGGAGGAGACTTTATGTATGTGTGAAAAGGTCGCGACGTCTACCTCTGTCCGGTGAGCGCGCGCTTGAAGCCGACGGCGCATTCTCGCCGAGGTCATGAATGTGACGCTGTAGACAAACCCGATGTGGCCGCCGGTATGATCATCAAAAATAGCGCGGCGACGAACTCGCCGCCGCAGATGTTTGACGCCCGGCTGTGCCCGGACCGCTCGTCTAGATCTTCGGAACGGTCACCTTCCCGCTGTCGATCTTCACCAGATAGACGTTTGGCGTGCTCTGCCCGCTTTCTTGGCCGTTCGGACCGTCCTTTTCGAATTTGATCGGGCCGTTGAGGCCGAGAATATTCACTTTCCACAGCGCAGCGCGAATGGCCTCCGGCTCAGCTTTGCCGGCGATCCTGATGGCCTCCGTGATCGCGCGGATGCCGTCATAGCCGCGAAAACTCGAGGTCAGGCCGCCGAAAGGCAGAGCCCTCTTGTTCCATTCCGCAACGAACGCCTTGGCGGCCGCGGGGTCGGGCGTCGCCTCCGGCGACCAGGGTGTAAAGAAGACCAAATGCCAGGTGCCGTCGGCGGCCTTGCCGACGTTGGTGATCAACTGATCGGGATTTTGCGATCCGCCAGTACTTATCATGCGGACATTGAGGCCGAGCGAGGCGGCTTGCTTGAGAACGAGCGACAGCTGCTCGACGGCTGTGGTCACGAACAGCGTGTCGGCGCCGGAACCTTTGAGCTTGACAAGCTGGGCGTTCATGTCCTGCGCGCCCTGATCCATGCGCTCCACCAGGCCGACGGCAATGCCGCTGTCTTTGAGAACCTTGCTGAATTCGTCGGCGGTGCCTCGACCCCAGTCGTTGTTCACGACGAGGAAGTCGGCCTTGTGGATGCCGATCTTTTTGACGATTTTTGCGAACACGGCCGCTTCGACCTCCGACGGCGGCGCAATGCGAAAAATATACGGATTGCCGGAGGTCGTGATTTTCGACGACGACGACGTCTCGACCAGCATCGGCACCTTGTATTCCATCAGCTTCGGCATCACCGCCAGCGTTGCCGTCGATGCGGATGCGCCCATGAGCACCGGGACTTTGTCGCGAACGACGAGTTTTTCGGTCACCGCAGCGGCTTCCGTCGGATTGCTTTTGGTGTCTTCGATGATGAGCTCGAGCTTCTTACCGAGTACGCCGCCTTTCGCGTTGATCTCGTCGGCGGCGATTTTCGCGCCGTTGACGACGTCGGTCCCGGCCGCCGCGAATGCACCCGTAAGCGGCTGCACCAGGCCGATGTCGATTGTGGATTGCGCGGCGGCGGTGCTGATCAAGCCGGCTGCGACCAAGGCGGTCGCTGCGCTTCGTGCGAGCATGGAACGGTGCCGTTTCATCTCTCATCCTCCCCTTCATTCTCAATCGGCCAGAGTGTGAGATCACGCACCGCGATCGCGCCGGTGCCTGGAGATGTGCGTGTTATGGGCATAGCAGTAAATATGAGCGTGCCACACTACGCAAGTTAGACAAGCGTTCGTGCTCAGCGACGTCAACGCGCGAGCGAGCGCCGATGCAACTGGAACGCGTCGGCAAATAATTCGATCCTCACAACATCGAACGCTGTTCCACTTTGCCGGACGCGGTGACGTATCGATAATGCGTCCCTTCGAACGGCAGACGGTCGCGCACCCGCGCTGCCAGCCAGTCCGCCATCACCGCGTACCAATGGGGCCCTAATTGCGACGACGGAAGCCGCCCGGGTGCATGCCGCTCGTTTTGATAGACGACGATCTCGACCGGCCCCGGTACCTTCTTGCAGACTTCGAACACGTGCTTGATCGGCGACAACTCATCGAGCTCTCCGCCAAGAACCATCAACGGACAGCGAAGATTGGATACCCGCGTTCGCAAGTCGAACCCCTGAATGAATTTGTCGAACTCGGCTTCATTCTCGTAGCCGGCCATGAACATGAAACGATTTTTGTAAGTCGGCGACGCTTCTTCGAAGATCTTGGTGAAGCCCGGTTCGAAACAAGGAAGGCCGACCACCACGCCGCGAAGCCGGTCGGCGATCGCGTTAGAGAGGACGGTCGCCGCGTACGAGCCGAAGCTTCGTCCAAAAACACCGATCCGGTCCCGATCGAGATCCTTTCGCGTGTCGATCCAGGCGATGCAAGCCCGGCCGGCATCGGCGAAGTTGTCGGCCGTCACCTTGAGGCCGTGCATCAGGGGTTCGGATTGCCCGGGCCCATCGATTGCCAGCGCCGCAAAGCCGCGCTCGAGCATCTTATCGCCGTAGGCCCAGACCAGCTTTTCCTTGAAGGTGTCCATGCCGGGCAGCATGATCACGAGCGGGTAGGGCGGCTTACCGGCCACGGGAAGATGCAGCCAAGCGGGCACAATATGCTTGCCCATCGGAATCTCGATCCGCTCGATCTTGTGGTGCGCGCGCACCGCGTAGCGCGCGTAGCAATCCAATTTCTTCGCATTCAACGCGAGATTGCGATCGTTGATTTCGTCGATCGGCCATTGTGCGACGCCGTAGTAGATCGAGGCGACCAGATAGGATTCCCGTGCCGTGACTTCATTGCCGTGCTGCTCAGCTTCATGAGCGCGAGCCTCGCGGCCGGCCGCGACCTCCTCGAAGCTCGGCGAGATATCGTCGAAGCGTTTTGCCTTGCCGGCAACCACTGCCCAGTCGCCCATGCCCTCGAAACCGATCGGCGCCGTGACCGTGGCCATGCGCAGCAGATCCCAATCCAGGCCGATCGTCGAGACGACGGAATCCAGCAGCCATTTCTGCTCGCGGAATCGTCTTGCACCACGCACCTTCATTGAACTCTCCGTTGCGGATTGCGCGCCTGTTGAGGCCGAACGGCCTCACGGCCTCGGGCTTTTCGTCGGGCCGGCACGGAGCCCAGTCTCGGCAGGGACGTTCCTCGGTTTCACGTTTAATCAGCCGTTTGCGGCGCTGCGGGGGGCATCGATAGCGCAGAGAATGCGCTCGGGTGTGAGCGGTAAATCATAAATCTCGACGTTGAGGGGCCGTAGTGCGTCGTTGACCGCCGAAACGATTGCGGCCGGCGGGCCGACTGCACCGCCTTCGCCCAGGCCCTTCATCCCAAATTCGGTGTAAGGGGAGGGTGTCTGCATGTGCAGCACGCGGATGTCCGGCACTTCCGGCGCGCCCGGCAGCATGTAATCCAAAAGCGTCGAGGCGAGCGGCTGTCCTTGGGCATCGAACGGCATCACTTCATAAAGACACGTGCCGATGCCTTGCGCCGTCCCGCCGCAAATCTGCCCGTCAACGATCATCGGGTTGACGAGGGTGCCGCCATCTTCGACCACCACATAATCCAGGATTTCGATGAGGCCGGTGGAAGGATCCACCGCAACCACCGCAGCGTGGGTGGCGTAGGTAAAGGTTCCGCTGTCGCGCTCGGCACGATATCCCTCGGTGACTTCAAGGCCGCCGGTGTCGACGTCGGCGGGCAGGTTTTGCGGTTGCAGGTACCACGCGCGCGCGACCTCGCGCAAAGTGATGCTCACGTTTCCGGCGATAACCTTGCCGTCCTCGATCCGCACCTTCGCTGCGTCGGTCTGCAGCAGCCATGCGCCGATATGGGCGACCCGCTTGGCGAGGACGCGTGAGGCGCGCGCGACCGCGCCGCCGCCATGCACCATCGAGCGCGAGCCCCACGTCGATGTCGAATAGGGCGTATAGAGGGTATCGCCCTGCAGGACTTTGATCCGATCGAAATCGACGGTCAGGATCTCGTGTGCGACCTGGGCGTAAGTCGTCTCGTGTCCCTGGCCGTGGGAATGGGTGCCCACCCGGATTTCGACGTTGCCATCGGCAGTAAGCCGCACATTGGCCTGCTCGTAGCCGGGAATGATCGGACGTCCCCATGCGGCGAGGACTGACGTTCCGTGCGCGCCCTGCTCCACGAAAAACGAGAATCCGACGCCGATGAGCCGGCCGTCGGGATCGCGACGCTGCTGGCGCGCCCGCACCTCGGAGAGACGGATGGCCTCGACCGCGCGCCGCAGGCATTCGGGATGATCGCCGCTGTCGAAATGTTTGCCGACCACGTTGTCGAACGGCATCTGTTCGGGACGCACCATGTTTCGCAGTCGGACTTCATACGGCTCCAGCCCCGTTTCGCGCGCGATGGCGTCCATCACCATTTCGATCGCCAGGCAAACCCCCGATCGTGCCACCCCCCGGTAGGGAATGATCGGACATTTGTTGGTCGCAACGGCCGCGGAACGGCACCGATATGTCGGGAAGACATACGGTCCTGGCAGCAGGTTGGCGATTTGAGCCGCCTCGGGTGCCGAAGAAATCGGATAGGAGGAATATGCGCCCGCGTCCACGTGTCCGATGCAGTCGATCGCGAGCAGTTCGCCGTCGCGAGATGCATAACCGGTGATGTGATAGTGATGCTCTCGGCAATTCGCGTTTGCGCTGAGATGCTCACGGCAATCTTCGAGCCAGCGCACGGGATGATCGACTTGCAACGCGAGCCAGCCGAGTGCGACTTCTTCACGGCACAACAGCCCTTTATATCCGAAGCCGCCCCCCACGTCGGGTGAAATGACCCTGACCGCGCCGTCCTCCAGCCCGAGGCACTCGCACAGGCCAGTCTGAACCGAGTGCGGAAACTGGGTCGAGGTGATGAGGGTGAGATAGCGAAGCCGCGGGTCGCGAAAGGCGATGATGCCGCGCCCTTCCATCGGGAACATGCAATGACGGGCGGTGCGGATGTTCCGCGTGACTTTGATCGACGAAGATGTTGTCGCCCCACTCCTCGTGCACCAGCGGCGAGCCGGGCTGGCAAGCCTCCAGCATGTCGGTGACGGCCGGCAGTTCTTCCAATTCGAGCGTGACGGCGCTGGCAATGTCCTCTGCTTGCGCGCGGGTCGACGCCAGGCACATGGCGACCATTTCGCCGACGTAGCGAACCTTGTCAGCCGCCAGGATCGGCTCGACGGAATATTTGAAACCTTTCAGCGGCGGAGCCGAGATGATGGGCTTGACGCCGGTCAGATGTTCGGCGGTGAAAACGACATTGCGGAATTGCTCGGGGATGTTGATTCGCTTAAGTCGTGCATGGGCAATGGGGCTGCGCACAAAAGCGACGTCGCGAGTGCCGGCCATGCGGATATCGCCGACATACTGTCCCCGGCCACGCAGAAATCGATCGTCCTCCTTGCGCGGGGGCGAGGCTCCGATTCCATATTTTGCCATTGGTCACTGTCAACTAAAACGCCGCACGGTATTGTGAGACTATTTTCAGGCGGATGGCAACATTCAGAAGTTGTGAGCAGCCCGAGTATCGCGAAGCAATGGAGCAGCTCAGTGTGATAGTGCCACAGATCGGCAGCGAGCGCGGCGGCGCTGGCGCTGATGCCGTACCGGCTCGGGAGACGGTGTAACTCGGGAGATGGTGTAAAATGACTGAACAGGCGGATCGCAGGCGTCCGTGGCGAGATGCAGCTATCGCGACTGAGCCCGCGTGCGTAGGTTGCTTTGACCGGTGCAGAGGATCGGAGGATCGAAGATAAATGACGTCGAAGAGAACGCTGATCCGAGGCGGCCAAGTCTACGACCACGAGGGCGACGTCCATAAGCCGGCGCTCGCCGACATCCTGATCGAAGACGACAAGATCCATTCGGTCGGCACCGATCTTGCCCCCGAAGGCGCGCACGAAGTCATCGATGCATCCGGACGGTTGGTCGTGCCCGGGCTCATCAATGCGCACTATCATTCGCATGATGTGCTGTGCCGCGGCCTGTTCGAGGAGCTGCCGCTGGAAATGTGGCTGCTCTACACCTTGCCGATGGGAGCCGACCGCAGCAAGGACGAAGTGCGCGCACGCACTCTGGTGGGCGCGCTGGAGAGCCTCCGGTGCGGTATCACCACCGTGCAAGACATGCTCGGGCTTTCTCCGCTCACCGACGAACAGACCGACATCGTCATCGCGGCGTATCGCGAGGCCGGGATTCGCGTCGTGTTCTCCCCGATGGTCTGGGATATTCCCCCAATCGCGATGGTCCGCCACAAGGACAGCCTTCCGCCCGCGGTCCAGGAGATGTTGGGCAACAAGCCGCGCTCGATTCGCGACCAGCTCGATTACCTCGAGCATCAATTCAAGCGCCATCCGGCCAGCGGGACTTTGCACTGGGCCATTGCGCCGTTCGCGCCGCAGCGCTGCACGCCGAAAATGCTGCAAGGATGCGGCGAACTTGCCGACAAATATGATCTTGCCGTGTACACCCACGTCTACGAGACCCGCGGTCAGGTCCTCATCGCGCGTGAACTATTCGCGGACCATCAGGGCTCGCTGATCAGCTACATGGACGACGTAGGTTTGCTCGGACCCAGGCTGAACATTGTCCACAGCGTCTGGATCTCCCGCCAGGAGATCGATCGCATGGCAGCCGCCGATGCGGGCATCGTGCTCAACCAGCTCAGCAACTTCAAGCTCAAGAGCGGCATCGCCCCGGTCTTCGACATGCGACAAGCGGGCGTGCGTCTAGGGTTGGGCTGCGACAACTGCAGCGGCAGCGACGTGCAGAGCGTGTTCCAGGCGATGAAGATGTTTTGCCTCACCGCCGCGGTCAGCGAGCCGGAGCCGGGTCCCGGCCTCGCGCACGAGGTTCTGCGCCATGCCACGATCGGCAACGCGCGAACGGCCGGTCTCGCCGGTCGCCTCGGCGCCATCCGGCCGGGCTACAAGGCGGACCTGATCCTCATCGATCTCAACGACGTCGCCTACCTTCCCTACAACAGCGCGGCCCGGCAACTCGTTTACACCGAAGCCGGACGCGGCGTGGAGAGCGTGATGGTTGACGGGCGGATGGTGGTCAAGGATCGTGTGGTCAAAAGCATCGACGAAGATGCCTTGCGTCGCGAGGTCGTCGGTCTCATGCGGCACTTCATCGCTGACTATGACGCGGTGGTGAAGTCCCGCAAGGCAGCGCTTCCTCATATGCTGGATGCGCATCGGCGGGCGTGGGAGCCGGACATTGGAATGCATCGGTTCATCGGCCGTGCGCGCTGAGCACCGCGGGATCACGACGACCATTGCTCGGCCCTGCTGCCGGCGCGCTCGACCACAGCGGCGGTGCCGCCCAGAGTCACGAATAGGCGGACTATGACGGGGACCGTGAAAGCGGGAGGATCGCAACAAATGGATCGAGCGCAATGACAAATCCTACCACGCCCATTGCCGATCTCGTGATCTTGGGTGCGAGGGTCGTGACTGATACCGCTTCATTTGATGCGGGGGTTGCAATCAAAGATGGTCAGATACTGGCCATCGGCGAAGAGCGTGCGATGCCGACTGCGCGGGAAACGTTCGACGCCACCGGCCTACATCTGCTGCCCGGAGCGATCGACGTGCATGTCCACTTCCGCGAACCCGGTTACACCCACAAGGAGGATTGGCAAACCGGCACAGCCGCAGCCGCAATGGGCGGCGTTACCACCGTGTTCGAGATGCCGAACGTCGATCCGCCCACTGCAACACCCGAGGCGCTTGCCCTCAAACAGGAGGCGGCAAAAAAAGCGCACGTCGATTACGGTCTGTATGGCCTGCTCGCGGAGGACAACATCGACCAGTTGGAGGCTCTGATCGACGGCGGAGTCGCTGGATTCAAATGTTTCATGGGCAATACCTTCGGCAATCTGCCGTCACCTTCCACAGGCGCCATGCTCGAAGGCTTCGAGATCATCGCCGAGCACGGCCTGCGAATTGCCCTTCATGCCGAAACGGCCTCCATCATTGCTCGCAGGGAGAAGAGGTTGCAGTCCGCTGGACGAACCGATCCGCTCGCGCATTTGGGGTCGCGACCTGCCGTCGTCGCCATTGAAGCCGTCTCGCGCGCTGCAGTCCTTGCCGAGTGGACGGGTGCCCGCATCCACATCTTGCATATTTCTTCCGCAGATGAGCTGCGTCCACTACACGAAGCCAAGGCCCGCGGGGTCGATATCACCGGCGAGACCTGCCCGCACTATCTCCTGTTCGACGAGCGCGCCTATACCGATCATCGCTCGATCATCCGCGTCAACCCGCCGGTTCGGGAAAAGCGGCATCAAGTCGGTCTCTGGGAGGGCCTGCGTGACGGCACGATCGACATGATCGCGACCGATCATGCCCCGCACATTCCAGCTGAGAAATTGCGCAACGACATCTGGACCGTAGATTGCGGTTTTCCCGGGGTCGAGACGCAGATGCCGCTCATGCTGACGCAGGTTCGGGCAGGGCGGCTGTCGCTATCTGACTACGTGCGTCTGACGTCGACCAAGCCGGCCAAGGCGTTCGGCCTCTATCCCGCCAAAGGAGCTCTGCTGCCGGGCTCGGATGCCGATATTACGCTCGTTGACCTCAATCGCGAGGATACGATCGCGGCGGCTCAGTTCCAGTCCCGTAGCAAGATTACGCCGTTCGAAGGCATGAAAGTCACGGGCGTACCGATGCACACCCTGGTACGCGGCCGTTTCGTCATGAAAGACCGACAGATCGTCGGCGGCACCAGAGGATGGGGACGGTCAGTTCGTCGAATCCAGCGCATGCCCCCGCCGCAACCCAAAAACAGCGATCAGACGCTGGTGGCCGTGACGCGGGGGGTGGGCGCAGCCGCGGCTGGCCGCAAAGAAACGGGCGAGGGGTGACGGCGATGGGCTGAACCCATCGAGACCCCTTCCTTGGGCCGGTGACGGTCCGGCGCTCTTCGAATGACTGACCGAACTGCCCGCGAAGGAACGACGGCGTCGCCCTGAAGCCGATTGCAGCACCACTCTAGGAAGAAATCAGCGGCAGATGCGAGCACTGGTCTGCCCCACGTCGCCGGCAGGCATGGGGCTTGCAGGGTCGGGCGAGCGCGATGCGCGCCGGCGCCCCGGGCGGCCACGGTCGATCCATGAACCAAATCCGCGCTGACCAAAGATTGAGCTTCGTGCGCCCAAGAAAGAAGCAGCGGGTTGTTTCGCTTGCGGCGACTCCCCAAGGCGTGGATATCGATCTCGCCACGACGGCGTTGCTCGTCGTTGATATGCAAAATGATTTTTGCCATCCGGACGGGTGGTTTGCCGCCAAGGGCATAGAATGCAAGTCCGATCGCGGCCGTGCTGCCGATGATCGAGCGGTTGACGTCAGCGTCCCGCGCCGCCGGCATTCCTGTGCTTTGGCTCAATTGGGGCGTAAGAGCGGACCGCGCCAATCTGCCACGTCTGACCCTTGCCAAGGGGCGTGCCGGCGGCACGCCGACTTACGGTGACCGCTCGCCCTCCGGCCGCGGCCGCATCCTGGTCCGCGATGATTGGGGCGCCGCCATTGTTGACGATTTGACGGTCGATGCCTCCGACATCGTCGTACACAAACATCGAATCTCGGGCTTCTGGGACAACGAACTCGACTCGGTACTGCGTCAGCAGGGAATCACCACGCTGCTTTTCGCCGGCATCAACATCGATCGCTGCGTTTTTTCCACGCTGCAGGACGCAAACTTCCTCGGCTACGACTGCGTCCTGGTGGAGGATGCTTGCGCGACCGTCTCCCCCGATTTCGTCCGCGACGCAGTGATCTTCCTCGTGCGCCAGCTTCATGGCGTCGTGGCAAAAAGCGACGCTCTTCTTTCGGCGATCGGAAAACCGGGGTCCGGCGCCCCTTCCGCTCGAACCAGCAGGGCCATGACAGGAGTGCGCCAATGAATTTCCGTCCAACATGCATATGTCCCGCGCTGCTCGGCGTGCTCGTATTCGCCGTTCCGCTCGCTCTCGCGACCCCGGCGAGCGCACAGACCAAACTCAAGCTGGTGCTGAACTGGAAGTATCAGGGCCCGCAGGGGATGTTTTTTCTGGCGGAAGACCGCGGTTACTACAAGGCCGAGGGTCTCGAGGTCACGCTCGACCAAGGCAACGGCTCGGGTGCCGCGGTGCCTTTGGTCGCGAACGGCACTTACGACGCTGGCTTCGGCGACATCAATGCGCTGATCGAGCTCGCGGCCAAGAAGCCGGAGGATGCGCCGATCGCGGTCTATGTCATATTCAACCAGCCGCCGTTTACCGTGGCGGTGAAGGCTGAGAGCGCGATCAAGTCGCCGAAGGATTTCGAGGGCAAGACGCTCGGCGGTGCCGCCAACGACGGCGCGCTCAAGCTGTTCCCTGCCTTCTGCAAGCTTGCGAAGATCGACTGCAGCAAAGTCAATATCACCAATATGCAGCCGAACTTGCGCGAGCAGATGCTGATGCAGGGACAGGTGGACGGGGTGTTCGGCTACCTCAACACCATCCGCTTCTCGGCCAAGCTGATGGGCGTCGAGGACAAGCAACTGCGCTACATCAATTACGGCGACTACGGCATGGATCTCTATTCCAATGCCATTATCGTCTCGCGGAAGCTCGCGAAGGAGAAGCCGGAGGCCGTGCGTGGCCTGGTGCGAGCCGTCAACCGGGGAATTCTCGACTCGCTCAAGGATCTGGACGCGTCGGTCGCCGCGGTGGCCAAGCGCGAGCCGCTGATCAAGGTTGGCGTGGAGCGCGAGCGCTTCGAGGCCACCCTCAAGGACGAAATGAACCATCCCGAGATCGCCAAGATCGGGCTGGGCAATGTGGATAGCGCACGCCTCAAGAAGTCGATCGATATCCTCGTCGATGCCAACGCCCTGCCGCGCACGCCATCGGTGGACGAGATCTTCACGCCGGCCTTCCTGCCGCCGGCCGAAGACTTGCCGAAAAAGTTGTTCTGAGTGCAAGCAAATCACGATCGGCGCTCGCGGTGGACCGCAGAATCGGCCTAGACAGCGATGGGAGGAACGGTCCGAGGAACGACGCGAGCATGGACCTGATGCTCACAGGGCGCGTTGCGGTGATTACCGGCCCTGCCAAGGGGATGGGCGCGGCCATCACCATGGCCTTTGCGGCGGAGGGCGTGCGCTTGGCCTTGGTCGGCCGCGGCACGGCCGCGATCGAAACGGTGGCGGCGCAAGCGAGGACGGCAGGACGGGAAGCGATCATCGTGCCCTGCGACGTTACCAACCCGTTGCAATGCGAGCACGCCGCTGAGGCGACCAAGCGCGCCTATGGCCGCATCGACATCCTGGTCAACGTCGCCGGCGGTTCGGGACCGATCGGCAAGAGCGGCGTCGAAACCTCGCCGCAGGAATTCGAAGACATCGTCACCCTCAACATGAACGGCTGTTTCCACGCCATGCGCGGCGTGCTGCCGACCATGATCTCGCAACGCTACGGCAAGATCGTCAATGTGGGCGGCACCTTCGGCCTACGCGGGCGCGCGGGGCGCATGGCCTATTCCGCCTCCAAATGGGGATTGCGCGGCATCACCAAGAGCTTCGCGCTCGAGCTCGGTGCCTACAACATCAACGTGAATTACGTTGCGCCGGGCATGGTCGACGGCCCGCGGTTTCGGGACAAGGTTTGCGCCGATATGGCGGCGCGTCTCGGGATCACCATCGACGAGGCGGCCAAACGCCACGCCGCGGATTACGCGCTTCAACGCATCACCAGCGATGACGACGTCGCCAATGCTTGCTTGTTTCTCGCCAGCGATGTTTCGCGCCAGATCACCGGCGTCGACCTGCCAGTCGATGGCGGTTGGGCGATGTTGTGAGGCGGCGTGATGCTTGCTCCTGCTTCCGGCTCTCGCGCGCATGCCGATGCCTTCGTCGAGTTGCAGAAGGTGACGCATACATATGGTCGCGGCGACAAAGAGGTGCGGGCGCTCGAGTCGACGGATCTGCGCATCGAAAAGGGGGACTTCATCGCGCTGGTTGGTCCTTCGGGATGCGGGAAGTCCACCATCCTCAAGCTGGTGACGGGTCTCATTAACGCGTCGAGCGGCGTTGTCTTCGTCGCCGGGCGTGAAGTCACAGCCGAGCCGGTTCGGGTCGGGATGGCATTTCAGAACCCGACGCTGCTGCCATGGCTCACGCTGCGCGACAACGTGATGCTGCCCTTGAAGATCGTCGCGCCGTTCCGGCAGGAGTACCGGGCCAAGCGCAGGAGCGAGTTCCGCGACCGCGTCGATGCCCTGCTCGCACAGGTGGGACTTGCCGGCTTCGCGGACAAATATCCCTGGCAGCTTTCGGGCGGGATGATGCAGCGCGCCTCGCTCTGCCGTGCGCTGGTACACGAGCCGCAACTGCTCATGCTCGATGAGCCGTTCGGCGCGCTCGACCAGTTCACCCGCGAGGAGCTGTGGGGGATCATGCAAGAACTGTGGATGACGCGGCGGCCGACCGTCCTGCTCGTCACCCACGATCTCAAGGAGGCCGCATATCTCGCGAACCGCATCTGTGTGATGCAGGCGCGGCCTGGGCGCATCATCCAAGAGAGCGTGGTCGGATTTGCGCGGCCGCGCACGATCGCGCTGTCCTACGACCCCGAATTCGTGACGCTCACCCAGCGCTTGCGCGAGTTGATCATGCGCCCCGCGAAGGAGACGGTGCAATGAACCCGCAGCTGCGCCGGCGCTTCGCTTCGGCCGCGCTCATCATCGGCTTCTTCGTGGCGTGGGAGGTGCTCTGCGTCGCATTCGGCATCAAGGACATTGTCCTGCCGCGGCCGAGCCAGATCGTCGTTACGCTGGCACAGCGCATGCCGGCGATTTGGCCGCACGCGCTGCAGACCCTCTATACCACGCTGGTCGGCTTCGCCCTCGGCATCCTTGCCGGCGTGTTTCTCGGCGCCCTGGTCGGCTCATCGAAGCTTGCCTACGACGTGGCATATCCGTTGCTCGTCGGCTTCTCGAGCATTCCGAAGGTCGCGGTCGTTCCGATCTTCGTTCTCTGGTTCGGCGCCGGCACCATTCCAGCCGTGTTGACCGCGATGATCCTTTGCGTCTTCCCCATCGTGGTGAACGTCGCGACCGGCCTCGCCACCACCGAGCCTGAGCTCGAGGACGTCATGCGGGCATTGAAGGCGAGCAAGTTCGACATTCTGTCAAATGTGGGGTTGCCGCGCACGATGCCGTATTTCTTCGCCTCCCTGAAGGTGGCGGTGACGCAGGCCTTCGTCGGCACCGTCATTGCCGAAACGGTCGCTTCCAATCGCGGCATCGGCAACCTGATGATGATCGCGAGCTCGAGCTTCGAC
>Ga0209648_10002432_pt1 | contig 15430 bp, 12 predicted proteins | sample GraSoi2013_115cm_FD_185830 | JGI IMG/M metagenome (GOLD analysis project Ga0209648, IMG submission 185830) | Grasslands soil microbial communities from the Angelo Coastal Reserve, California, USA - Sample 9_17_2013_115cm (SPAdes) (version 2) | ecosystem: Environmental > Terrestrial > Soil >...
CGACCTCACTCACTGGCCGCTTCAGCGTGCCCGGCTGTTGCTTGCCCACGGCCGGTGGCTACGGCGCCAGCGCCGGATCGCCGAATCGCGCACGCCGCTGCGGGACGCCCGCGACGCCTTCGACGCCATGGGGTGCGCAGCCTGGGGCGACCAAGCCCGCCGAGAGCTCCGGGCATCCGGGGAGTCCAGCCGCCGGCGCGACCTCGCCCCCCTCGACCAACTGACCGCCCAAGAGCTTCAGATCGCGCAGCTCGCCGCCCAAGGGCTCTCAAACCGAGACATCGCACAGCGGCTGTATCTGTCTCACCGGACGATCGGCACACACCTGTACCGCATCTTCCCGAAGCTCGGGATCACCAGCCGCGGTGAGCTTCGCTCGGCCCTCTCGGCGCGCACAGCATCGGGAGAACGCTAACTTCTCGCCGATCCTTCGCGCTGGTGTCGATCCCGGGACCACGCTGGTGTCGTACGGGTTGAGGGACGCGAACCGCGGAGGAGGATCAGTCGTGGAGTTCATGCTTGTGTTGTACGAGGACCCAGAGTTGGTGGCCACCGAGCAGCAGCGCAAGGAAGCCGTGCAGCGCGTGGGCGAGTACGCGATGGGCCTGGTGGGCGACGGCACGCTCAAGGGAGGCGCGCCGCTGCACCCGGTCGCTGAGGCGAAGAAGGTCCGCACCCGCGACGGGACGCAGCGCGTCCTCGACGGGCCGTTCGCCGAGGCCAAGGAGGTGATCGCGGGGTACTTCGTCATCGAGGCACCGGACATCGCGTCGGCCGTGGCGATCGCCGCGCGATGCCCGAACGCGGAGTTCGGCTCGGTCGAGGTCCGCGAGATCGTCCCGATGGGATGATCCGGGGGTGAGCGGGGGTAATCCGGGGACAGCCGGGGGCAAGCCTGGGATGGCGGGGGGATGGCCGGGGTGAGCGACTTCTTGCTGGTCGGCACCCGGCCCTCAGCACCGGGCGAACTGCCGCTGGCCGCGGCCGCGCATGCTGTGATCGCGCTGGCCGCGTGGCTTGGGTCGCTGCGCGGCTGGGGGCTGTTGCGGTCGTTCGGCCTGCCGGCCGATCCCGGCCCTGAACTGCGGGCGTGCCTGGTCGTGCGGGCCACCGGAGACGAGGCGGCTCGGCGGCTGGCCTCGGGCTGGGGACGGGTGAGCGGCTACCGCGTGACCGTGCTGCCGCTGCTGGGCGGAACCGCGGGTGAGGGATGGGGGCGGTGAGCGAGGGGGCGGAGGAAGCCCTGGCCGCGGCCTTCCGGGAGGAGTGGCCCCAGCTCATCGGGGCGGCGCTGCGGATCGTCGGAGACCTGCAGACGGCCGAGGACGTGGCGCAGGAGACGCTGCTGGTCGCGCTGGACCGGTGGCCGTTGCTCGGGGTGCCAGAACGCCCCGGTGCGTGGCTGATGACCGCCTGCCGCAACCGGGCCCGTAACGTGGTCCGCGACGCCGGCCGGGGCCGGCAGAGGCACGCATCGCTGTGGCCGCTGCTGTCCGCGCCGCCGGTGCCTGGGCCGGCTCTCCCGGACGCCGGAGCGCCGGAGATCGCTGATGACCGGCTGCGGCTGATCGCCATGTGCTGCCATCCGCTGCTGTCCACCGATGGGCAGGTCGCTCTCACGCTGCGGATGGTGGCCGGGCTCACCACGCAGGAGATCGCGCGCGGGTTCCACCTGCCGGCCACGGCGATAGCCCAGCGCATCGTCCGCGCGAAGCGGAGCCTGAAACAGCACCGCGTCGCCTTCGCCAGCGACGACCCGGACGTCCCCGGCCGGCTGGCGTCCATCCTCGACGTCATCTACCTGATCTTCAACGAGGGCTACCTGCCTACAGCGGGGGACACGCTGACCCGGGGTGATCTCGCGTTCGAGGCCCGTCGCCTGGCCTGCCTGCTGACCGAGCTCACCGGCGGCGAGCCGGAACCGTGGGCACTACGCGCGCTGTTGTCGTTCCAGCTCAGCCGCTGGTCCACCCGCGCCGGGCCGGACGGCGCGCTACGCACGCTCGACGCTCAAGACCGCGGCCAGTGGGACCGCGAGCTCATCGCCGACGGCGCCCGCGCGCTCGACCGGGCCCGCCGCGGCGGGCCCGGCGGGGGCAGGGCGCTGCTGTTGCAAGCCGAGCTGGCCGCCTGCCACGCGACCGCGGCGTCGTTCGCGGCCACCGACTGGGCTGCCATCGTCACGCTCTATGACGAGCTGCTGGCCATCCAGGACACGCCGGTGGTGGCGCTGAACCGGGCGGTCGCCGTCGCGATGGCAGACGGGCCCGCTGCGGGGCTGCCGTTGCTCGACCGGCTCGTCGAGGACCCGGCGCTGCGCGGCTCGCACCGGGCCTGGGCGGTGCGGGCCGACCTGCACCACCGAGCGGGCCACACCGCCGCCGCGCTCGCCGACTACGACCGGGCTCTCGAGCTCGTCAGCAACCAGGCCGAACGCCGTTACCTCACCGATGCCCGACGGCTCGCGATGGAGCGAGCAGCTTCCCGCTGAGAAGCCCAACAAGAAAGGCTGAGCCAGAAGATGCCATACGCCGAGCACGCCGTCACCGTTAACCGCCCCGCCCGCGACGTCTTCGACTACCTCGCCGACGGCACTCACAACCGCGAGTGGCGCACCGGGGTGCTGGAGATCGAGCGAACGTCGGCCGCTGGCGGCGAAGGGGCCACCTACCGCCAGGTCCTCGCCGGCCCCGGCGGCCGGCGCATCGACGGCGACTACCGCGTCACCGTGTTCGACCCGCCCCGGCGGCTGGAATTCCGCGTCATTGCGGGGCCCGCGCGCCCGGTCGGCGTGTTCGAGCTCACCGAGAACCCCGACCAGACCACCCGGGTCCGCTTCACCCTGGACCTGAAGCCTGCCGGGCTCATGAAGCTCATGACACCGATGATCAACAGGCAGGTACGGCACGAGGTCGCCCAGCTCGACACGCTCAAGACCGTCCTGGAACGCGCGTCCTGACCGCGTTGGATGCACCACGTGGGTGCCCGTGTGCGTTAATGGCTGCTGGAGCAGCATTTTCCGCACACAGACGCGAGGACGACACGGGCGTCGCCTTCGTCGAAACGGTGCAGCCCACCTGGGCCACTTATCTGCCCTGGCGGTCGGCGGTGGCGCCGTCCAGCCCGGCGCGGCGCAGCGCGTCCGCCATGGCCCCGCCGCTCCCGCCGCCGCTCGCCGCGCCGCGCCCGGATCGGCCGGCCGGCTGCGCGCCTCGCTTCGCCCGCCCGGACGCCGGCCCGGGCGCGGCGGCCGGCCTGCGCCCCTCGCGTTCGGGCATGTCATCGAGGCGCAGCGTGAGCGTGATCCTCTTGCGCCCGACGTCAATGCCGAGCACCTTCACCCGCACGATGTCACCGGGCTTGGCCACCTCGCGCGGATTGGCGACGAAGGTCCGTGACATGGCGGAAACGTGCACGAGACCGTCCTGGTGGACGCCGATGTCGACGAAGGCGCCGAACGCCGCGACGTTGGTGACTACTCCCTCCAGGACCATGCCGGGCGCCAGGTCCTCGAGGGTCTGCACGCCCTCGGCGAACGCCGCCGTGGTGAACGCCGGGCGCGGGTCACGGCCCGGTTTCTCCAGCTCCGCGAGGATGTCGCTGACGGTCGGCAGGCCGAAGCGCTCGTCGGTGAACTGCTGGGGCCGCAGGGAGCGCAGGATCGCGGCGTTCCCGATCAGCTCCGGCATGCCGACCCCGGCCGCCGCCAGGATGCGCCGGACCACCGGGTAGGCCTCGGGGTGCACGCTGGAGGCGTCCAGCGGGTTGTCACCGTCGGTGATGCGCAGGAATCCCGCGCACTGCTCGAACGCCCTCGGGCCGAGCCGCGGGACCTTCTCCAGGGCCCGGCGGTTGCGGAACGGCCCGGCGGAGTCCCGGTGCGCCACGATGGCGCCGGCCAGTCCCTCGCCGATGCCGGACACGCGCGCCAGCAGCGGAGCGGACGCGGTGTTCACGTTCACGCCGACCGCGTTCACGCAGTCCTCGACCACGGCATCCAGCGACCGGGACAGCTTCGCCTCGGACAGGTCGTGCTGGTACTGGCCGACGCCGATGGACTTGGGGTCGATCTTGACAAGCTCGGCCAGCGGATCCTGCAGGCGGCGGGCGATGGACACCGCGCCGCGCAGGGACACGTCCATGCCGGGCAGCTCCCGCGAGGCGTACTCGGACGCCGAGTACACCGAGGCCCCCGCCTCCGAGACCATGATCTTGGTGAGCTTCAGTTCCGGGTGCGACCTGATCAGGTCGGCGGCCAGCCGGTCGGTCTCCCGCGAGGCGGTGCCGTTGCCGATGGCGATCAGCTCGGCCCGGTGGGCCGCGGCCAGCCGGGCGAGGACCGCGATCGACGTCGCCCAGCCCGCCCCCGCCCCCGGCGACCGCGCGCCGCCCGCGGGGCGCTGCTTCAGCTCGTGCGGGTAGATCGTCTCCGTCGCGACCGCCTTGCCGGTGGCGTCGACCACGGCGACCTTCACCCCGGTCCGGAATCCGGGATCGAGGCCCATCGTCGTCCGGGCCCCCGCGGGGGCGGCCAGCAGCAGATCGCGCACGTTGGCGGCGAACACCCCGACCGCGTCCTCCTCGGCCCGCTGCCACAGCCGCATCCGCAGGTCCGCGCCGAGGCGAGCCAGGATCCGGGTGCGCCATGACCAGCGGACCGTGCCGGCGAGCCAGTGATCGCCCGCCCGGCCCCGGTCGGAGATGCCGAAATGCCGCGCGATCTGCGTCTCGTAGTCACTGAGCCCGCCGCCCGGCCCCGGGGACGCGGGGCCATCCGGGGTCACCTCCCCCGGATCAAGCTCGAGGTCGAGGAACCCTTCCTTCTCTCCGCGCAGCATGGCCAGGATCCGGTGCGACGGCAGCCTGGGAAAGGGCTCGGCGAACTCGAAGTAGTCCGCGAACTTGGCGCCCGCCTCCTGCTGGCCGTCTCGTACCCGCGAGACGAGCCGGCCGCGCGACCACATCCGCTCCCGGAGCACGCCGATCAGGTCGGCGTCCTCGGCGAGGCGCTCGGAGAGGATCGCCCGCGCCCCGTCCAGCGCCGCCGCCGCGTCGGCGACGCCCCGCGCGGTGTCCACGTAGGCCGCGGCCGCCCGATGCGGATCGCGCCCCGGGTCCGCGAGAAGGCCCTCGGCCAGCGGCTCGAGGCCGGCTTCCCGGGCGATCTGGGCCCTTGTCCGGCGCTTGGGCTTGTACGGCAGGTAGATGTCCTCCAGCCGCGCCTTGGAGTCGGCCGCCACGATCCGCGCCTCGAGCGCCTCATCCAGCTTGCCCTGGGAGCGGATGGACTCCAGGATCACGGCGCGCCGTTCCTCCAGCTCACGCACGTAACGCAGCCGCTCCTCAAGCTTCCGCAGCTGCGCGTCGTCGAGCGTGCCGGTCGCCTCCTTGCGGTAGCGGGCGATGAACGGCACCGTGGCCCCGCCGTCCAGCAGCTCGACGGCCGCCGCCACCTGTCCCTCGCGCACGCCGAGTTCCCCGGCGATCGTCCGGATGACCGGCTGACCGGGCGCCTGGGCGGGCGGTGTCACAGCTGATTGCCTAGCACATCACGCCCCGCGGCCGAGCAGCGGACCGAACGAGTGCTCCACCTGGTCGGCCAGCGCCCCGATCTCCCACGGCCCGGTGCCGATCAGGCGGATCACCGGCTGCGGGTCGCTGTACAGCGATACCTCGTAGCCGGACGAGTGCACGATGCGGCCGTTGATCCAGCCCGACCGCTCGCTCGCGAGGTAGGCGACCACCGGAGCCACGTTGTCCGGGGACCGCTCGTCGGCGGACTCGGTCCGGGCGCGGCGGCGGTCGCCGGGCACCGACTCGGTCATCCGGGTCGCCGCGGCCGGCGAGATCGCGTTCACCGTCACGCCGTACTTCGCCAGCGAGTGCGCGGACGAGTACGTCAGCCCGACGATCCCCATCTTCGCCGCGGCGTAATTGGGCTGGCCGGGGGCGCCGTGCAGGCCGGAGACCGAGGTGAAGTTGATGATGCGGTTCTGCGCTGACTCGTCGCGCAGCGACCGCCAGTACGCCGAGGCGAACTTGGTGGTGTTGAACGTTCCCTTCAGGTGCACCCGGATGACGTCGTCCCACTCCTGCTCGGTCATGTTGAAGACCATCCGGTCCCGCAGGATCCCGGCTACGTTGACCAGGACGTCGAGCCGCCCGAACGCGCTGATCGCGGTCTTGACCAGGGCCTCGGCGGCTGCGTGGTCGGAGATGTCGGCGTCGCTGGCGACAGCCCGGCCGCCGGCCGCGGTGATCTCGTCGACCGCCTGCTGCGCGGGCCCGGCGTCGCTGCCCGAGCCGTCGAGCGCGGCGCCGATGTCGTTGACCGCGACGGCTGCCCCCTCGCTGGCCAGCAGACTCGCCACCGACCTGCCGATCCCGCGCCCCGCCCCGGTGACGATCGCCACCCGGCCGTCGAGAGTTCCCATCCTGCTCACCAGACCTTCCGCGCCGAGGCTCTTGCCGCTACCCGATCCTAGAATAGAATTGGATTCTAGGATTAGCCGGGAGGCTCGCGAATGGAACTTGACCTAGGCCCTGGGATCGCTGAGTTCCGCGCAGAACTGCGCGACTGGATCGCGGCGCAGGCACCGGAGGGCCTCGCCGACCTGGCCGACTGGAGAATGGCCGCCACGGGCGGCGGCTACCAGCGCCGGCAGCTGGCCGAGGCCGCCGCCGACCCGGCGTACCAGGAATGGGAGGGCAAGCTCCAGGCGGCCCGGCTCATCTGCCCGCAGTGGCCGGAGGAATTCGGCGGCCAGGGCCTGGACGCCCTGCACCTGGCCGTGCTGAACGAGGAGTTCCACCGGGCCGGGGTGCCCCGGGTGCACCGAGGCATGGGCGAGGCCTTTGTCGGGCCGTCGGTGATCGTGCACGGCACGCCAGAGCAGCGGGCGTCCTTCCTGCCCCGGATCATCTCCGGGGACGACGTGTACTGCCAGGGCTTCTCCGAGCCCGGCCACGGCTCGGACCTCGCCGCGGTGGAGACCCGCGGCATCGTCGACGGTGATGAGATCGTCATCAGCGGCCAGAAGGTGTGGACGTCCGGAGCGGCCACGGCCACCATGATGTTCGTTCTGTGCCGGACCGATCCGGCGGTCGAGAAGCACGCCGGGCTGTCCTACGTGCTGATCCCCTTCCCGGGCCCGGGCGTGGAGTACCGGCCGATCCGGCAGATGTCCGGCGCCGCCGAATTCTGCGAGGACTTCCTCGAAGGCGTGCGCGCGCCGCTGTTCAACGTGATCGGCGGCCTCGGCCGGGGCTGGCGGGTGGCGATGACCACGCTGGGGTACGAGCGCGGCGGCCAGGCCACGACGGCGCACCTGGGCTTCGAGCGCGAGTTCTGGGAGCTGGTCGAGACCGCGCGCAAGTACGGCAAGACGACCGACCCGATGGTGCGCCAGCAGCTGGCCTCGGCGTACACCGGGGTCCAGCTCATGCGCTTCAGCGGGCTCGCTACGCTGGCGCGCGCGGCCGAGGGACGCCCGCCCGGCCCGGAGGCCTCGGTGGCCAAGCTCTTCTGGAGCGAGTACCACAAGCGGCTGGGCGAGATCGCGGTCGCCATCGTGGGCAGCGACGCCCTGCTCCGCCCCGAGGGCCCCGGCTACCCGACCAGCCGCTGGCAGAACGTCTTCCTCGGCAGCCGGGCCGGGACCATCTACTCGGGCACCAGTGAGATCCAGCGCACGATCATCGGCGAACGCGCGCTGGGCCTGCCCAAGGAGCCCCGGGTGGCCGGCTGACGGTGGCTGCTGTGAACCTTCCCGGCCGGCGCGCGGCCAGCCCGCCGGCCCAGGGGCTGGTCACGCCCGGGCGGCTGCGCGAGTTCTTCGCCCCGAGGAGCATCGCGGTGGTCGGCGCGTCCGACACGTCCGGCTGGGCGCGGTTCATCGTGGCGAGCAGCGCGACCGTCGGGTTCACCGGCCCGCTGATCCCCGTGCATCCCGCGCATGCCACGGTCTTCGGCAGGCCGGCCGTGCCCAGCCTGCGGGACCTGCCCGAGCCGGTCGACCTGGCTTTCATCCTGGCGCCGATCCAGGCCGTCGAGGGCGTGCTCGACGACGCGGGCGCGGCTGGGGTGCGCGGCGCGGTCGTCCTCGCGTCCGGCTACCGTGAGGTGGGCCCGCAGGGCCGCGCCCTGGAGGACATGATGCTCGCGCGCGCCGCGGCGAACGGGATCACCATGCTCGGGCCGAACTGCCTCGGCTTCGTCAACGCCCACTCCCGGTCTGCCCCGTTCGCGCTGACCCTGCCGCCGCCGCTGACCGCGGGCCCGATCGGCGTCGCGCTGCAGAGCGGGGCGCTGGCCAGCGTGGTGCTGGCCTTCGCCCGGTCCCGCGCCATCGGCGTGAGCACGCTCACCACCATGGGTAACGAGTCGATGATCAGCACGGTCGACATGATCGACTACCTGGCGGAGGACGAGAGCACCAAGGTCATCTGCCTCTTCCTCGAGGAGATCGGCGATCCCGAGAAATTCGCGCGGGCGGCCGAGAAAGCCGACCAGGCCGGCAAGCCGATCGTCGCGCTGAAGGTCGGGTCCAGCCTGGCCGGCCAGCAGGCCGCGCTGGCGCATACCGGCTCGGTGGCCGGGAACGACGCGGTGGTCGACGCGGTACTCCGCCAGCTCAACGTGGTCCGGGTGACCAGCATCGAGGAGCTGCTGTGCACGGGCGCGCTCCTCGGTTACGACCGGTGGCCCCGCGGCCGGCGGATGGGCGTGGTGACCGCTTCCGGCGGCGCGTGCGACATCATCGCCGACCGCGCGAGCGCCCAGGGCGTCGAGATCCCCCCCTTCGCGCCGGAGACCGCCGCCGCCATCACCGAGCATCTGCCGCCGTTCGCCGCGGCGAAGAACCCGCTCGACGTGACCGGCTACGTCCTGGCCAACTCCCGCGTGTCCACGCTGACCGCGATCGATCATGCGCTGGACGCCGCGGTGCAAGATCCGGGCCTGGACTTCGTGCTGTTCTCTGGCGTCACCCTGCCGGACGCGCGGCCGGCGGACGAGCTGCTGGCGAGCATGATCGAAGGACGCCTGGCCTGGCTGGAGCAGCGCATCGCCTCGTCCCCCGTGCCGGTCATCCCGGGGGGGGCGACCTGCGTGGACGTCAGTGAGTACGGCCGGGATCTGCTCGGCCGTCACCACATCCACCTGCTCGGCGGGATGGAACTCGGCGTGCGGGCCCTGGGCCACGCACTGCGGTGGCTGGAGAACCGCGGGAACGCGCGATCCGGGCCCGCGCGGCGGGCCGCCGCGCGCAAGGTCCCCGCCTCGCCCGGGGTTCCCGCCTCGCCCGGGGTCCCCGCCTCGCCCGGGGTCCCCGCCTCGCCCGGGGTCCCCGCCGCGAGCGGGGTCCCCGCCGCGAGCGGGGTCTCCGCCTCTGGTGCCTGGTCCGAGGTGGCGGCGCGCAGCCTGCTCTCGGACTCCGGCGTGCCCGTAGTCCCGGCCGAGCTGGTGCACTCGGCCGATGAGGCGGTCGCGGCGGCCCGGCGGGTCGGGCTGCCGGCCGCGGTGAAGATCTGCTCGGCTCAGATCCCGCACAAGTCGGACATCGGCGGTGTGGCGCTCGGGCTGAGCACGGAGGCTGAGATCAGGGCCGGCTACGAGCAGGTGCTCGCGGCCGGCCGGTCCGTCGCCGGGGCCGGCCTCGACGGCGTGCTCGTCTCGGCCATGCGCACCGGCGGGGTCGAGCTGCTCGCCGGAGTGACCATGGACCCGGCGTTCGGCGCGGTCCTGGCCCTGGGCCTCGGCGGGATCTGGGTGGAGGTCCTGAAGGACACCAGCCTGCGCGTCCTGCCGGTCGACGCCGGAGAGGTAAAGCGCATGCTCGCCGACCTGCGGGGGCTGCCGCTGCTGCGCGGCGCCCGGGGCACGCGGCCCGCCGACCTGGACGCGGTGGCCAAGGTGATCAGCGTCCTCGGCGACGCGGCCCTGTCACTGAACGGGGCGCTGCGCGCGCTCGAAGTCAACCCGCTGTGGGTGAGCGGAGATCAGGTCGAGGCGCTCGATGTCCTCGTGGTCACAGAAACGGAGCCAACACCATGATGATGGGCGTCACTGCGGAGCAGCAGGAACTGCGCGAGGCGGTGCGGCGCTTCCTGACCGACCGGGCCCCGCTGCCGCGGGTTCGCGAGCTCATGGAGACCGACGACGGGACGGACGCCGAGGTCTGGCGGCAGGCCGGTGCCCAGCTGGGCCTGCAGGGGATCGCGATCCCGGAGGAATACGGCGGGTCCGGGTTCTCCTTCGCCGAGCAGGCGATCGTGCTGGAAGAACTAGGCTCGGCGCTGTACACCGGACCGTATCTGGCCAGCGCCGTGCTGGCGGCCACGGCTCTGCTGGCCAGCCCGGACCAGGCGGCCCGCCGTGACTTCCTGCCGGGTATCGCGTCCGGCGAGAGCGTAGCCACGCTGGCGTTCACCGAGGACGACGGATCCTGGCAGCCGGATGCGATCAGGCTGTCCGCGGCCGGGACCGGCTCGGATTGGCGGCTGGACGGGCACAAGAGCTTCGTGCTCGACGGGCATACGGCCGACCTGATCCTCGCCGTGGCCGCGACCGACGCCGGGCTGTCGCTGTTCGCCGTCGACGCCGGAGCGAGCGGGCTGAACCGGACGCCGCTGCCCACGCTTGATCAGACCAGGAAGCTGGCCCGGCTGGAGTTCGACGCCGTGGCCGCCCGGCTGATCGGCTCGCCGGGCGACGCGGCCGGCGTGCTGGACCGGGTGCTGGACGTGGCGGCCATCGCGCTCGCAGCCGAGCAGCTCGGCGGCGCGCAGCGCGCGCTCGACATGGCCGTGGAGTACGCGAAGATCCGGCATCAATTTGGCCGGCCCATCGGCAGCTTCCAGGCGATCAAGCACCGGTGCGCCGACCTGCTGCTCGAGGTTGAGTCGCTGCGGTCGGCCGTGGCCTATGCGGCGGCCGCGGTCGCCGCGGACTCCGACGAGGTTCCCGTCGTGGCCTCGCTGGCGAAGGCCTACGGCTCCGAGGTGTACTTCCACGTGGCCGCCGAGAACATCCAGATCCACGGCGGCATCGGGTTCACCTGGGAGCACGACGCCCACCTGTACTTCAAGCGAGCGAAGGCGAGCGAGCTCTTCCTCGGGGACGGCAGCTACCACCGCGAGCGCCTGGCCCAGCGCATCGGCCTGTAACGCCGTGCCGTGCTAGCCGGGGACAACCGCCGCGATTCCTCGGCAGTTCGGCTGCTCGTGAGAGCCGGCGTAGCGTTGTGCACCGTGAGGTGGACTCGCGCTCCCGCGGCGAAGCCAGCGGCCATGCTGACGATGGTGTGGGTGACGGCGCTGGTGCTGCTTTCCGCCTGCGGTCAGCGTCTGGCCCCGGCTGGCGGCAGCTCGCGATCCACTACGGCGGTCTCGGCGGGTGGGACCCTGCCGCCCGGCGTCATGCCGGCGACGCGAGCATGCAAGCTCGTCGTGCAGAAGCCGCCAGGATTCTTCGTCCAGGTCGAGCAGGTGCACCTTGTCCTGACCACCTACGCCAAGGGCGAGCCAGTCGAGTCCAAGGGCGACATTAGTTACGGGATGCCGCCCGGCACGCCGGTATGGGTCGTCGAAGTCCACGCCAAGGCGATCAACGCGGTCGAAAGCGGGCCGCCCGGTTTCAAGCAGCAGCCGTACACCGACTTCTCAGTCGTGATGAACGCCCGGACGGGGCGGGTCTCCGATGGCGGCGGGTGTAATTGCTGGCCGCTGCCGCTCTGGAAGCTTGGCACAGTCGTGAGCCTGCCCGCCCGCTGCTGACTGGCGCCGGCGTTTGTGCGGCCAGCTGGACACCTCTATCGACCCACGCATTACGAGTCCGTCGCAGCTTGCTGGTCGTCGTGGTCCCGGTCCTCGGCGACCTGCGCTCGACATCGGCCGGTGGCCGTCGTGGTTCGCGGGCCTGGCTGCTAGGTTGGCTGCCCTCCTGTCGTTTGTCGCTTGATCTGGCGCGCCGCGTGGCTTCTGACCTGCGGTTCGCCAGTTGCTGACGGGCTGGTCATGGTCATCGTCTGTCATTTGAAGTGGCGGCGCGGCCCCGGGCTGAGCCGTGGTGTGGCAACGTGAACGGGTGAGCACCGAGGCACCCCGGCGATCTGCGACCCCGCCCGCGGCGGTCCGGCAGCTCGCCGCGGCCCGGCCGGTATGCCTGGCCTGGGAGAACGAGCACGCGCTGACCTTCGAGGTGGGTGACGGTCCAGACCGGTGCTTCGTCAAATGGGCACCTGCCGGTTCCCCGCTGGACCTGGCAGCCGAGGCGGCCCGGATGACCTGGGCCGCCGCCTTCACCCCGGTCCCGCGCGTGCTCGGCCACGGCGCCGACGGCGAAGGTTCCTGGCTGGTCACCGCCGCCCTGCCCGGTCACAGCGCGGCCTCGCCGCGGTGGCTCGCCGACCCGCGCACCGCGGTGATCGCCATCGGCGAAGGGCTCCGCGCAATGCACGATGCCCTGCCGGTCGCGGACTGCCCGTTCTCCTGGATGGCCGAGGACCGGATCGCCGCCGCGGAGCGGGCGGCCGCGGCCGGACGCCTCGACACCTCGGACTGGGCTCCCGAACACCTGGAACTCGGCATCGAGGGTGTGCTCGCCCAGGTCCAGAACATCCCGCCGACCGACAAGCTCGTGGTCTGCCACGGTGACGCCTGCGCGCCGAACACGCTGATCACCGACGACGGGCGATGGGCCGGCCACGTCGATCTCGGTGAACTCGGAGCCGCTGACCGCTGGGCCGACCTGGCCATCGCCGCCTGGAGCACCGGGTGGAACTACGGGCCCGGCTGGGAGCAGCTGCTGCTCGACGCCTACGGGATCAAGCCGGACGCAGAGCGCACTCGCTACTACCGGCTGCTCTGGGACCTCGGCTAGGGGCTAACCGCCCAGCACCGGCCCGTGCGCGATAGCGGTCGCAGAAACGTCACCAGCTATCGGGCCGTTGACCTGCCAAACGAGCGCGTCGGGGCGGTTGCTGGTATCGCGTCACTCGTCATGAATACCGAACGTGGCTCCTGATGGATATGCAACGATCGGATGAGGCTGACCGAAAACCCTCGGGCGCTGGTCACGATGACGCTGTCATGCTCACCGTGACGCTTCTGCCTGACGAGACCAGGGCCTGCAGGACGCCCGGCGTGCCTGCCCGGGCCCACGTTTCGTCACAGACGGTCACAGCCCGGCCATCCCGAACCGCTCGCCGAGCCGCCGATATGCGCGGAGGCCGGATCGATGTCGATCATGGCCTGTGCCGTCCGGATCAGGTCGTTCTGTGCAGCAGGGATGTGTCAGCTGATTTTCAAGGCCGACGGGTGGACGCGACCCGGGCGCTTCATCAGGGAGCGGAGCACCAATGGGCCGGATGACCCCTCGGCCGCGCCCCCTGCCGCAATCGATCGGAACGCTGATAGATGCCTGCCGTGATGAAGGGCGCTGCTTTCTAATAGCCGCGTCTGCGCCGCGGTGCCAACCTCTTCCACCACTGCGGATAACCACGCTGCGTAATCAGTACTAGACTCGGCGACGCACACTCCCGCCGATCTGGACGCCTGGGCCACGACTGGGCGGAGAGCCCGGCTGTCACGCATATCTGAGTCATCTGCGTGGATGGCGGCTGTGACCTGGCGGATCGCGGTTGGCGCGCCGGGTTATGGGTCCTCAGCCTGGTCCAGGCCGCGCTGCAATCGGCGATGGACGCCGGCGCGATCCTCCCGCAGCCCGTCGTCCCCTCGCCCACGCCCTCATCGGCGCACTCGACGAATGCGCGCTCTACGCAGCACGAGCCGAGGACCCGCCGGCGGCGCGGCAGGAGTGCGCCGCGATCTTTGACCGGATCTTGCGCAGCATCACCCCGGACGCCTGAACCGGCCGCCTGGAGCGCATCAGCTCCGGCGTGCCTGCAGGCTGACCGCTACCACCCGGCCGGGCACTGGCCTGACGGCCCCGGGCCCGGCCCGCGTGCAGGCCGGGCTCGACCGGGTGCTCGCGCTCGCGCAGGCCGTAGCACCGGGCGACGCCGCCTCCTCTTCGATCACGACGGACCTTGTTGCCGTCCCATCATGGCTTCCCGTCTGCCTGGCGCAGTGCCCGTGGCAGCGCCGCGGCTGGGTGGCACGGCCGCCGGCATGCGGATGACCCGCCGCGCGCCGCCGCGGCCTGGCGATCGGCCGGGCGGGCGGTCGTGGTCCATGATGGTGCGATGTGCACTGACGACACGCCGGCTCACCACGGCCACGGCCACCAGGTCCTGCACGAGGTCGAGCCCCCGGCGGTCTTCGATCTCGAGCCGGTCGACTCGGTCATCGTGACGACTTTGATGGACAACGTGACCGACGTCTTCATGCCCGACCAGGGGCCCGCGCACCGGCCGCCCGTGGTGTCGGCGCACCGGTGCGTCGTGGCGACGATGGAGGGAGGCGAGGCCCCCGAGCAGCTGCTCGCCGAGCACGGCTTCTCGGTGCTGGTGACCGTGACCAAGCACGGCCGCCAGCACCGGATCCTTTTCGATGCCGGGGCGAGCCCCGACGGTGTCGTGGAGAACATGCGCCGCCTCGACGTCGACCCTTCCGACATCGAGGTCATCGTCTGCAGCCACGGCCACTTCGACCACCTGACGGGACTGGACGGGCTGATCCGGCAGCTGGGCACAGTGAACCTGCCCGTTCTCATCCATCCCCACTTCTGGCGGCGGCGCCGGGTGGCGATACCGGGCCGCGACCCTCAGGAGATCCCGACGACGAGCCGGCGGGCACTCATCGGTGCGGGCTTTGAGGTGGTGGAGGAGCGCCAGCCCAGCTTCCTGTTCGACCGCTCGGTGCTGGTGACCGGCGAGGTCGCCCGCACCACCGGCTACGAACCGGGCTTTCCCCCGCAGCAGGCGTGGGGCGGCGGCGGCTGGGAGCCGGACCCGCTCGTCCTGGACGACCAGGCGCTGATCGTCGACGTCAAGGACAAGGGGCTGCTCGTGATCACCGGCTGCGGCCACGCGGGCGTGGTCAACATCTGCCGCTACGCCCGCCGCCTGACCAGCAACCGGCCCCTGTACGCCGTGATGGGAGGGTTCCACCTCAACGGGCCGCTGTTCGAGCCGCTCATCCCGCTCGTCCTCGATGACCTCAGCGCCATGACACCCAGCGTCGTCGTCCCCGCTCACTGCACAGGATGGCGCGCACAGCACGCCATGGGCGCCCGGTTCGGCCAGGCGTTCATCCCGAACACGGTAGGGACCCGCTTCGAGCTGTGATTGACCCACGCGCGCACCGGAGCGGACCGCGCAAGCCGTTGACGCGCTTACAGAAGCTTCCCCCGTGGGTGGGTGATCGGCATGCAACCCCAGGCTGTGGCCACCGCTGGCCAGCACCGCACATCGTCGGCAGGGCGGCACGCCGGGGCCGAGATCGGATCACGCTCAGTGACTGGCACTGG
>Ga0209648_10002433_pt1 | contig 15429 bp, 8 predicted proteins | sample GraSoi2013_115cm_FD_185830 | JGI IMG/M metagenome (GOLD analysis project Ga0209648, IMG submission 185830) | Grasslands soil microbial communities from the Angelo Coastal Reserve, California, USA - Sample 9_17_2013_115cm (SPAdes) (version 2) | ecosystem: Environmental > Terrestrial > Soil >...
TGGAGGCCCTCGACATCCGCGACCAGTCGATTGCCGCCTGGGAGCAATTTTTTGAAAAGTGGGATGTGCTGTTGTGCCCACCCTCCATGATGACGGCGTTTCCCCACTGCGAACCGGGAGCGCCCCTCCTCGTTGACGGCCAGGAAGTCTCGTATTGGATGGTGAGCGCTCATAGCACGGTGTTCAATTACACCGGCCACCCGGCGGTCGTGCTGCCGTACAAGCTGGATCGGGCCGGCTTGCCCATGGGGGTACAGATAGTAGGAAAGCGCTGGAGTGAGGCGCGCCTGCTTGAAATAGCAAAGGCCTTATCGGAAGTGACCGGCGCATTCCTACGACCACCGGGCTACTAACTCCAGGACACGGTGGTGTGCCGCCTCCGACCAATTGAAACGCAGAGACTGCTGAACCACGTTCTTTTGGAGCAGGAAGGACAGAAGTGAACAGCGGTTCAAGCGGGGGGAAATATCATTCCATACCTACGAGACAAACGTGAACTGTGCCGCCTCCGCGACCATGGGCGAGGGATCTTCCCTGTACCTTTGCAGGCGCGCAATACATTCATCGCTCCAACCGCTTCCTTGCTTGGATTGCGCAATGAGCGCTGCAAGGGCGAGCTGGTGCAAGCCTTCGTCCTCGCTGTTCGCGAGTGCCATTTCCAGATCAAACAGTTGAGCATCTGGGCGGGTGTACACTTGCTGAATTGCATCCTGCGCTCTTCCCAATGCATTCGCATGGAGCACATTGGCCAGCTTCACCAGCTCCGGTGCAATTTCTTCCCAGGGCAGTCCCTGGACGATCAGCCCGAAACGCAACGAGAGTGTGAGTCGATCCTCAGCGAGGGCTGCCAGGATGGCGCGTGTTGTGGGTAAAAGGCGCCTCCTGTACAAGAACACTGTGGATGCAAAATTTTCGATAGCAATCTGCAAAGCGCGGCGATTGCTCAATACATCTCTTACCGCGCTTCCTACCAGTGCCGCGTTATTCCCTGTATAAATAGCAAAAACAGCTCTTGCGGCCAGAGCACATTCATCAGGTATCGGTGAATTCATTAAGGAAAGCAGATGAGCAAACAAGACCTGTTCATCATCCCTTAAGGGATGCTGGCTGCGCCATTGCAGCGCTGCCATACGCACCTCCGGCTCAGGATGGGCCAGCAAGGTAGCGGTTAACCTCGCCAACCGGCGCTGGGCAGCTGGTGACATGCCATCCGCTGCAATATGTACCACACCTCGCGCCAGGGCTGCTTCGGGCGCTTGCGCGGCACGTGTGAACACCTCCCAGGTCTCCGCTTGCTCCACATACGGCCAGAGTGCGCGTAACAACGCCACCCGCACATCCCGGTGCAACTCGCGGGCCTCCAGGGCCAGCAATTCGCGATAGGCTGCCTCCGATGACAGGTCTCCAATCAAACGCACAACTTCTTTTGCCACCGTTACCTGTGTCAACGGAACAGTGCGTAAATAGTTGAGCGCTTCCTCCCGGGGCATAGAGAGCAGCGTGTTGCGTAGAGCGTAGATCGCGATGCGCGCACGCTCATCGTTCAGCGCCTCGAGCAGCGTGGGTATGCCCTGGCCCGCGTCCAACCCGCCGAGCGCGCGTAACGCGGCCTCACGTACCGGCTGGCGCTCGTCGCTGGCAAACTGGATGAGCGGCGTGGGATTGAGAGCCGGCATGACCGCCAGACGACGGATGGTGGAAAGCAACTCGTAGGTTGCGCGATTCTGATCCCTTTCACGCGCAATCTCCAGCAGCGTGCGCGCGAATATTTCCTGTTGCGCTGGCGTCCAGCGATGGAAACCCTCATGCAGAGGAAGCACAAAGCGCGTTCGACCCGTACTGAACCTGCCCCTATAGGCATGTTGACCCAGGAAAGGTGTAATGAGATCCTGTCGATGGCGGTGCAGGTAGGTGTAGACGGGTTGGAGGGTAATAGCGCTTTTGTCGTGCCTTAAGAGCCTGGGAATGAGCTGGTGGACACGTTCACGGCGATATTTCAGGAAAAGTTGCAGAATCCAGTTCGCGTTGCCATAACTCAGTGTGTCATTGAGGGTAGATTCGAGAAGATCAGCAAGTTTATCAAAAACGCGCATGCGTCTCCCTAGTGCTCCCGCCAGGGCCACCAGCAGTTCCTGGCTCTCCCGCCGCCGCCACGATCGCAGAATGGGAGTGAGCGTAGGCGCAATGCGCTGGATATCTGCATCAGAGAGATACCTGTCGAGTTGGTAGAAACTGATGTGTCCGCGCTCACGATAGAAGATGGCCATCTGTGCTGCACACCACTCTGGATGGAACGGGAAGAGATGCACAACGACACGTTCCACTGCTTGGGCGGTCGCTGCCGAAAGATCTGTCGCGTTGAGCGCGTCGCGGATGATCTGTGCCAGATCTTCTAAATGCTCAGCACGCCACATACCGTGTGGCAAATTCGCCAGAGCGGTGAGCATCTCACGCCGCACCGGGTCCTGTTCGTTGCGGCGATTGCGTAGAAGCTGGAGAACATCCGCGAGATGCTCGCGCAGATAGCGGGTCGCGGCAATCAAGGCCTGGAGGGCCGCGCTACGTAAATCGGCGTCAGGAGAGCGTAAGGGAACATCAAGTGTGGCGCGCGCCTCCTCCCACGGCAAAAACGCAGCGTAGCGGAGCCGCTCCAGAGGGCGCGCGGTCAGCGCTGGCAGAGCCAGGTGGCGGCGTCCCTCTTGGAGGCGTTGCGCTGCCGGCAAGGCCGCGACAACGTGATACGGCAAGACGCCTTCCTCGCTGCGCCACCCACGTTCGCAGGCGGTATAGGCCACAAGACGCTGTTGTGGAGTGAGTTTCTCAAAACACTGAGTGTTTATGGCAGCCGGATGACGCGTGAATAAGGCAAGCAAACGCCCGGTATCCAGGCGGTGCGCGACACCATTGAACGTGATACGGCTTCGTTCGTTTGCTTGCAGCACCAGCTCGGCAATCTCATTTGGACGTCGTTGCAGCAGGGCATGCAGATCTAGACGCGCTAACGGAATGGTCGTAAGCAGCGTTCTGACCAGATCCAGTGCCAGGTCTGGAGCGCAGCGGGTGAGCAGGGGGAGTACAGCATTGACCTGGATGATAAGGAGCGGATCAAGCGTTTCGGCAGCGCGTGCGCGCAAGTGTTCAACCACCAGTTCAGGATAGCGATGCGCTAAACGTCGCCAGGTGACCAGATCGAGCTGCTCTATCACCTGCCCCAGATGGCGAATTACCACCGCGCGCGAGCCGAACGGCACCAGCTTTTTCAACTCAGCATCGTGGCGCGATGCGAGCGTCTCAAGGTGTGTATCTATCGGAGCCTGCCTGCGCCGCTTCTGCAGATGACGCAATAGTACTTCTTTCAGATCAAGTGGAAGCAGAGCGAGCGCATCTTGCAATTCAGCATCGCTACAGATCAATGCGACGAGCTGAAGCGCAAGCGCCCGCACGCTGTGCGATGGATCGGAAAGCGCCTGCAATGTCTGAGCGGCATTACGGCTCCCATAGCAGGATTGCGTTGCCAGCACACGTTGATAGACATCGCCCCGGGCAAGGATACTGATGGTATTGTCTGCATTGGCATCGCTGGCAGCCAGTCGGCCAAACTCCACCATACGATGCATGCGGACGTTGTGCGTTAACACCTCACATTGTTGCAGAAGTTGTTTTGGTGTCATATGCTTTCTACTCTCCGTCATCTCTCTCTATGAGGATTATCATCGTGTATATGCCTGAGTATAGTAATTGAGAAAACATGAGCTGTCAACGTGGTATAGTACACAGAAAAATCTACAAGCTCTCTCCTTGAGACGAAAAGTGAAAGGCAGCGGTTGAGAGATGTTTGATGACCTCCTCAACTGGTACCAGTAATTCTATATTCCTACTCACACTTAAACTTTCACCTCCTCTTTACGTCTTAAGAATAGCAGGAATGTTGCCATTTTTTAAAGAGCGTTGCTCTTCCGCCTGATTCGTGATGTATTTCGAGGGTAAGGAGCCTCTCTGATGCTCAGGTCTGAGGATAATTCCACTGCGACGGTGCAGGCTAGACTCGTAGAGCTGGCTCAAGCCAGAGATAGTGCTGCCTTCACTACCTTGTATTTGCTCCATACCACGGGAATCTGCGGGTACCTATTGGGGCTGGTAGGGAATGAGGAGGATGCACACGATCTTGCCCAACAAGCGTTTCTCCAGGCCTGGCAAAAGCTGTCAGGTCTCCATGATGTAGCGCGATTTACACCCTGGCTTTATGCCATTGCCAGAAATCTTGCACATGATCATAGCAGACGGAAGAAGGGCGCATCCTGGTCGTCATGGGAACACCTTGAAGAGTCCCAGGCAGATGTGAGCGAGCCTGGTCCTGAAGACCAGGTGGCACAAGCAGAACTCGTCAGATTGGCATTAACCACATTGCCACCAAAGTTGCGAGATTGCCTTCTTTTGCAAGTTGAAGGCAAGCTTTCACGACGGGAAATCGCTGAGGTAACGGGACTCGGTGAAAAGAGCGTGAGCGTCTATCTCAGCGGTGCTCGTAAAGCATTTCTCCAAGCCTACCAACGTTTAGAACACGAGCAAGATGTTCCTGGAAGAAGGAATGCAGACCAATGAATGACTTTATGCCTTGTCCCCAATGGGAGGAAAACCTGGCTGCACTCTACGCAGTTGATCTCTCCTCTCTTGAGCAGAAAGCACTCAATGCACATATCGCTTCCTGTCAAGCATGTGCTGCTGTCCTCGCCGATTACCAGAACGTGGATGCGCTTATACGTAGCGCTCTTGTTTTCAAACGACCATTGCAACTTCGCGAGGACTTGCTGAGGCCGGCAAGTCTATCAATACATAACGCTCTTGTCTTCAAACGACCACTGCAACTCTGGGAGGATATGATGGTAAGTGAGACACACAAAATGAAGGATACTCCTGACACCCTGTGGCAACCAGAACACCATACCGACCTTCCAGATAAAGCTCCCACCATGCTACCAGCTTCCTCGTCTCTCATGCTCGACACAGTATCTATGCATGAGGCGCTCTCCGTTGGAGACATCATACAAGACCCCGCTGGAGGTCGCTATGTGATCGAGACCCTGCTTGGCGAGGGCGGGTCCGGTGCGGTCTACCTGGTGCGAGATCAGAGTGACAGCCAGCAGCGGTTCGCGCTCAAAGAAGTGATCAACCCGGATAAACACGACCGGGCACGCTTCACCTTTGAAGGGCAGGTGCTCTGGCGCCTGGAGCATCGAGCGTTACCGCGTGTCTACCGCGTGTTTGAAAACGATAAGCTCAAACGCTTTTATATGCTCATGGATTACATCGAGGGGCCCAACCTGGAGGCGTTGCAGAAGGAGCAGCCCGAGCAGCGCTTCCCCTTCGCGCTGTCCCTGGCTCTGTTAGCTCCGATCATCGACGCGCTCAACTACCTGCATCGTCAAGACCCACCAATCGTGCATCGCGACGTCAAACCGGCCAACATTATTGTCCCCATGAAGGGTGAGGGAGCCGTGCTGGTCGACTTTGGCATCGCCAAAGAGTTCGTGGAGGATAAAACCACCAATGTGATTCGGCATGGCTCCCCTGGCTATGCCGCTCCTGAGCAATATGGCGGCGGGACCAATCCTCAGACGGATCTCTATGGACTGGCAGCCACGATGTATACCATGCTGACCGGGGTCATTCCTCCCGATGCCATCACCAGGGCTACCAGGAGCAAAAGCCTGGATCCGCTCAGACCGGTGAACCTGCTCGTGCCTGCCATTCCGCTAGAGGTGGCGGAGGTGATTAAACGCGCGATGAGCATCAGTATTGATGATCGCTTCCAGACGATTGAGCAGTTCTGGCAGGAGCTGCATGGCACTCCCACACGAGAGCGGATAGAAGTGGCGCCTACCATGCCATCACTCGGGCCTCGTTCCTTGCCTGAGCAAAGCTGGAAAAAAATCACGATGCCCCCATTGCAGCGGGAGCGCCCTGAGCGTGAGGCGAGAAGACGTGGAATACTCTTGCCTGTCCTGCTGGCCCTCTTCATAAGCGTCGTTGGAGCAGTAAGCTTCCTGGGTGTTGCCTTGAAGTATGGCGGTCCTCCTCCTGCTTCTTCTACGGCCGCTCCATCAAAAACTCCTTCCATTCCTACGTCCACAGTCACTGTGAGCCCCTTTCCACAGCTCGCGACCTCCTATGCCGGGACGATTTTAGATCTCTTATCCGGACAAAAAACGCCCCTTTTCCTCACGAATATCAAGCAAAGCCAGGGAACCATACAAGGTTCCTTCCAGGGGCTGGGCCTGGTTGGCCCCTTCAAAGGGACCGTCAGCGCTACTGGCAGTGTCCATTTCACGGTGTCGGTCTATGGAGGAACTGAAACGCTGGCTTTTGAAGGGACCATAAAAATCGGCGGCGACATCGTGGGAACGATGGATGCCCTTGACCCGAACGGAAACCAGACCGGTGAGTCCGGTGTCTGGAATGTTGGCCCACATCCATAGTTTTCTCAGTAGAGGGACAAAATTAAAAAGCTGTTAAGCAGGAGAAAGCGAAGTCTTGCCCGCAACATTTCCCGTACGATTGTCTATGACGCTGATCTCGATACTGTATCCCAAAGCGCCCAGATAGCGTTGGAGTGTCCCTAACTGCATATTGGATGCAGCTTGCTCCAGGCGACTAATGGCTTGCTGCTTTAAGCCAGCTCGTTCTGCTGCCTCACGTTGTGTCAATCCTTGTGCTTGCCGGATTTGATACAATGTACTCGCAAGGTCGAGGGCCATCTCCGCAGCGACATAGTCCTGGCGTTCCTCATCGGAAAACGCCGCAATGTAGTCGTCAATCTCATTGTAGGGTTGGGTGATCTCAAACTGCATCTATCACCCGCTGTTTCTGTGTGCGTCTTACAACATCTATGTTGTATTATACACGAGATAGCTTTTTCTTGCAATAGTTGCTCATCAAGTCAATTGGAGCCAGTTGGGGGGACGGGCGGAGGAGGTGGGATTCGAACCCACGAGAGCTATTCACCCTACACGATTTCCAGTCGTGCTCACTAGGCCACTATGAGACTCCTCCATGCAGCGGAGAGAGTGGGATTCGAACCCACGAGGGCTATTCACCCTACCGCTTTTCGAGAGCGGCACATTCGACCACTCTGACATCTCTCCGTGGGCCAGTATAGCATAGTCGATCAGGAATGACAAGGCTTATAGATTGGGGACACTGACAGTGTCAGGTTTGGCGAGAAGCTGGATCCCTGCGACACCGGTGCGACTGGTGGCCTCGGTCACATGCACCACAATCACGCTGATATTATCCTCTCCACCGCCGTCGAGAGCTGCCTGGATAAGCCCGCTTGTCGTCTGGGCCGGGTCGGATACGGGCGCGCGCATCACGCGCTGAATCTCAGGGTCACGTACCATATCCCAGAGACCATCTGAACAGAGCAGTAACTTATCGCCTGGCTGGAGCTGTACTTTGAATGTATCTACCTCGACAACCGGCTTCTCACCCAGGCTGCGGTAGATCTGGTTGCGCTTAGGATGGGTGTAGATATCATCAGGCTTGATGACACCGGCATCAACCAGGCTGGCGACGACTGAATGGTCATGAGTGATCTTGGTGAGGCCTTCCGGCTCACGGTACAGGTAGGTGCGGCTATCACCTACGTTTGCCACATAAGCCATCGAGCCGACGACCAGGGCAGCAGTCATGGTCGTGCCCATGTCGGCCCGGCGCTCCTGGTTGTTCTGGTTCACAGCATGATTGGACTGCTGAACTCCATCCGACAGCAGTTTCACAAACCCTTCGTCATTCATTTCGCCGCCTGCCGACAGGATCGGCAGCACATAATTGATGATGGTTTGGATGGCCAGGCGGCTGGCATCCTGGCCATTCGCATGCCCTCCCATGCCATCTGCCACGACGAACAGCCCGAACTGCTCCGGCTGGGTGTTGTGAGTACGCGCGCCTTGCATGGCAAACAGGCTATCTTCGTTTGGCTTATGCTTGCGCTTGATGCCAGGGTCTGTACGTGTCCCTACTACCAGGCTCAGGTTGCGGCCTGTAACCTGCTCCATCTTATATGTCTTCTCCGTTATCTCCGCGTCCGGTTGTCCATTGGATGGGAACTGCAAGGTCGGCAAATCGCTCATCGAGGGTGCAGCCTGTGGCGTCGGCTGAGGTATGGGCGATACAGGCGGGTTTTTGATTGTGGGAACATCTGCTGGTGCCACAGGAGGCCTGGCCTGCAAGTGTAACCCCGAGGCACTGGGAGATAGCAGGTAACGACAATTGGGGCAGTATTCCGCGCCGACTGGCACAGACTGGTGGCAGTTGGGACAGGGCAGGTTCGCCGGAGACTGCGAGCGCGGCGTCGAGATCTTATTCACATCCAGGGCAGCCTGCGGCTGCTGCTGGCGCTGTACTTCCATCTCAGCAATACGCTGGGCTTGCGCTTCGTCGGCTTTGAAGCGCTGCAGTTCTTCCCGGTGTTTTGCTCGCGCGGCGCCAAAACGCAGGCTCACCAGCACTAAGATGATAATGAGCAGGACCAGCCCGGCAACGCTCAAGAGCAAGAGCGTGAGTACCGAGAATTGCATGCCGAAGATGTTCACCCCGCCAGTTGAAGGCGGGATACCGGGTTTACCGCCGGAACTTCCAGATGCCTGCGTTGGTATAGACGAGAGATAGATCGATGGTGCCGTAAAGGTAGCAGTTTTCGCGGCTGTCAACTCTTGCCGGGCGTGACTAAAGTTGCTTGTGTAATAATCCTGAATCCCCTGTCGCCACTGCGTATTCAGGGTGTTTGTGTGCGTCGATGAAGGCCGGAGTTCCGGCTGGGCAGCCAAAAACTTGGTGATCTGTCCGGCAGAAAAAACACCGCTGGCATTGATCTGTATGCCTGCCAGGCTGCCACTGCTATCCACCAGAGGCATGCCCAGCTCAACCGGGGTCGCATTCGGCAGCGTGCTGCTGGAAGACTCTTTGGTAGGAGTAAGGAACTGGGGCATTTGCTGCAGATACTGAGGAGCCTGTTGCAGAATGGCATTCGACTGGCGAGGGATGGCAGAGAGGCTGCCATCCCTCGTCAATTCGATGCCAAATGGCGTTGATTGATTGGTTGCTGACGAAGCGCGGTCCAGGAAGGGTTGAGGTTGGTCGGTATGAAAAGCGAAGAGCGCCGCGCCGCCACTACACGTCTTCGTATCAGAGCAGCGCACGGTCACGGGCACGAAGCTGGAAGAGCTGAGCGGCAGCCCCTGGGGGTTGGAGGTATAGGCGTTATTCGCATACACTTGCAGGGCGATAATCTGAGCGGCAGAGGTCCGCCCAGCGCACGTTGCTACATTCTTGTTGACGAGATCACCATCGGTCAGCACCCAGGTATTCTCCTCCCTGGGGTTGGTGGTTGCCCAGCTCGCCACCAGGACGCCCAGGCCCGTACATTCTACCGAGGGCACGAACGTTTGCCCACCGACAGGCTGAGTGGTAGAGGAATAGGACACAGCGAGTCGGACAACGGAGACTTCTGCCAGGGCAAAGGCCTGGTCCTCCGGTGGTTTGGGAGCAGCAGCGCGAGTGAAGGACGCCAAGGCTGCGGCAGGCAGCACAAGCTGTAGGGCGATGAGTATCCCGCTAAGTAGGACGAGCACAGATGGGCTGATGCCCTTTCGCATTTCAGGTATGAAGCTTTTTGTACTCATTGTCTCATTCTCCCTGACATTGAGCTGGCATATGATTAACGTCCTAACCGGAGTTGTAAACGTTGTAGCATAGCTTGCGCCGCTTGATTACCTGGCATTGCTCTTACCACATAATTACATTGCTCCCGGGCAAGGTCTAGCTTGTTTTCGCTTTCATAGACCTGGCTGAGCAAGAAACGAGTCGGATGATCTGCCGGATTGATGGTGAGTACCTGTACAAAGGCCCGTTCGGCGATCGTAAACTGGTTCATGCGCCTGGCCAGCTGACCGAGTGCAAATTGCACGGCAGGGTTCTGGGGAGCGAGCCGCGCTGCTTCCAGGTATTCACGCAGAGCATCGTCTAACTTATTTTCGCTTTCATAGACTTGACCAAGCAAGAAATGGACCTGGTTATCCGCCTGGTTGGCGGTAGCCACCTGTATAAAAGCACGTTCGGCGATCGCAAACTGGTTCATGCGCTTGGCCAGCTGACCGAGCGCAAATTGCACGGTGGTTGCCTGCGGAGCGAGCCGCGCCGCTTCCTGGTACTCACGCAAGGCCGGGTCAAGCTGATTGGTCTCTTCATAGCATTGTGCCAGGCGCTGGTGCGCCTCGTAATCGTCCGGTTTCAGGCGCAGTGACTGTATGTAGGCAGGAACGGCCTGGAGCGGCTGCTTCCGCAAGAAGAGAGAGACGTCACCGACCAACTTATGCGTTTCGGGGTCGTTGGGATTGAGCTGTAATGAGCGATTGTATGCCCGCATTGCGGGATCGACCTCGGGAGTCTGGCGACGGGCAAACACCTGCCCAAAGATTCTATGCACGAGTGAGTTGTTCGGCTCGAGCGCGAAGGCCTGTTGAATAGCTTGATAAGCGGCCTCGACACGCCCTGCATTGATATGTCCCAGGGCAGCGCTGATATAGGTGCCTGCGGGTCCTGTTGTCCCAATGGACACCTGCGAGGGCGGCGTCTGGGACATGGGGTTGCTGGGTGTCGGGGGGTTTGGCCCGGAGCTTGGCTGGCGCTGGGGAAACTGGCCCTGACCTGCTGGCTGCACTACAGGTTGTGTTGTGATGGGAGGCAGATTGATGACTGCTCGTTCCATGTCGGCGGCAGTGGCCCAACGTTGTTCAATCGTGGGCGACAGCGCCTTCATCACCACCTGCTCGAAGGCGGGCGAGATATCTGGTCGCAGCGAGCGAATCGGTGGGAAGGAGAAAATGCTGGGTTTATTATTGACTGCATCGTGATGTGTGAGCACACGATGTAGGGTTGCCCCCAGGGCATAGAGATCGCTACGTGGTTCCGGCATTCCGTGCAACTGCTCAGGTGGAGCATAGCCGACCGTCATAATGATGGTTGCCTGGCGCTGGGACTGGAACGTGCGGGCGATACCAAAGTCAATCAGTTTGACCTCATCGCGGGTTGTCACCATGACGTTTGATGGCTTCAAATCGCGGAAGATAATGGGCGGCGCCTGGCGGTGCAGATAGCTCAGTACGCTGCAGACTTGCTGCGCCCAACTCCGCGCGCGTGCCTCCGACACTCCACGCGCGCCATTCAGCCCGGCTACATTGCCTTCCTTCTCCAGCACTTCGCCAAGTGTGCGCCCCTCGATAAAATCCATCACCAAATAATGCTTGCCATCCTGGACGAAGAAATCCCGTACGCGCGGAATACAGGGATGACTGAGGTCGAGCAGCATGGTTGCTTCGCGCCCAAACCACTCTACGGACTGATTGCGTTCGTTATCGCTCTGAAACTCGTCGAGCATCTCTTTGACGGCACACGGGCGGTTGAAACGCGCATCTATAGCGCGATACACTGCCCCCATACCACCGGCTGCTACCAGCCTGTCAATCTTATAACGGTCCCCTGAAAGTAATGTACCCGTGGCCAGGCGACGATGGCTCCCGCCACCGCTACCACCGGAAGGCGTCTCACGCCCTGACTGTCCAGAATCCGGCGTTGAGCTTACTGACGACAGTGGTATATCCGGTACAGTGCCCCCAGGACCACTTCCTGGTGTGGCAGGATTGCTCACAGATCCAGCATTTTTAGGTTCAGATGGATAATTACTCGCCATATTTTCTACACCGCTCGTTATACTGACCCGGACTCCGCAATCGTACCATAATGACATTGTTCCTGTTCCACATGGTGCCGGAGCCCAGGGAAAAACTCTTTATCTTGTTATTCGATTTTATATCCTTACTTGGCGCATTATAACATATTCTTGCGCAAGTGAGCAGTAGAGTTTATCACAGCCCGGCTGCGGCGTGGCTCACACTCCCGCACCCTTACAAACGATGAAAGGCCCGGTTTTTATTCATTTGCCGGTGGAGGCGACGACCAGCGCTGAGTCACCGCGTTGGCGTGGGCGGGGAAGCCCTCGAACTCCGCCAGGAGGCGAGTTGTCTCGCTGAGTGAGTCATACCCCTGCTGCGTGAGAAAGGCCAGTCCCGTGCGCTTGAGAAAGTCATAAACGGAGGAACAGGAAAAGGTATGGGCAAACCCGCCGGTGGGAAGTACTGCATTCGTCCCCAGGCTGTAGTTTCCCGTACAGAATGGTGTATGCGGGCCGAGCAAAATCTCACCGGCATTCTTTAAATCCGGCAGCAAAGCAAATGGCTCATGTACCTGCACCTCGAGGTGCTCTGGAGCATATTCGTTGACAAAATCGACCGCCTCGCGCATATGCGCCGCCAGTACAATACCACCGGTTCCTTCAGGCGCTTCAAATACGGTGCGACAAAACGCCTGCCGCCATTCCGGCAGCGCTGCCATTTTACCCGGGAGCAGGACCATCACGGCTTCAGCTAAGGCTCGACTATCGGTCACCAGTAGACTGGAGGAATCGGGGCCGTGCTCGGCCTCGATCAGCAGGTCACGCGCCACAAGTTCGGCGCTCGCGCTTGCATCGGCCAGTGTAATCGCCTCGCTGGGTCCTGCCGGGAGACCCACATCTACCGTTCCATACAGCAGGCGCTTAGCAGCAGCAACGTAGCCGCTGCCAGGCCCGGTGATTTTCCGCACGCGCGCTATGCTGGCCGTGCCATAGGCCATGGCGGCAATAGCCTGCGCGCCGCCAACGCGGTAAATTTCATGCACTCCGCACTGGTCGGCGGCAACCAGCGACGCGGGGTCGACTGCGCCACCCGGCCCCGGAGGGGTACAGACCACGATGCGTGGGACGCCCGCTATGTTTGCCGGTGTGGCGAGCATATACATGACCGATGGAAACGCGCCTTTCCCACGCGGCACATACAGCCCCACGCTGCTAATAGGAGTGATTTTCTCTCCGGCCATCACTCCCGGCGCCACCTGGGTAAACCACTGTTCGTGTGGCATCTGCCGCTCGTGGAAGGTGCGCACGTTGCGAATGGCATGCTCGATGGCAGCGCGCACCGCTGGATCGAGCAGCCGGTGGGCATGCTCTATCTCCTCCCGGCTGACACGCAACTGCTCGCGTGTCAACTGCACATGGTCAAAACGCGAAGTAAAATCAAGCAGCGCCTCGTCGCCACGCTCGCGCACGGCCTGCACGATCGGGCGCACACGCTCGATCAGATCATCGATCTGCATCTCAGCGCGGCGCAGCAGGCGTGCCCGCTGTGCGGAATTCATAGAAGATAGCTCGTAAAAATGAATCACATTATTTATCCTCTGGCGATTTTTTCGGCGCGGTCGGCGAGTTCCGCCGCCGCGATGTCTCCTTTCATCCAGCGCGCGCCAAAGATACCGACAAGCCCGGCAATAACAAGCGTGGGAACACACGTTACCAGGAAGGCTAAACTTAGATCGTTTCCCGCGACGTGATGCGCGAAATGCTGCCCATGCGTGGGATCGAAGACATTGGCAAGCACCCCCACGATGGCTGGAGCGAAAGCGTCACCCAGCAGGTGCGCTAAGAGCAGCGAAATTGCTACTGACGAGGCGCGTAGGGCTGACGGCACCACGTCCTGCGTCGCGGCCGTGCAGGGTCCGGTGTAGAGCAGGATTAACGCCGAGGTAAGGAAAAAGAAGACCAGGAAAATACCCAGGTTATGGATCGTCACCGCCAGGGCAAAGGACGGCGCACAGATGAGGAAGCCAATACCGCCGACCAGCACACGCGCATTCGGGTTGCGGCGGTGGCCACCGAAGACCGTGCCAACGCCACCTCCGATAACGATCACGACCCCGGCGAGCAGGCCTGCAAAACCAGAACTCAAGCCGAGCGTGTCGCGCTGCTGCAGGTAGGTGGGCAAGAACGTTACAGCAGCTCCCTGCGAGAAGAAGGCGAAAATCTGCATCACAATCAGCACGACGAGCGTCTTGATGCGCAACAATGAACCAAATTGCGCAATTACATTGCGGGGGACAGTGGCCACGTGAGGAGCATCCGCCATCTCGTTAAGCAGCGAGGAAGGGTCCAGCGCTGCTGCTTCCTCGTCGGCCTGGTTGCGGCGCGGTTCGCGTAGTCGCCAGGCAAGGAAGGCAAGGATCAGGCCGGGGATGCCGGTGAAGATGAAGGCGAGCCGCCAGCTGCCGAGATACAGGCCAGCTACTACACCGCCTATGCTAAAGCCGACGAGTATGCCGACGAGCTGGCCGACACTCCACCAGCTCATGATGCGCGACCGCCTTGTGCGGCTGAAGTAGTCACTCATTAACGCTGTACCGGCAGGGAAATAGCCCGCCTCGCCAATGCCCAGCACCATGCGTGACACGAACAGTGCCACAAAGCTATTCGCCAGGGCGGTGAACGCTGTGGCTAAACTCCAGATAGAGACACAGACAGCGACGACATTCTTGCGTTTCGCCCGGTCCGCCCAGATACCCAATGGCACGGTGCCGAGCGTATAGACGATGGTGAAGCCGAACGCGATGAAACCGAGCTGGTCGATACGCAGGTGCAGTTCGGTGCCAATGACGTTGGCGGCGGCTGAGAAGACGTTGCGGTCGAGGTAATTGAGAAAGCTGATGGCAAACATAATGATGAAGACATAATTAGCATAGCGGCTGGCGCTCTGCCTGGGAACTCCCAGGTCGGCATCAGCACGTGGAGCAACATCGCTCATGGACACCTCCGGTTTGGAAGATGAATGATTAGCTGACGATAAGCGAGGCCGGGAGTCAATGACCCTACGGCTCAAGCCGAGGGCTTGTGTCTAAGCTCCACCGCAACTCTGCGTATCGAAGCCGACGCGCAGCTTTGGTTTCATCGCTCGACACATCAGGGCGTATCGACAAGACGCCCGTGCTCATCCAGTCTTGCCGGACAAGCAGCGTTCTCAGCGCAATGTTCTGCGCACCTACTAAATCAGCATGCAGGACATACTGACAGCTCTGACACACGAAGAGCAAGCCTTTGTCGGGCCTATTAAGAGGACTCGTAAAGCCACAACGCGGGCAAGCCTGGCTGGTATGGTAGGCATCGACTTTCACGGTCATGCTGCCGGAGAGCAGGGCTTTGTACGCAAGGTAGCCGTGCAGTTGGGCAAAGGCCCATTGCGAGTGGGCACGGTTGCTCTTCCGCTGCTTCCTAGAAACGCGCTCGGTGCCCTTCCGGTTTGGCTTACGCTTGTAGGTACGCCGTTTGGTGCGTTCGCGGATGTGGGTCAAGTCTTCCAGGCCGATGATGCTGTGTGGGTGCGCGTTCACGATGCGATGACTGATGAGATGATTGCGATCTTGTTTCAACCGTCTCTCTTGTCCACTGATGACGATCAGTCGTCGTGTGGCGGAACGAGTGCCTTGTTGCTGCAACCGTTTTCTCAGTCTGGC
>Ga0209648_10002434_pt1 | contig 15428 bp, 12 predicted proteins | sample GraSoi2013_115cm_FD_185830 | JGI IMG/M metagenome (GOLD analysis project Ga0209648, IMG submission 185830) | Grasslands soil microbial communities from the Angelo Coastal Reserve, California, USA - Sample 9_17_2013_115cm (SPAdes) (version 2) | ecosystem: Environmental > Terrestrial > Soil >...
AACAAGCTGGTATCCCGGTGTTATTCTTACAAGCCTATTGATGGTCGCGTTCTGGGGATATTTTTTGTTCCAGGGCGTGTTGGATCCGCTGGGCGGCATCAATAGTCTGTGGCCCTTGTTCGGAATCTCTAATCAGCTTCTCGCCGCCATTGCTTTGTGCGTTTGCACCACGGTGCTGATCAAAATGGAAAAGAGCCGCTACGCCTTGATTACTCTCGGTCCGCTCATCTGGGACGTTTTCGCCACCATGACCGCAAGTTTCCAGAAGATTTGGGACCCCAGCCCGGCTTTGGGTTTCCTGGCCCACGCGCGTTATCTGGCGGATCAGATTGCCGCAGGATCCATCCCCGCCGATAGTGTCCTGACCACCCAGCGATTGATCTTCAATGACCGCCTGGACGCCTTGGTCACCTTCATCTTCGCCGCCCTGGTCGTGGTCATCTTGATCGAATCCGGGCGAAATTGGTGGCTTTATGCCTCGGGCAGAAAGCGCGTGGAGCTGTGCGAGGCCCCCGTGGAACTCTCCCGCTTAACGGCCTGAGCGAGCATCCGCAATCCCACGGATGGCGCTAAACTCTCTCGCTAATCTCTTGCAAACGTTCGCGCGTATCCGGCTTCTGTGCTTCCAAAATACGGGAATTCCTTGACACTCGCTGCAAAGGGTTGTCTAATCGATTTGTCACAAAAGATTCGCTGCAGTCCAGCAGTGTTCGTGATGGTTGGTTTTGAGAGTCGCCATTCGTTGCGCGGCCAAACCCCTTTCTACTCGGATCAAATCTGAATGTGGATTGTGGGAAAACCCTGAAATTGGGGGAATTTACACATGAACGACGTAACCATTGGAATTGGCGGAGCGGCTGGAGACGGTATCGATAAGTCCAGCGAGACGCTGGCGAAGACTGCCGCGCGCTCCGGGCTATATGCCTATGGCTTCAATAGCTACCAGTCTGTTATCCGCGGTGGCCATATCTGGCTCCGTCTGCGCCTGCGCGAGGACAAGGTCTATTCTCACGGCGATCATCTCAACGCTCTCATCGCCCTCAATCAGGATTCCATCGAGCGCCACGCCCCCGAAGTCGAATCCGGCGGAGCAATCCTGTTCAATGCCGATAAACTCAAGGTCAATATCCCTATTCGCGACAATGTACTCACCGCGCCTCTTCCGGTTGCGCAGTTGCTCAAGCCTTTTGCTCCTGTGGCCCCGGTTATGCAGAACACAGTGGCCGTCGGCGCACTGATCTTTCTTTTTGGCCTCGATTTTCAGGTTGCCTCCAGCGTGCTCGCAGACACCTTCAGCCACAAGGGCAAAGCCGTAATCGACCAGAACGTTGGCATTTTGAAGGCTGGCTTCGAATACGCCAAGGAACACTTCGTTCCGCTCGGCTATCAGTGGAAGTTTTCCGGCAAGCGCCGCCCCTACGTCACCGGCAACGAGGCATTCTCCATCGGCGCCGTCGCCGCCGGCTGCAGGTTCTACTCTGCCTACCCCATGACTCCGGCTTCCGGCATCCTCACTTGGATGGCCGAACACTCCGAGCGCTGCGGCGTCGTCGTCAAGCAGATGGAAGACGAGCTCGCTGTTGCCAACGTAGCCATCGGTGCCGGTTATGCCGGCGCTCGCGCCATGTGCGCCACCTCCGGCGGCGGCTTCGCTCTGATGACCGAAGCCATCGGCATGGCTGGCATGATCGAAGCACCCGTCGTGTTCATCGAAGTGCAGCGCGGCGGCCCTTCCACCGGCATTCCGACGAAGCAGGAGCAGGCCGATCTCAATCAGGTTTACGGCGCCTCGGCCGGTGATTTTCCGCGCATCATCATTGCTCCCCGCGACACAGCCGACTGCTTCGATGCTTCCGTCGAGGCCTTTAATCTCGCGGAGAAATATCAGTGCCCGGTCATCATCATCTCGGACCTGTTGCTCTCCGAACACCCCGAAACGGTTGAGCCGGAGCGCTTCAAGTCCGATGTTCCCATTGATCGCGGAGCCTTGATCACCGAAGTCAACGGCAAGAACGGCGGCTTCTACAAACGTTATGAGTTCACGCAGTCCGGCATTTCTCCGCGCGCGCTTCCGGGTACGGCCAACGCCATGTACATTGCCGCCACCGACGAACACGACGAGCGGGGCGTTTTGATCAGCGATGTCTTCTGCAATGCCGCGGTTCGCCGCAAGATCGCCGAAAAGCGCATGAAGAAGCTTGATCTGGCGCTCAAGGATCTTCCGGCGCCTCGTCTGGAAGGCCCTGCCGACGCCGACGTAACCCTGATCGGCTGGGGTTCCACCGCCGGTGTCATTCGCGAAGCCGTCGAGCAACTGAATGCCTCGGGCGTCCGCGCCAATCAGCTTCATTTCAAGTATCTGCTTCCGTTCCATCAGAAGGAAGCGATCGACATTCTCAAGAAGTGTAAGCGCACCATCTGCGTGGAAATGAACTCCACGGGCCAGTTCGCCCGCCACCTGCGCGCCGAAACCAGCCACGCCGTCAACGACAAAATCCTGAAATATGACGGCGAACCGCTCGAGCCGGGCGCAATTGCCGCTACGGTCCGCGCCATTCTCAAGGGCCAGTCGCGCTCGCTGGACGTCAGCCAGGCTGAAGCGCGCGAGATTGCCTATCACTACGTGCGCGTTTATCTGGGTGACGAAGTTCGCCCGGGCCAGATCGGCAAGGCCGACAGCAATGGCTACGGCGAGCCGGTGTGGAATATCGAAATCGTAAATCGGGAAACCGGCGCGAAAACCGGCGAGCTGCACGTAGGCGTTCAGACGGGCTCAACCTATTCTTGGCGGCCCGCCAGCTAGGCATCGGAAGTCAGGCGATTAAGGGGGAAAGCATGGCGACAATCGTAGAGCTTCCAGTTGAAAATTTTGAAGGCATAGTCGATCCCGATTGGTGCCCAGGTTGCGGCGACTTTGGCGTCCTCAAGAGCGTGAAGATGGGCGCCGCAAAAGCCGGCGTCGCGCCTAAAGACATGGTCATTGTGTCGGGCATCGGCTGTTCTTCGAACCTGCCCGGATATGTCCATGCCTACGGCGTCCACTCCTTGCACGGACGCGCCATCGCGGTAGCCAGCGGCATCAAGCTTGCCAATACCGACCTCAAAGTCGTGATTACGGGCGGCGATGGCGATGGCTATGGCATCGGCATCGCCCATTTCATCCACGCCATGCGGCGCAATCTCGATCTCACCTACGTGGTCATGGATAATCAGATTTACGGCCTCACAACCGGCCAGGCTTCGCCCACCACCATGAAAGATCACCGCACGAAGTCCACACCTAATGGCAACGTGGAGTTTCCTATCAATCCGATCGCCCTGGCGCTGGTCTCTGGCGCGACGTTCGTCGCGCGCGGGTTTTCCGGTGAGCCCAATCACATGGCGGACCTGATCGCCGCGGGCATTCAGCACAAGGGCTTCGCGCTGATTGACGTCTTCAGCCCTTGCGTCACTTACAACAAGGTGAATACCTATCAGTACTTCAAGAAGCGGTGTTACAAGCTCGAGGACGAAAAGGGCTACGACACGGCAGACATGGTTAAGGCTGCCGAGCGCTCCCATGAATGGGGCGACCGCATCCCCATCGGCCTTTTCTATCAAAGCGAGCAGCCGACCTACGAATCCAGCGAACCGGTTCTTCGCAAAGGCCCCATCGTGCGCGCGAATATGCGCATGGATAAGAACGTCTTCCAGGGCCTCGTCACCGAACTGATGTAGCCAATAGCGGCCGTCCGCCGCCGTTGTCATTCTGCGCGTAGCGTCCCGAAGGCGTTTCACCTGGAAAGCGTGCCCTAGCGGTTTCCAGCTCGGGACGCGAAGTCGAAGAATCTCTCTTGGACTTCGCAAAGTCCGACTATTCCAGGCGCTCCAAACGCAAAAAAGGCCGGCTCATCGCCGGCCTTTTTTGGCTTACCGTGTCGTTGTCAAGGAGGCCCGCTCCTGCTGTCGCCCCGCCGCAGCCACGACTTCGCTGTAAGCACTGACGCCTCCATGGATATGCACCACTCGCGCAACATCCAGTTTTAGCCGCGTAACGTTGTCCACCAGGCTGATCGTATATGGACTCGGCGCCGGCAGTGGCGGCGCGCCCGGGCGTGGTATGTAAGTGTCGGCTTGAATCAGCAGCTTTTGCTTTGGCAGGTAGGCCACCAGCAGGCCTACGGCGTGCAGATGGTTTGGCAACAAGTAGAGCTCGACCGTCATGTCGCCGTCGGTCAAAACCCGCTTGTCCTTCATGGTCTCCAGAATCGGCGCTCGCGGAGCTCGCGCCAGCCGGTCCGGATTGATCGTATGCGGATTCTTGAAGATCACCTCTTCGTAATACTTCCGATGCGATTCGTGCGTGATGATCGGAATACCTTCCGCCGCGTAGGCTCGCAGCCCGCCGGCATGGTCGGCATGGTGATGCGTGTTGACCACGTACTTGATCGGCTTGTCGGGGTCCATCTTCTTCACTTGCGCCAGTGTCGCCGTCGTATACGCGTCGTTTCCGGGGCCTTCGATGATGACGACATAGTCTTTGAACTCCGCCAGAATGCTTCCCTCGCCGCGGGGAGTTAAAGCCCACACGCCATCGGCAATCTTTTCCGGTTGGCGCTCGGCCTGGACGGCTCCCCCTCCCGCCGCGCCCTGCGTCGGATTCGCTGCCCGCGCATCCAGCGCTGCCTGACTATTCGGCTGCACGTCGGCCACGGTCAGGTCCAGAGTCGGATAACCGCCTTCCTTCATCACGATGTGCATCGGAAATTTCACACCGCCAAAGTCGCGGTAATCTGAGTACACCCCCTCGATGAGCGTATCGCCTGTGTAAGGCACATCGACCAGCGTTTCGACGTGTTCCACTAAATTCTGTGCATCTATCGTCCCCTTCACGGCGTATTTGCCGAATGCTGTGAAACTCACCACCTTCTTGCCGTGCGCCGTCGACACCTTCGCCGTCGCCGCATTTGCGGCGGCTCCCTTGAGGAAGCCATGCGGAGTCAGCCACATGCGTACTCCGCCCACGTCGGTGTGCCCATCCGTGTTCTGGTTCTCGACCATGTCGCCGGGCGCTGGCCTGATGCCGCCTTGAAACGTGGTTGGGTTGTAACCTCCCACGCCGCCTCCGCGTGGTGGCTTCTCGTCATCGATGCGCACCAGTTCCTGCCGCATCGACGGTGCGGTGTAGTTCACCAGCATCGTATATTTTTTCAGCGTGTACCGCGGCCAGGGACCGCCGGGCTCATAGGCCTGCCCTGTCGCGTAGAACGCCCCGCTCCCGCTGTATTGAATCGACTGCAGCCCGGCCGTGCCCATGGCCGCCATCGCGGTGTCAATCGCTGTCTTGGCTTCTGGGCCCGCGTTCTGTGCCGCGACATTCAGCGATAACAGCAGGGTCGCGGCAATGGCCATCAAAAATAGCTTTTTCATGTGAGCAGACTTCCTTTTTGGCTTGGAAATTGCCGCCATACTACACCCGTCTCCTCTGTTCGTAACACGATAAAACAGAAATCGCGGCCGGTCCTCCAAGTATCAGTTACAATTTTGGGCTCGAAGGAGTGGGACCCGATGCCGGAAGCAGCGATTTCCAGCTCTGTCGGTCAACTCAGCGCCAATACAGCCCTGCGCTACGATTGGACTCGCGACTCCGTGCGCGAGATCTTCCGTCGGCCGCTGCTCGATCTGATTTTCGCCGCGCAGCAAGTCCACAGGAAATTCCACGATCCGGCGCGCATCCAGCTTTGTCGTCTGCTCTCCATCAAAACCGGCGGATGCCCGGAAGACTGCGGCTATTGCCCGCAAAGCGCCCATTACGAGACGGGCGTTCAGAATCAGGCGCTCATGGATGTCGAGGAGGTCTACCGAGCGGCAAAAAAGGCGCGCGATGAGGGCGCCGGTCGCTTCTGTATGGGCGCCGCCTGGCGCGAAGTCCGCGACGGGCGCGACTTCGATGCAGTCTTGGAAATGGTGCGGGCTGTCGCCTCACTCAAGCTCGAGGTCTGCTGCACGCTCGGAATGCTCACCGACGATCAGGCGCGCCGTCTGGCCGCCGCGGGTCTCACCGCCTATAACCATAATCTCGATACTTCGCCGGAATTCTACGGCCGCATCATCGGCACGCGCCGCTACGAAGACCGGTTACGCACCATCCAGGCCGTCAGGCGCGCGGGCATCACCGTTTGTTGCGGCGGCATCATCGGCATGGGCGAATCCGAGGAAGATCGGGTCGGCCTGCTGCATCAATTGGCCAATCTCCAGCCTCATCCCGAAAGTGTGCCCATCAATATGCTGGTCCGGGTGCATGGCACTCCTCTCGCCGATGCCGAACCCGTCGATGCTCTCGTCCTGGCGCGCACGATTGCCACCGCGCGTCTGCTCATGCCCGCGTCCATGGTGCGCTTGAGCGCCGGCCGCAGTTCCTTGAGCCGCGAGGCCGTGAGTTTATGCTTCCTTGCCGGCGCGAACTCCATCTTCGTGGGTGAAAAGTTGCTTACCACGCCGAATCCCGAGCGCGACGAAGACGATCGTCTCTTACGTGACCTCGGTTTGCGCGGATCGACTCATGGCCAAAGCCTCAGTTAGGACGGTTAGCGAACTCAGCCGCCGCATAGACGCCGGCTTAGCCGGGCTTGCTTCGCGGGACCAATTGCGGCGCCTCGGCGTTATCCCGGGCGTAAATCTCTGCTCCAACGATTATCTCGGACTCTCGACTGACCCCCGCCTCCGCGATGCCGTTTCTGCCGCGCTCGCCGCCGGAATTCCCGTCGCTTCCACCGGCTCTCGCCTTCTTTCCGGCAACGCCGAAATCTGGGAAGAGCTCGAGTCCCAGGTCGCGCGCTTTATGGGATCCGAAGCGGCTTTGTATTTCAATTCCGGCTATTCCGCGAATCTCGGCCTGCTGAGTGCCCTCATTCGACCTGACGACGTCGTCTTCTCCGACGCCGCCAATCACGCCAGTATCATCGATGGACTACGTCTCGCCGGCGCGCGCAAAGTAATCTTTCCGCATCGCGATATGGATTCGCTCGAGCGAGAATTACGCCAGGATTTTTCCGGCCAGGGTTTTTCCGGAATTGGCCAGAAATTCATCGTCACCGAAAGCATTTTCAGCATGGATGGCGATCGGGCTCCGATCCCGGATCTCCTCACCTTGGCCGAAAAATACCGCGCCGAGCTGATCGTTGATGAAGCCCATGCCACCGGCGTGATAGGTCCGCAAGGAAGGGGCCTCGTCGCCGACTGCGGCTTGTCCGATCGTGTTCTGGTCACCGTCCATCCTTGCGGCAAGGCCCTTGCCAGCATGGGTTGTTTTGTGTGCTGTTCGGAAAAGCTCAAGCAATATCTCGTCAATCATGCACGGACTTTTATCTTCAGCACGGCATTGCCTCCGTACATGGCGGCCCAGACCCGCGCCGCAATTCGCATCGTGGCCACAGCGGATCGAGAACGAAACGACCTCGCAGCATTGGCCGCGTTCCTGCGAGACAAATTGCGCGAAGCTGGTTTTGATATCGGCACTGGCGATACACAGATCGTTCCGATCTTTCTCGGCGATAATGAACGCGCGGTCCGATTTTCCACGCTGCTCAACGAAGCGGGATTTGGAGTGCGGCCCATCCGTCCGCCCAGTGTTCCCGTCGGCACTTCGCGTTTGCGTCTTTCGCTGAACGCGAAACTCTCGGCCGCTCTTCTCGCGCGCTTCGTGGATGCCCTCACCTCAATCCGCGAACAAGACCACTTGCCGATGCATGCCTTGCGGCCGTGAGACAGTCCCTGTTTGTCACCGGCACGGATACGAACGTAGGAAAGACTCTGCTCTCCGCGCTTCTTGTCGCCGCCCTCGACGCCATCTACTGGAAGCCGATTCAGACCGGGGCTCGTGACGGCGCTGACCGTCATACGGTGATGAAGCTCGCGCAAATTCTGGAGGCGCAGACCGTTCCAGAGACTTATTGCTTCGATCCGCCCGTCTCGCCGCATCTGGCGGCGGAAGCCAGCGGCGTCAGGATCGATCTCGCGCGGATTCGCCCGCCTGCCAATGTCGCGAAGCCCATCATCGCCGAAGGCGCCGGAGGCATTCTCGTTCCCATCAATGAATCGGAGCTGATGCTCGATCTGGCGCGGCACATCGGATTTCCCGTTCTGGTTGCCGCGCGAGCCGCCCTGGGCACGATCAATCACACTTTGCTCACAGTGCGAGCGTTGGCTTGTGCAAAAATACAGATCCAGGGCGTGGTGATGATCGGCCATCGCAACAAGGATAACGAGCGTTCTATCGAACATTTCGGCGCGGTTCCCGTCATCGGAACCATACCTTGGCTCGACACCATTGACCGCGAAGCCCTGTTAACTGTGTATCGCAGCAGCTTCGATCGGAAATATTTTGGAGATGCCGATTAAGCCGCTCTCCATCTGGCACCCGTTCACGCAAGAGGCGCTCGACCCGCGGCCCATCCACATCGAGCGCGGCGAGGGCGTGTACCTCTATACGCGCGACGGACGCAAGCTGATCGACGCCATCTCGTCGTGGTGGGTGAATCTGCACGGCCACGGGCATCCCTTGATCGCGGAGGCCATCGCGGAACAAGCCCGAAAACTCGAGCACGTCATCTTTGCCGGATTTACGCACGACGCTGCCGAGGAGCTTGCCCGCCGGCTGCGGCGCATCCTGCCGCAGCCGCTCGAGCATATTTTCTTTTCCGACGACGGCTCGACAGCAGTGGAAGTCGCGCTGAAAATGGCCCTGCAGTATTGGCGCAATCTTGGCAAATCCCGCAGAAACCGATTCGTTGCGTTGGAACACGCCTATCACGGAGACACCGTCGGGGCCATGTCCGTGGGAGCGGATTCCGATTTTGTCGCGGCATTTGAAGAACTCAGATTTCCGGTTTTGCGCGTTCCCTCAGCGCATTGTTTCCGTTGCCCCGTGGGAAAACAGCGCGCCACGTGCGACATAGACTGCGTCGGTCCACTCGCACGCCTGCTCGAAGAACGCCACTACGAAATCGCCGCGGTTATCGTCGAGCCGCTCTTGCAAGGAGCCGGCGGGATGATCGTGCATCCGGTCGAATTCCTTCAGCGCATCCGCAAGCTGTGCACCGAATACGATGTGTTGCTCATCGCCGACGAAGTGCTAACAGGCTTCGGCCGCAGCGGACGGATGTTTGCCTGCGAGCTCGCCGGAGTTGTGCCCGATGTGATGTGCCTCTCGAAGGGGCTCACCGGCGGATTCTTGCCGCTTGCCGCCACCGTTTGCACGCCGGGCGTATATCAGAGCTTTCGCTCCACCGATCGGAGCCGCACGTTTTTTCACGGCCATTCCTACACGGCGAACCCGTTGGGTTGCGCCGCAGCTATAGCCAGTCTCAAGATCTTCGATTCCGAACCGGTATTCGAGCGCATCGCCGCCATCGAGAAGATTCATCGCCAGCGCGCGCCCGCGTTTGCCAACCACCCCGCCGTGGCCGACGTGCGCATGATAGGAACGGTGATGGCCCTGGAGCTCAAGGCCGACGATGCGGGCTACTTCTCCGAATTGCGTCCGGCGCTTTACGATTTCTATCTCAGCAAAGGCGTGCTGCTGCGGCCGCTGGGCAACGTGGTCTACATTCTTCCGCCTTACGTCATCACCGCGGAGCAATTGCACTACGTCTACGATGTCATGGCTGAATCGCTCGATCGCGTGCCGCGGCTTGCCGTTCAGCGCGCCAGCCAGTGAAATGGCTCGCCAGTAAACAGAATGACCGCGCAGCCGCCGAATCCGCCAGACAGTCCGCCGCCCAAGACGATGTCCCCGTTATCGATCCTGCCGGATCTGCCCCGCGACGCGAATGTGCTGATCGTTCGTTTGCGCTCCATCGGCGACGTGGTGCTCACCCTGCCGGCGCTGCAGGCGCTTCATGAATGGCGCCCCGATCTGAGAATTCACATGCTGGTCGAGCCGCTGTGTGCTCCGCTTGTTGAAGGACATCCGGCAATTTCCGAAGTCATCATCCTGCGGAAATTCTGGGACACCGTCCGCCAGCTGCGTCGTCGTCGTTTTGCCATTGCCTTCAACATGCATGGCGGCCCGACCAGCGCCTTCCTGACGCGGTTTTCCGGCGCGGCCCTGCGTGTCTGCTGGGCGCAACGCCAGTACTCATCTTTTTACAACGTGCATGTGCCGATCCATTTCCCGGTCGGCGGGCGCATCGAAATGCACACGGCCGAGCACCGCTTGCAGCAGTTTCTCTACGCCGGCTTGCCGGAGAAACCTCTTCCGCTGGCCAAGGTTTACGTCGATGCGAATGCCGCGGAGCGTGTGCGGCAAAAACTGGCAGCGAGGGGACTCAGGCTGGCCGAGCCCTATTTGGTGATTCGTCCGGGAGCCAGCCAGGCGAACAAGCGCTGGCCGGTGGAACGATTTGCCGCGATCTCGCAATGGCTGCGCGAATCTCACGGCATCACCAGCGTCGTGAATCTCGGCCCGGGCGATGAAACGATCGAAGCCGATGTCAGAAAGCATTTCGCGCCCATTGATCGTGTCAGCGCCAATTCGGCCGCGAATTCCGCGAGCGGCATAATCATCGATTCGCTGGATCTGCGAGAGTTGATGGCCCTGCTCGCGGGCTCGTGCTTCTTCCTAGGCAACGACACCGGCCCGACGCACATCGCCGCGGCGCTCGCCAAGAAGTGCGTGGTGATCTTCGGCGCCAGCGATTCCAAAGTGTGGTCGCCATGGAAGACGGAATATCGGCTCGTGGAGAATCCGTTTCCGTGCAGCCAATGTCCACGCGGGCGTTGCGAATCGCTCGGCGCCTCGCAATGCATTTTCTACGTCACCGTCGACCAAGTGCGCGAAGCCTGCGAGGCGCTGCTCGGCGAATCCGGCTTCGATCGAGCTAGCGGACTGAACATAAAAGCAGATCCCTCGCTCCGCTCGGGATGACAGCCCAAGTTTCTGCGCCGTTGTTTTCAGAACAGCAGATCCCTCGCTATTCCACCCCAGCGCACGCGACTTTTTTACAGCGCGAGTAATCGCGCTCGAGAGACGTGGGCTGAAGACCCTGGATGCGCTCGTGATGACAACATTCCTCCGCAAAGGCTTCATCGCACCAGCGTGGGGTAAAGCTTGGTGGCGATGGCGGCGAGAATCACAAAAATCAGGCCGATGATGCCGAAATTCGCGAGCACGCTATGCGAACTTTGGCTCGCGCCAATCATCAACGTGCGCAGCGCATCGACCAAATAAGTCAACGGGTTCAGGTAGGCGACGACGCGCAGCCAATGCGGCATGATGGCGATGGGGTAGATAGCGTTGCTGGCAAAAAACAGCGGCATGGTCATCAACTGGCCCACGCCCATGAAGCGTTCTCGCGATTTCACCAGGCACGCAACGATGAATGACAGCGTCGCAAAAATCGCCGAACCGAGCATGGCGCCGGCAAAGACGCCGAGAATCGAGAAAAACGTCCAGCGAATCTGGATGTGCAGCAGGAAGGCGACGATATAGATAATCGTGGCTTGCACGGCGCCGCGAAAGCCCGCGGAAGTAGCCTTGCCATAGACGAGCGCGGCGCGCTGCGCGGGACTCACCAGAAGCTTGTGCACGATGCCTAGATCGCGTTCCCAAATCACCGCGATGCCGTAAAAGATGGCCACGAAGAGCACGCTTTGCGCGAGAATCCCCGGCGTCATGAACGCCAGGTAGCTGACGTTGCCGGTGGGAATGGCGCGGATGCGGCTAAAGACATTTCCGAAGATGACAATCCAGAGCACCGGCTGGACCGCCCGGGTCAGGACTTCGGTGGGATCGCGAATGAGCTTTTTGAGCTCGATTTCGGCGATGGCCGCGGTCTGCTGGAAGAACGCGAAGACTGCCGGCGGCTCAGCCGAGGCGGCTAACGGTACGGCGCGTGGCGCGGACGTCACGGTAATTTCCCTCCTCTTGAATAGTGCCCCCGCTGAAATGAACGAAAACGTCGTCGAGCGTCGCTCCCGGCCCGACGCTGGCCTTCAGATCGGCGGGCGTTCCAACGGCGGCGACTTTGCCGAGGTGCATGATGGCGAGATGATCGCAGAGTTCGTCGGCTTCATCCATGCCGTGGGTGGTGATCAAAACCGTCATCTGGAAATTGGCGCGCAGCTCGAGCAGCCGTTCCCACACCGAACGGCGCGCCACGGGATCGAGGCCGATGGTCGGCTCGTCGAGAAACAAGACGGCGGGCCGATGGAGCATCGCCTGCGCGATTTCCAGACGCCGGATCATTCCTCCCGAATACGTCTTCACCAGCTTGCGCCCGAAATCGCTCAAGCCCATGAAGCGTAGGGCTTCCTCGATGCGGCGCTTGCGTTCGGCGCGCCCGATGCCATAGAGCTTGGCGGAAAGCGCCAGATTTTCCCAGCCGGTGAGCCCGCCATCGGCGGAAAGCATCTGCGGGACATAGCCGATCATCCGGCGGACCTTTGCCGGCGTCTTGACGATATCGAAGCCGGCCACCGAGGCGGTGCCTTCGCTCGGGTCGAGCATGGTGGTCAGCATCTTTATGGTGGTGGTCTTGCCGGCGCCGTTCGGGCCCAGAAGACCGAAGATCGCGCCATAGCGGACGTGCAGGGTGACGTGATTGGCGGCGATCAGGTCGCCGAAGCGCCGCGTGAGGCCGAAAGTCTCGATGGCAAAGGCTTCGCCGCCGGGAACGGTGGCCTCGACCGAGTTGGTGACGGCGGTGTTGGATGTCGACATGGACGAAAACTATTCGATGCTCCTATTCAGATGCCGTGATGAAAGGCGCAGTTTGAGGTTTGAATCTAGTCGTATGCCCACCCCGGGAATAGTTTTTTGTATGTGTTCATTCTTAAGGTACTTTAAGTCGTTTAAATCGCAAGTGCTCATTCTGCTGGAGTTGCGCGCGACATTTCTGCAAGTGTTCATTATGCGGCAGTTGCAGGTGAGTTGATAGTTCACAGTTGAAAGTCCAAAGTTCGAGCAGTCACTCACAAAGGCGAATACCGGCAGGGCGCCCGGCCCAGGGGGCCGTGGCGCAAACCGATAGAAATCAGGGATGGTGGCCAAAAGCATGCGCGATTCTAGCATATTATCATCTGGTTAGCAACGTAAATGTGCGCGTATCTCATTAGTATTCGAATGAAATAGGTGACGTTCGAACGCTCGGGCTAAGCACCCATAAGGAGCGTTCGAACGATTTGCCTCTTTTGTCCAAGGAGGGCCCGTTCGAACGAGCTGACGGGGCGTAGGGCGCGGCTCGCGAACGCCGTTTAGGCTTACTAACACGTTTAGGCTTACTAACAAAGGGCTGCTGATTATCTGAATGGCGTTCGCCGGGCCTGATAAACTATGCTCAAGCTCATCCTTTGCAGTTGCAGGTCGAAAGCTCGCGCGGATTAACTAAGCCAGTGGGGGAATCGATGAGATACGTCGAGCGGAGCCTGACCGAAGGGGAACAGATCGTATACACAACCCGCCGCCATTGGGTGGTGCTGGTGCTGCCGGGCATCGGGGCCGGCGCTCTGGCCTTCGCTGGAATCGCTCTGCTCTTTGAAAAAGACATCTTCTGGATTGGCGGCGTGTTTCTGCTGGTCGTCGCGGCGGGAATTTTTGGCTCGGCGTTACAGCACCGCTATGGTTTTGAATTCGCGGTTACCAATAAGCGCGTGATCTATCGCAAAGGAATTGTTTCCATATCGACCGACGAACTGTTCCTCGACAAAATTGAGAGCGTTCTCGTCCAGCAAGGGCTGCTCGGGCGATGGTGGGGTTATGGCAGCGTGAGTGTTCGGGGAACCGGCGGGTCGTGGGAGCCCTTTCCCGACGTCGCCGATCCGTTGTTGCTCCGGCGGCGAATCCAGGAACAGATCGAACGGCGATCTTCGCCGGTTACGGCTTAGGGTCGAAGGTCAAAGGCGGATCGATTTCCTCTTAATTTCCCTCACATTTCAGACGGAGCTGCTGCTGTCTGTTGCACACATAGCCCCCTCGTTAATTCGGCGAAAACCTGATTAATAAAAAGCAGACGGTTTTGAAAATTCCAATAAGTCTCGTTCGCTGGACGGATGAAACCGAACTTTCCATCGATCTCAATCGGAACCACACCTTCGACGACTTTTCCTTCTTTTTCGTAGTAACTCATTCTGACGTTATATCGGAGTGTCTCCCGAAAGCTGTCCCTCATTTCTCCCGCGGGAAGGGCGGTCAACAATTCGTCCAATTCCTGTGCGGCGATCATACTATCTAGGTCATCATTGGTAAGTTCCTTCTCAGGTTTCTCGATAAGTTTTGCCGGTGCGAGAGAACCACGATGTGAGGCATAGTGTCGCAAGTACGCGACGCGCTTAATAAATTCAACATGTTTGGGGTTTGTGAAGATCGCGTATACGGCAGGGCTCTTAGCTTTGAGCGCATTGAGAAAGCTTCCATAGCTAGCCCCCACATTTCGCTCCGAGAGTCCTAATTGAAGGCACTGATTCACAAGAAGTGCGGCATGATCGAACCCACCGAAGATTAGGGGATAATAAAACTTTAGGTAGTACGATAACTCAAAAGCGTATTCTTGCCTTTTCCACTTAGCTCGCAGGGCGGCCATTTTTTGCATGTCATAGAACAGCAGCCGGTCACGAGTGAAGCAAATATTCGGCAGGCGGTTGTGCAAAAGCGATCTTCCCGTTTCTTGCGCATCGCCACTGACCCCTTTCCCGTGTGCCTGGTAGAGAAACTCGGTACCCGCACTGAAGGTTTGCGGTTCACTCATTTGGTAGAATCCATTCCACGGTTGCCCCCAAATCTGCGTAGAAAAAGCCCATGGAATGTCATGTCCCCGGACGAAAATCTCGCAGTAGCGATTCACAAAACCCGTGTCGGTCAAGAACAAGCCTAGGGAGTCAATCTCCTCGGCATAGGGCAACCAATCTACGTTTCCAACCGCGAGAACGTCGGCGTCGCACCGCAGAGCGGTCTGCACGGCATCGCCCAATTCTTTCTCCGAGATGAGTTTGGAGGTTTCACTTACCGCTTTGGTAATGGGAACAACTAGAAACTGGATGCGACACGCACTTAGCATTTCCATTGTTGAGCCATGTGTCTCCGGTACAATTATTCGAATGTCGCAACAGGCGGGACGTATACTGTGAACGTACCCACGTAGCACATCGAGACTATCGAGATCTTTCTGGTGTTGTTGCGACCAGGTAGCTCCCCACAATAAAACATCTAGATATTTTTTGGCTCTGCCAGTGCTCTCGACTTCGGGACAGAACCGTCCTCTAATATTTGGCATGGGTTTCCTTGTCCTAATTTTAAGAGCGATGACGCAGTAGGCAAGAGAGATTCTTAACGCCACAGGAGCCTCAGAATCACAACGCTGAAGGGCGCGGGTCAGAAATCTGGGAATTCGTGATCGGCTTGATTTCGCCCCGGATTGAGTGGGCTTAAGGCACTTCGAAGATGGCGTCGGCGG
>Ga0209648_10002435_pt1 | contig 15428 bp, 14 predicted proteins | sample GraSoi2013_115cm_FD_185830 | JGI IMG/M metagenome (GOLD analysis project Ga0209648, IMG submission 185830) | Grasslands soil microbial communities from the Angelo Coastal Reserve, California, USA - Sample 9_17_2013_115cm (SPAdes) (version 2) | ecosystem: Environmental > Terrestrial > Soil >...
GCGTAATCATTGAAACAATCGGACCCTTTGGGGAGAATGGATCTGCGTGGTTATAACAACAACGCAGATTGCTGAACGAGAACGAGATAAGGTGTGTGAGGGCTTTGTTGAAGCGTATGTAAATTGCTGGTAGTTGACACCAATTCTTGAACACAACTGAGCGTACCAAGGCTGGTTGTTTGAAGATTGGTGTTTAACCTTTTGACAGGAATGTTCGAACTCAAATAAAGATGAGCTAAGAAGGTGTTCGATGATTGATGTTCACCATTTTCGACATCAATCATCGAACACCGTGAACATCAATCATCGAACAGCAGGTCCCGCATCCGCTCAGAGGGGACTACGGCTCATTTCTCCTTGCTTCGCAAGAGGTGCTGTTGGACCTCATATGGGGGCAGTCAGGCAGAGAGCAATAAAAGACCTGTCGGTTCATGGGCCGCCAAACCACGGCTGGCTCCTCTGCTTCAATCATATCAGGGGAAAGCCGTAAGCTCACAAGGACCTCGACAAGACGGCCCAATGACGTTTTCTCGGCGGTGGAAAACGTGACCTGGCTCAGACGACCGCTCAATACCTTGATGCTTTTGCTTTGTCTTTGCTCAAGAGTTCGGCGAACCATTTGCACTGCCTGATTGAGCGCATGCAGCGTCCCTGTGGAGAAAAAGAAGTCGTACCATGCAAGAATGGCCTGCTCACGGACGAGAAGCTTTGGGTCGGCCTCCACCCGTGGAAAGTGAGCCCAATCCAACCCACATGCACGACAGGTGAATGGCTGGCTTCCTGGTGAAAACCATTTTTGGAGGACGCCCGCTTCATACGATACTTGTGCCAGGCTATCGAGGATAGCAAAGCCTGTTTTCGGGGGAACAAGACTCCTGCTACAGGCACAGACGCCTTGAAGACGCAACTGGTGACGTGAACAGCAGCAGACATGCGGTAAGAGAAAGCTTCGCCGAAGCATTCGCCCTTCTGCCATGCAGGCCGGACAGAAATGAACCCCTATCCCGGCAGAGAACAGTTGCGGATGAGGATGAGGCGTCTCATACAGGCGAGACAATTCTACACGATAGGTGGTCGCCAGCAGGGATTGCTCTGAAACGGCAAGCCATCCGGCAAGGGGGCGAAGATCCATCGAGGCAGGAGGGAGAACGAGGCTCATGGATCGTGCTGTCTTGTCGAGATGGAGTGCGCGAACGAAAGTTGTCATGGTTGTTCCGCTGTCCCAGCCATTGTCTTCGTCGCATCGTAAAAAGATGCCCCCTAGCCATTCCTCAGGTCTCGCTTCAACGCGATGCGGAAAGGTCGTTTCCCAGGCTGGATCAGCGATCTGGATGATAGTCACTCCTCTTCCTCCTGTGGGAACTCTTCTGCTAACACGTCATCGATGGCTACGACCTCGTCACGCCGCAGAATCATCAATTCAGCCGTTGCCTCCAGCATGGTTTCATTCACATCCATCGCTTTTTGCTCATAGGCCCGGCGCAAGGCACCAGTCACAAATCGCGTCAGCGCATCCATCGTCACACGGCCTGTTGCATCGGGATCAAGCGTGGGATGAGTCAGCCAAGTGAAAATGGGCTTGGTCCATCGATGCAAACGGAGACCAGGGAATTGATCGCGGTAGATTTCCTCAAAGGTGGTCAGAATATGACGCATTTCTTCTTCTGTCTGCCCCTGGATGATGCAGTACGGACGCTCAGCGTCCATACGACGCCGAAATTGCCGCCACAGCATTTCAGGTCCGGCAAACGTTTCCTTGAATGGGACCAAATCCCCAATGGCGGCAGCCACAAGACACAGACCCACTTGGCGTTGGTAGGGCAATGCGGCCAGATTGTCGGTCAGTTCTTTGAGAAAAGCCAAATGAGGAAGGGGAAGGTCTTGAGCGTCGTCGATGATGATGCACTCGACGTGCGCTCGTGCCATCGCTTTGACCAACCAGGTGCGACGAACCTGCCAATTCATGGATGGAACGGTCCCGAAGGCTGCACAAAGAGCGACTCCCAGAGCTTGTTCTCGTGTGGTATTCTTGGGCGAACGAATGGCAACCACAGGAAGCGAGGTGATCCCTGTTGCCTGCTTGCGTGCTCCACTGCGCAACACCAAATCCTGGATGCCCAACGATTTTCCGCTGCCTGGAAGAGCAGCGATCACATGCCAGGAGCGATTGTGCCAGGCGTGTCGTAAGAGACCTTGAAACCTCTGCTCAAAGGCGGTTTCGAGAAAGACCTTCTGCGGTGCAAATGGGGGGCGATGAGAGGGATTAGTCATGGTTTTCCTCCAATTTTCGGACTGCGAGTCGCACAAGAGGTGTCTGCACGGTGTCCTCTTCAGGAATGGCTGGGATCAAGAGCTTTGACCGTTGGGATGAAGACGGTGCAGAGGCGTTAGAGAGGGCTTGCAAGGTGTCTTGAACATGAGACGGGTGGATGTCCGTTCGCTGCTGATCAAAGAGGCGTTGCTGCTCTAAGCGTTTTCTTTCTTGCGAGAGGGCGCGGCGACCGGCAGTGGCTTGTTCCTGAATACGCTGTCGGCTTTCTAAGCTCACCCGACTGGCTTCTTTTTTCTGGGCGGCATCCGCTCGTCGCTGAGCGTTCGCTTCCCAAACACTGACCCGGCGTCCCATGAATTCCGTACAGAGGGCCTCTCCAACCAACTCCCCTTCCAGAACCAGATAGATGACCGAGATATCGCGTCGGTCGTAGTAGATAGCAATTTCCTTGCCTCGTAATCGCTGAAGGAGACCCGGACTGACATAGCGTCGCCCTAGAAAAGAGAGCGCATTCTGGGTAATGGCGTAGCGACCGGTCTCTGGATTTTTCCGATTGACGGCTTTCATGAGCAGCAATTTCAAGTCGTCTTGCGATCCCATCCAACGAGGCACCCCTTTCTCTCGCACGCTGGCCTCCCACAACGCGATGGGGGTCTGTCGGCGCAACGTATTCCATTCCTGCATGTAGCCGTCAACAATGGCCTGGATAAACCATTTCTCCAACACATCCAGCGTCATTCCAGCCTTTTCTGCTTCACGAGCGCTCTCATAGGTTCCCCGGTCCTGGGGAGTTGCCTTGGTGGTTCCTGGAAGCCGATGCTCGAACTTACGGGTTGTCCAGGTAAAGAGAGCTTCCACCGTTCCTTTTGCCGATGGCGCATACGGGGGAGCCTGTTCTGTCACGATACCCAGGCGATCCACTAGCACCTGTGTTGCTCGTTCGGAGGTAAAGATCTTCCCCCGATCATGAAAAATGACCGCTGGTTTGCCGTAACAAGGCCAGGGATGCTGGCATTCGTACAAGGCCACCAGACGATCCTTCGGCTCGAGGCTTTGTTTGATGAGTCGCATGTAGTCTTCTTCATTGAGGCTATCAATCGACAAAATGGCCCCGAGGATCGCGGCAGTTTTGACGCAGATGAGCACCGCTCCATGCACCCTGCGCGTGATCACCGTTCCATCCTCTGCGACTACCAACTGGTCGAGGGTATGCTCATCGACCTGGCAGATATGTGCAGGATAGGCGATAGAGAGGACGAAGGAGGATGCCGACATCCGTTCTCGCGGCGCATATTTCAAGCCAGAACGAGCTTCTGCAACCTGAGCGGTCTGCGCAATGGAACTCAGGAAATATTGGACTTGCCGGTAGGTCGGTGTCTGGACTGGCGTGCCCTCCCGCTTGCTTAACTCTTCCGCCAGGCGCTTGAGGCGCACATCTTCGTAGACCGCCATCATCGTTGGGCGCATCCGATGCGTGTAGAGTTTGCGAATCAGCTCTTGAAACTCTGGGCGCAAAACACGCTCACGATGGTACGCTCCATGAGGGACACAGGCAATCTGCCCCAACGCTTGCGTCCGGTGGACTAAGCGCGAGAGGGTTGAAGGTGCCAGGTGGTGCAAAAGCGCGGTGGCTCGTACGGTCTGTCCAGAGAGGACAGCCATCACTGCTGCCAAATTCCGCGAGAAGCGAGCCTGCTCTTCTGCCGTTTCCAAGACGGATGCATCAAACGTCGGTCCAGGAATGAGGCCACGCTCTTCAAGGGAGTGGTCATCGCGGCCTGAATCAGGTTCACGCCGTTCAATCGAAGGTGGCTCAGGTGCTTCAAGCGTCGAGGGGAGTGGGTAGGGAAGGATAGGGGCCGCATCTTTGTCCAGGAGTACAAGAGGAGTTGAGCGGGAGAGTTCCACTTCGGTCAAATCAAGCAGGAGCCTCCCCTCGGCTGCCGCATCTGCAACGATCTTCCACACCGTTGCTTCGACCTCAGCCTCAGAGAACGTTGGCCCAAGGGATTGGAGGAACTCCTTCACACAATGAGCCGAACCTGCGGGCCAATGGGTCAAAACAGCCGCAGCGATGTCGTCGTAGGCACGAAAGTGTTGACGCCGAGCGTGCAAGTACAGCAAATTGTTGTGGCGACGAACAGAGAGATTGTGGTCTGTGCCAATCCAGTACACACCTCCTTTGAGTTGAGCAAGGCGACGTGCCGCCTCAGCTTTTGCGAGAGCTTGTCCCTGGCTCTTTTCGCTTGCTCGGCCAGCTTCAGCGATGAGCAGTCCTCCATCGCACAGGGTGCCCACGTAATCAGGCAGGTAGTCGTGGGTCTTTCCCTCGTAGACATAGCTAATGCGGTAGGGAGTTCCCAGAGGAACACGCAAGCGATGAGCCTCTGCAAACGCTGGGCTAGCGTCCCCACGCTGAAAGGTTCGCACCTGAGGATGATACTCCAGATACAACGCTAAGCTCAGTTCTAACAGAGAGGTGTACGGTTGCCGGACTTGACGCAGCTCAGCACCTTTCAAGCTCGGAAGATATCCCGAGATGGATTGCCCAGCAATCTTGAAAACATCAAGACCTGGAGTGCCGGGGCGAGTTAATGGGGCATTCGGTTCTGTTTCCATGAAATCCTCCCAAAGAGAAATAGGTCCTCACTACAATGTTGCTTCTCGATGAAATACCAGTGGTATTCATCTTTCTCTATTGTATTGATTCCTCTCACTTGAGCACAGATGCCCCACAGCAGGTGGTAAATGACCTGAAGAGTGGGCAGATGTTGCCCTCTGGGCGGACATATTGCCCTGAATCATAAGCAGCACAGCTATTCAAGGCCAGAGAATTAGCCTCAGAAGCGGATGATTCCTCACGTTTTTGGAAATTCGGAAGGTCAGAGCAGCGTGCATTTCGCGCAACAGGGGATCGATCTTGCTTTGTATGGAGAAACCACTTCTCACCTGATATACTATTCCTAAACTTCAAAGGAAGCTCGCCGCAGAGCATGACCTAAGCGTTCTTGGAAGAAAGGATATCTCGATGCGCATCTCAGATAACGGAAAAAGCTGGCTGCTCGGACTGGTGTGTGGAGCCGCCTTAGCTGGCATTCATCTCTTCCTCTTTCCGAGCCTATACACCCGTGATCTGCTGAGGCCGCTGGGCGTTCTTGTGGCTGCGTATGTGCTTGTCTCGGCCATCTCTGCTTGGATCGTGTCCTGGTGGACCCAAAGCTGGGATGCCGGGTTCAAAGCCGGGTGGATTACGGGTCTGGGCGGTGGGATTGGAGCCTTTGGCGGGTGTCTCCTTTTCCTTCTGCTGCTCACGCATGGACAACTCTTCGGTGATGGAGGATACGCGCTCTCTGGACTCTTCGCGTTCCTTCCCTTTTGTCTCCTTGGCATCTGTCTCTCCCTTGGCGGGACTTTACTCGGCTGTAAAGTAGCACACGTTGAGCGGTGAGTGGTCTTAGTCCCCTTGCTCCTTCGCTCCTATTTTGCACTCAGGCTTGCTGTTCGCATTTACAAACATGCTAGGTAAATATTCGCTTGTGGAGCGGCTTGACCTACAACTAATGGCTGTGCTGCTTATGATTCAGGGCAATATGTCCGCCCAGAGGGCAACATCTGCCCACTCTTCAGGTCATTTACCAGCAGGCTCAATGGTGGCGCACCTGCTCAATCTTGGAAGGCGATTACGGGGGAGTTGGTCGAGGGAGTGTTCGAGGATTCGTGTCGATGTTCGAGGATTCATGTCAAGACTGTTCGAGATTCGATGTCAATTACCAATTGCGTACGGTCAAAATAGCAGAGCTTAAGGGGGAACCATCATGGTTTCCCCTTGCGATGTGTCAAGTAGTCAGATACTGGGAGAGATTTATGGAAAAAACACCTGACGATCAAGTAAATGAAGTACTGGAGCCCGCCGAGCAACAAACTATTATGTTCTATGACAAGCCATTAATTGTAGTGAGGCTCCCTAATGGAGAACCAGGCGCAGTCTTGCGCTATTTTTGCGACAATCTCGGTTTAGCTCAAAACAGGCAAATCGATCGTATCAAACGCAAGAAAGCCCTTGCTGCAGGTCTTCATTACGCCCGGATCGAAACGGCAGGTGGGCCACAAGTGTTAGCTGTTTTAACACTTCGCGCTGTTCCTGGTTGGCTTTTCGGCATTGATACCAATCGCGTTAAGCCTGAGTTACAGCCCGAAATCGAGCGCTACCAGGCAGAATGCGTTGACGTTCTCTATCAATGGGCCTCGACGCCGCGCATAGAGGCACCTGCTGGCCTGGTACTTGCTAAACCGATAGTAAAACCAGAAGCGCCAGAGCAGGGCGCTAGCCCACAAGAATGGCGCCTCTATCACCAGCGAATGATAGAGTTTCTCGACTGGCAGGAGAGCATTGAAGCCTGGCGTAGCTCAGTTGATACCCGACTAGGGAACCTGGAAGCAATTGTTCCTGATATCTTACAGCGAATCGGACCGGCCCGGATCACCACAGAGCATCAAACGCTGGTGCAGTTCTACGTTTCAAAGCTACACGAGATCACGAAAAAACCACACGAAACAATGTATGCTCAGCTTAAAACAGCCTTCAGAGTGCCCCGTTATGACGAGATCCCCGAAGCGGATTGGCCTCGAGTGGAGCAGTGGTTCAGGCTCCAATTCCCAGGGCAAAAATTGCCAGAGTCAACAACCCAGGGCGAGCTCTGCTGAGCTCATGTGAGCCTTTCAGCCCTGCCATCTGCGTGAAAAGCAATTGAATGAGCGAGAGAGCTGATCCAAAAACCTGTCTGAAACCGGCAATTGCCGGTTTCAGACAGCTAAAGGTCAACCTTAACAAACGCAAGCTACAAATCATAGTCAAGAACCAGCACCAAGCAGAAGAGATTTCGGCGCTTTTGATCGCCCTGATCGGCTTCAAGGACAGCAGCCAATTATTTCTGACACTGGGCCAGCAATTTGTGTCAACCACCAAGCTTTTGTCATTTTCTATCCGGGACCATCGGCAACGGTAGGAACACTAGAGCCATTTACGAGTCAAATGACAAATATCACCAAAGTTTTGGGTCTGTACTTAGACGATGTATTACTTACAGCATTGTCATCTCTGCAATTGACTGATACAATAGCATCGAGTTCTAGAAAAGATTGATTTACAGCTGGTGCCTGAAAGTGGGTCAGTATATGGCTATTGCCTGGGCCTCCATTATTGTTGACAACGTCATCGGCTACGTACTCAACCAGAGTGGTATAGGCGAGGAGCTACGCAACAAGCTTCATGGGGATCCTGTAAAAAAGGCGCTCGAACATGCGCTGAATCAGGCCTACGCGGATTTCGAGAAGCAGTACCCAGAATGGACCTCATCCCTCTTCGATACTGACTTCCTCAAGAAGGAAGCCAACCCCATCTTGTCACAATTTCTTCTCCCGGGCGGAACCCCCAATCCCAGTGATTTGGCTATGCGTTGGGCCGATACACTCAATTTGCGTTACAGCGAACAACGAACAATACGCATTCGCGAGTTAGAGCCAGTAGCAGCTGACTTTCTTATTCTTTTCAATAGAGTGCTGAAGGCCGAACCAGAACTGAAAGCGCTCAACGATAGCCGCTGTACTGGCTACTTGGCCCATCCGGTGTGCCATTTAACGGGGCGCAGGACAACCGATTATCGGCGGGGATTGGAGAGAGATCCCCAAGGTCACGGGGCTTCCCTCGAGCCGAAAGGTGAGGGGGAAACGAGCATGCCACGACAGCGGTTAAGGAGGAAGACGCTGAGGTGCGGACGCGTCTTCGTGCGTCAAGGAGGAGGAACGGGAGGCAGGGTGAGACAAAAGCGGCTGCCCATGCCCTCGCGACCGGAACTCTCGACCCAGATGCGCCCCCCCATCGCTTCGCTCAACTGCTTACATATGTAGAGTCCCAGACCCGCCCCGCGCGTGGAGCCAGCCAGGTCCCGCTTGAGCCGCACAAATTTCTCAAAGAGCAGAGGGAGCTCATCGGCAGGGATGCCAGGACCCTCGTCTTGCACACTCAGACACACCAGAGAAGATGGATTGGCTTGCGTGGCCTCAATGCGGATCTCGGTCTGTGTGGGAACATATTTGAAGATATTGGCCAGCAGATTGCGCAACACTTGACGGAGGAACTGGGGATCGGCCCAGACCATGACCTGCTCAGAGACCTGCAGGCGAATCGTGTAGGCGGCGAGGTCTTGAGGAGCCAGATGCGCGAGGACCTCCTGCAGCAGGTACTGGACGTTCACGGCCTCCGAGTTCGCCACAGGGATGTCGCCCACGATCTTGATGGCATCCAACACCCGATCGACCAGGGCGACGAGTTCTTCCTGGCTCGCCAGTGCCTCCTTCAGCATTTGTGCTTGTGTCATCGGGTCCAGGCGCTCTTGATGCGCGGCGAGCAGTTCCAGGAAGCCTCCCAACGCGGTAAGCGGTGTTTGCAGCTCGTGGCTCACATTCAGCAGAAATTGATCTTTCAACGCATTGATCTTGCGCTGCTGCTCATAGGCGAGCGTGGCCTGACGTTCCCTCAGCAAGGTGAGCAAGCGCTCTTGCTCCGCTGCAAGTGCCTGCTGGCGAGCCAAATGCACCTGGTCAACCGCCGTGCGTAACCAGCAGACCACGAGACCAAGCCCGAGCGAGGTGCCAAACCCAATAATTCCCCCCTCCACGAAGGCCTGGTCAGGTAACATCCCGCGCAAGAGGAAGAGATAGGTCAACTGGAAGATGATCCCATTGAGCACAAGACTGATGAGCAGGCCTCGATACCGAAAAAGCCAGCAGGCGCTGACGATGGGCAGAAACATAGTAGCGCCATTATGTACAAGAGGAAAGAGGAACACGAGTCCGGCGATTCCCAGCCCATATGAGAGCGCTATAATTAGCAGTCGCTTGCCCCGCGAGAGGCTCAGCCAGGAGAGTGGAAGCGCGTACACTCGGCGCGGGAGGACGCTCACGCGATCAGGTTGCTTCATCAGGATTCTCCCCCTCACAACAGACGATTTTTCTGCCATGTGTGTTCATTAGAGCAAAGGCTCATGCCCAGATTTGGTGGAGTGATGAGCTTATTGAAGAGTCCTGCCCCCAAAAAGGATCCAGAAAATTGATGAGAACAACTCATCAATTCGCTATTGCACCAAATGGGGATATGACCCAGGTCATCGGCCGGAAACGATTTTTTCGTGTCAAATGTTCCCATCTGTTTGCTTCCTTCCTCGTTCCTTTCTCCCGCCATTCCTGAGAGATCGTTCCAGGTATCTCAACTCTACCTGAAAGCCGCCTGTTTGTAAAGAGTCAGGATGAGTGTGCGACGAGAGTGCCTTGACCACGTGCTGGTCCTCGATGAGAAGCAGCTGCATCGTGTCCTACGTGCCTACGTTGAGTATTTCAATGAGGCACGACCACATCAAGGCATCCACCAGCAGGTTCCGCAAGGGAAACTGACCTCCGTTCCACGAGATCAGCGTGGTAATCGAATCATTTCGGTTCCGGTCTTGGGTGGGTTACACCACGCGTACCGAAGAGTGGCCTGAGCGCTACAACGTCACTGTAGCAATACCTGAAGAGGGTGCGTTCCGAGTGCCACCGCGTTGTTCTTTATCATGTTTGAAAGAAACTTTTTCCCTGCGACCTCTCGTTACTGGCAAGCCGGGGTATTCGGTTCAAAACTGGGGAGTAAACAGCCATACAAAAAATCTTGTCGCCGCCTGCCTGATATTGAAAGAGCAAAGAAAAGAAATAGGTAGAGCTATCATTTTCCCTCTTTTTTGAACGGATATCCCAAGTAGCCAGCACAACCTCTTGCGATAAAATTTGACTCAGAGGTGGGTAAGCTGTCATTTTTTCGAGAAGATGGCTCTCCCGCGCTTTGCGTGATTTTGAGACAATGAAGCAAGCGCACAAAAGTGAAAGCATACTATGAAGCCGGTTCATCTCTGCTGGCTCCTAAGAGCTACTAGAGCTTTCACGGAAAGTGTGGGTGAGTCAGAAGTGTTTGACGTAGTTGGGGAAAAGGAACGAGGCTCTTCCAAGTACAAATTACGCAGGTCTTCATCTCGCGCGAGATGAAGACATCTGGATTGAAACCACAGCGGCTGCGGCGGATTCTCGGTGCCTTTGGGGAACGAGGACCGTCGAAGCCCTGGATGCAGCTATTCCCTCGGTCGGTCTGCGTTCGAGAGCCGCTCGCGCATCTGCTCATAGGTGAGAGCATCGATCTCACCGCGTGCGTACCGCTGGTGAAGGATGTCTAGCGCGGAAGGCTGAGCCGGCGTACCCGGTTGGTAAGCATAATCATAGGCAGACATCCATCTGTTTCTGAAGCCGAACCGGGGGCGCAAGCACAACCCGATGAAGAGCAGCGGGATCACGATCCAGAAGAACTTGCCGAAGAGCAACACTACGAGTAATACGGGCAGTAGGAACCAGAGGCCGTAGCCGTATCTGAATCCTGAAAACATGACAATCATCTCTTTCTGAGAATGTCTCTTTTTTTCTTGTGTGTACTGCTAATGGTACACCTGGTGTCTGAGCGATAGAGCATGTCGCTTCACTCTCTGAAACAATGCGATATATCGTTCTGTATCATATACGATCTATCGCGTCGCCGGTTGTAAAAAGATTCCCTCACCGACGTAGGAACATGACGGTCAACCATTCCTCCTGGTCCTCTTGGAGATCCAGTACTGCTGCACGGTCGCCGCGATCCCGGCGATGGCTGCGATCAGTGTCCAATACCTGATTTGATGGACACGTACTTAAGGGAGAAGCTTCTCCCTTAAGTACCCTCACTAGGCGTTCAGCAATGCGGGGATCAGACACCAAGACACCGCTATTCTCTATTAAATAGCAGGGAAGAAGCATTTCCTGCTCTGTTGTACTGTACCTGAACGTCGAGTTACGCTTAAACTGAGCAGGATCAGCCCGGCGTCATTGGCAAAAAGAACAGCGGGAATTATTTTTCTCCTCAAAGGTCACATGATACAGCAAGAGACCTCTGTGAAGAAAAGGTTACCCTGGAGTCTGCGGCCATCCACGCAGATGAGCGACTTGCTTACTTGGTTAGCTTTCATCCATATTTGCCGAGTAGGGCATCGGCAAGGGTAATGCGCATCCACCGTCACTTCTTATCGCCGTTCAACACGACTAGGCTTAGAAGTCCCTATCCTTCACATACGGATTTGCGAACCGTTCTATTGGAACCGCGTAGGGGTGGAGCTTGCTCCACCCTCAATCCAGCTGGTAGATGATTATAGCTTTGACTGCACAATCGTAACATACGGCTGGCTCCCAAGATGACCTGGAGGATCACCGACTTCAGCCATGCCTGGTGCATTCTCTCTACATCCTCTGGACTGTGTCCCTCGTGTTGGCTACTTCGGATATCCGTTCTAAAATAAGAGGGGAAAGAGCAATGTGGAAAACCTTGCCCATTATGTGGATAAAGAGGGAAAGACATGGGTAGAGCTTATCATAAGAGCACATTGATTGGAACGGATAACCCAAATAGCCAACACAACGGCTCGCTTAACAAGCGATGGTACGTTTCAATTCCCATCCAAGCACTCAGACTTGTCGCTTTACCTCAACCGTATTACTCTGAGGTGTTGTTTGCTGGTTTCGATCCCATTAGCGAAAAGCCCAGATGCGATACCCGGACAATTTGTCCGTCTTTGGTCACTATACTATACCCCGGAATTTGGCACATCTTAGTTCTAAGGGAGAATTCGTTATGCGTCTTCTTTAGAAAGTTGAGCAGAAATTGGCAATGTCAGTAGTGTGCAGGGAGTGAAAAAGGCGGAGACTACAGCTAAAGGAGGTACCTTCTAGATATGTGACAAGGGTACAATTTGTACTTCCGTGGCTAGATTACTGGTATGTTCTATCTGACGGCTGTTGAGCTAGTGGAAAGTTTTATACGCGCTGATAGTCACTATTTATTCGTCGTTCGACAAGTCATTATAGGCGTTATCTCTATTTACGATATGATGCCTGCAAGGTCATCAATTCTGTAACATGATCAATCACGGTTTGCTATGAAATAAGTAACCAATGACGTGGTGATTACGAGGATGCTGTTCAAAAGGTCCACACCCTTGCATCGCTGAAGGCCGCTTCAGTCGGCCTGTACAGATCTAAGGCCTTCGCGAGAACTCCAATCGTGCCATCTCGGTAGCTGTTATCTTCTACACTATCTATAAGATGCTGATTCACATAAAGATCAATTATGGAACCTCGTGCCTGGACCGCGATAATGTTGGCCTGGCTGGAACCTGCTATGATAGATGAGGAACGCGTCGCACTCGTCCTCAATGGTGGGTTAAGGTTTGGATCTGGCATGCCATTGTCAGGATCTCTTGTATTGCGAACAATGCCGTACTCTCCATCTTGACAAATGTAGAAGTAGTACAGCATCGGATCGTGACTGCGGAAAATAACGCCGCCACAGTCACCTTTAATAAAGGTCATCTTTATCTCATAGGTGAAGTCGCTGAAGGTAGGAGTCTTTCCGATGCAAGCATGAAAAAATACCGGATTCGCCTCGTCCCCATTAACACTCACATGTAAGGCTCCTCCTAAGAAATCACAGCCGCTATAATCTGGTGGGTGCCAGTCGTAGCCTTTGCTGTCATCTCTCAAGGGATCATAAAGGGCCAATGTTCCGCAACCAGGAAGGTAAGAGGGACATGCAACCTCCGTCGTCGTGGCTGCAGCTTGAGTAGCATATACGGCTGTCGCTGTGGTATTTCCCTTCAGAGGAGAGATAGCACGAGAAACTGAAAAGTAAAAGAGGCTTGCCATTCCTAGCAGGAGAACCAGTGCTAAACACATCTTTAGAATTGCACTGCCTCTCACCTGACCCCTGCGGGAAGACACTGCGGGGAGTGTAGGACTGATTTCGCTCTGCATGATGGGCGTAGGAAACTTTTGTCGTACGGATACATCTACCGGGGAGACACCTCCATCCACCTCCGCAACGACGATCGTGAGAATTAAAGCCCCCAGCGTACCATTATAGATAGTGGGCTTGCCATAGCCCTCCAGGCGGATGACCTGTCCATTGTACGCGCCCGGTGGTATAGGCAACATCACCTGCTTTCCATTCGGGAGTATGAGAACCCTGTTGGTTCCATTCCGAGCTTCCAATACACTGATAACATGGGTCTGGTAAACGTTGCCGCTGATCGCTTCCAAAGCCTTTTGTCTATCCTGCAATTGCTCCATTTCCCCTATCGCTCGCCGCACATCTGCTTCCTCCGCCGATTCTTTCAACTCTCCAAAGAGGGCTAAGGCCTGCCCATAGCTCTCCAGAGCAGCATTCCTTTCCTGGCGCAGTCGCTGAACATCACCGATAGCCTTCAAGACTTTGGCCCGCTTAAGGCGATCTTTCTCCTCCTGGTACAGCGCTAAAGCCTGCTCATAACTTTTCAATGCAGCGTCTTGTTCATTGCGCATGCGCTGAACATCACCCACTGCTTCCAACGCCTTAGCCTCTTCCAGCTTATCGTTGACCTGCCGGAAGAGGTCGAGGCATTGCTCATAACACTGCAGTGCAGCATCCAGATCGTTATGCAGTCGCTGGACATCCCCCATCGCCTGGCAGCAATTGGCTTCCCCGAACTGGTCGCCTAGCTGTTGATAGAACATTCTTGCTTTCTCATAGCTCTCTAGAGCATCATTTAGCTTACCGAGGGCCCGCTGGACATCCCCGATCGCCTGGTAGCAATTGGCATGCCTGGGTAAATCTTCGACTTCCTTAAAGGAGGCAAGCGCTTCCTTGTAGCTCTTCAGGGCTTCCTCCCACTGTACACCGGAATAATTGAAACGCCCTTGTTCATAGGCAATCTCAGCATGTGCCGCCGGTGAGAGTTTTAAAGCCTTGTCAAGCGCTGCTTGTAACAATGCGCTGCTATATTCACGTTTCCCGCTTTCGCGGGCCTCTTGAATGGCCTGCTGCCATGCTTCCAGGCCCTGCTTTTCATCGTAGGCGAGCAGGTGATAATACCAATCCGGTGAGTGAGGTGATACCTCTGTGAGGTAGTCCAGCGCTCGCTTGTGGCAGCCCTTCCATTCTTCAGGCCTTTCCCTTTGCGTCACTTCAGCCAGGGCTTCACGCAGCAGTTCGAGAAAGGCATAACGGTAATTTCCCCGTGACTCAATGTAGGGGTAATGAATAAGCTGGTTAAACCGCTCAAGTGCTTCAGGCTCTGGCAGCAATTCGGGGAAAACAGTTCGTAACAATGGCAGGTCGAAACTGCGTAAGAGTACTCCGTACTGGGTCAATTCCTTAAAAGGCGGTTTGAGCTGCCTCAGTACGCGCTCGTTAGTGAAGCGCATCAATGCAATCTCACTGAACTCTTGTACCTGTAGTTCAGGCAGATCTGCAATCGTAAATGGTTCCTTTTGTGCTTCTCGTTGCTGCCAGAAGTCGCCGATGATTGAGACACACAGCGCATGACCATGCGTGACCTCATAGACGCGCTGCCGGAGGTCAGAGTCATGCATTCCCATGTGTTCCAGGTATTGGTACACCTCCGCCTTACCGAGCATAGGCAAGGTGAGGCGTCGTTGGTCTTGCCCTTTGATGACATCTAACCTGGGCTGCACGCGGCTGAACATTATAACAGAACACCGGCGATCTTTTTGCCGGATGCGGGTGTGCATTTCTGGAATAAGCTCATTCAGAATCCACTGGCCAACCTCTATGCCTTCAGGCTCGCTTAACCATTCACATGCATCAAGCATCATGACCAATCGCTCTAACGTAAACGTCTTTATCTGCAAATAAAATGCTTCTGTCGCCAGTTCTCGCATTTGATGGCGTATTTCTCGCAATGCTACATCTTCAGAATCGCTCCTGCCTGTTTGCGCTCTTTCCTTGCTGATCTGTGCGAGTTGATCGAGGCTTTCCAGCAATTCATGCTTGAATTCGGTGTCAATCTGCTGTAATACCAATCCGCATGCTAAACCTCCACATTGATGATGTGAGGGAAGCCTGTTAAAGAGCGCAAAGATGCTGGATCATCAGCGAGAGCATTCAGTCCCTGGCACAACACCTCGATCAACTCGTCGAGCGAGGAGAAGGCGCGGTTGTGCAAGTATTTTTCGCGCAGCTCGTCCCACAGGTGTTCCGCCGGGTTGACTTCGGGAC
>Ga0209648_10002437_pt1 | contig 15423 bp, 13 predicted proteins | sample GraSoi2013_115cm_FD_185830 | JGI IMG/M metagenome (GOLD analysis project Ga0209648, IMG submission 185830) | Grasslands soil microbial communities from the Angelo Coastal Reserve, California, USA - Sample 9_17_2013_115cm (SPAdes) (version 2) | ecosystem: Environmental > Terrestrial > Soil >...
GGGCTGGATCAGACGTTAAATTCCGTGATCGCTGTCTTGTTTCACCCGAATCGGCTAAACAGGCGATTAGTGAGGTCGGAAATATAGATTTCCCAGCCGACTTTCGAGTTCAGTTCCTTACGCCAGAGGAGCAGCTCAAAACCTTGGTACTTGCGATACCCGATTTCATTCCTACAGACAATGGGACGCCCGAGGTACGCAATGCCGAAGACTATCAGAAATGCACCTATGTTCTTTGGAAGAGCTAATACACTAGCTTAGTCGGAATCCGATATTGCGACTATAGGTGCGCAGCACGCCGAAGAGCCTCAATGATCTCGGTTGGGGGTGTATCCTCTTCAGGAGGTAACGGTCCTAACTTTATTTTCCGAATAAAATACGGGACATCCAATTGCATCAAAGCGTTGATTTCCTCATGAAGGATCGCCCGGGGGAGGGCACTCCTGGTGCACAACCGCGCAATAAGACGATCTCGCTCGATTCCGGATCGCAGAGCGACCGGTTGGATGGACGCGCGCATAATCGCGGCGTAGCTTTCGGTCGGCCAAAAGATCCAACGCGCTTGTTTAGGGCGACCGCCTCGCCAGAGGCGAGTGCACTCAATGCGCTGCTTGCGCGAACCGAGAGTGCATTGCCACGTTCGCCGGAATCCGGTGACGATTTCGTGTTCATATTTCGAGGCGTTGAGCCGCTCGCCGCTAATTCGTGGAATGTGCCGACCTGAGTCGGCCCTTCCAAGAACACTGCTTCGGTACTGCAAGCTCGACCGTTGTTTCGAAGCCGAAATAAAGCCTGTTTGGAATAGCGCCTTGAGACAACTTTGAGCCCGTTCACCACGCGAAAGGTGCCAGAGGCTCTCTGCGTCAATAAGGACAGGATACTCGCCCGAAGCGAGGAGATTATCTCGATGGCAATCGACCGCCCTGAGAAGGTAGGCTGCAGCTATGGTTGCTCCGAGCCGCTCGTAGAATCGACGCGCAGCTGCGTAATCCTTACATCGCGCGTAATTGATTTCCTCCATCCAGCAATAACCATCGCGACATAGAACCTTCGCTGCTCGCAATTTGGGTCGAAGTCCTTTAGTATTCAGATGACGAACGAACTTGAACCATTCCTGTTCTCCGTGTCCGCAGCGCGGTTTGTAGATTATTGAGCCCCCCCTACATCGAATGAGCGTTACGGTGCGGCCGCCATTGTGCGGATCTGACAGCCCAGAACGCAGATCAATGATTTTGTCGATTGGCCGAGAAGCCAGAAAACTCCGCGATAGCGCTACTCGATCGGCATTAAATCTCAAAAGCAGTTCCGAAATCTCATCAACCCATTGGGAGATCAATAGACACCAGAGTTTGGCTAATACTGGAAATCTCTTGAACATCGGAAAGAGCCGATCAGAAGGTTTTCTGCCAAGAAACTTTTCCGTCATCACCTCAGGAGGCTCGATCTCTCGTTGACTGTGAATGGCCCGGAATGCGAGCCGAAACGCATTCAGTTCTAACGTAAAGGATGGCTTCGTTACTCTAGCGATGCGTCGGCGCAGCTCGCTTTCAAGACCGGCTCTTGCCTTCTGTGACAGCATGGCAAGTAACTCGGAAGAAACCGTTGCTTCTAACTCTTGCGACCCGCACCGTGCGGCACATTCGCAAAGCTTGTGTAGGGGCGAAGCACTTCGCGAACTGAACTCGATTTTCGCGAGAGCGGCCAACATCTCTCGCAGGTCGTTTGCCCACACTGGCCGTCGAATACGCAGCCGTTCGGGAAAGTCTTCGCGGAGGTTCCGTGAAATCCGGGCCCCACTGGCTATTGACCGAGCGCTCAAGCTCCTCGGGTGACTGAAATCGTCGGGACTAGCAGCGGCTTGAACAATGGCGATAAATTCTTCGTCGGAAATGATCATTAAGAGCGCCCGTATTGCTCAGAAAAAACCGGCGAGAGCGAAGCCTTCGTGTTTAACCGAGCAGGAAGCTCCGCCATCTTGCTTCACATTCCGGAAGAAGTTTATCATCACCGATTAGTCGGATAATCCTTATCAATGAGCGAACTTGTTCATCTGATCCGCTCGGAAAGCGCCACTGCGGTAGTTTCCAGGTTGGACCGAAAACAGAGATGTAACTATCAGCATCGGCCATCAGTGCTCCTAATATCACCTCAGCTACAATGTGACTCCCGATGGGACCTAGAGTTAAGCCTGTCCCGTTTATTTCGGCTTCTTTAAGTAAATAGTAGAAGAGGGGAGTGTTCCCTTCGAGGCCAATTTGGTGCAAGACGCTGCCCGAATGATTAAATGTATCTCGTGTGAGCTGCGCGCTTGTAAGGCAATCACGCGGTTTGACTATGCCTCGCTTGACGAGCGCGTTAGCTACTTCCTGGCCCGATGGCAATCCTGCGCGGGCGCCCCGTATTAGCGTGCGCACAGGAAGGCGCGCAGGTTCCATCGAATGTTCCATCTTGCTAGACAGGCGGATGATCGAGGGGGACAAGTCGTGTAAAGGCGCGGCGATGGACGTGTCGATAAATGAACTCGACGCAACCGGACCAGAAGCTGGCAACCCATCGAAAAACCGTCCCCATTCGATCATAAAATCATCCGAAAATGGTGATGGCCTGTGCCCGAGCGCCATCAGTTCTGGCAGAACGACACGTTTTTGACGACAGTTCAAGCCATAGGCATTGCGCACCATGCTGTGCCCGAATCGGAATGCCGCTAAGGAAAACTCGATCGGGATGGAAAAACGGCCTGTGGGGGATCCGGAGGTCGGGTCAATTGTTCTCGGTCGGCGGCTCCAAACACCGGTGTGTAAGATCCTCGGAAGAAAATCGTGCTGAACAATCCACTGATAGTGCCATCGAACGAGTCGCTTTGCCCGTTCAAAAATCGTACCGGGACCGAGATTCTCGATTCCTATTATCGTGGAAGGCTTGGCGCTAAGCTGTTTGACCGCCTCGTTGTGGAACTTTAGAAAAACGACGTGGAGCTGCCTGAGAACGAGATTGTCCAGGTTGCGCGCGTCTTCCTGGTCACCAATTAGGATGGTTCCGTTCTCTACAGGAAGATCGCGGAGATAACCCGTTGGCGTGGTTGCTCCGAGTTTGAACATCTCCTTTCCCGGATCTCCTTGATAAAGAGCCGGCGCGCGCTGTGGCCCGCCTCCATAAAGCTGATCGAGATCGAGAAATGGCGTCCGATCGTTCGGAGTTAGTTCGGGATCTAAATACGGGCCTTTTAGGGGCGTGTTGTCATGCGTCAGATCGTGACCAACAAACTGGCTAAAGTACGTGTATCCAACTCGAGGTGTGAGCGTGCCTTCGCGCTCAACGTCGTAGCGCATTGCCTCGCCAAGTTTGATGAGCTTTTCCTCCTCGCAGACTCCCAGTGGCGCCGCAGGTGGTGGAAAAAGGCGACAGTAAAATCCTTTCGGCTGAGCCTTGATCGTATGCTTATGTACACAGATCACATTCCTATCAAAACTAGTTGAAGCGTGACTTCAAGCGATTCGAACTGTTCACAAAGTGTTTCATTCGGATGAACGGAATCTAAAAGCATACGCTCTTGGTCGTGAGACAGCGTTATAAGCCGTAAGACGACCTACTCTCCTTCAAACTCATATGACACAAAAATCTCCCAAACCAGCAGGCAAGAAATGGGCAGGCGGTCCACTCCGCTTCGCGCATCCTTATTTTACCTCAATACCGCCCACTCGCAGGTCACGGATGCTCGATCACGTCCAAGGTACGCTCCACCCCATTCCAGCCATAAAAGGTGATGGGACGATGAGCCTAGCAGACGTGATCGGAAAGCAAAATGCGGACGCTATTGCGGCGACAAATCAGATTACGCTACATATTGCTGGAGATACCGGCGTGCCGGAAACCGATCACGAAACAATGCAGGTTATTGTCGCCGACGCGATGGCTAATGATTACGACCCGCAGAAGCCTCAAATGAGCCCGGCCTTCTTCCTGCACCTAGGTGACGTGCTGTACGGCCCAAATCCGGCCGCATATCTTGAGGAGTTCTACAGACCTTATATGCACTATCCGGGCAAGATCGTTGCAATTCCCGGCAATCATGATGGCGAGTCGGATGCGAAAATGAAGGCGTTCCAGCAATATTTCTGCGCGGCTTCGCAGACAATCCCCCCGATTGCGGGCAGCATTTTCCGTCAAACGATGAACCAGCCCGGTGTGTACTGGTGCTTGGACACGTCGCTTGTGCAGATCGTTGGACTCTATTCAAACGCCGCTGAGAACCCCGGATTCATCTCTGGGTCTCAACCCGGACAGAAGCAGAAGCAGTGGCGTTTGAATAGAGTCCAAGCGCTCAAGGCAGCGCGCGATAAAGGCATGCGAAAGGCGCTTCTTTTCGCGACGCATCATCCGCCGTATAGTAGCGGCGGACATAGCGGAAGCACAGTCATGCTGGCAGACATTGATGATGCCTGCCAGCAGGCGAGCATTTGGCCGGATGCTTTCTTTTCGGGGCATGCGCACTCTATTCAGCGTTATATGCGTTCCCTTAAGATTGGAGCGAAGACAGTACGGATCCCACACATCGTGAGTGGCTGTGGTGGGCATGGCGGACAAACAGTTCCGAATGCCGGAAGCAATCCTGGCAGCAATCCTACGTTTGATTTTTCCTATCAGGGTTGGGGCTATACAAAGGCAGAGATCACGCAAAAAACTCTGATAATCACTTCTTACGGCGTTGATCAAACATCTGTAAAAGAGGTGGACAGTGTAACGATCAACTTGTCATAGCACCACTTTAAATTGGCATGCAGCCGGTACTCGTGAACGGTCAACGCGCATCAGGATAAGATCGATCAAGCTATTGCGCACAACGAGTTCCAGCGCAATGAATCTATTTACGCTGTGAATACGGGTTTGTGGTATTTTAGAGTTAGTACGTATCTGGTAATCGCGAAGCATCGACTCTTTGTAGCTGCTCGGCTATCCGCACCGTTTCTCTCGTAGACTGATCTGAAACTGTTATTTCAACTGAACGTTTGGCGGGGATGAGTTCGCTTCGAGGCTCTTTTTGCTAACTCGAATAGCGCAGGAATTTACATTTCAAAAGAAAGCCAAGATCTCTGTCGCCCCGCTCAGCGCTATCTTGAGACCGGGATCGTTAACACCGGCGCGGTTGGCCGCGCGCCCGTGTCAGCCAACGCCAACAAAGTTCTGAGGTAGACCATCGACGTATTGGAGCGATCATCATTCCAATTAATCCAAAACCAATTGCCCCGATACTTAATCGCGGCGTAGCTGTCCCTAGGCTTCTTGCAGTCAGTGCAAACTTTGAGCGGCGGACGGGGATCATTGGCGACGCTATATTTCGTTGAAGGCACGTATTTGGAAAGCGAGCTCATTGCCGAAATGACCGATCGAGTTTGCACGGCAATTTCGTTCTCTTTGTGGTGCCTTCCGGGAACGATCTCAAACTTGGTTACCGTGGATCTGAGGTGAAGCACTTCCCGAATGGCGGCAACCGGATATCTAGATCGGCAGTTTGGGCACGGTTTGGAATCTCTCTCCGCGATGATCATGAAGACTTTTTTATCGCCGCCATCAGGTTGGACCTCGGCCGGAAAACTGACATCGCCCTGGAAATAATAGGCGTCGGCGATGGCTTTGGCCACCGTTTCAAAATTAGTGCCGGGGCTATTGTCGAATTCGTCGATGGATTTGGCAGCCAAGTCCAAGACGTAATCAGCACGATAGCCGCCCTCGATTAGGTTAAAGATTTCGTAGGGCTTAATTGGCGCATTTATATTGCGAGTGAAGTCCGAACCAGACTGCGGCGCGTACGTGATGCTCGGGTTATCGCTTGTCATTCGGGTTCCCATCAAACTAGGCGTCAGAGTGTTACCGATGAGGGGGGCCCACGGAAAAAGCGTAGCACCCAAGCTTGCTTGAGTCGTTCCCGTCAGCGTGTGGTTTTGCTGCACGGCGCTGATATCCACGAAATCGACCACGTCGTCGTAATGAAGACGCACGATGTTGAGGAGGATTTGCTGTTTCCACGAAGTTGAGAGGGCGTTGTTGTATGCGAGGCGATCCTCCGCGATCGTCGGTGGGCCGATATGCTGACAACCGACATTTGCAAGAACTGGCAGCAAAACAGTCATTGCGAAGAATTTCCTTTTACGCCTGCCGGAACCTAAGCGGCCAGCGCGCGGGCCAGCGCTGCGGAGAACCGGGCCCTGGGGCGTCTGGGATTTCCAGAGGTGAACTAAGGTTGACGAGAGATTCATGCGTTTACTCCGTTATTTTGATGTGCTGCTCTGCTCCGGCCTTGCGAAGCATTTTGGAGCAGCGGTTTGTTGGGGTTGTTTGACGGCGGTGGCAAGGAACGAAACCTTCTTTGGAGTGGGCTACTTCGCGTCCTTTTTTGTCGCGTCCTTCTTTGTCGTTTCCTTCTTTGTCGTTTCCTTCTTTGTCGTCTCAGGCGTCGGCTTTTCCGCCGGTGGTTTGGAGAAAATTCGGTTCACAGCTTTCGCGACTTCGGCCTTTATGTCGTCAGAGTCTCGTTTTGTGCTCTCGAGTTGAAGTCCTTCGCGAATTGTTCCTAGATCTGAAATCAGCTGGCTCAATGCAACCCGGTCGTTTTCCAAAGTCCCCATCTCCTTACAGAGTGACGGCAGTTGCTGACTTAGCTGCCTTGCCTCAGTCAACATGTCATAGGCTGCTGGCACGCCGTCCGCCTCGTCTGGCGCTGTCTTCTCCTTTCCTTTTTTAGGATCATCGGCGTTCGAGTTTGCGCTTTCGGCCTTCTTCGTCGCCTTCAAATAGCTGGAATAGATTTTATGAACCGACTTTTCAAGCTCATCCGCGTCAGTCAGTTTGGATGGGATTGGCTCCGTAGTCGTTTTCGAGAGAGGAGCCGCGGCTTTTATCTGAGCGGCAATTTTGATTATCTTTGGTTGTGCCTCACGCAAAATCTTGAGCTGATGATAAAAATCCTCGTCTCTTTTCGGATCTTCAGCTGCTGGTTTTTTCTCCTTTCCGAACCTGTTGAGCAGCTCCTCAGCAATCCTCTCTAAATCAGCGGATGCGTCGGATGCGTCGCATGCGTCTTTGGCTTGAGCCAATTCGCTGGTATCAAGGTCTTTGGCAAAAATATCACCTCTGTGCTCGTTGATCTTCCCTAAAGCTTCGATCGCCGCCAGCCGCATTTGAAGCTTATGCCACATAGGTTGTTCGCTTTCGCCAACTCTCACGTTCGATTTCGTCGCCGACAAAAGTGTTAGCCTTACCTCCGTGTCCTCGGAAATTCCCTTCCCGATTTTGCCGAGGATAGTGGCTGCCTTAGTGATTCCCTGCATCCTCGTGACCGCATTTTCGAGTGTTTCGCCACTCAACTCATCGCTAATATACTTTGCGAGGGCTTTCCTCGCCTGGGGCCCCATTGCTTCGAGAGCCCTTGCCGCATTCTCTCGAACCTCGGTGGTGGGGGCGCCCAACTGATAAGCAAGGGCAACCGCCGCGTTTCTCGCGCCTGGATCCTCTTGCGGAGCTGGATCGGCTTTATCGAGCTGCTGCGCGTTACACTTTGCCCAGTCGCCGTATCCGGCAGCCAAAAAGCAGCCAAAAATTACCGCAACCGAGAGGCTTTTCATGATGTTTTCTGGCTTTGAAGCCGGGGAGCCAGATCAATTATCTGAAGTGACATGTCCTAATGAGGGTGTTACAGAGGCATCATTCCAATACTTCCTCCAAATATCAGATGAACTCGAGCGCTCCCAAGAACCCGGTGGCCGTCGTCCCGAAATTTAGCCGCGGGCGCAGTGCTCGTGACCCGCGGTGACCGAGCGCTCCTTACACTAAAAAACGCGCCGCGCCCACGATCGCGCTTAACATCTTTCGGATTCCTCACGGCGCGAACATCGAGTTTCATGGTTTCATGACATGCGGCCTTTGGGTTCAAGCGGACACTTTATCGACGGGCTTCGAGTCTTTTACCTCCTCATAATCACGATCGGCTACAGAAACAGTTGCGAAACAGTTCTCAACCAAGCTGACAACTGTTTCAACACTGTTTCGCTTCCTTTCAGACGCAACCATTTATATTCTCTTTCTCATGAGGCAATTATTGGTAAGCACTTTGCTCATCGCCTTAACGTCCAGCCTAACTATTACCGCGCAACAACCTCCGCGGAAAACGGGGGGGACGCAAAGCATGACAACGGCCTCTGATTGCGCGCCAGATGTAAAGAGCATTAAGGACTGTCCGGATGAAGGTTGCGGTGGGCAGTATGATTCGAAGTTAAACAGGCGGAAGAACATTCGGTCTGATAACCAGAAGGCGTCCCTGCGAAGTATTGAATGGATGAAAGCTCTTCCAGACCCCAGGCACTTTACCAGGCAAAATACCAATCGTAATGAGCTCACTCGACTAGGTGAAGGCCAGAAGATCACGATTGTAGCCTATGCGTTGGTAGCTAGAAAGGGCAGCAAGGAGAGTTGCAATTGTGGACTCACCGCGCCGAAGGATACCGATAACCACATTGTCTTGGTCGATCCCGCTCTTAGAGACCCGACGTTGCAAGCGAATGAAGCGGATTCCGAAACGGCAGAATTTACTCCGCGTGTAAGACTTGATCATCGAAACTTTACAAGAGGGAGGCTGGAACCGTTAATCGAAGCTCAGGGAGGAAAATTGTTGGTGCGGGTAACCGGTCTTCTGATGTTTGATTCAGAGCATTTTCTGTGGCGCCATCTAAAGCGCCACAACAACTGGGAGATACATCCGGTCTTGAACTTGGATTATTGTCCCCAAGGTGCCACCTGCGGGCAGGCGAATAATGTCAACTGGAGGAGCCTAGACAGGCTTACTTTATTCCCATGATTTAAGTGAACTTTTCAGTCGCGAATGAATCATGTCCCACGAAGAGCAGACAAAGCCAATTCTCCTATATGCCGAAGCCGAAAACAATCGAAATTCAAGTATCAATGGCTATCGATGTAGATGGTGCTCCAAATGCGTATGGATCCGTGGATTCCGAAGCCCTGGACAACGAACTAAATGCACACCGGGGCGCTAAAAGAAGCGGAGCGATCGTTGGATATCTAACCGAACCGGACGGCAGGACTCCCATTGTGCAAGGTCCGAGTGATCCGTGTCCGGGCTTCTATATCTCCACCTCCGGATACGAAGATACGGATAATCCACGTAGAGAAGATCCGCGACGGTATGTAAACGCCGCTGAGATTAATTACGCGCTTCTAGCAACCACGGCGAAAAAGGCTGGTGTCAGGCTCGGCGATTTCTGTACGGTTCATAGCTTAAGGACTGGATCGACTGTATACGCAATCGTCGGCGATACTGGCAATAGTAAAGGTCGAGAGGGGTCGCTCGCCTTGATACAGCGTTTGGGTTACGAGGTTAAGAATGGAAAATCGGGTGGGGAGGCCGAAGACAAAATTATCGTACGTTATTTTGCTGGAACAAACCCAGAGCGGCTCTTCTTTTTAAATCAAGGCGAGCTGGATGCGAGGGCTCGGTCGCTTGAGCTTGATACGGACTTCTCAGGTTATCAGCGAACCGATCCTACAAAAAGAGATCTGGTCACCGGCTAGCCGACTTCGAGGCTAGCAATGCTTCGGAAGCAAGAACAGAAATCAAACTATGAACAGCACGAATTTATCACCATTAAAGGGCACGCAGCCGAATAAGGTTTCGACGAAACGCCTCGTCATAATTCGACTGAACGCGCGCTCGGTTCTATTCCACCGATTATACAGACGAGTCTCTAGGACGAGCCCGCAGATGGAGTAAATTTCTGGCAGATAAGCTTACCGGAGAGGGCTTAAGTAATTTTTGGCGGCACAGCAGCGTGCGTCCATCACCATGAGAAGCGATTTAGCGTAGCGCTAACGTTTCTTTCTTTTACCATTTCCCTTGATTCCAGGTTTTGGAGGTTTTTTGCCTTTGCCTGGATTAGGTCTTTGACCCGGCCTATGCCCGTTTCCTATTGGACCCTTAGGTCTTCCAGGTGATGGAACTCCCGCAGGGGGCGGTTTCGCTGGGCCAGCGGCAACAACTGCTTGATGTATTTCCATATGGTATGTCCTTTTCGATTTTGTTGGTTTATTGTGCGGTCTGCGTGCTGCAACTAGAATAGCGACGCGCAATCTTCGGATTTATTACATTTTTGCATCGAACTGGAGCATCATGTCGAGTGACTATTTTTTCTTTCCTTTCGATGAAGATGATGTTTTCGATGCGGAAGATGTTTTTGATGTCGAAGGGTTCGAGGGTTTGTAAGTTGAGGGCTTGTAAGTAGGAACGTGTGGACCTGTTGACTTTCCCGTGCTGCCGGAGCGACCAATCACTTCTCCTCGAGTGACCTTATCACCCACTTTTACGCCCACAGAATTTAGATGCCCGACTGTGGAAGTATTGCCTCGGCCATGGTCAATCGTGATTCGTCGTCCGTAACCTTGCTTGTGATTTTTTGGATTTTCCCAACCCGACCGAATGACCGTACCCGGTCCTGTTGCTCGAACCGGTGTATTCGCTCTCATAGCAATGTCGACCCCCTTGTGCGATCCTGGCTTCTTTGACATCGGATCCTGACGACTTCCGAAACCGGACGAGATCCTACCCCGAAGCTGGGAAACCTTCGTGTCTCGCTGGAGCCGGCCTTTCGCGTGGAGATTTGTCGCGTGACACTTTATCTGGTGTTGGCTTGTCACCTTTGGGCATGCGATTTGTCTTTCTATGGATGAATTAGTATTCTACTTAGCAAATTTGTTAGTAACGTTGCCTTCACAGTTACCATCAATCCGTTCGATTCGAGCGCGTGAGGCTCTTAAGCGTCGGCCACGAGCAGGTATTCAATGAATTTCTGGCCATATCTGTTCATCTCCGAATCAACTAGATTGATAAATGCGTCCCATTGCGATGGGACTATTGTCTGACAGCCCCAGCTTGAGGTGCTCCATTCGCCTCCGCGATGCAGATTGATGGCGAAGTAGCCCGTCTCTTCGTAAGAAGGCTTGCCTTTGGCTGCATCCCGGATGACCGTGAACGGATATTTCTCAGGCTGTCGCAAGGCTTTGTGCCCGCCGGGCTTGCCTTTCTTGTGCCATCCCTGGACGAAACGCCAAACCCCAGGTTTTAACGTGGCATAAGGCTTGTTAATTGCAGCATTCCATCCTTCGCCACTCGGATCTGTATTAGCGTTGAATGAAGCATGTGCATTGCGTGAAACGATAAAAATCGCGTCGTCGTAAACTTTTCTGGCGTTCTTTCCGCTAACTCTCATCTCTGGATAGTAGCCACGAATCCCAAGAAGAGCCGCTTTGTTTTTAATACTAACTTTAGCATTACTAAGACGCCTGACAGAGTCCTTCAGTGACTGCATGGGACGCTTTGGCGGTGTAACCTCAGCCATTGTTAGATTAGTCTTGTTTGAAACCTAGACTCTGAAACGCATCGGAATAAATGCAGTGCTTTATTGATATGATGACATCTCTTGTCATATACATCTCAGATTAACGGCAGTCCAAGCGTCGTTCGAAACTCATTGTCCTCTTTAAATGCAATCAGATCGTCATCCCCCTTTTCCCCTTTTGATTTAATCAATACTTCCACAAAGGTGCCCTTCCAAGTCGGATCCAAAGAGAGCGCGTCCCTGATTGCTTTTAGAGCACTACTTCGGACCTGAACCTGATCCGCCGTATTTCGTTCAACAGCAGCTTGGATCGGTGGCTTTTTGGCCGGATCTCGCTCGCTAGCTAGGCGCTCTTTAAGCGACTTTTCTTCGGCCTTCAGGATTTTCATCTTCTGGCCATAACCGCAGGCTAGGTTCACCTGGATCCCTCCGCTCGGCATATGCCGGGGATCCTGATTGTACTCTTCAGCGATCCGGATCGCTTCTTCATATCCCGCAGGAGGAGCCACGTAGAGAACGATCCAAGTTAGGGATTTGTAGATATTTTCTCGAAGCTCGTAGGAGGTGTTTGGGCATAGGCTCGAGTAAGCCTTCATAAGCTGGTCTTTAACGGCGACCAGAAATGGTTGATCACCTTTGAAATCTGTTTTTTGCGTGCTTCTTTCCAGAAACATCGCGACAGCGTACTCCTGTTGAATCTCAATGTCGCTCGGGGCTAACCGAGAAGCTTGCTTGTACGCTGCCACCGCGCTTTTGTAAGCAGCGGCTTTATCCGCATCCGTCTCAGCATAATTAGCTTCGTCCAGCTGGGCTTTTCCCCACAACGCGTAATCATGCGCGGTCTCCAGTTCGTTCATGCCTACTTCGGTCAAGAGCTTCTTTGCGGCTTTAGTCGCCACTCCGGTCAATTCCCGATCGCGCGAGCCGAAACCAATCGGAGCGCTTTTGAGCGCAATAGTTTCCTCGATACTCAGGTTCGCTTTCACCGGAGCAGTGTCCAAGCCCATCGTTGCCGCTTCACCCAGCGCTCTTTGCAAATAGAGCCGTGTCATCAAGTAGAAGCCAAGAAATCCGAGAATGCTAAAGTAAACGATCACGGCGATGCCAAAGCCCTGCGTGTTCTTTAAATACCAACCGTCTGCTCCCATCATAGTAGAATAAGTTTGCAACAACTCAGGCACCTTTCGTAATTGCACCAACCCTACGCCGAGAAGCAGTTTCGTCAGCCAATCCGACACTTCTTCAAGACTTGTATTTACCCTTTGGGCATAGGCGGCCCGCCCGGGAGTCTTGCCAGCCGAAGAGACGCTCGGCGCTTGTCCTTGAACGCTTTTTGGTATCCCGAAAAGGAACCCCAACGCGCCTCCGGTCATCAGGCAGCCCATAGACCACAGCTCCGCGACGGCGGTCGATGACCATTGCTTCGTCGCAAAATAAACCACCAAAAATACGAGCCCATCTCCCAACAGGGCGGACCCAACGAACCAGCAACCTATGTACACCGCATCGGAATAGGTCCCACGCTTCCTTGCCATCGCAAAAGCGCCACCCTTCCGTAATCTATATATCGCGACCAAGAGAGCGATCAGCACCAGCGTGACTAAGATATAAAGCGAGATCCAGCCCGCTCCCATTAGGGCCAGAAGCATGCGGGGTTGAAGATGCATAGCTCTCAACGAGTTATTAGTCCTAGAAGAATCATCCGGGGGTACGCCTGGATTAGGTTAGAACTGAGCTCGCTTGTCGTCGCACGTGCTCGAGCGGGCATGAGTCACATCTTGTCACCGCCACCTTTTCGAAAGCAATTGAAACAGTTGTGGAACAGCTGACTAAAGTGGTCGGCCTCAAAAACCGTAAACGCAGCTGCGACCGCGGCCAATCAGGAATAGCAGCCCATTACTGGTCGTGGTAGCTCATCCAAAACGAACAACCTGATATACTTTCGGGCTCGGCAGACGAAGGAGCGTAACGTCAATAATCGTTGCGCGATGAGGCTGAATCAATGCCCTAAGTTCATCGTTCGAAAGTGATATTCGCAAAGGAAGGTAAGTGACAAGCGGGTCGTGGAGCGGTGCCGATGGCTCTATCGCAGTGATCTCAATGGCAAAATCGCTGATGTTTGGGATTTGGTCGACCCAATCCTTCGCACGTTTATCAAATTTTTGGGCCCTTAAATAGAACACAATTGCGTTGGGGCTGATACCGCTTACCACGGTATCCTCGATGATCGACTGAATTGGGATTGTGCTTCTTCGCTGCTGATTGGAGACAAAAAATATGTCGCCGCTCGCGATAGGAACCGGCAGGCCGTCCTGATCATAAATTCGAAAAATCATTTGAGAATGTGGATCGTACTGGTTTCGTGGGTCGGATAAGAAATTCAGCGGACCGGGTTTCTGCATCGTCTTCGCAGTTTCGAATGTTGTTCGTGTCTCCCCGTCAAAGGGCGCGACAACGTTTTGCCAGTCATCGGGAGAGCGTTCGGGTGTGTCCAACGCTTGCTTAAGCATCCGCATGACCTGATCTCTCGGTAACTCTCCCGACACAATGCCCATCTTGCTGCCGGAATGGGCGCATTGATACACGATGCCAAAAGGAACGTTTGGGCGATCTTTGCCCGCATAGGAGCTCTGCTTGACTTCGTAATAGGGGGGAAAGTCGCTCTTGGCAGCAGCGGCCTGTACTGCCGTCTGAATCTGTGGCCAGGTGAGAGAAGCCGCTCCTGCAACTGGCTCAATCACAATATGATTGAAATTCAAGTTCGTGGACGAAACACGCACGACGCCATCTGAACCATCCTCGTGAGCATATCGAATCGGAAACTCGAACCATGAGGGGTCCGCCTGCGTCCCGATGATCACGAACTCTTGCACTTGGTAATTCTTTGCCATGTCTGTGCCGTCTCGTAGAAAGCCCGTGTGCATGTCGATCGTGTCAGAGGAACCGAGTTCCAAAGCATGTAAAACCTTGAGTCCGCGTTGTGCTCCGCGCTCGAAAACGAAGCGCCCCCACCGGGCGATCTGCCCCTGACCGATGCTCGCCCAGCCGCTTCCTAGGTTGGCGCCGGCCAGATAAACCAAATTGCCAATCGGCGATGGTTTTGAGGAAAACAGTTGTATCCATTTTCTGATAACCAATGCTCCGGTGCTGTGAATAACGACGTGAAACCCGTCTTTCAGCAAATTCGGATGTTGCTCATTTAGCGCGCGATTCAGTGCCCGCGCGATGTCTTGAATCGTGACCGAATCGTTTAAACTCACATAGCGAGAAAGATCGATTTCCACGACTTCGTATGTGGCTCGAAGCCGCTGAGGTAAATCGCCGTAAATGCCCGTGATCGATGCTTGATCGTCGGCTGGACTCTCTGCGCTGTATCCATGAATCAAAACAATTGGTTTCATACGCAGGCTAATCTCGTTCGCATAACTCTAACACTGATGCAGCCCTTATTGTTCCAGTTCCATAGCAAATCGTTCGCGAAAAAATATAACCGGCCAGGAAAAGGTGGCGAAAAGTCAATCAGTTTAGACCCAACCACGATCGGCGGTTTAGCGAACTCTCCGACTGTCCCGATAAGTTTAAACCAGTTCGCATCTGGAACACGCCGGAGCCCTTCCCAGGGCCGAATGAAAGCAGATGAGACGTACCTGTCTGCGCCACACCGGATGTGCCAATCGACCCAGCTTTCGTTTTCCGGGACCACAAAGTTATACGTCTGATTCGACAGGACATCGATCCCTAAATCATTCCAGAGCTTAACGGCTCGAACGCTAGCGCACATCGTTTCTTCAATCGTCATTTTGTAATTAAAAGGTTTTCTTCCAATTGATTGCAGTTCGAAAGGCTGCTCATCCTTCACGAGTTCTTCTGCGCTTTGAGTCGCACGTGGGCTTTGTCTCTCCAACCAAGGTTTCTAATCTGGCCTTGGCTGCTTCACCTGGTGGGTTTCGTGCCAGGGCTACGGCCGCCTTCGAGCTCCGACTATATGTACGCCTTCTTGGCTATTTCTTTCGTGATTTCTTTG
>Ga0209648_10002438_pt1 | contig 15422 bp, 11 predicted proteins | sample GraSoi2013_115cm_FD_185830 | JGI IMG/M metagenome (GOLD analysis project Ga0209648, IMG submission 185830) | Grasslands soil microbial communities from the Angelo Coastal Reserve, California, USA - Sample 9_17_2013_115cm (SPAdes) (version 2) | ecosystem: Environmental > Terrestrial > Soil >...
CGAGCTGCACGATGTCGGCTCCGGCGGTGAACAGGTCGCCGATCTCCTCGCTGACCGCCTCGGCGTAGCCGAAGGCCGCCGCCTCCCGGCTCGGGGAGTAGTCGTTCTGGGCCTGCTGCGCCATGGTGAAGGGGCCGGGCACGGTGACCTTGACCGTCCGGTCGGCGTGGGCGCGGAGGAATTTCAGGTCGTCCACCTGCACCGGGTGGCGCCGGCGGATCGGCCCGACGATCCTGGGCACCGGGTTCGGGTGCCCGCTCCGGTCGAGCGCGGTGCCCGGGTTATCGATGTCGACACCGTCCAGGGCGGTGGCGAACCGGTTGGAGTAGCTCTCGCGGCCGATCTCGCCGTCGGTGATGATGTCCAGGCCTGCCTCCTCCTGGGCCTTTATGGCGAGCAAGGTGGCATCCTGCTGGGCCTGCGCCAGGTAGGCGGGCTCCACCCGCCACAGCTCGCGGGCCCTGACCCGAGGCGGGAACCGGCCGGCCAGCCGCTCTCGGTCGATCAGCCAGTCAGGCTGCGGGTAGCTGCCGACGAGGGAGGTGGGGAAGAGCATCTCGGCCTCCGTGGCGCCCAGCAGACAGGAGGTCGGCCGGCTGGGCGTGTGCCAACAATAGGGCGCCCAGCGGCACGGGAGTGGCGGAGGCGAGTGGCCGGGGCCTGCGTGGCCGGGGCCGCCAGGCGGGGGCTGCGTGGCCAGGGCCGCCAGGCCGGGGCCTGCGTGGTCAGGGCCGCCAGGCCGGGGCGCCGACGACGTCGGTGCTGACGCGGCGGCTGGTCACGATCAGCGGGCCGAGCCCGGACAGGGCCTCGGTCACCTGCGCGGCCAGATCCGGGCGGGCCGATGTCGACTCCGCCATGCCGATGGTGCAGGCTCCGCTCAGCATGGCCGGAAGGACATCGGCGGTCTGGCCGACGACATGCGGCCTGGCCCCGCGATCACGGGCCAGCGCGGACAGCTGACGGGTGTCCGGCGAGTCGGCAGAGCCGAGGACGAGCATCACGTCGGATGCCGAGGCGATGACGCGTACCGTCTCCGCCCGGTCGGACGCGGCATAGCAGAACCCGTCCGGTTGCGGGCCGTGCAGCGCCGGGAACCGAGACCGGAGCGCGGCGATCACGGGCGCCGAGTCTTCCACCGGGATGCCGGGCTGCAGCAGGTAGGAGACCCGCCTCGGGTCGGCTACCCGCAGCGCCGCGGTACTCGCCCGGGTGGAGACCACCGTGGTCCGCCCCGGCGCCTGGCCGGTGATGGCCGCGACGGCCGCATGGCCGGCCTGGCCGATCAGCACGATATCGTCGCCGCGCCCGGCGAACTTCCTGGCCTCGCCGTGCACTCCGGCGACCAGAGGGCAGGTCGCGTCGATGATCTCAAGGCCGCGCGCCTCGGCCTCGGCCTGCACCGCCGGACAGACGCCGTGCGCCGGGAACAGCACGGTCGCGTCGTCGGGAATCTCGTCCAGTGACCGGACAAACACCGCTCCCAGCTCCGCCAGCTCACAGATCGCGGAACTGTCGGCGGCGAGGTACCCGTAGACGTACACGGTGCGGCGGCCGTCCGCCACGCGCCGCGCGGCCGCGAGCGCCTGCGTGGCGCCGCTGCACCACGGGCTCGTGGCGGCCAGCAGCCTGCGGGTCCCGAACACGGCCGACCACTCGTCCACCGCGGAGCGGGCCGCCGCCACGGCGACGCGGTCGGCGGCGCTGGCTGCGGCGGCCACGGCGGCCATGGTGCCGTCCCGCTGCGGGCAGGTCGCCACGAAGATGATCGCGCCGCCGTCATCGTGGGACGGGTCGGCGCATTGCCCGACCGGCGCGTAACCGAAGCGCCTGCCCTTGCGCAGCAGCGTGCCGCCCACCAGCGGGGCGGCGGGGCAGGGCAGCGGGCCGCGAACCGGATCCCCTATCTGGGTCGGGACCAGCACCTCGCCGGGAGCGACGCTGGTGCCAGGCGCGAGGAATTCCCGCGTGGTCGATCGGTTCATCGCGTCCATCCCCCCGGGTAGCCCCGCGGGCCACCCGCCCATGGACCGGCCGCGGTGCCGCCCCCCGTGATAGTCCCGCTCACCCAGCACCGCGATGCCGGCAGAACGCTCATTCCCCGGTCAGAGTCTCGTTTCGCTCCCGGGAGTCTCAAGGTTTCGTGTCTGAGCGACCGAAGGTGACCGTTGATTAACCAGATCCGAATTGCACAAAAAATGTGAGGTAGGCGGGTCCTCAGGCGTCGGGGGAGTCGCCGCGGCCCTGCTGCTCGGCGAGGAACCGCTCGAACTGCGCGCCGAGCTCGTCGGCGGTCGGCATGTTCTGCGCCTCCTCGGCCAGCAGGCCCCCGTTGCCGCCCGCGGCGAAGGCGTCGTACTGCTGCTCGAGAGCCTGGACGACCTCGGAGACCTCGGCAGAGCCCTCGACCTGCCTGGATATCTCCAGGTCGGTCCGGTGGGCCGCCTCGCGCAGCGCGTCGCCCGGCAGGGACAGGCCGGTGACCCGCTGCACGGATTCGAGCAGGGTCACCGCCGCCGCGGGGTAGGCGGCCTGCGCGAGATAGTGCGGCACGTGCACGGCGAACCCGATCGCCGCCCGCCCGTTCTCGCCCATCCGCAGCTCGAGCAGCGCGGCCGCGCTGCCGGGAACCTGCAGCCGGTCGACCAGCGGCCGGTAGCCCTCGACGAGGTCGGTACGGGTCGCGTGCGCGGTCACGCCGAGCGGCCTGGTGTGCGGGACGCCCATCGGGATGCCGTGAAACCCGACGGCGAGCCTTACCCGCAGCGCCGCCGTGAGGGCGAGCACCGCGCCGGTGAACGAGTTCCAGTCATGGTCCGGTTCCGGGCCGTTCAGCAGCAGGAACGGCGTTCCCGCCGCGTCGTGCAGCAGCGAGACCGCGAGCTCGGGTGCGTCGTAGCTCTCCCAGTGGTCCTTGGCGAAGGTCATCACCGGCCTGCGGGACCGGTAGTCGATCAGGGAGTCCACGTCGAACGTGGCCACTTCGGTGTGCTCCAGCGCGCTCAGCAGGTGCGCGGTGAGCAGCCGCCCCGCCCCGCCCGCGTCGATGAACCCGTCGAGGTAATAAAGCATCGTGACGTCATCGAGCTCGGGCGCGTCGGGGCTCACCTGATAAAGGTCTCCCGGGTCACCCGCCACGTTCGCCGCCTCCACTCATGGGTTGTGTACTACAAGTCTTACCAACGTCTGGTCACGGTTTGACCATCCGCTCCCGGGAAACTGTCGTCGCGCCCGGGCCGGCCCAGTGGTCAGCGGTCGGGAACGGCGCCGTCGATTGCTGCCTTGCGCTCCCGCCACCGGGTGATGACGAGCGGCAGCTCGGCGCTGACGAACTCGAAATATCGCACCGACTCGGCAATCCTGGCCCCGGCCGGCGTGTCCGCGCCGAGGATCGGGACCCCCTGCCGCAGGACCGCCGTCCACCGGGCCATGGCGCGGTTGCGGAGGGTGATGAGCTCATCCCAGACGTCATCGGGCACCCGGTAGTAATGGCGGCGGGAACCGGGCTCGCCCTCCCGCCGGACCAGCCCGGTCTGGATCAGGTAACGCACCGCCCCGGACATCGCGGCGGGACTGGCGCGTAGCTGGGCCGCGAGCTCGGCTGCGGTGAGCCGGCCAGCGTCCGACGTCAGCAGCGCGACGAAGACCCGGGCCGGCATCCGCGGGACGCCCATCTCGGCCAGCGCCGAGGCGAAGTCCTCGATGAATCGCCGCACGGCCTCGTCGTCACGTTGCGGGATGGGCACATCGCCGGGCGCTCGGGCGATGCGCGGGTGCGCCGCACCCCCGCCGGGCGCGGAGGCAGCCTCGCCGGGCCCCAGGTCGGCCATATCGCCCATGAGCCGATCCGTCTGCGTCTCCATTCAGAACTTTCAGAGATTTCTGAAACTAGTGTAATCTTCGGTCATGAGTGAGGCTATCGCGGTGTCGGGCCTGCGCAAGTCGTACGGCAGGACGGTAGCGCTGGACGGGCTGGACCTGAGCGTGGCCGAGGGCGAGGTGCACGGCTTCCTCGGCCCGAACGGCTCCGGGAAGACGACGACGATCAGGATCCTGCTCGGCCTGCTGCGGGCCGGCGGCGGCACCGCGCGGCTGCTCGGCGGCGATCCCTGGCGCGAGGCAACGGCGCTGCATCGCAGGCTCGCTTATGTGCCGGGGGATGTGACCCTGTGGCCGAACTTCACCGGCGGCGAGGTCATCGACCTCCTCGGCCGGCTGCGCGGCGGCGTGGACGCCAAGCGGCGGGCCAGCCTGCTTGAGCGTTTCGATCTGGACCCGACCAAGAAGGCCCGCGCGTACTCCAAGGGCAACCGCCAGAAGGTGGCGCTGATCTCGGCGCTGGCCTCCGACGTGGAGCTGCTGATCCTGGACGAGCCCACCTCGGGCCTCGATCCGCTGATGGAGGCGGCGTTCCGCGACTGCATCGAGGAGGAACGGCACAGCGGGCGCACCGTCCTGCTCTCCAGCCACATCCTGTCCGAGGTCGAGGCGCTCTGCGAGCGCGTCACGATCATCCGGGCCGGCCGAGCGGTGGAGTCCGGGACCCTGGCCGGGCTGCGTCATCTCACCACGACCTCCATCGCCGCCGACCTGGCCCGCCATCCGGCCGGGCTTGAGCAGCTGCCGGGCGTGCACGACCTGGACGTGCAGGACTTCAGCGGGCCCGGCGCAGGCAGGCTCGGCGCGCGGGTGCGTTGCGAGGTGGACACCGACAAGCTGGACGGGTTGCTGCAGGCCCTCGCCGCCGCAGGCGTGCTCAGCCTGATCAGCCAGCCGCCCACGCTGGAGGAGCTGTTCTTGCGGCACTATGCGGGCGACGCGCCGGGCGCCGCCGGAGGTGCGCCCGGCGGGGCTGGGCCGGCGGCCGGCGCCGAGCAGCGCGAGGTCCCGGCATGAGCGCGCCCGCCGGGCCTGGCGCGCGGGCCAGGTGGGCATCGCTGGCCGGGTCCGGCGTGCTGGCCAGGCTCGCGGCGCGCCGGGATCGCGTCATGCTGCCGGCCTGGATCTACGTGATCACGATCCTGGTGGTCAGCACGGGTTACAGCTTCAAGGGGCTCTACAAGACGCCGGCGTCGCGGGAGGCGGTCGCTGCGGGCATTAGCCATAACGCGGCGACGCTTGCCCTGGGCGGCCCGCTGTACGGCACCTCGACCGGTGCCCTGACCGTCTACAAGGTCGGCGCGGCTTCCGCCTTCGCGGCCGGCCTGATGAGCATCTTCATCGTGATCAGGCACACCAGGGCCGACGAGGAAGCCGGGCGGCTCGATCTCGTCGGCTCGACGGCGGTGGGCCGGAATGCCGCTCCGGCCGTCGGCGTGCTACTGGCGGCGCTCGCCAACTGCGTGCTGGCCCTGCTGATCTTCGCCGGGCAGGCCGCCATCGGATTGCCGGCCAGCGGCTCCGCCGCCATCGGGCTGGCGGTCGGGTCGTCTGGATTGTTCTTCGCGGCGGTCGCGGCGGTCGCAGCCCAGGTGTCCGGGAGCGCCCGCGGCGCAAGGGGCATCGCGATCGGCGTGCTCGCCGCCGCCTATCTGGTCATGTCGGCCGGAGCGGCGGCGGGCACCGGCGGCCTGCGGTGGTTGCTCTGGCTATCGCCGCTCGGCTGGGCGGCCCAGGTCCGGGCCTACGCGGGCGATCGCTGGCTGGTGCTCGCGCTGCCGGTGGCGGCGACCGCGGCCGTGGCCGCCGCCGCCGGCGTCCTGGCGGCCAGGCGGGACCTCGGCGCAGGCCTGGTCCCGCCACGGCCCGGTCCGGCGCAGGCGGCTAGGTGGCTGCGCAGCCCGCTCGCCCTGGCCTGGCGGCTGCAGCGAGCCAGCCTGATCGGCTGGACCGCTGCCGCGCTGGTCTACGGGGCCGCCTTCGGCTCGATCGCCAACAACATCGGCTCCATGCTGGGCAGCAACGCGCACGTCAGGAACGCGATTGCCAGGCTTGGCGGTCAGCCCGGCATTACCGACGCCTACCTGGCGGCGATGATGAGCATCTTCGGTCTCGTCGCGGCCGGCTACGCGATATCCGTGGTGCTGCATCTGCGGTCAGACGAGACGTCGCTGCGCGCGGAGCCAGTCTTGGCCACCGCCACCCGCAGGGTGAGCTGGGGTGCCAGCTACCTGACCGTGGCGGCGGCCGGGTCGGCTGCGGTGCTGGCCGCGGCTGGCCTCGGGGCCGGCCTCGCGTACGGTCTGCGCGCCGGGGGCACCGGTACACAAGTGCCGCGCCTGCTCGGCGCCGCGGTCGCCCAGTGGCCCGCCGTGCTGGCCGTGGCGGCGGTCGCGGTGCTCCTGTTCGGGCTGCTGCCGGAGTCCTGCGTGGCCGGCGGCTGGACGGCCCTGGCCTTGGCGGCCGTGCTCGTGCTGCTGGGGCCGACGCTGCAGCTTGCGCAGTGGATCCGGGACATCTCCCCGTTCACCCACGCACCCAGGCTGCCCGGGGGCACGGTCAGCGCCGTGCCGCTGGCCTGGCTGGCGCTGGTCGCGGCGCTGCTCGCCGCCGCAGGGATGGCCGGCCTGCGCCGCCGCGACATCGGCTGACCGGCCACCCGACTGCACCAGATTCACATTCATCGCCGGGCCGCGCGGCCTGGCCGCGGGTGCGGACGGCCCGCAGGTAGTTAGTTGCAAGCCGGCAAATGACGGGAGGCATACTGCTGGGATGGGCCAGGTCGAGCTCGGCCGCAGGCGCCGCATGCTCGTGCTGGCGATCTGCTGCCTGAGCCTGTTCATCGTCGGCATCGACGCCACGATCGTCAACGTCGCGCTGCCCTCGATCCAGCACGGCCTGCACGCCCCGGTGTCCGGCCTGCAGTGGACGGTGGACGCCTACACGATCGTGCTGGCCAGCTTCCTGATGCTGTCCGGCTCCACCGCCGACCGGATCGGGCGGCGCCGAACCTTCCAGGCGGGCCTGGCCCTGTTCACGCTCGGCTCGCTGCTGTGCAGCCTGGCGCCCGGTCTCGGCTGGCTGGTGGCGTTCCGGATGCTGCAGGCGCTGGGCGGGTCGATGCTGAATCCGGTGGCGATGTCGATCATCACGAACACGTTTACCGATCCCGCCGAGCGAGCCCGCGCGATCGGCCTGTGGGGCAGCGTCTTCGGCATGAGCCTGGCGCTCGGCCCGGTAGCGGGAGGCGCCCTGGTCTCGTCGGTCGGCTGGCGCGGGATCTTCTGGGTCAACATCCCGGTCGGCCTGGCCGCGATCCTGCTCACCGCGCTCTTCGTGCCCGAGTCCCGAGCGCCCCGGGCGCGCCGCGTGGATCCGGTGGGCCAGTTGCTGATCATCGCGGCGCTGGCGTCCCTGACCTACGCGATCATCGAGGGCCCGGGCTCGGGCTGGGCCTCGGCCACGATCCTCGGCTGCTTCGGCCTGGCCGCCGTGGCGCTGATAGGCCTGGCCGTATATGAGCCGCGGCGCGACGAGCCGTTGCTGGACCTGAGATTCTTCCGGAGCGTTCCGTTCTCGGGGGCGACGGTCATCGCAGTGTGCGCGTTCGCCGCGCTGGGCGGCTTCCTGTTCCTCAACACGCTGTACCTCCAGGAGGTGCGCGGCTACTCGGCGCTGCACGCGGGGTTGTACACGCTGCCGATGGCGGCGATGACCGTACTGCTCGCGCCGCTGTCCGGCCGGATCGTCGCCGCCCGTGGGCCGCGGCTGCCGATCGTGGTGGCGGGCATCGCGACCACGGCTGCGGCGATGATGCTGACCAGGCTGAGCCGCGACACCTCGTTCGGCTATCTCATCCTGGCTTACGTGATCTTCGGCGTCGGATCCGGCCTGGTCAACGCCCCGATAACGAATACCGCGGTGTCGGGCATGCCCCGGTCGCAGGCCGGGGTCGCCGCCGGGATCGCCTCCACGAGCCGGCAGATCGGCACCGCACTCGGCGTAGCCGTGGCCGGTTCGGCGGCGCTCTCGGCGCTGCACGGCCCGTTCCGGCTTGGCTTCGCCGGCGCCAGCCACGTGGGCTGGTGGATCATCGCGGGGTGCGGGGCCGTGGTCCTGCTGCTGGGTCTGGTCACCAGCGGCCGCTGGGCCCGGGGCACCGCGGAGCGGACGGCCGACCTGCTGATGCCCTCCGCCAGCAAGGTCCCCGTCTCGGCCCCATGAGGACCGGCGCGGCCGGTGCGGGCCGCGGCCCGGGGCGAGGCCGTGCTGTCGCCGTAGATCGCCACCCGGCTGATCGGCCGGGTCCGCGCCCCGGAGACCGGGCCGCTCAGTCAGCGCGAGCTGGGGTGATCGAGCTCGTGACCGGGGTACTACCAACCGGGAGGCGCCAGGACGGCTGTTGATCAGGGGGAGACATGAGTGGTGACCATGGCGAGAAGGACGCGACCGCGGGCGCTGTCAGGCACGTGGACACCTGGACGGCGATCACATCGCGGCGCGACGTCAGAGAATTTGACGGCAGGCCCATCGCCGACGCGGACCTGGATCAGATCCTGGAGGCCGGCCGCCGCTCCCCGTCCTCCAGTAACTGGCAGCCCTGGGATTTCGTCGTCGTCACCGACCGGCAGCAGCTAGGCGAGCTGTCCGGGGTGTGGCGAGGCGGCAGGCACGTGGCGCAGTCGGCAGCGACCATCGCCATGATCGCCCCGGTCGCCGACGAGCGGCAGCGCGCCCAGTTCGACCTCGGCCAGGCCACGATGAGCATCATGCTGGCGGCGGCCGGCCTCGGGATCGGCAGCGGCCACTCGGCCGTCGGCGACCAGGAACTCGCGCGGAAGCTGCTTGGCTTTCCCGAGGACAGGGTCTGCGCGTTCCTCATTCCGCTGGGCTACCCGGCGGGCCGGCCGCTGACCCCGATCAGCCGGCCCGACCGGCGCCCGTTCGACGAGATCGTGCATCGCGGCCGCTGGTAGCCACACAGGGCCCGCGCGCGGTGAGCAGTGCGTGCGGGGCCGCCTGAACTCAGCCGGGCCGACGGCGAGGTTACCGGGGAATCCTGTCAGTCGTATCCACTGACAGGTTTCCCCGTTAGCCGGCGTTGGCGCAGCCGCCGCGCGGGTGCGCGTTGGCGAGCGCAGCAGGGTCACGACGGGTAGCAATACGAGTCGCTGGACGCGTCGCCGCCCTGGAGCCGGACCTGGTGCGCTCGGCGGCCGCGGAACGCGTCGCCCTCGAGGAAGAACCGCTCGTCGAACGCCATCCTGCCATCCTGGGCAACGTCGAGCTTGGCCATCCAGGCGCCGACGCCCTCGGGGTAGAACTGGTCGTCCCACGACCCGTACAGCGAGTTGGTGAAGTACACGCGCTTGCTGTCGCGGCTCACCTCCACCATCTGCGGCCCGCCGCGGAGCGGCTGGCCCGGGCGCGCCGGGTGCGGTACGCGGCCGACGATGCCGCCGATCCGCACCGACCCGGTCTCCCGCGGATGGAACGGGTCGGAGACGTCGTACTGCTTGAGCTCGCCGGTGCCCCAGCAGGACACGTAGAGCGACTGGTCGTCGACCGACAGGGCCAGGTCGGTGATCAGCGGCGGGACGGCGCCGAAGCCCTGCAGCAGCGGCGGCAGGCTGGCCGGGTCGGCGGGCTCGGCCGGGATCGAGATCACCTTCTGCGCCGCCCACTGGCCGTTGTCCCGGTGCCACAGCCAGATCGACGCGGACAGGTCCTCGACGCTGACCACCACGCCGACGAAGCCGTAGGTCTGGGTCGGGTCGTGCGCCGGGCGCAGCTCGAGGGCCATCTGGTGCTGGTCGCCCAGGTCAACCGTCTGGACGTTACGGCGGGTCTTCATGTCCCAGAAGTGCAGCCGGTGGCCGTACTTGCGGCCGAGCAGCAGCTCGGGCACGACCCCGTTCTCGATCATGGACGGGGTGGCCCACTCCGACGTGATCGCCACGTCGTGGTTGATGTGCCACCAGACGTCGTAGGCGAGGTACTGGTCTGCCCGGTCGGCCTCCCACGGGCCGGTCACCTCGAACGTGTTGTGGTCGAGCAGCGCCACCCCGCCGGGCCCCTCTTCGCCATAGCCGCCCAGGCAGGAGACGAACAGGCCGCCCGGCCCGCAGTGCACGGTGTGCGGGCGCGAGTAGCCGGCCCGCTTGCCCAGCTCCTCCGGGCCGAGCACCTTCACGATCTCCGGCGCCTGCGGTGTCTGCTTGGTGTCGAGCACGTAGACCCGCGACGAGCGCAGGCCGGGGACGATCAGGTAGCGTCGGTCGCCGTGATCGTGCCCGCCGCCCGGGCACAGCGCGCTCGAGCACGCGTTCCAGCCGAAATGGTGCAGCTCGTCGCCGAGATTGGTCAGCTCGGTGAATCCGACGACCGAGCCGTAGCCAGCGGACTGCGGGTCGACATCGACGACGGCCATCGCGTCGGGCTGGTCGGCCGGGCGGGAGAACGCCGCGACATACGCGAGTTTCTCGGGCGGCGCGGCCGCCGCGTCCCGCGGCGAGCGGTAGAAGGTCGGATCCTGATGATGCTCGTGCTCGGGGTGCCCTTCGGTCATGGCGAATTTCCTCTACAGTCGGCCGGCAAAGCAGGGAAAACGGAAGGCGCGCGCCTGTGCCCCCTCGCGGCAGTCTCTGTGATGCGCACGCCCCTGTCAACGTTCGTCGCGCGGCCGGGTTGCGTGGGCCGGATGGCCGGGGGTTACGTGCGCGGCGCGGCCGGGCCGCGTGGGCCGGATGGCCGGGGTTACGTGCGCGGCGCGGCCGGGCCGCGCGGGATGAGCGGCTCGCACGGGCTGGCCTGGCCGGTTCGCGCGGGCGGGATAGCCGGGCTGCATGCGCGGCACGGCCGGGTCACCGCGCCGCAGGGGCGCCGGCATCGGGGAGGCGGGCCGGGCGCAGGCGCGATCTCGCAACTCCGGCGGGCCATCCGGCGTCTGGAATTACTGGCCGCGGGATGCATGAGCAGCCCGCGGGGCGTTAGCTACTCCTAACGTCGCAGACACGAACCGACGCCAACAAAAGGGCCGGCCGCAGCGGCGGGCTCGCGGAGAGGCAGGCCGTTGCCTAGTCGGTCATACCGCCGGATCGGGTTGCCCAGCGGGTCACAGCGCCGCAGCCGGGCCCGGACCGCGATGGTAGCCGTAGCCGTGGCCGTGGCCTGCGCGGCGAGCGCGGCCGCGGGCTATTTCGCGTTCTCGTCGCACGGGTCGCCGGGCGCAGCGGGTACCGGGGGCACGGCCTCTCCGCGGGCCGGCGCGCCCTCTCCGCGGGTCGGCGCTCCCTCTCCGCCGGCCCCCGCTTCCTCGCCCGCGGCCTCGAGCTCAGGCGCCGCGAGCCAGCGTGCCCAGCCCGGATCCGTAGCGCTGCCCAGGCTCTCGCTCGCGCAGATGGCAGGCCAGCGGGTGATCTATAGCTATCACGGCCTCACGCCGCCGGCCGCGCTGCTGCAGCTGATCAGTCACGGTGAGGCCGCCGGCGTCATCTTCTTCGGCCCTAACGTCTCCAGCCAGGCCCAGATCGCCAAGGTCATCGCCGAGCTCGAGCAGGCGAACGCCAGCCCGCTGAACCCGGTCCGGGCGCCGCTGCTGCTGATGACCGACCAGGAGGGCGGCATTCTCCGCCGCATGCCCGGCGCCCCCTTCCTCTCCGAGCGGCAGATCGGCCAGGCGGCCGACCCCGCGGCCCAGGCTACGGCCGCGGGCACCGGCGCAGCGCTCAACCTGCGCGGCGTCGGCATGGACGTCAACCTGGCGCCGGTGCTCGACGTGTACCGCCAGCCGGGCGATTTCGACGACCAGAACGGGCGGTCCTACAGCATGGACCCCGGTGCCGTCTCCCTCCTGGGCGCGGACTTCATCACCGCGCAGCAGCGCGCGGGCGTCGCGGCCACGGCGAAGCACTTCCCCGGCCTGGGCGCCGCGGCCACGGCGCAGGACACCGACAACGTGCCGGTCACGCTGAGCCAGCCGGCCAGCGTGATCAGGAATACCGATGAGCTGCCCTACAAGGCGGCGATCGCGACCGGGGTCCGCCTGGTCATGGTGTCCTGGGCGGTATACCCGGCTCTCGCACCTGGCCGCCCGGCCGGCTTCTCCAGCGTGATCATCGTCGGCGAGCTCCGGCAGCGGCTCGGGTTCAAGGGCGTGACGATCACCGACGCTCTCGAGGCGGGCGCGCTCCGGGCGTTCGGCACGATAGAGAACCGGAGCCTGCTGGCGGCCCAGGCAGGGATGGACCTGATCCTCTGCTCGGAGAAGAACTTCACCGAGGGTCAGCAGGCGGCGGCCGCTCTGGAAGCCGGCTACCGCGACGGCCGGCTGGGCCATGCGGCGTTCACCGAGGCGGTCGGCCGGGTGCTCACCCTGCGCGCCAGCCTTCGCCTCTAGCTCGTCGGGCTGGGGGGAGCCCCGTCAGCCACCCGGTGCGGCACGCGCCCGGGCGGTCAGATCTCCGCGGGCTGCTGCCGGCGGCTGAGCGTTACGTACGCGAACACGCCGGCGACGAAGACCAGGATCGCCGAGACGAGCAGCGCGGCGCGCAGCCCCGTGTAGAACGCGCTGTACGCGGCGAGCGTCATCTCCTGGATGAGCTTGCCCTGGCCCGCCCCTGCCCCGCCTACCGCGCCCTGTCCGCTGGTGCCGGTGAGACCGCCGGTCTCGATGATCTTGATGGCGATCGCCTGGAAGGTGGCCGGGATGTGCAGGCCGTTCATGCTGGCGGTCAGGCTGGACCTGAGCTGGGCGTTCACCAGCGCGCCCAGGATCGCCACGCCGGTCACCGCGCCGATCTCGCGGCTCGTGTTCGTCGCCGACGCGGCCATGCCGGAGCGCTCTGGTGGCACGGCGGACAGCGCCGAGGAGGTCACCGGGACCACCGTCGTGCCGACGCCAATGCCGACCAGGGCCAGGGCCAGGGCCAGCGGTGCATACGAGGGGTGCGGGTTGAGCGTGACGGTGGTCAGCAGCAGGCCGGCGCTGAACAGCAGGCAGCCAGTCAAGATCGACGGTCCCGGCCCGGCCGTGGTGGTCCAGCGGCCGGCCAGCAGCGAGGCGGCGATCATCAGCACGGTCATCGGCAGGTAGGTCAGGGCGATCTGGTATCCGGTCTCGTTGGCCACCTCGTAGAGGTACAGCGCGGTGAAGAAGAACACGGCGAACGTGGCGAAGTAGGCGCAGAACGCGACCACGTTGGCGGTGAGGAACCGGGGGACGCGCAGGTACTTCAGGTCGAGCAGCGGATGGGCGGCGCGGCTCTCGCGATAGAAGAACGCGGCCGCCGCCACCGCGGACAGGCACAGCAGCGCGATCACGCTGGGCGCGCCGAAGCCGTCGTTCTCGGCGTCGATCACCGCGAACGTGAAGGCAGTCAGGGCGGCGGCGCCTAGCACCGTCCCGGAGATGTCGACCCGGTGCGCGTCCGGGTCGGCGTTCTCCGGCAGCACCACGATCGCGGCGATCAGCGCGGCGAGGCCGAATACCACGTTGAACCAGAAGATCGCGCGCCAGCTGTCGGGGTTTGGCCCGGGCGGGAGGCCAGGGACTGTTGGCGGCGCGGACCCGGCGATCGAGGTCCAGAGGCCGATGAGCGCCCCGCCGATGACCGGGCCGAGGGCGAGGGCCAGGCCCGACACGGCCGTCCACACGCCGATGGCCCGGGCGCGGATGCGCTCGTCGGTGTACAGGTGCCGGAGCATCGACAGGGTGCCCGGCTCGCTGGCAGCGGCGCCGAAGCCCATGATCGCCCGCCCCGCGATCAGCGTCTGGACGTTCGGGGCCAGCGCGCACAACACCGATCCTGCGCAGAAGATCCCGGCTCCGATCAGCATGACCCGCTTGCGCCCGAACTCGTCGCTGACCATGCCGAACGCGAGCATCACCGCGGCGAAGGTCAGCGCGTAGGCGCTGATCACCCACTGCAGGGAGCTAACGCCCGCCGACAGACCGACCTGCACGCTGCCGAGCGCGACGCTCACGATGGTGTTGTCCAGGAACGTCAGGAACAAGATCGTGCACAGCACGCCCAGGGCAACCGGGCGGCCTCCATGGCGTGCCGTAGGCGCCTGCTCCGGCACGCCGACCGAGCTGACCACCTGGCTAGGCCACCGACTTGCAGACGGCGGGCGCCTTCCCGCTGTTCTCCAGGGTCAGCAGGCTGCAGAAGCTGGCGTCGCCCACCTTCCAGGTGCCGCCCACCAGCACTGCGACACCCGACTGGTTCGACAGCACGGGCGTGCCGGCCAGCAGGATCGTGTAGATCACCTTGGCCTGGGTCGCCGAGATGACCGTCACCTTCGTCACCTTGGCGCTGGCCGTGGACGCCCCGGGGAAGTTCGCCGAGGCCTGGATCGCCGAGGTGAACAGCTGGCCGTTCTGGAGCACGCTGACCCGCTTGGCGACCGGAGTCTTCGGATCGAAGAACGCCGTCCAGTTGGCGGTGATCTCGGCAACAGCGGAGCCGCCGGCCGCTGCCGACGGCGACGCGGAAGCGCTGGCCGGGGCCGAGGTAGCCGTCGGGGAACTGGGCGACGAACCAGGCGTCGAGCTTGAGCTTGAGCCGCTGCTGCCGCATGCGGCGATACTCGTGCTGAGAGCGCACAGCAGCATGATCAGCGGAATCGAGGTTCGAATCTTCACTCAGGCATTCTCCAGCTTTCCGCTGGCGCTGGCGATGCTGTGCCTGACGCTCACGTCAGCGTGGCGGCGTGGTCGGGCACGTAGGTCTGCATCTCCCGAGGTGCCCGCACGTACCCCTGGGACGGCGGGCGCGGCGGCAGGTGTATCGGGGCCGGCTGCACATCGTGGTAGGGGAGGGTGGACAGCAAGTGGGACATCATGTTGATCCGGGCCCGCCGCTTGTCCTCGCTCTCCACGACGTACCACGGGGCTTCCGGGATGTCGGTGTGCACGAACATCTCGTCCTTGGCCCGGGAGTAGTCCTCCCACCGCGAGATCGACTGCAGGTCCATGGGGGAGAGCTTCCAGCGCCGCATCGGATCGGAGAGCCGCGCCTGGAACCGGCGCTCCTGCTCGTCGTCGCTGACCGAGAACCAGTACTTCCGCAGCAGGATGCCGTCCTCGACCAGCAGCCGCTCGAAGATGGGGCACTGGTGCAGGAACCGGTGGTATTCCTCCTTGGTGCAGAACCCCATGACGTGCTCGACGCCGGCGCGGTTGTACCAACTGCGGTCGAACAGCACCACCTGGCCCGCGGTCGGCAGGTGGTCGACGTAGCGCTGGAAATACCACTGGGCCTGCTCCCGCTCGGTCGGCGCGGGCAGCGCGACGATCTGGACGACGCGGGGATTGAGGTACTGGGCGACCCGCTGGATCGTTCCCCCCTTGCCGGCCGCGTCACGTCCCTCGAAGATCACCACGATCCGGGCCCGTTCCGACCGCACCCACTCCTGGACCTTCATCAGGTCTGCCTGCAGCCGGTACAGCTCGTTCTCGTACAGCTTCTTCGGCAGCCGCTTCGTGGCTGCCTGCACCGCGGCTTCCGGCTGCACTGCGGCTTCCGGTTCCGCCGTCCGCT
>Ga0209648_10002440_pt1 | contig 15416 bp, 13 predicted proteins | sample GraSoi2013_115cm_FD_185830 | JGI IMG/M metagenome (GOLD analysis project Ga0209648, IMG submission 185830) | Grasslands soil microbial communities from the Angelo Coastal Reserve, California, USA - Sample 9_17_2013_115cm (SPAdes) (version 2) | ecosystem: Environmental > Terrestrial > Soil >...
GTGCCACATTCCCGCCAGAGTGAACCACGGACTCTGCACCGGAAAGAGCATCGCTATGACGTAGCCGAATACGTAGCCGACGGCCGAATACGTCATCGCCGCCCAGTAACTTTCCCAGTCACGCCGATAATACAGAATCCCGCCAAGAATCAACAGATACAAAAAATAAGTGAAATAAGCGAACTGCATGAACTCGTTCAGCGCCGGATGTGCGAAACGCTCGAGCCAGAGGGAAGGATTCACGCCCGTCAGCCATTGATCAAAGGCAATCAGTCTGGCGTCCTGCCAACCCGGAGTGACCAGATGTACCAGCTTTCCCATCTCCTCAAAGCAAAACAGAAAAAACAGATGCGGATACCAGTGCCGCCAGAAGCGCCAGAATTTCGACGAAAACGTCTCGCCTCGCCACTCTGTTCGCTCCGCGGCTCTCGCCTCCGCCGCGCACAAAGCCAATATCACCGCCGCCACAAACGCCTGCACGCCAATCAATTTCGCTGGATGCGGCAGGTTTTCTGCAAATATCGCAATCAGCGCGCCGGAAACCGTCAGGTATCCCAGTGCTACCCATTCAAACGCGCCGCACGCCGCCCACGCAGCCACAAGCTCGCGCTGGAGCAGTACAAGAAATCCTCCCGTCTGTTGCTCGCCCGCGCCAGCCTCGGCAGCGCGCGCCGCAAAGGTGTCCGCGCGCCACGCCAGTGCTGCTTCCTTCTCTCTGTAGTTCTGCCTCTCCGCGCCGTTCATCCCGCTCTCTCCGAAATTTTCCCTGCTTTCGTTTTCACACCACAATTCGCAGACACGCTCTCTGCGATCTCTCTGCGTCTCGGCGTTATCACTTTCTTCTCCGGCATCCAGCGCAGAATCGCCCAGCCGCGCCTCATCGCAATCCTCTCGAGCTCCCCCGAAGGATTCACCGCCGCGGGCCGCCCCACCGCTTCTAACAGCCATCGGTCATGCGCGCTGTCTCCATAGGCGTAGCATCGCGCCAGATCGAGATTCAGCTCCGCAGCGATCTGCCGCACTGCCCGAACCTTCGCTTCGCCAAACATCGCTTCTCCAACTATTCGCCCTGTCCACCGATCGTTCACTTCCTCCAGCCGCGTCGCGCATATCCCGATCGATGTGGTGATCCCCCTCACAGCAAGCCGCAGTATGAGCGCAAGCGCGGCCGCCGATGCCAGCGGCTCCAGCGTTCCAGTCACCAAAAAAATCGCGTGACCCTGTTTTGCATGCCACCCGACTCGCTCGATCGCCTCAGCAAGAAATGCCGGGACAGGCAGTCGCGGATTGCGCCGCTGAGGAGCTGTCGGCTGCCCCTCACTTCGGTGAGCGTTTTTGTGCCGGGAAGACGCAAAACTCTCTCTCCCGTCACGCTGATCAATACTTTGCACTCCTCTCAGATACATTTTGTTTTCCTGCAGCACTGCGTTAATCCCGCGCGGCAGCAGCCGCATTGCTTCTCCCAGCCACGAGAAATAGTTTTTTGCAGGAATCGCTTGCCGGTACCGCAAGATTCGGAAGAATCTCCGCTCGAGCGACGGCAGGGCCATCAGTGTTCCGTCCAAATCAAAAAACGCCGCGATGCGCTCGCGCGACTCTGAACGCCCAACATCCTCTACCTCCTCTGCTTCGTTTGCCTCCTTCCGTTCCATCACGCCGCCTCCCGCATTGCATCCTTCGCTCCGCGCGTCTGCCCCACACTTCCCACGATATACTTCCAGCCCTCCACCAGCACCGGCAGCCCGCGCACCAGGCAAAACGCTGCCGTTGCCCACGTGATCATCTGCGCGCCCACGCGAATCATCGCGTGCACGTCCGCGGCAAGCTCACCCAGAAGCGCCACCGGCCCTCGCGTTAGCGCCAGCTCCAAACCCAGATAGCAAAAGCATAGGCACTTCATCGCGGCATACATCCCGCGGCTCCAGCGCGACCCAACCAGCGCACGTCCCCACCACGTCTGCAACATCGCGTTCGCCCCCCAGCCCGAATGCCCCGCCTTCATCGCCAGCCCGCGCAGGAAATCCGTCGCCGCGCCGCGTGCAAAAAAGAATACCGGCAGCCACAGAGACACCATCCCCACAACCGCGAAATACGTGAAATACACGTTCTCGATCATGCGGTCGCCGAGGATGTCGAGCTGCGCGCCCACGGGCGTCGCCAGGTTTTTTCGGCGCGCAATGTGCCCGTCCAGCGCATCCAGGGCGATCGTCGTCACGGTTAGCCCTACCGCAGCGAGGTTTGCCCAAGACCCTCGCCCAAAAAGACACACCGCCGCGAATCCCACCACCACGCGCAGAAGCGTCACCTTATTCGGGGTCCATTGCGTACTCATCGGCCATGCGCCTCCCCGGCGCCTATCTAGGCCATGGCAAGCCCCCTGCCAATCCATGCGCGGCTAACTCGTCCCCTTTCAATTACTTAAGCGGCGCGCCGAAACATTCTTTTCGAGCCTGCGCCAGCCAAACCCTTCATCTGTCGCCCTTTCTCCATCAGAACCCTTTGTGTTCCCCATTGCGTCTAAGGATTTGCAGTTGCTCGCACTTGCGCCCGCGGAGTCAACTCGTCATTCTCGGTCTCCACCTCTCGTCCGAATGGGCGGCACTCGACAGAAGCACGGGCATTCACTCGTTTTATGGGAGAATGGAAGGGCCGCTTCGCGGTCGTGCTTGGGGTCTCACAAAAAGGTCTTTGCGCCGCAGGTTCGGTTCGAAATAAATTCCCTGCCCGTCCGGTCTTCGACTGAGATTGCACAGGATAGAGTTGTGATGACCGATTGTTACAGGACAGAATTTTGATGACGGATGTCTCTCTGGCAGCAGCTTTTCTCGCGGGGCTCGTTTCGTTTCTTTCGCCCTGCGTTCTGCCGCTCGTTCCGGGCTATATCTCCATGCTTTCCGGCATCGGCATGGAGCAGCTCCGCAAAGGCGAACTCCCTCGCTCCGGTCTCTTCCTTTCTTCTCTCGCTTTCGTTGCCGGCTTCTCCGTCGTCTTCATCTCCTTCGGCGCCTCCGCTAGCGCCGTCGGTTCCTTCCTTCGCCAAAACCGCGCCCTCCTCGCCCCCGTCGCCGGCGCATTGATCCTTCTCTTTGGCCTTCACCTCATCGGCGCGCTGATGAAACTCAATCTCCGGTCGGGAATCGTCCTCGGGGTCATTTTGGTCGCTCTTGGGATTGCGGCGCTTTTCCGTGGCGCGCCCCTCTTTGCCGGTCTCGGCGCTTCGCACTTTTTTTCGCTCTCGCTCATCGGCTTTTTCGGCCCTTCGATGGCCCGCTGGCTCAATCGTGACGTCCACCTCCGCGGCAGCATCGCGCAGCCCGGCGTCTGGAGCGGCTTCTTCCTGGGCTTCGCGTTCGCCTTCGGCTGGACGCCCTGCATCGGCCCCATTCTCGCCACCGTTCTGGCTCTCGCCGCCGCCAGCGACACCATCGCCCGCGGCGTCCTTCTCCTCGCGGTTTATTCCGCCGGCTTGGCTATCCCCTTCCTGCTCACCGCCCTTGGCATCAGCCAATTCATGGCCTTCTACAAAAACTTTCGGAAATATCTCCACGCCGTCGAACTTTTCAGCGGTGTTTTGCTGCTGCTCGTCGGGGGCTTGGTCTTCATTAACCGGCTCACCTGGCTCGCCGGAAAACTCAGTTTCTTGAACGGCATTGTTTTATGGCTGGAGCATGCTCTCACGGGCGCGAAATGACTGCCGTCATCACATTGAGAAGGATGCGCCGCTTACGCGTATAATTCAATTTTGAGGCTCGCAATGAAAAAAGCTCTTCTGGTCGTGATTACCGTGCTCCTTCTGATTGTTCTGACATGGAAGCTCGACAAGGCCACCCGTGTCAAACCAAAAGCCTCCACCAATGACACCGTTCAGGCCGACGCCACCCTTGGTACGCTCGCTCCCAACGTCACCTTCAGGGATCTCGACGGCAAGAACGTTCCCCTTAGCCAGTACCGGGGCAAAGTTGTCCTCGTAAACTTCTGGGCGACCTGGTGCGAGCCCTGCCGCGTTGAGATTCCCTGGCTCATCGAGATGCAGCAAAAATACAGCGCGAAGGGATTTACTGTGCTTGGCGTTGATGTGGACGACGAAGGCCGCGACGTCATCGCCGCCTTTGTCACGAAGGAACGTTTCGACGTGAATGGCGAGAAGGCGCAGATGAACTACCCCATTCTGATCGGCAATGACGCTATCGCCGACAAATTCGGCGGCCTGCTCGGCTATCCCACCAGTTTTCTCATCTCCCGCGACGGAAAAGAAGTGAAAAAGGTCCAGGGCCTCATCAGCTACGACGAAATTGCCAAAGCCATCGAATCGCAACTCTAAGTGACTTAATTTGGTTTTTCAGGATCCTTCCCTGACCCTTAGCGTTTTCCAAGCAGGTCTTACTCTCTCTCATTGTTGTCCCGGTCCTGGATCAGAGGCAAGCTTTGGGAGCCGAATCCCGTTGGCCCACTTCTACGAGGTGCAGGCCACCAAGCATGTGAATGACAGTTGTTTGGTTTGCGCGTATACGTCCGCGTTATAATCCGCGGGAGATCAGATGAATTTCGTCATTTCCCTGATTATGGCGGAAAACGCCTACCAGCAGGACCAGGCCGCAGCCGCAAGCGAGGCGGCGCGTCGCCTGGGTGCCCAGGTACAGATACTCTACGCTGATAACGACGCGATTACGCAAAGCCAGCAGCTTCTAAATGTGATTCAATCCTCTTCTGCCGATTCCCAGCCTGACGCGATCGTCTGTCACCCCGTAGGAACAACTCTAAAGCAAGTGGCGCGCGAAGCGATGGCTCGCGGTATAGGATGGGCGCTCTTGAACCGTGAAGACGACTATCTTACGGAACTGCGAAACACGCCTAAGCCCGCTTTTTGTGTCACCGTAGATCAGGAAGAAGTCGGGCGGATTCAGGGCCGGCAGTTCGGTGGGTTGCTGCCAAAAGGTGGTCTCGTCTTGTACATTCTCGGTCCCTCAACCAATCCTGTTTTTAAGCAGCGCACAGAAGGTATGGAATCGACAAAGCCGCAAAACATTCAGATTACTTCACTGCGAGGGAATCTGACCGAGCAAAGCGGCCATGACGCCGTATCTTCATGGCTGAAACTAAGAACCTCGCGCACAACGCCCGTGAGTTTGGTGGCCGGGCAAAATGACAATATGGCTATGGGCGCGCGCAAGGCGTTTGAAGAAACGCTAAGCGGTGAGGAGCGGGAACGATGGTCTACATTGCCATACACTGGTTGCGACGCGAGCCCCAGAGCCGGACAAGAATGGATTCAGACGGGTTTGTTGACGGCATCCATTTTTCTGCCACCGACCGCGGGTGTGGCTGTCGAGACGATGGCGCAGGCGATTCAAACTAAGAAACAACCAAACTTACGCAAGCAACTTACTCCCGCGTCTTACCCGCCGATAGAAAATCTGCTTAAACCACGAGCCTGAAAAGAAGCCTTCGGCATTGCATAACTGTAGGGCACCGCACCTTTTCACGCGCAGAGCCCAGTGGAACGATGGCCCTGGTGCGCGTGGCCCGTGGGCCAGGGCATCATCTCCCCGGCCCTTTTCTTGCTTCCGATTAGCACGCGTCAGCGTTTGCGCACCTTCTTCGCCACAAGCACCGGCGGATTCGCGCCGTTGTTGAAGAGCAGTCCCCTAAGCGATACTGTGTTGGTGTCGGCCAGGCCGCTGACTCCGGTTACACCTTCGAAGTCTGTCTGGGACGACGTCATAACCTGAATGCTGCTGATCCCCGCGCCGGTAAAGAGCGATGGCAGGCTGCCCACTATAAAGTTCGGCGGCACAGGCGCACCGCTCACATTGGCCGTGAATTGTGTCATGCGCAGCCGCACGCGGTTCGCCGTCACGGTGATCGGCGGCCCGGCGTTCGCAGGAGCCGTCAGCCGGATCTCCACCGCCTGCCCGGGCAGCAACTGCGATGTATCCGTTGCCCCTTGGAAAGCACTGACCAATCCGCTCGGCGCACTCAACTCTTCCATTTGCACCTGGAACGTCGGGCTGCTGAGTGTGACGATGACCGGATTGCCCACGCTGACGTTGTTCAGCGGGCGCAGCTCGTCGAGCACCACCATCTCAAAGTGCATGGCGTCGTCAATCTTGAACACCACGCCTTCCAGCTCGTCGTCTTCCGCTTCGTCCTCGAACCCGATTTCTTTCGCAAGGAAGATTCCGCCCGGCATCATCATCACGTCCACGCGCACCACCATGTTGTTCTGCAAGCACGAAAAATTGTTCGCCATGCAATTTTCGAACTCGAACTGAGTGTGGCTATCGGTGGTGATGGAAAAGTCCCCGGTCATGGTGTGGAGGGTGAACGTCATCTTCGTGGTGTTGAGGTTCTGCACCACTCCCTTCAAATCGTTCACGTCGTCAAACTCGCCTTCCCCCTCCCTTGTAAGCTGCTTGACGCTGACCGCTCCTGACTGGCTGAAATCCACTCCCAGTGTCCCGCTCAGGATCGTGTTCACGTTCAAGTCCACCTGGATGCCCATAGCCGTTCGCTCGTCGTCCTCCTCTTGCATCATGCCGGAGGAACTCCCCGTAATCGTGAGGCCCGGCGATGGGAAATTCACCGTGGATGTCAGCGTGCCCGTCGGCTTGATCTCGCACACTGCCCCGGCGGCGCAGCCCGCCAGCGTCCCTGTCGTCCCGTTCTTAAAGGTTAGTTCCGGATTTGCGAATGTAAGATTCAGGCTCGTATACGTTCCCGGCGCCACTCTGGCCGTATTCAAAAACCCGGATTCGGTTTCGAGGTTCTCCACTTCGATCCGCACCGGACCTCGGCCAGCCAGCAAATCCACGCTGCCGGGGTTGAGCGTCGCTCCGGTGACGCTCACTTCAAACGAAAGTACACTCACCCCCGCCGGCGGAGTGTCCGTGACCGTCACGGACAGCGCGGGGCTTCCCTGCTGCAACGGATTCGACATGGATCCACCACAGCTATAAACCACGAGCACGCAGACGAACAATAAGCCGCATACTGCAAGAACAGACCTGTTCATGAGACACACTCCTGTCCGTGGCATTCACCCTTTTGCCATACTGTTAACTTCTCTTTCTGATTTCGGAACCCCCGGGGTCACTCAGGACTGGCTGACTCCTCAGATTCCGGCGACTGGCAAAGGGTTGTCCCCATCTCATCCCGTTGCCCTGTTATTCTTGAGGGGCGACTCACGAGGCATTGGCACGAACCATGTTTGAGAACCTTACGGAGAAGCTGCAGCGCACCTTCAAAAACCTGCGCGGCCAGGGCAAGCTCACCGAAGAACACCTGAACGCCGCGCTCGCGGAAATCCGCGAGGCCTTGCTGGAGGGCGACGTCAACGTTGGCGTAGCCGACGAGCTCCTCACGAACATCCGCAAAAAGGCCGTCGGCAGCGAAGTCATGCTGCAGCTTTCACCTGACCAGCAAGTTGTCAAGGTGGTTCGCGATGAACTCGCCGCCATGCTTGGCAAGCACGCCAAGCCCCTCTTCGCCTCGCGCCCGCCTTCAGTGTGGATGATTGTCGGTTTGCAAGGCTCCGGCAAGACTACCACCACCGGCAAGCTCGCCAAATGGCTTGCCCAGCATGGACACCGGCCCATCGTCGTTTCTACGGACGTTTATCGTCCCGCCGCCCGCGAGCAGCTTGCGCAGGTTGCCAAGGCAGTTGGTACCGCAATTTGGCCCGGCGCGGGCACGGATAAACCGCTGGAAATCGTCAAAGGCGCCATCAAGGAAGCGAAACTTTCCGCCAGCGATGTGATCCTTGTGGACACCGCCGGCCGCCTGCACATCGACGATGAATTGATGAACGAACTGAGCCTGCTGAAGAAAGAGCTGCAGCCCAGCGAGATTCTCTTCATCGCGGATTCCATGATTGGTCAGGATGCCGTGCGCTCCGCCGGAGAATTCCACAAGCGCCTCGGCCTTACCGGCGTGATTCTCACCAAGCTCGATGGAGACGCACGCGGAGGCGCCGCGCTTTCCATCGCCAAGGTTTCCGGCGCGCCCGTAAAATTCGTGGGCCTTGGCGAAAAATACGATGCCCTCGAAGGTTTTTATCCGGAGCGCATCGTCTCGCGTGTTCTCGGCATGGGCGACATCATGTCGCTGATCGAACGCGCCGAGCAGGCCGTGGACAAGAAAGCCGCCGCCGAACTCGAACGCAAGCTGCGCAAGGAAGAATTCACGCTCGAGGATTTCCGCGATCAGCTCAAACAGGTTCGCAAGATGGGCCCGCTCGAGCAAATTGTGGACATGCTCCCGAAGATGGGCCCGCTCGCCAAACTTCCCAAAGATGCGCAGGTGGATGAGAAAAAGCTGAAGCAGGTGGAGGCCATCATCGATTCGATGACCAACGAAGAGCGCCGCGACCACAACGTTATTGACGGCAAGCGGCGGAAGCGCATCGCCAAGGGTAGCGGCACAACGGTCCAGGACGTTAACACCGTCCTCAAGCAGTACCTGCAAATGCGCACCATGATGAAGCAGTACGGCGCTATGGCCGCCCGCAGCAAAATGAAAGGCCTCGGCAAACTCGCGGGTCTGTCGTGAACGCGAAAGAAGGATCTGTCTTGGTGGCGCAGACTTCCGGATGTCGGGATTTGAATTGTGTTCGCTTTGGCGGGGAATTCGCTGATTACGCGAGCGCGCGGAAAATGGCAATTGGGCCCAGGATGCCCACGGCGATGCCGTATCCGAGATCGGCCCACACGATGCGGCCGTAGTTCAGCACCACCAGCACGGCCGCAAGCGGCAAGCTCACGATCGCCAGGAGGTTTCCTTTTTTTGCCAGACCCGGGGCTTGCGCCCAAAGATGTGACAGGTCCGTGGTCGAAGGAAAAGCGTGCATTCCGATGGACAGCCCCAGCCAGTAAAAGAAATAAGCTAGCGGGTCGTAGACCTTCAGTTCCCACACCGGCAAAAAGGCCGCGCTGCAGAAGAGCACGCACAATAAGGTGTTTGCAAAAAACGGGCCCATGCTCACGAAAAACTGGGCGGTGAAGTTATCGGTCTCCTCGTGAATCACATACCCGGCGGGATTTCCAAAGCGGAAAAAGCAAACGCCGAAGACTTGCAGCTTAAACAACCGGCAAAAGAAGAGATGCCCAGCCTCATGAATGATGACACCGGGAAATGTCAAGGCTGCAATCACCGGTCCTGGAATGAAGAACATCCGATCCTCCTGCTATTTGCTCGCTGCTTTTCCGTTTCTAAACCGGCGGTCATACTCCGTTCTGGTGATGATTTCCCTGTGATCCAGCCGGTATCGAATGCGTGGAAAATATTCGTCCAGGCCTTTGAGATCTTCGGCGTTGCCTTGGGCCATTTGCTGAGCCTTTGCCAGCATCTCTTCGGACTGCTGCCGGTACGCGCCGTCCCCCGTCACCGCGTACTTGCATGCCAGCGCGCTTGCCACGGACGCCGCGGTACCTGGGGCGGGATGCTCGCTCCATTGCTTCTTTGAAATCGCGAGAAACATATCGTAATCCTTGCGCGCAAAAGCAGCTCCCGCGTCATACACTTCTGCGGCGAAAGCCAGACTTGGTAATTCCGGATAACCGGCGGCCGCAGCGTGCATGAGCTGGGCCGCCTCAATTTCCTTTCCGTCCTGCTGTGCCAGCTTGGAGGCCTGCCCGGCTTTTTCCAGGGCGCCGGTGGCGCGCGTCCACAGGTTATTTACTTCTTTGAACTCCGGCTTGTTGGCATCTTCGAAATATCCGCCGTTGTGCCCGTGCAGTGCCTTGTCAGCGCTATCGACATCGCCGATCAGCAGCGCCGCTTTGGCCGCGAGCAGCGCCGCCTTATCCGACTGGGGTGCCGTGAGCAGCGTTTCTTTGAGGTGCGGCAGCGCCTGCGTGTATCGTCCCTGTTTCACCAGCCGCTCGCCAACGTACATCTCGCGTCCAGCATGAAAATACTTCCGTCCATGCGCGAGCGCGACAACGAGCAACAAAAGCAAGGCTGCGAGACTCACCTTCAGCCACTGAGGATAATCCCAGTCCTTGATCAACGGTCCGCAGGCTGCGCAGAATCGGAGATTTCCAATCTGTACGGCGTCGGACGAGCTTCCGATATATGTGTTACACCGCGCGCAAATGGACTTGTTGATGAGCGGCACGTAAGAGGAAAGTTGCCCTCTCTGTTTTGCCTCTTGGGAGGCCTTTTGCACGCACGTTTCGCAATAGGTTATGCCATTCAGGTCAAACAAGGACCGTATCGAAAAGGTCTGACCGCACCGGCTGCAAGTGGCATCGCTCATGGAGGCGAATTATGTACCCGTACGTTATGGAAGATTCCTAATGACCAGGAGATCTAAGCAAAACAGACGCCAATTCATTTTGAACTCTTCAATGGTTGGCGGTCTAGGACAAAAGCTTCTTGGGTAGCGGTATTGCTAATTGGCTTGAGTTGAAAACGGGCAACGCCGCATCGTTATCCACTTACTGTCAGGTGGACGTTTGGCCGGCATACGGAAACAGATGACCGAGTATCCGCGCGGAAGCTGAGGTTGCGAGGGCGGCGGGCGGCTGTTAAAATTTGATGTTTGCTGGGACGCAGCCGTCTGCGCCGTACGGGCAGGCGGCTTTTTGTCCGTCTGGCGCCCCGTCTTATCGGCCTGACCCCCTCGAACTTGTTCGAGCGTGACTGCGGTGAGGTAGCACTCAACTTACCGGTCCTGGCCCCTGCGGAAGGGAGAATACGCGTGGCAAAGTACGACGTGGCGATTATCGGAAGCGGTCCGGGGGGGTACGTGGCGGCGATCCGGGCGGGCGAACTTGGCCTGAAAACAGTCGTCGTGGAGAAGGACCCATTTCTGGGCGGGACCTGCTTGCACGTTGGCTGCATTCCCACCAAGGTGCTGCTTCACCACGCGGAAGTCTACGATCAATTCAAAAACGGCGCGGAATTGGGGTTTGAAGTCAGCGGCTTGAAGATCAACTGGGCAAACGTGCTGGCGCGGAAGGACAAGATCGTCAAGAAGCACTCCAAGGGCATTGAGTTTCTCTTCAAGAAGAACAAGGTGGAGTGGGTGCAGGGCTGGGGCAAATATGAAGGGCCGGGGAGAGTGAGCGTCGAGAAAGACGGCAAGAAGACGGCGATTGAAGCTTCCAACATCCTCGTGGTGAGCGGTTCGGAAGCGAAATCGCTTCCCGGCATTGAACCGGACCACAAGACGATTCTTACGAACCGCTCGATCCTGGAGCTTCCGGAGATTCCTAAGACGTTGATCATCGTTGGCGCGGGCGCCGTCGGCGTGGAGTTCGCCTCCATATACAACTCGTTTGGAGCGCAAGTGACCATTCTGGAGATGCTGCCGCGGGTCGTGCCCGTGGAGGATGAAGAGGTTTCCGCGGAACTCGACAAGACCTTCCGGAAGAAAAATATCCAGATTTACACGAGCAGCGCGGTAGAGTCGGTGAGGAAGGATGCGAAGGGCGTCGCGGTTTCGTTCAAGGACAAGGACGGGAAAACACAAACGCTGCAAGCGGAAAAACTGCTGCTGGCGGTGGGCCGCAAGCCGATGACGGAGAATTGCGGGCTGGAGAAATCAAAGGCCAAACTGGAGCGCGGGTTCGTGCACGTCGGGGATTATATGGAGACGGCGGAGAAGGGGCTGTATGCCATCGGCGATATCGTTGCGGGGTTGCCGCAACTGGCGCACGCGGCGATGATGGAAGGAATCGTCGCGGTAACGCACATCGCCGGAAAGCCGGCGCACCAGATCGTGAAGACGCGGATCCCCAACGCCACCTATTGCGAACCGCAGATTGGCTCGATTGGGCTGACGGAAAAGCAGGCGCGCGACGCGGGATACTCGGTGAAGACCGGAAAGTTTCCGTTTGTAGGAAACAGCAAAGCGACGATTCTGGGGAATCACGGCGGGTTCATCAAGGTCGTTTCCGAAGAGATGTATGGCGAAGTGCTGGGGATTCATATCATCGGGCCGCTGGCAACGGAGATTCTCGCCGAAGCGGCGGCGGTGCTGAACCTCGAAGGCACCATCGACGACATGATGAACATGATCCACGCGCACCCGACCGTGTGGGAAGGGATGGGCGACGCGTTTGCAAGCGTGAGAGGCTTGCAGATCAATGTGTAGTGACCGGCGATTGGTGACTCGCGATGGGAAAGAGTTGACAGTCGAAAGTTCGAAGCTGGAGGGAAAATTCTAGCTCAGCGGCTTTCCTTACCCTCTTGACCTTCAACTGTCAACTGTTGACCTCCGGATCCGGCTAATGAACCGTTGCCACACGATCGATCTCGGGCTGATTGGCTACGCGGAAGCGTGGGCGCTGCAGAAACGCATCGTAGCGGCGCGCAAAGCCGGTGCGATTGAAGATGTGCTTCTCGTTTGCGAGCATTCGCACGTCATCACGCAGGGACGAAACGGCAAGCGCGAACACCTGCTGGCTTCAGAACATGTCTTGCGGCAGAAAGGCGTGGAATACTACGAGACCAGCCGCGGCGGGGACATCACCTATCACGGGCCAGGACAAATCGTCGGATATCCGATCCTGAATCTGGGCGCGATCCGGCGGGACGTCGTTTGGTATGTGCGGATGCTGGAAGTGGCGATGATCCGGGCTACCTCGGAATTTGGAATTACCGCGGAGCGTGTTGCGGGAAAAACCGGGATCTGGGTGAAGAGCGGAGACACCGAAGAGAAGCTGGCCGCCATCGGCGTGCACATCAGCCGCTGGGTGACTTCGCACGGATTCGCGTATAACGTTTCGACGGATTTGCGGTATTTCGATTTGATCGTGCCGTGTGGGATCGCGGATCGCAAGGCGACCTCGCTGGAAAAACTGCTGGGGCGGAGCATTGAGCAAGAGGAAGTGGCGCCGCGGATCGCGAGGCACCTGGGAGAATTGTTCGGGCTGGAGATGAACGAAGCATCGAAGAAAGAACTGCTTGAGAGACTGGAGCACGCCGAACGGTTCGTTACGGTTTCAGCGTAGAACCTGGAGCGGGGGATGAAGAAGGAATTGGCGCGGCAGCAGTATCTGGACCTGTACTACTACATGCGGCTGAACCGCGCCGTCGAAGACACCATGGTGAAGCTGTTCCGGCAAAACAAGATTGTCGGAGGGCTTTATTCCAGCCTGGGCCAGGAAGCGATTTCCGTGGGGACTTCGTACGCACTGGAAAAGAAGGACTGGCTGGCGCCGATGATCCGCAATATCGGGGCGCTGTTGGTGAAGGGCGTGCCGCCGCGCGACATTTTCATGCAGCACATGGCCAAATACGACTCGCCGACCAAGGGTAAGGATGGAACGAGCCACTTCGGCGACCTGGACAATTTGCATATCGTTTCGCCGATTTCCATGCTGGGCGATTTAATTCCCGTGATGGCGGGCGTGGCGATGGCCGGGCGTTATCTGGGCCAGAAGATCGTAGCGATGACGTGGATTGGCGACGGGGGCAGCTCGACCGGCGTGTTTCACGAAGGATTGAATTTTGCGGCTGCGCAGAAGGCGCCGTTCGTCCTGGTGCTGGAAAACAACCTATGGGCATATTCGACGCCGGTTCGCAGGCAGGTGCCGCTCGAAAACCTGGCCGACCGCGCCAAAGCTTACGGTATCGAGAGTTACATCGTAGATGGGAATGACGTGGTCGCGGTGTACTCGGCGGCAAAGGAAGCAGTCGAACGGGCCCGCGCGGGCGAGGGACCAATCCTCATCGAGGCCAAAACTTTCCGGCGGCTGGGTCACGCGCAGCATGACCCGGCCGAGTACGTGCCGAAGGAAATGCGCTCTTACTGGGAGGCGCGCGATCCCATCACGCTGTACGAAAAGTTTTTGACAAGCGAAAGGCTTCTCGACGCCAGCGGCAAGAAAGAGATCGAGCAGAAGCTCGACACGCTGCTCGCCAGGGAGCGGGAGTTTGCGGAAAATTCGCCGCTGCCTCCGGGGGAATTGGCCGAGATGGGCGTGTACTGCACCGGGGACGAATGCCACAAGATCCGCGCGAAATGGGAGCGGCCCATTGCCGAAGTAACGCCGCCGAAATCGAGTGTCGCAGCGGTGTGGAACGTCCCGGGATTCGGATCGGGCAAAGGCTCCGGCGGCGCCAACGCTCCAATTCACTTTGGCGAAACGCAGTTTGCTGTGGAAAAGCCCGCGAGCGAGGCGAAATCCGCTAACGACGGAAAGCCGGTGGCGAAGGTGGCCGTAAAGGCGGCGGCAAAGAAAACGGTGAAGAGTGCACGGACGAGCGCTTCGAGAAAGGCGCGGAGGTGACCATGGCGAGGACCAATGGCGCCGCCGCGACGAACGGAACGCAAGTCACGTTTCTCGAAGCCATCAAGCAGGCCATGTTTGAGGAGATGGAACGCGATCCGACGGTAGTGCTGCTCGGGGAAGACGTCGGCGTGTACGGGGGAGCCTTCAAGACCAGCGAAGGGTTACTCGAGCGGTTTGGCTGGGAGCGCGTGATCGACACGCCGATCAGCGAGAGCGCCATCATCGGCGCCGCGTGCGGAATGAGCTACCTGGGCCTGCGGCCGATTTGTGAAATGCAGTTCATTGACTTCATCGTTTGCGCCTTCAACCAGATCACGAATTTTGTGGCCAAGGGGCATTACCTGTGGAATGCGCCGGCGCCGATGGTGATTCGCGGGCCGTCGGGCGGCGGCGTGCATGGCGGGCCGTTCCATTCGGCGAACCCGGAGATGTATTTTGTTCACACCCCTGGGCTGAAGGTGATTTATCCCTCGACGCCGTACGACGCTAAAGGGCTGTTGAAAGCGGCGGTGCGGGATAATAATCCAGTGCTCTTCTTCGAACACAAATTCCTCTACCGGCGCATCAAGGGAGAGGTTCCTTCCGGCGATTACACCGTGCCCATCGGCAAGGCCGTCGTGCGGCGCGAAGGAAAGCACCTGACGATTCTTTCTTACGCGGCGATGATGCACACTGCGCTTGAAGCGGCGGACGCGCTGGCGAAGGAAGGCATCGAGGTGGAAGTGATCGATTTGCGCACGCTGCTGCCCCTCGATGAAGAGACGATTCTGAATTCGGTCAAGAAGACGAACAAATGCCTCGTGGTTCACGAAGACACAAAGACCGGCGGAATTGCCGGCGAAATCGCCGCGATCCTGTTTGAAAAGGCGTTCCAGGATCTGGATGGGCCGCTGGTGCGTGTGGCCTCGCTCGATACGCCCGTGCCCTATGCGCCCACGCTGGAAGAATATTTCTTGCCCAACGCGAAAAAAGTTTTTTCTGCCGCGAAGGAACTGGCGCGGTATTAGGATTTTAACGAGAAGAGGAGAGCGATCATGGCCGTTGACATCGTAATGCCCCAGATGGGGGAGAGCATTTTTGAAGGCACCATCACCAAATGGCTGAAGAAGCCCGGCGACAAGGTGGAGCGCGACGAGCCGCTGTTCGAGATTTCCACGGACAAGGTGGATGCGGAAA
>Ga0209648_10002441_pt1 | contig 15415 bp, 14 predicted proteins | sample GraSoi2013_115cm_FD_185830 | JGI IMG/M metagenome (GOLD analysis project Ga0209648, IMG submission 185830) | Grasslands soil microbial communities from the Angelo Coastal Reserve, California, USA - Sample 9_17_2013_115cm (SPAdes) (version 2) | ecosystem: Environmental > Terrestrial > Soil >...
GACAGCGTATAGGTCGCGACGATCTCGTCGAAGGTCCAATGATTGACGGCGTGGACCGCAACGAGCAGCAGCTTCGGGTCGGCGACCACTTGCTCTTCCCGATCCCAGGACAACTGCGTCGGGTTCTCGCCCGCCGGGCGCGCTGGCGAAGGCGTAGCCGGCGGCGCCGGGCGACATGCCCGGGCAGCGGCAGGTTCTCGGGCGTGTCATCGACGCCGATGATCACCTTGCTCTTGTCGCGGCGCTGTTCTTTATCGTCATGCGCCGGCCGGCGCGAGGCAAGCGCGCACCGCCTCGCGCGCGGGTCCGGCCGCCGCGCCGATCGCCTGGGCGAGCTCGCGCACTGCCGCGACATTCCCGCCGTAGCAGGCCTCTTCGAGGCGCCGCGCCAGGTCGGATAGCTGCATCGCGCCGAAGCCGCCCGCTGTGCTGACGAGGTTATGCGCGTGCGGCCGGATCGCGGCGAGGTTGCCGCTCTCGGCGAGGCTGACGATCTGGTCGACCCTCTCGCGCGTGCTGTCGAGCCAGGTGTTCATCAATTTGGCGAACTCCTCCCGCGACATGATGTCCTCGAGCTCGCGGATCTTGGCGGCATCGAGCACCGCGCTCGGCGCCGCCGGCCCGGCCGCAGGCGCAGGCGCCGCCGTGGCGTCGGCGACGCCGGCGACCCAGCGCTCGACCACGGCGAGGAGCTCGGACCGGTTGAACGGCTTGGACAGGAAGTCGTCCATGCCGGCGGCGAGATACTGCTCGCGCACGCCGGCGACCGCGTCGGCGGTGAGCGCGATGATGGGAATCTGGCCGCGCGGCGGCCCGAGCGCGCGGATCTTGCGCGTCGCGCCGAGACCGTCCATCGACGGCATGTGCACGTCCATCAAGATGAGGTCGTAAGGCTGATGCTCGACCGCGTCGACGGCCTCGATGCCGTTGTCCGCGACGTCGACCTGGTAGCCCGCGGTTTTCAGCATCTCGATGGCGATGATCTGGTTGATGAGCACGTCCTCGGCGAGCAGGATGCGCTTGCCGCCGCCCGGCTTCGCCGCGCTCGCCGGAGGCGCCGCCGCCGCCGCGGCTCCCGGCCCCGGCGCCGTCGCCACCGCGACCGCCAGGGGCAGCGTGAACCAGAACCGGCTGCCGGAGCCGACGCGGCTCTCGACGCCGATCTGGCCGCCCATCGCCTCGACCAGCTGCTTGGAGATCGCCAGGCCGAGACCGGTGCCGCCGAAGCGGCGGGCGATGCTCTGGTCGGCCTGCGTGAATTTGGCGAAAAGGTTGCCGACCACGTCGTCGGGGATGCCGATGCCGGTGTCCGCGACCTCGACGCGCAGCACCACCCCGTGCGGGTGGGCCTCCGCGCAGTGGACCCTGGTGACGATGCTGCCCCGCTCGGTGAACTTGATCGCGTTGCTCACCAGGTTCAGCAGGATCTGCCGGATCCGGGTCGGGTCGCCGCGCAGGGTCTGGCGCGCCCCCTCGTCGATGTCGGCGCGCAAGACCAGGTTCTTCTGCACCGCCTTCGGCCCCATGAGCTCCAGCACTTGGCGCACGACCTCGGCGATCTCGAGGTCGATGACCTCGAACTCGAGGCGACCGGCCTCGAGCTTCGAGACATCGAGGATGTCGTTGATGATGGTCATCAGGCCGTCGGTGAGCTCGCGGACGAGCTCGGCGTGCTCGCGCTGGTGCTCGTCGAGCGGGGTCTGCAGCAGCAGATTGATCATGCCGATGATGCCGTGCATCGGCGTGCGGATCTCGTGGCTCATATTCGCGAGGAAGGCGGATCTGGTGCGTCCGGCGGCCTCGGCCGCGTCGCGCGCCTTGGCCAGCTCTTCCGCGAGCCGCGTCTTCTCGAACATGAGCCGGATGTTGGTCGCCAGCGAGCGGTTGAGGCTGCGCCCGATGGTCGCCACGGTGGCGAGGAACAGCAGCACCATCGCGCCCGTCGCGGCGTGCGGGCCGTCGCCGCGGGCGAGGAGGGCAAGGAAGAGCGGCGTGCCCATCGGCAGCAGGAAGGCATAGAACGCAGGGAGATAGGGCGCGTCGGCCGCCACCGAGCCGGCGGCCATGCCGGCCAGCACCATCACCAGGAAGCCGTGATAGACGATGTCGTCGGTGAGCAGCACGACCGACGCCGCCGCGCCCCACAGGCAGCCGGTCGCGAGCGCGCCAATGGTGAACCAGCGACCCCACCATTTGCGCGCTTCGCTCGCCGCCGGCTGGCGCCGGCGATAGGCGTACCACAGCCAGAAGCGGGCCAGCGAGCAGGCGGTGAGGGCGAGCGCCCAACCCAGCAGCAACGGTGCCGCGAGGGCCTGCCATAGGACGGCGACGCACAGCCAGCCATTGACGACGGAGGCGAGGAGCGGCAGCGGCGTCTTGAAGACGACGCCGATCTTTTCGGAGACCTCCTCGGAACGGGTTTCCCGCCGCTCGGCCATGGACGCAGCGCCTTGGGTCATGCCACGCCTGCTGTGGCTAGAAAGACTTAGCCCAGCACGATTAAAGGGTGCTTACGACGGCCGAAGGCGGCCTGCGAAACCGCCCGGTGGTACCGCAGCGAAATATACACGTATGTGGTGCTATTATATGCAATATATCTATTATATATTGCGGCCATGCGGCGCGCATCTGCGACAATGTCGCGCGGGCGGTAGGCGCAAGGCTGGTATGCGCCATGGCAGGTTGCCTGGCGCGCCGGCAGCCGCCACATCCACGCCCGGACGCCCTTAGGGCGTTTCCTCCCTAAACTTGGGCCGCTTCACCGCGGCCCATTTTTTTGCCGGGCCCAGGGTTGCGGCGACGACGCGGCACGGGCGGCACGGGCGGCCTCGGTCAGCTGTCAGAACGTCTCGACCCAGGGGCGAAGCTCGACCTCCCAGGTCCAGGCGCTGCGGGGCTGGCGGTGGAGGTGGAGATACTCCGCGGCTATGGCGTTCGGGTCGAGCAGGCTATCGGGGCCGCGCCCGCCGGCGCGCGGGTCGCCCGGCTGGCCGATGCCGCCGTCGATGACGAAATGGCCGACATGAATGTTCTGCGGCGCCAGCTCGCGGGCCAGGCTCTGCGCCAGGCCGCGCAGGCCGAACTTGCCCATGGCGAAGGGGGTCGAGCGCGCATAGCCCTTGACGCTCGCCGATGCGCCGGTGAGGAGGATCGTGCCATGCCCGCGCGCCAGCATGGCGCGCGCGGCGGCCTGCGCCACCAGGAAGCCGCCATAGCAGCCCACCATCAGCGCCTCCAGCGCCTCGTCGGGATCGACTTCGGTGATGCTGCCGCGGGCGCGCGGGCTGGCGTTGTAGACGACGAGGTCGGGCGCGCCGAGCTCGGCGGCGAGCGCGGCAAACAGCGCGTCGACCTCGACGCGCCGGCTGGCGTCGCAGCGATAGGCGCTGGCGCCGGTCTCGCGCAGCAGCGGCGCGAGCTTGTCCGTCCGGCGCGCCGCCAGCGCGACACGCATGCCCTCCGTGGCGAAGAGGCGGGCGAGCGCGGCGCTGAGGCCGCTGCCGGCGCCGACGATGAGAGCGGTCTCGGTCATGGGGGCTTCTCCTTCGCTGTCCCCGGCAATATGGCATGGCCGGCGGTTCTGCCGCATAGTGGGTGCCGCGCAGAAGCGCATGGGAGGGATGCGATGGACCTCGATCTCGGCGGCCGCAAGGCGCTCATCACCGGCGCCTCCAAGGGCATCGGGCGCGCCACGGCGCGCGCGCTCGCGGCGGAGGGGTGCGATCTCGTGCTGGTGGCGCGCACCGCCGCCGACCTCGCGACCGCCCGCGACGACATCCGCGCTCAGCACAACGTCGCCGTCGCCGTCGTGCCGCTCGATCTGAGCCAGGGCGACGCGGCGCGCGGCCTGGCGCGCGATTTCCCCGACATCGACATCCTCGTCAACAACGCCGGCGCCATTCCCGGCGGCACGATCGAGGAGATCGACGAGGCGCGCTGGCGCCAGGCGTGGGACCTCAAGGTGTTCGGCTACGTCAACCTGGCGCGCGCCTATTTCGCGCAGATGAAGAGCCGGCGGCGCGGCGTCATCGTCAACATCATCGGCAGCGCCGGCGAGAAGCTCGACGCCGCCTATATCGCCGGCAGCACCGGCAACGCCTCGCTCATGGCCTTTACCCGTGCGCTCGGCGCGGCCGCGCCCGATGCCGGCTTGCGCGTGGTCGGCATCAATCCCGGGCCGGTCGCGACCGATCGCCTGGTCACGCTCCTGAAGAAGCGCGCGCAGGACCGCCTCGGCGATGCCGGGCGATGGCAGGAGCTGGTCAAGCCCATGCCCTTCGGCCGCGCCGCCAAGCCCGAGGAAATCGCGGCGACGGTCGCTTTCCTGGCTTCCGATCTCTCCGGCTACACCACCGGAACGATCATCACCATCGACGGCGGCGCGGCCCATCGCGGCGCCGTGATGTAAGCAAAAGTACGCAAATGCCCCACATCGCCACCGACGACGGCATCCAGCTGTACTACGAGGAGGCCGGCTCCGGCACGCCCATCGTCTTCGTGCATGAGTTCGCGGGCGATCATCGCAGCTACGAGCCGCAGCTGCGCTATTTCGCCCGGCGCTATCGCGCCGTCGCCTTCAACGCACGCGGCTATCCGCCGTCCGACGTTCCGGCGCGGCTCGAGTGCTATTCGCAGGACCGCGCGCGCGACGACATCCGCGCTGTGCTCGACGCGCTCGGCATCGCCCCGGCGCATATCGTCGGCATCTCCATGGGGAGCTATGCCGCGCTGCATTTCGGCATGGCCTATACCGAGCGCGCTCGCTCGCTGGTGCTGGGCGGCTGCGGCCACGGCTCGACCACGGACCCGGCGGCACGCGCGCAGTTCCAGCAGGAGGCGGAGAAGACCGCCGCATGGCTCGACGAGCGCGGCATGGCACCCTTCGCGTCGGGCTACGCCGTCAATCCCATGCGCGTGCAGTTCCAGAACAAGGATCCGCGCGGCTGGGGCGAATTCGCGCGCCAGCTCGGCGAGCATTCGGCGGTGGGGGCGGCCATGACCTTGCGCGGCGTGCAGGCGCGCCGCCCGTCGCTCTACGACCTCGTGCCGGCGATGGCGAAGTTGGCGCTGCCCGTGCTGATCGCTACCGGTGACGAGGACTGGCCCTGTCTCGAGCCGGCTCTGCTGCTGAAGCGCACCATCCCGAGCGCGGCGCTGGCGATGCTGCCCAATACCGGGCACACCCTCAACATCGAAGAGCCGGCGCTGTTCAACCGGCTCTGCGACGATTTCTTCCATCAGGTGGATGCCGGGCGCTGGCCCGCGCGCGACCCGCGTGCCGCCTCGGCGCGGGCCTTCGGCGGGCGGTGAGCGGCGCCGCCCTTGCTGCAGCTAGCGGGAGCGGCTGGGCCCGAGCAGATGCTCGGCCTCGGCCCGCGCGCCGGCGCGACGCAGCGCCTCGCGCTTGAGCTCGACCAGCACCGGCTTGGCGCGCCGGCTGTGCACCACGCCGGCGCCCACTGGCGTGGCGGCCGCGCTGCCCGGCAGCGTGATTCGCTGAACCTGCGGCGGACGGCCGTTGCCGCCGAGGATCGTGGCCTCCACTTCCTGCCCCTTGAACAGCCGCGCAATGCCCGAATCGGCGAGGATGCGGGCTTCGAAAAGGACGTCGCCGGAGAAACCCGGCAGGCGCAGCGCGCCCTTGCCGGCGCGGGGATCGAACCATTTCACCACCCCGCGCACCGCACCTTGGGGGGCTGGTGCGATCGGCGGTGTCGCCGCCGGGGCCGGCGCGGCCATGACGTCGGCGCGTCGCACCAGCTTCGGTGTTGCCGGTGGTGCGGCTGGGGCCGCATCTTCCGGCGGCGCCGTCTCCTCGGGCAGCCGCCGCGCGCGCCGCGGTGCCGGCGTCGCCGGCAGCTGGTCGGACTTCGCTACCGGCGTGGTCGCGACGGCATCGTGCTCGCTCAGGCGCGACAACGCCGTGTGGACGCTACGGATGACGCCAACCACCTCCTCAGGGGGTGTCTGACGATGGGCGAGAAGCTTGGCAATGAGGCGGGCGGCGACCGTAAGGTCAGGCGTGGACATTGAGACTCGCTTTCGGAAGGGCGCGATGCGTTGACGCCAGGGACGAGGCCGCGCATGAGCGGCCGAGCACGACTACAGGGTTAACACCCCCGGGTGGCTTATCCTCACGGAAAAACGTAAAGCCAGCCTTCTGCATAATGGAATTGCCGCAGGGTTGCAGGCAAGCGCTATCGACAGCTCCGGCGGCGCCCTGTACGTCGAGCGCAGTGATGTGACCGGAGCGCGGCTAAGGAACCGGTGGGCGAAAAGCCGTGTTCCCCCTCTGCACGCTCGCCGCAGGCGGCGGGCCGACAAACGGAGGTCACGGATGCTCTATTGGGCGGTGGTCTTCCTGGTCATCGCGATCATCGCGGGGATCCTGGGTTTTGGCGGCATTGCCTCGACGGCGGCAGGCATTGCCCAAATACTGTTCTTCATCTTCATCGTCATTTTCGTCATCGCCTTGATCATGGGCCTGGTGCGCCGGCGCCCGCCGCCGGTCTAGGCTCGATCGCACGGACAAGGCACGCCAGCGGCGCTGTCGGGCGACCCGTTTGGGCGGCGTCCGGCCGCAGGCGGTTGCTAAATCATCCTGTTTGACGCCGTCGAAAAGCCCTCGCGTTGCCCCGCGTCGCCATCGGGCGCCAAGCAGCGCTCGCCGCGGATCCCTCTCGGTCTGTTGCAGCGTTGCGCCGCGTCATCAGTGCTGGGTCGCCAGGGCGCGCGCCAGCTGACTCAGCGCCTCCTGATGCCGCTCGTTGGGGATCTGCGCGAAGTTGCGCGCCAGCTCCAGGCACATGCGCTCGCGCGGGCTGACGGGACGCCCGCTCTGATTGTCGAGGCCCTCGAAAAAATAGCTCACGGGGACGCTGAGGACCCGAGCGATCTCGAACAGTCTGCCGGCGGAGACCCGGTTGATGCCGCGCTCGTATTTGTGCGCCTGCTGGTAGGTGACGCCAATGAGATCGGCGAGCTGTTGCTGGGTCAGGCCGAGCATGATCCGGCGTTCGCGGATCCGAGCACCGACATGGCGATCGATGTCCTGTGTCCGGCTCGTTGTTCTCTTCATTTCGGTCGCACTCATGGGGTTGGCAGCGGGGCAGAAAGGGGACGGTCAGGTCGCCGGAGGGCGGCCGACAAGCCGTTAGGGCAAAGTGCGATCGTCTGAAGGTGCTGGGCGTCGGACACCAAGGAAGCCAGGAATTTACGCGGAGTGTCGCGACGAGAAGTAAAAGTAGGCGTCAATCGCGCTGGTTTCAACCAGTTTTGGCGTCCGTCACCGTAATACAACATAAGTTGTTGATTGCTAAAACGCACAGAAACTCCCGCAATGGCTGCTGGACCCTGCAGTTTACTGTCGGATGTCGGCGCGTAACCTTGGGTAGAGCGATGCCGCCGCCCGCCCGACATTGGAGTCCGCCGCGAATCGTCGAAAAATGCCGAGCAGGTGCAGTTTTCGGCCATTGCGCTTCCGCATCCTTCCAACCGGCTCGCGGCTCTCGCGCGGCCGCGCGAATACCCCCCGACAGCGCGCCGCGAACAGAATTTATTGGTTCGGCCGCTCGACCATTAACACTCACTGCGTGATCAGGTTCCGCGAGACCGCAGGCTTCGCATCGCGCCGGCGAACGCGCGTAGTGCGGGCGGACGCCGGGCTGCGGAGCATCAATCTTGGCGCGATCGGACGCGCGATCATGCGCCGTTGCACCGGGCGCCCCATCTGCGGCTTGCGCATGGCTGTCCGTTGCGCGAGTAGTTTGACATCGCCGCTGCCGGGATGTTTAACCAGCACGACAGCCACGCAGCCGGACCTCTGGCCTATGCCGCGCATTTCGATCGGCGACTGCCACATCCATTACGAGCGGCATGGCGCTGGCTTCCCCGTCCTCTTTATCAGCGGCCTGAACGGCCACGGCGCCTATTGGCGCGACCAGGTTTCCGCCTTCGCCAAGAGCTTCGAGGTGGTACTGCATGATCATCGCGGCATCGGCCAGAGCGATCACACCCGGACCGCCTATACCGTCGAGCATATGGCCGGCGATGTGGTGCAGCTGATGGACGCGCTCGGCATTGCCAAGGCGCATATCGTCGGCCACTCGACCGGTGGGGCGATGGCGCAGGTCTTGGCGCTCGAGCACCCGCAACGGCTTGCCAGCGTGGTGATCGCCGCGAGCTGGACCAAGGCCGACGCGTATTTCCGCCGCCTCTTCGCGCTGCGCCGCGAAATCCTGGCGCGGCTCGGCCCGGCGACATACCTGCAGGCTATCCGAGCTTCTGGATCTCGCGCAACAATGAGCGGTTGCGGCAGCTCGAGGCGCAGCTGCTCGCCACCTTCTCGCCGCCGGAAATCGTCCTGAGCCGCATCGACGCGATCCTCGCCTTCGACCGCAGCAGCGAGCTGTCCCGCATCCGCACGCCAACGCTCATTGTCGCGGCGCAGGACGATGTCGTCACCCCCGCTTATTTCTCCGAGGAGCTGGCGCGCCGCATTCCCGGGGCGGAGGTCAAGTTCTTCCCCCAAGGCGGGCACTGCTTCACACAAGTAATGTCAAGAGAATTTAACCAAGCCGTCCTGCCCTTTCTCGACGCGCACACGCCCTCTTAAGTACAGAATTCGTTCGTTTCCAATTTAAGCTTTCGTAAAGTGGTTGGCTTCTACGATCGGCCTTGGAATTCGCCGGTCCGCGCCATGAGTTGGCCGTTCGACCACAGCAGCAGATGAGCGACCTGAACATGACCTCGGTCGACCGCGAGCCGCAACGCCTGCACGCCGCTCTGACCGCCGCGGGCGACGTGGCCTACGACTGGGATCTCGTCACCGACACCATCACCTGGCACGGCTCGGTCGCCGTCATGCTCGGCATCGCCGATGCGAGCGTGATCGCGTCGGGACGCGCGCTGGCCGGGCGGCTCAACCCCGATGACCTGCTGCTGCGCCAGCAGCGGCTCAACGCGCATTGGACCGGTCACGCGGCCTTCGACTGCGAATACCGCATCCGCGCCGAGAGCGGCGGCTTCGCCTGGGTGCACGACCGCGGGACGGCGCTGTTCGACGAGGTCGGGCGTCCCGTCAAGATGCATGGCGTGTGGCGCCTCATCAACAGCCGCAAGGCGCACGAGCTCAAGCTGGAGCAGGCCGCCAATTACGACGAGCTCACGGGTCACTTCAACAAGCGGCGCCTGCGCGAGGCGCTCGATCACATCGTTTCCTCGAGCGTGCGCTCGGGCAGCGCCGGCGCCTATCTCGCCGTCGGCATCGACAAGCTCGCGGCGATCAACGATGCGCTTGGCTATGAGCCGGCCGATGCGGTGATCGTCGCCATCGGCCAGCGGCTCGACCGCAGCCTGCGCGTTAGCGACGTGATCGGCCGCGTCGGCGGCGACCGCTTCGGCATCGTGCTCGCGAATTGCCCGGAAGAGCACGTCGCGATTGCCGCGGAGAAGATCCTCGCCGCGGTGAGTCATGTGCCCATCATGACCGCCTCGGGCCCGGTCTATGCTACCGTCTCGATCGGCAGCGCTACCTTTCCCGAGCAGGCCAAGACGAGCTACGAGGTGATGACGCGCGCCGAGACCGCGCTCGCCGAGGCCAAGCGTGCCGGCCGCAACCGCTTCGTTCCCTATCGTCTGTCGGAGGAGCAGCACCGGCAGCACCGGCTCGGCATGGCGCTGGGAGAACGCGTGCAGCGCGCGCTGCGCGACGACCGGCTGGTCTTCGCATTCCAGCCAGTGGTCGTCGCCGATACCGGCGTCGTCGACTACTACGAATGCCTGCTCCGCATGATCGACGAGGACGGCAACAATGTCGCCGCCGGTGACTTCATGCCGATCATCGAGCAGCTTGGGTTCATCCGCACCATCGACCGCTACGTGCTCGAGCGTGCCGTCGCCGAAGTCGCCGCCAATCCCGGGATCCGCCTCGGCTTCAACATCTCCGGGCTGACTGCGACCGACTATGCCTGGCTGCGTGCGATCACCACGCTTCTCCGGGGCAAGCCCGAGCTCGCCCGCCGGCTCGTCGTCGAAATCACCGAGACCGCGGCGCTGCATGACTTCGAGGAATCCGCGCGTTTCGTCGGCGCCTTGCGCGAGCTCGGCTGCCGCATCGCGCTCGACGATTTCGGCGCGGGCTTCACATCCCTGCGCCATCTCCAGACGCTCGCCGTCGACACCGTGAAGATCGACGGCTCCTTCATCCGCAATCTCGGCCAGAACTACGACAATCAGGTGTTCCTGCGCCACCTCGTGGGTCTCGCCAATGGCCTCGGCCTCGCCACGGTCGCCGAATGCGTGGAGACGGCGCGCGAGGCGGCCATCCTGCGCCGCGAGGGTGTCGGCTACCTGCAAGGCTACTTCATCGGCAAGCCGGTGATGGAGCGGCCCTGGATCAAGGCGGATGAGGGCCGTGTCCGCCGCGAGGCCGCGGCCTCCTGAGAAGGCGCCGCCGAGCCTAGACTAGCTACGCCCTAATTGGTGCAAGGCTTGACACCCGTGCGCGTCGAGGATCGCCTTGACGCGTTCGCCCGGTGGCATGAGCCGCAGCACGCGCTACTCTTTCCGCGTCTTGCCCAGCGCCTCGATCTGCTGCTGCAGCATGTTGAGCCGGTCGGTGAGCTCCTTGAGGCTGGCATCGCCGGGACGCTCCTCCGGCGGCTTCTCGGTGCGTGGGCTATCGGTCGGGCTCATGGCCGGGAAGGGCGAGAACATCTTCATCGTCTTTTCGAACAGCGCCAGGTTCTGCTTGCCCATCTCTTCGAGCGGGCCGAAGGGGAAGAGACCGCCGAATGCCTCCTGCAGGTTCTTGCGCATCTGCTCCTGGTTGTGCGCGAAGGTCGTCATGGCGTGCTCGAGATAGCGCGGGACCAGCCATTGCATGCTGTCGCCATAGAGGCTGATGAGCTGCCGCAGGAAGCTGATCGGCAACAGGTTCTGCCCTTTCTGCTCCTCCTCGACGATAATCTGCGTCAGCACCGCGCGTGTGATGTCCTCGCCGGTCTTGGCATCGTAGACGACGAACTCGCTGCCTGCCTTAACCATATGGCTCAGATCGTCGAGGGTGACGTAGCTGCTGGTGGCCGTGTTGTAGAGACGCCGGTTGGCGTATTTCTTGATGACCACCGGCGGCGTCTGGGCGCCAACCTTGTCGTTCATATCGATTCCTTCCAGCCGCCACGCGCGATGCGCTGGCGAATTATTGAGCATAACAGCTTTTACAAGGGGATGCTGCAATGCAGAATGCGCCGGGCCCGCGCTGGTTTTTACCCTGCGCCGTCGATATACTCGGTCCTCATGGCGGCACCGCCGGACCTTGCGAGCCTTGCCAAGAGGTATGTCGACCTGTGGCAGGATCAGCTGATCGCCATGGCAGCAGATCCCGATCTCGCCGGCGTCTTTGCCCGCGTGGTCGGCGAGCTGACGCCGATGGCTTGGCCGCCGGGAACAGCTGATGGGCGCGGCCGGCCTCAGACGGCTGGGGCCGCGGCCGCTGCCGCTGCATCTCGCGAGCGCAGCGACGGCCTGGGCGAGCTCGCGCGCCGCATTGGCGCTGTTGAGAAGCGGCTCGCTGCCCTGGAAGCCGGAGCTCGCCCGGGCCGCAAGCGCGCTGCGCCAAAGCGTCGCCGACGTTCCTCCTGACGATTTCGCCGCTGCGGTCGACGCCGAGCTGAGGTCGCGTGCCGACATCTTCCTGCGCGGGCTCGAGCGCTACCGCCGCCATCCCTACCGCCGCGCCCTGGTCGATCCGCCCGTGCTGTGGCGCGACGGGTCCTCGCGGCTCGTCGATTACGGCCCGACCGGCGGCGCCCCGGTATTGGTCGTGCCGTCGCTGGTGAACCGCGCCTATATCCTCGATCTCGCCGAGGGCAAGAGCCTGTTGCGCTACCTCGCCGGCGTGGGGCTGCGGCCGCTGCTGGTCGATTGGGGGCGGCCAGACGCGACCGAGCGGCGCTTCAACCTGACCGACTACATCGCCGGACGGCTGGAGGCCGCCGGAGAGGCCGCGGCGATGGCAGCCGGGACACCGGTTGCGGTGGTCGGTTACTGCATGGGCGGGCTCCTCGCCCTCGCGCTGGCGCAGCGCCGTCCGCGACTCGTCTCGTGCCTGGCGCTGCTCGCCACGCCCTGGGATTTTCACGCCGAGCGTCCCGGGCAGGCGCGGCTCCTGGGCGAGCTCGCCGAGCCGCTGGCGCGAGGCTTCGTCGCGCTGGGCGAGGTGCCGGTCGACGTGCTGCAGATGCTGTTCGCGGCGCTCGATCCGCTGCTGGCGCTGCGCAAGTTCAGCCGCTTCGCCGCCCTGGCGGAAGGCAGCGCCGAGGAGCGCGATTTCGTTGCCGTCGAGGATTGGCTCAATGATGGGGTCCCGCTCGCCCTGCCGGTGGCGCTGGAGTGCCTCGGCGGCTGGTATGGCGACAACACGCCGGGACGCGGCCGCTGGCAGGTCGCCGCCCGGCCGGTCCTGCCCGCGCGGGTGGCGGTGCCGAGCCTGGTGGTCGTGCCAGCCCAGGATCGCATCGTGCCCCCGGCCACGGCAGCGGCGCTGGCCGACGGGCTGCGCGGCTCGGACCGGCTCACCCCCCCGCTTGGTCATATCGGCATGATGGTGGCGCGTGAGGCGCCGGCGGCGGTATGGCAGCCGCTCGCACGCTGGCTGCTCGGGCACGGAGCGTTGCGCCCGTCGCGGCGCCGCAAAAAGCGGCGAGATTGAGCCAAATCTATCCACGGTCGTGTGCTGCCGCTAACCTTTGGGGAACGGCCGGGCAGCAAGGGCCTGTTCCCAAACTCCCGGCAGAGGACTATTTAGATACGGTGGAACGTGGCACCCCCAGCATGAGGACACTTCGATGACAGAGATCGTCATTGCCGGCGCAGCGCGCACTCCGGTCGGTTCGTTCAACGGCGGCCTCAGCTCGGTGTCCGCGCACTATCTCGGGCAGGTCGCCATCGCTGAGGCGATGCGTCGGGCCAACATCGATGCCAAGGAAGTGTCCGAGGTCGTCATGGGGCAGATTCTCTCGGCGGGTGAAGGCCAGAACCCGGCGCGCCAAGCCGCCATCGGCGCCGGCATCCCCTATGAGGTGACGGCTTACGGCATTAACCAGCTTTGCGGCTCGGGCTTGCGCGCCGTGGCGCTCGGGTATCAGGCGATCCGCAACGGCGATTCCGCGATCGTCATCGCCGGCGGGCAGGAGAGCATGAGCCAGGCGCCGCACTGCATCCATCTGCGCAACGGTGTCAAGATGGGGGATGCCGATCTCGTCGATACCATGATCAAGGATGGCTTGTGGGATGCCTTCAACGGCTATCACATGGGCAACACCGCAGAGAACGTCGCACAGCGCTGGCAGATCACGCGCGAGCAGCAGGATCAGCTCGCCATGCGCTCGCAGTCGCGCGCCGAGGCGGCGCAGAAATCCGGGCGCTTCAAGGACGAGATCGTTCCAGTTAAGATCGCCGGGCGCAAGGGCGATGTCGTCGTTGAGAACGACGAATACCCGAAGCACGGCACGACCATGGAGACGCTGGCCAAGCTGCGGCCCGCCTTCGACAAGAACGGCACCGTCACGGCTGGCAACGCGTCGGGCATCAATGACGGCGCGGCGACGGTGGTGCTGATGACCGCGGAGGAGGCGCAGCGGCGCCGCGTCAAGCCGCTTGCGCGCATCGTCTCCTGGGCGACCGCCGGCGTCGATCCGGCGATCATGGGCACCGGCCCGATCCCGGCGAGCCGCAAGGCGCTGGAGCGCGCCGGCTGGAAGGTCGGCGATCTCGATCTCATCGAGGCCAACGAGGCGTTCGCGGCGCAGGCCTGCGCGGTCAACAAGGACCTGGGCTTTGATCCCGAGAAGGTGAACGTCAATGGCGGCGCCATCGCGCTCGGCCACCCCATCGGCGCCTCGGGCGCGCGTGTTCTCGTCACGCTGCTGCACGAGATGGGCAAGCGCAACGCGAAGAAGGGCCTGGCGACGCTGTGCATCGGCGGCGGCATGGGCATCGCCATGTGCGTGGAGCGCGGCTGAGCGCGAGTGCGAAAACCGGCGGTGCGGGCCCGGCGGCTCGGACGAAGCGCCGGCAAAAAGGCAAGGGAGGTCAAGATGGCACGGGTAGCGATCGTGACGGGCGGGACGCGCGGCATCGGGCGCGCGGTCTCCGTGGCGCTGAAGAACGCCGGGTACAAGGTGGCGGCGGCCTATGGCGGCAACGAGGAGGCGGCGCGCAAGTGCACGCGCGAGACCGATATCCAATCCTTCAAGTTCGACGTCTCCGACTTCAAGTCGTGCGAGGCGGGGGTCAAGCAGATCGAGCAGGAGGTCGGCCCGATCGACATCCTCGTCAACAATGCCGGCATCACCCGCGACGCCGTGCTGCATAAGATGTCGCCCGAGCAGTGGAACGAGGTCATCGCCACCAACCTCACCTCCTGCTTCAACATGTGCCGGCTGGTGATCGACGGCATGCGCGAGCGCCGCTTCGGCCGCATCGTCAACATCGGCTCGATCAACGGGCAGGCGGGCCAGTATGGCCAGGTGAACTATGCGGCGGCGAAGTCGGGCATCCACGGCTTCACCAAGGCGCTCGCTCAGGAAGGCGCCGGCCGCGGCGTCACCGTCAACGCGATCGCGCCCGGCTACATCGACACCGACATGGTACGGGCGGTGCCGCCCAACGTGCTCGAAAAGATCGTCGCGCGCATCCCGGTGGGCCGGCTCGGACAGGCCGACGAGATCGCGCGGGGCGTCCTCTTCCTCGTCTCGGACGAGGGCGGCTTCGTCACCGGGTCGACGCTGTCGATCAACGGCGGCCAGCACATGTATTGAGGCGGCGAGCGAGCGCCGTTCCGCCGCGCCCGCGGTGCAGCGCGCAAGCTTCACGCTCACCGCGGCGGACGGCGTCGCGCTTTTCGTCCAGGGCTGGCGGCCGGAAGCGACGCCGCGGGGCATCGTACAGATCGCCCACGGGCTCGCCGAGCATGGCGGGCGCTACGCGCGATTGGCGGCAGCGCTGACCGAGGCGGGCTATGCCGTCTACGCCAGCGATCATCGCGGCCACGGCCGCAGCGCGCGCACCCCGGAGGATCTGGGCTTCTTCGCCGCCGGCGACGGCTGGAGCAAATGCCTCGACGATTTGTGGCAGCTCAACCGGCGCCTTGCCGCCGATCACCCGGGCGCGCCGATCATCCTGCTCGGTCATTCCATGGGCTCGTTCATGGTGCAGCAGCTGATCAGCGAGCATGGCGATGCGCTGGCGGGCGTCGTGCTGTCGGGATCTGGCGGCAAGCCGTCGCCGCTCGCTGCGGCGGGGCGACTGGTCGCCCGCATCGAGCGGCTGCGGCTCGGCCCGCGCGGGCGCAGCAGGCTCATCCATGCGCTGTCCTTCGGCGCCTTCAATAAGCGCGACAAAATGGCGCGGC
>Ga0209648_10002442_pt1 | contig 15414 bp, 11 predicted proteins | sample GraSoi2013_115cm_FD_185830 | JGI IMG/M metagenome (GOLD analysis project Ga0209648, IMG submission 185830) | Grasslands soil microbial communities from the Angelo Coastal Reserve, California, USA - Sample 9_17_2013_115cm (SPAdes) (version 2) | ecosystem: Environmental > Terrestrial > Soil >...
CGACGACCACTTTCCCCCTGGCATCCTTCATGAAGTAAGGGGCTCCATCCGGGGCTTTGCGAAGCGTGAACTCTGAGAGTTCGCTAAGGCCTTCGTTACGTCCAGGCTTCGGTCTGAGGGAAAGCTGCGTGACCTCATCATATGTGTGCAGCAAGTATTCACCCAATTTATCCTCGGAGCCATGCGCGAGGCGCCAGACGTTGCCAAGTTTCTTACGAATTTCCTGCCGGCTGACGTTGCCGTTCTTTCCTTCGGCGAGGGCGAAGGCGCGGGCATACTCTTGGATGGCGGAGTTCAAATCTTTTTGAAGCTCCGCAGTTTCTCCCAGCTTTTGAGCAGCGCCCGCGGAGGGGAACGTGTCGTAGCTGGTCTGAAGATCCTTACGCGCCGAAGTCAGGTCTTTCAACTTGAGGTACAGGTCACCCCGCAGGAAGTAAGTGTTGGCGAGATCGTTCCTTTTCTCGAGTTCCCATTGTTCGGCGGAGACCCGCGACGAGCGTTCGGAGGAAGAAGTGCGTTTCACGGCGTCTAGAACGCGTGTAGAGTAGCCGAGCGCCCGGCGGAACGCAGGGTCGTTCTCCTGACCTTCGAGAAGTTCAACGGCGAGCAGAAGGATCGAGATGTCGTTTGGATTCAAAGCAACCATACGCTCGGCATAATCGGCGGCGCGTGCGTTGTCCTGCAACTGGAGACTGGCTTCCACCAGGGCACGGTAAATAGAGGTGCGGTTTGGGTAATCGGGATATTTATTCAGGAAACTTTCGAGGTTGCGGACGAGCGCCGCGCGGTCGTTTCCGGAGTTGCTGATGGCTTGCTGCAATTCTTCTTCGGCCGAAGGCTGTTTTGGGGAGGAGGACTGCTTGGAGGGTGCAGCTTTCGACGCGGGCACCTGACTCTTTTCGCTTTGCGCAGGGGCCTGGCCATGGACTGGCAAAGGCTGCGCGCAAAGAAAAAGAAGCGAACTAACGCATGCCATGAAGGGGTGGGAAGCCATACAAAGGGGATTCTAAAGGTATCGAGAAGAATTGTCGCTAATTTCTAAACGTTTTTCTTCGAGGGCGAAAGTTTTCAAGTGCCTGGACCTAGTTCGTGCCTGTCACGCGAATTTCTCCAGAGACGGTATGCACGTCCACCCGTCCGCCACCGCTGCCCATGTGGGCCCGAAGAGAATGCTTGCTCTGTTCTTCGACGACGATCGGAACGTCGCTGCGAATGTCGCCGGAGACCGCTTCCGCCGAGAGATGAAGATTTGCCGAAGCCGGGACGACGAGTTGTACACCACCCGATACGGTTTTCAGCTCCCAGTAGCTACCGGCGGATGGATTACAACTCGTCGTCCCGCGTCCAGAAGCCGCATGTGCCTTTACGTCGCTTGCCGCCCCATGAATTTCGACTTCGCCACTCGCCGTATCTGCTTCAATACGACCGCCTGGATTCGAAACGCGAATGACACCCGAAAGGGCCTTGACGCGCACGTCGCCCCGAGTGTTCGATACTGTCACACTTCCTGATGCGGACGAGACGCGGACTTCACTGCCAATGTCAGAGGCCGACACCGACCCACTGGCGGTCGAGAGTTGGGCGTCGCGCTCGATGTTCGATACTGTCACACTTCCTGATGCGGACGAGACGCGGACTTCACTGCCAATGTCAGAGGCCGACACCGACCCACTGGCGGTCGAGAGTTGGGCGTCGCGCTCGATTTTTTCAACACGGATGGCCCCCGAGGCGGCCTGTACCTTTACCGGGCCGCGTACGCCGCGAATCGTTTGTGCGCCGGACGCGACGGTGACATCCACTTCCGTGTCTAATGGCACTTGGATGGTGTAAGCGATAGTAATGTTGCGCATGCGAGACATATCTTTGCCGATGCGGATGGTGTCGCCTCTTTGCTCGATGGGGGGATTCGAAACAGTCTCATCCAGACGCTTTTGTGGGCTGTCAAATCCAAATCCTGACGCGCGCACATCGGCATGAACAGATACCGTGTGATCCTTGCTTCCCGTGATTTCCACCTCACCGGCGGCATTGGAGAGTTCCAGGCGAACGGGGCCTGTCACACTGAAGCTGCGTGCGAAACTTCCGTTGACGGATGGGCCGGTACTGCAGGCCGCCAAGGTGACAACGTCCGCAAGCAACACGACCAACAAGCTGAGTTTTCGACGGCGCGCCATTCATCCTCCGCGAGTTCCCAGAATGCTGCTCTGGGACGCTTCATTTCGAGTTACGCAAAAACAGGAAATTATGTTCCCCGAGCAGCCATGTCAGAGCGCGGGCCGACAGGCGAAAGTGTCTCGTTGAGAGAGCCTTGGCGGTAGCCCTGCAGGTCCAGGGCAACGTAAGTGAAGCCCGCTGCTTTCAGCCGGTCCGCCATCGCGGCGGCCATTTCAGGTGCGAGCGCACGGGGCATTTCTTCGGGAGATATTTCCACGCGGGCAAGATTGTCATGGAGCCGCACGCGGAATTGACGGAATCCCAGCGCGCGCAAAGCGGCTTCGCCACGCTCGACCAGCCCAAGACGCTCTGGCGTAACTTCGGTTCCGTAAGGCAAGCGCGAAGCGAGGCAAGCGGAGGCTGGGCGGTCCCAGGTGGGCAGACCGGCACGTTGCGAGAGCTGCCGAATTTCGGCTTTGTTCAGGCTGGAATCGAGCAGCGGGGCTAGGACCTGGTGTTCCGTCGCGGCGCGATGTCCTGGGCGAAAGTCGAGCGTGTCATCGGCGTTTACACCATAAGCGACGGCGGCAAAACCGCGCGCGTGCGCCAATTCGTCCAACGCGGAAAAAAGCTCGTCCTTGCAGAAATAGCAACGATCGGTGGCGTTTGCGCGGTAGGCGGGATTGTCCATTTCGTGCGTTTCGATGAATTCGTGGCGCAAGCTCAACTTGGTCACGAACTCTTCCACGATGGCACGATCGTGAGCAGAGTAACTCGGCGAGAGCGCGGTAACGGACAGGGCGCGCGCGCCCAGCGCTTCGTGGGCGGCCCAGGCCAGATAGGCGGAGTCCGCGCCACCCGAGAGCGCGACGATGAGCGAAGGAATCCCCGCTAGACGAGCGAGCAGGAGATTTTCCTTTTCTTCCGCAAGCACGACGGCGTCATCCACGTTGCGAATATGAATAAGCTCTTTCATCTCAGTGCTGAGTATATCCCAGAGTGCCGACAGCATCGCCGATTGCGCCGCATCAGGAGTTACTTGAAATCCAAAAGCACATCAACCGTGCCTTTAACTGCATCCGTTTGCAACCAATGGCCGACATTCTCGTAGTGTACCGGCAACTCGCCGAAGACCTGTTCCTGGTGGGTTTGCAGCTTCACAAGGAGCTCCTCGAACTGTGCTTTGTCGAAGATTTCGCCGACGGGGACCGGCCAGGCGGCCTTCAACTTTCGCTCGGCGGCAGGGGAAATTCCGGTGAGGATCATTTTGCCGAAGCGGTACTGCGGCCCTTCTTGAATCCTGACCGAATAGGAAACGGTGCGCGCCGGATCGTCATAGGCCGGAGCCGGCTCGAGTTTCGCTTCGAGGTAGCCGCGATGGGCGTACTCTTCACGAACGCGATCCCAGCCTGCTTCGACCTGCATGCCGTCGGCGATATCGCCGAGCTTAATCCCCAGCAGGCCGTTCAGCGTGAATTCTGATACCAGAGTGTTGCCCATCCAATGGATTCCGTTCCAGCGATAGACCTCGCCCGTTGCTACGGGAACATAGACCGGAATTTGCGAGGGCAGCTTTTGATTGGGATCGCTTGTCAATCGTACCTCGGGCGGCCCGAGCTTCGCGCGCAGGAATCCCCGCTGCGCATAAATGGGCTTAATCGCTTCTGAGAGGAAGAGGTCGATGGTCAAACGCGAATAGGGTTTTCCCAGGATCTCGGAGAGATGCTGCTGCACGACTTTGGAAGCCAAGAGGGAAGGATCGCCGAATTCCAGTTTTGCGATTTGGAGTGAGGCGCCTTCGATCCGAAATCCCTGCAGGTTGCCTTCGCCATTCGGATTCGCTATGACGGTGTGCTCGAGCGACGCCTGCAATCCGCGCGAAAAGAACAGCTCCTTCACAGCTTCACCGGCCTGATCCACCACCGCTCCGGCTTCGGGCAGCGTTCCGTCGAAGAATGGAAGTTTATTGCGGATGGCATTACCCAGCTCCGAATCCGTGAACCAGGGAAGATTGTCGAAGTAGACGGGGATTCGCGGCGATTCCTGGACGTGATAGGTCACCAGGACGCCGGCGATCTTTGTCTGGAAGTTGTAACTCACTTTGGCGAATAGCCCGCTTTGAACGAGCCGGTCAGCGGCAGCTTGCAAATCATTCCGTGCGATCTGGGCGCCGGTGACCAGGCCGGTGATGGTGATGACCTGAGCCTCGGTGAGCAGCCTTTCCCCCTCGGCGTGGACTTCGCGCAATGGCGCGGCGGCCGCGTCGGGAGCCTGCGCCGCAGCAAGAAATCTAGCCGGCAGCAGAACAAACAAAATAGTGCCGAGGCATGCTCGAAGATAATGAAGCATGTTCTTATACTAGCGGAAAAGGGCCGGGCTACTCCACGGTGACGGATTTGGCCAGGTTGCGCGGCTGGTCGACGTCGCAACCGCGGCGCACGGCTATGTGATAGGCGAGCAATTGGAGAGGGATGATTTCCAGCAAAGGCACGAGCAACTCCGGCGCGGGCGGAAGTTCGATGATGTGATCGGATGCCTCGCGCGCGAGATGATCTCCCGTGGTGACAAGGGAGATGACGATGCCGTCGCGTGCCTTAACTTCCTTGATGTTCGAAACACTTTTCTCGTAGCGCGTCATGGCGTCGGGGTCGGATTCGTCGCGCGTCGCCAGGACCACGACCGGCAAATTTTCGTCAATCAACGCGTTGGGGCCGTGCTTCATTTCACCTGCGGGATAGCCTTCCGCATGAATGTAGGAGATTTCCTTGAGCTTCAGCGCGCCTTCGAGGGCGATGGGGTAGTGAATGCCCCGGCCCAGAAAGAGAAAATCGGTATAGCGAAAGAATTGCCGCGCCAGGTTTTCATATAATCCCGATTCATCCGCTTGTAGAGCGGTTTCCATTTTGTGCGGCATGCGCGTGAATTCCTGCATCAGGGTTCTGGCCGCGGCTTCGGTAAGTTTGCCGCGAATCTGGCCGAGGTAGGAAGCGAGCAGAAGTAGGGCGGTCAATTGTGAAGTGAAGGCCTTGGTGGAAGCAACGCCAATTTCCGGGCCGGCGTGCGTGGGAATTGTGCCGCTGGCTTCGCGAGTGATCATGGAACCAATCACATTGCAGATCGCCAGCGTGGGAGAGCCTTTCGATTTCGCTTCGCGCTGGGCCGCCAGCGTGTCTGCGGTTTCGCCGGATTGGCTGATGCACACGGTAAGAGTTTTCGAATCCACAATCGGGTCGCGATAGCGGAATTCGCTTCCGTAGTCGACTTCGACGGGAAGACGGGCGAGACGTTCAATCATGAATTTGGCGGCCAGCCCAGCGTGCCAGCTGGTGCCGCAGGCGACGATGCGCACCTGTTGAAATTCGCGAAACTGGTTTTCCGGGATGGCCATCTCATCGAGGAAGACTTTTCCGGTGTCTTGCGAAATGCGGCCGAGCAAGGTGTCGCGCACAGCGCGCGGCTGCTCAAAAATCTCTTTTTGCATGAAATGCTTGTAGCCGCCCTTTTCCGCCATGATGGGATCCCAGGCCACGTGGTGCGCGGGGCGTTCGACCGGGCGGCCGTCGTGGTCCATCACATGCACACCTTTGGCGGTTAGAACAGCAATGTCGCCGTCGGCCAGGAAAAACATTTCGCGCGTATGCTGGAGCAGGGCAGGAATGTCGCTGGCGACGAAATATTCTCCATCGCCGAGTCCAACCACCGACGGCGGGCCCAGGCGCGCCGCAACAATCTTTTGTGGATCGTTCGCGGAGAGGAAAACCAGCGCATAGATGCCGCGCAATTCCTTTAAAGACCGGCGCACTGCTTCTTCGAGGGCGACGCCGCCCTGCGAATTTTTCTCCACGAGGTGCGCCACGATCTCAGTGTCGGTTTCGGTGGCGAACTTGTGGCCTTCCTTCTGCAGCTTTTCTTTGAGCTCGAGGTAGTTTTCGATAATGCCATTGTGGACGACGACGATTTGGCCGGTGCAGTCGCGATGCGGGTGGGCGTTCTCTTCAGTGGGGCGGCCATGAGTGGCCCAGCGCGTGTGGCCGATGCCGTAGGTGCCATCCAGCGGAGACTTGGCGATAACCTCCTCGAGATTGCGAAGCTTACCCGGGGCGCGGCGGATCTCCAGCTTGCCGGACTGAGGCACGACGGCGATGCCCGCAGAATCATAACCGCGATACTCAAGTTTGCGCAGTCCTTCGATGATGACCGTCACAACTTTCTTGGGCCCGATATAGCCAACTATTCCGCACATGCGCGGAGTCTCCTCACTGGGTTTCCAGCAGCGTAGCATGCCCGCGGTCTTGCGCAGACGAATTCCGGGAAGCGTGTCGCGAATCCGATCACGGCTTGAAGGCAGAGGCGGCCGTGGTCACAAGCTCGAAGGTTGTGAGGATGTCGACGGCATCAAAGTCAAAGGCGGCTCAGTCTACGATCTCAAAGCGGTATTCTTCGATGACGGCGTTAGTGAGCACTTCTTTCGAAATGTGCTCGATCTGTTTCCGCGCTTCATCGCGGCTCCAGCCATCGAGATTCAGAACGAAGAATTTCCCCTGGCGGACATCGCTGACGGCGGAGTAGCCGAGGCCGGAGAGGGCGTGCTGGATGGTTTGTCCTTGGGGATCGAGTACCGTACGCTTTGGCATTACCCATACGTGTGCTTTCATGCCGTAAGTATAACATCGCCGCGGACCGCTTCATGCTTTGTGCTTTTCGCCGTCTGTCCGAAAAGCGTGTTCGAAACCCATCTCGACGATGCGGGCCAGCTCATCCTCCTGCAAACCCATGCGCGCGGCGTTCGCATACTCTTCGTGCAGCGTGGTGTGAAACATGGCCGGGTCATCGGTGGAGAGCACGATGGGTATTCCGTGACGCAGGAGTTTGGGAAGCGGATGATCTTCGATTCTTGCATCCTCGCGCTGGAGTTGCCGGGCTAAGGCGGTGGTTTTCATATTGCTCGCCGGGCATATCTCCAGCGGGATGTTTCGCTCCGCGAGCAAATCCATTAGCTGCGGATCGTGGCTTGCGGCGATGCCGTGGCCGATGCGCTCCACACCCAGCAATTCGATGGCCTCGCGTATTTTCTCGGGACCGCCAACTTCGCCCGCGTGCATTAACCGGTGCAAACCCATTTGGGCGGCGCGGTCGTAAACGTGGCGAAATTCCTGGGTCGGGACGCTCAGTTCGTCGCCGCCGATGCCAAAGGCCACGATAGCTTTCGAATCGCAGCGCTTCGCTGATTCGACGACTTCCATCGCCGCGTCCGCGCCGAATTGGCGTGCTGCGTCAAACACCCAACGAAATCGGAGCCCGGGGCTTTCGAATGGCTCGGTGGCTCGCAGGAGGGCCTCGAAATTTTCCTCGGGACGCTGCTCTCTCAGCAGCATCACGCCGATGGAGAGGGTTACTTCCGTATAGACCACGCGTTGCGTGAGCAAATGTTCGGCAAGGTCGCGGGCGACAAGCGCATAGTCTTGAGGCTCGCGCAGGAATGAAGTCACCCACTTGAAAGCTTCTATGAATTCGGGGAAGTTGCGGTAGGCATAGCGTTTGCTCACTTCCTCCTCGGTCATGACGACACCGTGTCGCGCGGTCAAGGCGCAAACGGTTGCGGGCTGGATGGAGCCTTCGAGATGAAGATGCAGCTCCGCCTTGGGTAGGGAAGCAATCCGGTTGGAGAGCGAGGGCGGCATCATCCGCGTAGAATCAACGCGGCAATTGCGGCCGGCCGGCGTTTATCCACGCCGTAAGCCAGAAAGAACCCACATCGGTGGCTGCGTCGGAAAGCTGGCGGATCAAAATCGCTGCAGCTTGATTATAGAAGCGGTCATAATACTCGTCGGTGAAGGAGTTCTCTCCACGACGCGCGTTGCGGTCAGCGAGAAGAATAGTTTCGAGCCAGCTATGAGAGCTGAGGCATGCTTCGAAAGCGCGATCCGTGGGGTCGTTAATGAAGATCGCGTCGTTGGGGCGCATGGGGAAAAATGACGAATAGCGGTCGACCAACGTGGTCCCGAAGCGTTCGTTGACTCCCGGCTGCCCGCTCAGGCGTCCGTCGAAATTATCGGTGGTGTTGAAGGGATCGTGCGCTTCCGCGACGTAGTTCGCCAGGATGGCTGCGTCCAGTCTTGCTTCGTCCCACTTGCCGGCCTTCATCGCTTCAGTCAGCTTCTCGCTGTAGACGCCGATCTGCCAGGGGAGAAGACCGTTCGCGTCCAGTTTCGGTTTGCCGAATTTGGTTAGCGCGGCCTTATAGTTGCGCGGCAGAGCCTCGAACGGAAAGCGCCCATATTTGTCGAGAAGAATGAAATGGTTGTGCCGCTCAGCGGGAGACTTGGCAATCGCTTCCAGCGGATCGGTAACATGCTGGGAGAGCATAGGAAGATTGGATTCGAAAAATGAGCGGATATCCTGGGGAAGGGTGTCAACGGCTTTGTTAACGACCAGCCTGTGCACGTGCTTTCCCCACGCCCGCGAATTCTGCGGGAAAAAAAGAAGGAGCATGAGGCCAGCGAGCGCTACTCGACTGCGCCTCCCCGCCTGATGAAAAGACACTCCCCGCATTCCGCGATTCCTCTTATGCGCGATTCGCTGCTCTCAGAGTGCTGTGCTTCTGGCCATAGAAATAATAGAGCACCAGGCCCAGGATCATCCAGACAAAGAAGCGGATCCAATTCATGATCGGCAGTCCGGCCATAAGCAGGAGGCACGTGACAATCGTGAGGACGGGCGCCAGCGGTCCGCCGGGGGCGCGGAAAGCTCGCGGGCGATCAGGTTCACGGTAGCGAAGAACTAGCACGCCCGCTGCCACCAAGGCAAAAGCGAACAGGGTGCCGATGTTCGAAAGATTGGCCAGCGTTCCGATGTCGAGCAAGCCTGCGGGAATACCGACGACGAATCCGGCCATCCAGGTGGAAAAATCCGGGGTCTGGAAGCGCGGATGCACGCGGCCAAAAATTCTGGGGAACAGGCCGTCACGCGACATCGCGAACCACACACGGGCTTGTCCGAGCTGAAAGACCAGGAGGGAAGAGATCATACCCATCAATGCGCCGATCAGCACGATCAGGCGAACGCCCGCGAAATGGAGTTTCCTGAGGGTGTTGACGACCGGGGCGGCGTCGTCCACTAAGGTGTCCCACTTCACCAGGCCCGTGAGCACCACTACCACCGCGATATACAGCAGCGTGCAGATGACCAGCGTCGCGATAATGCCGATGGGCAAGTCGCGCTGCGGGTTTTTGCATTCCTCGGCGGCGGTGGAGACGGAATCGAATCCGATATAGGTGAAGAAAACGATCGAGCCGCCGGTCAGAATTCCGGGCCAGCCGTTTGGCGCGAAGGGATGGTAGTTCGCGGGATGAATGAGTTTGGACGCAAAGGTCACGAACACCAGGATGGCCACAATTTTCAGCAGCACCATCAAGTTGTTGGTGCTCGCCGACTCCTTGATGCCGCGCACGAGAATCACCGTCAGCAGCATCACGATGATGAAAGCGGGCCAGTTAAAGCCAAAATGCCAGCCCGCTTCGTAGAGCATGTTTCCCTGCAGGTCGGCGAGCCCGCTGGGAAGATATGCGGGCGAAATCCAGCGGAGATCCGGATGCACGCCAAACCAGTCGAGCAAATTGACCATGTGCTGTGAAAACCCGACGCTGACGGCCATGTTGCTGACGGCGTATTCCAGGATCAGGTCCCAACCGATAATCCAGGCGATGAGTTCTCCCATGGTGGCGTAGGTGTAGGTGTACGCGCTGCCGGCAATGGGAATCATGGCGGCAAGCTCGGCGTAACACACCGAGGCAAATCCACAGGCGATGGCCACGAGGATAAAAGAGAGAGCGATGGCCGGTCCCGCGCCGGGGCGTCCAAACGAAGCGGAGTGGTGAATCAGGTATTCAAGAAGCGGCGCGTTCAGGATGGACGAAGCTTGAAATTTTTCCCCGGCTATGGCGGTGCCGATCACGGTAAAGATGCCGGAGCCGATGACCGCGCCGATGCCGAGCGAGGTCAGGCTCAGCCATCCCAGGGATTTTTTTAACCGGACTTCCGCATTTTCCGAATCCGACAGCAGTTGCTCAATACTCTTGCAGCGGAAGAGTTGTGATCCCACCCATGCTCTCCGATCGCATCCGGACAAACCGGCAGTCCGAAAATACCCAGCACGCTTTTGAGGAATGAACGCGCCTCAATGTACCCCGAGAAGCCCGATCACGCAACAGGTCCCCTGCAACATGGCCGTGCACCTGCATAAAGCAGAGGCTTCCCCTCGTTATGCCTGTTCGAGCTGCGCGTAGCGCTCAATAAATTTTTTTGTCCCGCGTCCGGGGAAGCTCACGGATAGGCGGCGGTCCTCATCGTCGCCCTCGACGCCAACGATCGTTCCGACGCCGAAGCTCGGATGGCGAACTTTGCGTCCCAGCATGGGATTGGCGTTTTCGCCGCGCTTCGCGGCTGGGCGCCCGAAGGAACTTTGAGCCGCCTGGCGGCGCGGAGCCGGATCCGCCTGCCTCGGTCCTCCACGCACACGACGCAGGAATACTTCTGGTGAATACGAATATTCGGGGTCAGGTTCGTAGCGGCGCGTCTCGCCGATTTCCGCCATTGATCCGCGAACCGTGTCCACCAGACCGTTTGGGATTTCCGCAAGAAAGCGCGATGGCAGGGAAGCGCGCAATTGTTGCTCATTGCCGAAGATGCGCCGGTAGACTGCCCGGGTTAGCGTCAGCGAGTGCCGTGCCCGGGTCATCCCAACGTAAACGAGACGCCGTTCCTCTTCGATTCCTTTTTCTTCGGTGGTGGCCCGGCTATGAGGGCAAATGCCTTCTTCCATGCCCGTGAGGAATACATGATCGAATTCCAGGCCCTTGGTGCTGTGCAAAGTGATGAGAGTCACGCCAGGCTTGCCTTCAAATTGATCCGCGTCACTCACCAGCGCTGCGGCATCGAGAAAATCCGTGAAGGTCTCTCCCGCTTCCATCGCCTCGGCGACGGCACGCGCAAGCTCTTCAAGATTTTCCAGCCGTGCCACATCCTCAGGAGTGTTGCGGTCCTTGAGCATATCCATGTATCCAGATTCTTCAAGAATGGTATGCAAGAATGCCGAAGTTTCCTGGGTGGCAAGCGCATCCTGCAATTTGCGGATGAGCTCCCGGAATGTCCGCAATGGGGTTATCGCCCGGCCTGCCGGCGCACCGGAGACAAACTTCTCAATGGCTGCCCAAAATGGCGTCCCGTCAACGCGTGCGGCTTCGCGAAGCGCGTCCACCGTCGCTTTGCCAATGCCGCGCGGGGGTACATTCAATATGCGGAGCAACGAAATGTCATCCTCCGGGTGCATTGCCAGGCGCACGTAGGCGAGCGCATCCTTCACTTCGGCTCGATTGTAGAAGCTGAATCCGCCAACAAGCGCGTAGCGCAGGCCGCGCCGGCGAAAGACCTCTTCGAAAGTGCGCGACTGAGAATTCGTGCGGTATTCTACCGCGCACGTCTGGTCCGAGTCGTCGTTGAGAATGCGTTCCAGCTCACCGGCGACAAATTCCGCCTCGGCCTGCGCATCCCGCCCTTCGAAATACCTCACATTTCCGCCCGGGCCCTTCTCCGCGAGCAGCGATTTGCCCAGCCGCTCCGGATTGTTGGCGACGACCGCGCCGGCAGCATCGAGAATACTCTGTGTCGAGCGGTAGTTGCGCTCCAGCTTGACGATTCGGGCGGCAGGAAAATCCCGGGAAAAACTCAACAGGATGGAAACGTCGGCGCCCCGCCAACGGTAAATCGATTGATCTTCGTCGCCCACAACGCAAACGTTCTGCTTGGGCCCGGTTAGCAGGCGCATCAGTTCGTATTGCACGCGATTGGTGTCCTGATATTCGTCCACGTGAATGTATTGGAAGCGTGCTTGCCATTTCTCACGCGTCGCGGTCGATTCGCGCAGCAAACGCGCCGAGCGGAGCAGCAGGTCATCAAAGTCCAGGGCTTTGCTGTCATGCAGGACTTTTGAGTACGCCTCGAAAATGTCGGCGGTGCGGCGGCCGTTTTGATCGAACGCTTCGGCACGCAACTGCTCCACGGTCTGGCCGTGATTTTTCGCGTAGCTGATGCGGCTCAAGACGTTTCGTGGCGTCAGCTCCTCAGTATCGATCTGCAGCTTATTCATCGCCAGCTTCACCGCGGCAAGTTGGTCATCGTCGTCGTAAATGGCAAAATCCCGCGGCAGGCCGGCCGCAGCCGCTTCGCGCCGCAGAAGGCGCGCGCAGAGCGAATGAAACGTAGAAAGCCAGGGCTGCGCGGGCGGGACGCCGGCGCGCAACAGCAGCCCCGAGACGCGATTGCGCATCTCTTCCGCTGCTTTGTTGGTGAATGTGACGGCAAGGATGGCTTCGGCGGGCACACCATTTGCGATCAGGTTGGCCATTCGAAAGGTAATCGCGCGAGTCTTGCCGGTTCCGGCGCCGGCGAGGATCAGCACCGGGCCTTCGGTGGTTTCTACGGCCAGCCGCTGTTCGGGATTCAATTCATCAAGAAGAGCGAGCATTTGTCCGCGGTGATTGGAGAAAGTTTGCACACGTCATGTTAGCCGACGGCGGCGATGCGCGCAAACTCGTGCGAGTCGTCCACCGTTTTGAGTCGCTCAGCGTTCCGCGGAACGGCTCAGGTCAATCTCAAAGTACATGAGGCCTCGATTCTTTTCGATGGCCACTATTTCGGGTACGTAGAGATGAGCTGTATTTAGAAGCTCGAATTGGCTTCGCAGGTCGAAATAAAGAAGTCCTTGCACCGTGCTGTGCGGCGTGACGACGCTCGCTTGTACCCCCGCATCGCGCATGGACTGCTCCACTTCCGTCCATTTTTTATCGTGCCCGATCTTCGGGCCGCCCAGGGGGATGGGCAGTCTTCTAGCGGTGACATTTTTCGCGGATGGATGAGTGATCAAGTCGGCCGCCTCTTCCGGCGAAAGTGGGTACAACGCCTGATGATCTTCTTCCGAGAGCGTGACGTTCAATCGAATGCGTTCCAAGTTGATCTTCATGCTGTCGTCGGAATCATTTCGAAAAACGACCTGTATGGCAATGATTCCTGCTGCAAATGGCGAGTTCTTAGGAAACTTCTCCTTGTAGAGTGCGGGGTCGGTCCACGGCCGGACTGTAATGGTCATGCCCTCGTGGGATTCCAGCGAGGCGGCTTTGAGCGAAGGTGGCTGCTGGGAGGCTCCCTGGCGGGCAGCTAGTAGCGCAGCGGCGAGAAAGGGAAGCATGAGGGATAGTTTTCGCATCGGGTTATAATAGACTTTTCTCATCTTGAGGCCTTCGATTCCTGGGGGTTGTGCAGGGTTGCCCTGCATCGCGCGTCGCATGCTGCTGGCGGAGCGCGTATAGACCGGAGCCACGCTTAGTGTATTTCATTTATAGCTTTCTTATGGGTCTTGCGGCCCTTATGCTGACGCCCTATTGGCTCGTTCAGGGAATGCGCCACGGAAAGTATCTCTCGAACCTCGGGGAACGATTAGGATTGTCTTTTCCGGCGCTCGCCAAACTGCCTGTAGCTTCCACTGGGGCGATCTGGATTCATGCCGTGAGTGTTGGCGAAGCGCTCTCCGGCATTACTCTTGCACGGCGGTTGAAAGAAACCTACCCCCACCGGCCTCTCATCATCTCGACGACGACCCAGACGGGGCAGGCGCTGGCTCGTGAACGTATGCCGTTTGCCGATGCCGTCATCTATTTTCCGCTGGATTGGGCTTTCTGCGTCCGGCACGCTCTTGATGCCGCACGACCATCAGTTGTGCTGGTGCTGGAAACCGAGATCTGGCCGAATTTTCTGCGGGAAGCTGGGCGGCGCAAGATCCCCGTACTATTTGTCAGCGGACGCATTTCGGACCGCTCCTTTTCGCGCTATCAGGGCTATCTCGGCGTTTTTGGCTTTTTCCTTCGTCCCTTCCTGAGAAGCGCACTCTCCAATGCCAGCGCCTTCCTCATGCAGAGCGAGAGAGATGCAGAGCGTGTTCGAGCGCTAGGAGCGCCGGCGGCGCGCGTGCGGGTGAGCGGCAATTTGAAATACGACCTGGAGCTTCCCGCGCCCACGCCGCTGTCGAATTGGCTGGCCGCCGAGCTCAAGCGCAGCGGCCGATCGCCGGTCATTGTTGCCGGTAGCGTCGTTGCGACGGAAGAACCGCATGCCCTTATCGCCTTTGGAACATTGCAAGGCGAATATCCGAAAGCGTTGCTGGTGCTTGCGCCCCGAAAACCAGAGTCTTTTGATGACGCCGCGGATTTCATCGACGAATCTCATCGCAAGTTTATCCGGCGGTCGCGATTGCCGATTCCGGGGCCGGCGCAAATGCAAGCCAGCCAGCCTCCCGGCAATTCCACCATTCCCGACGACGTCACCGTTGTCCTGCTCGACAGCATTGGTGAGCTGGCCTCGCTCTATAGACTGGCCGATGGCGCCTTTGTGGGAGGCTCGCTCGTTTCTTCTGGCGGTCATAATATCCTCGAACCGGCGGCGTTCGGGAAGGTTCCTGTGTTTGGTCCATCCATGGAAAACTTTGCCGAAATTGCTGCACGTTTTGTTGCAGCAGGGGCCGCAATACAAGTGGAGAGCCCTGAAGACGCCGGGGTGGCCTGGATCGAATTGTTGCGGGATTCAGAGCGGATGAAAAAGATGGGGGATGCGGCGCAGCTACTGGTGGAAGGTAGTCGCGGCGCCACCGACCGCGCCGTGGCCGAATTGAGCAAGCATTTGGATGGCGCAGGGAGATGAATGTTCAGCTGCTAGTGCAAAGGATGTTGTGGCCCCTCTCGCTGCTCTATGGTGTCGGAGTCCGCGCGCGGGTGAGGCTTTACGCACGCGGCTGGCGGAAGCAAAGGCGGCTAAAGGGAACAGTCATCAGCGTGGGCAATCTTACCGTCGGCGGCACCGGCAAGACGCCCATGGTGATCTGGCTCGCTGAGAAGTTCCTCGCGGAAGGGAAGCGCGTAGCGATTCTGAGCCGCGGTTACCGCGGCGCCAATGGGACCAGCGACGAAATCGAGTTGATGAAATTCCGTTTGGAGAGCCGCGTCTCCTTTGGTGTCGGCAAAAACCGCTTTGCCGAGGGCCAACGGCTCGAAGCACAGCAGCCCTTCGACGTTTTTCTTTTGGATGATGGTTTTCAGCATCTCCAGCTTCACCGCGATCTGGATATTCTGCTGATGGATGTCTCGCGACCACTTGCTAGTGAGTATTTACTGCCGGCCGGCCAGCTTCGGGAACCGCTAACGGCAATGAGTCGCG
>Ga0209648_10002443_pt1 | contig 15410 bp, 13 predicted proteins | sample GraSoi2013_115cm_FD_185830 | JGI IMG/M metagenome (GOLD analysis project Ga0209648, IMG submission 185830) | Grasslands soil microbial communities from the Angelo Coastal Reserve, California, USA - Sample 9_17_2013_115cm (SPAdes) (version 2) | ecosystem: Environmental > Terrestrial > Soil >...
CCCGGCAGCGTCCGCGACAGATGGCTGCTGCCTGTACAGCTCCCGCAAGCGCTCCTTCTTCCGAAGGTCGGCGAGCTGCCCGGACAGGAAACTGGCCGCGCGCTGGTCGGCCGGGCGGGCGAACTGTGCATAGAACCGCAGCGTTGTGGATCCCTCGGCGTGTCCAAGCCGCCCAGCGACAGTCCGCAGGTCGACTCCGTTCGACAGCAGCTGCGTCGCCGAATAGTGTCGCAGTTCCTTGAGCGAACTGGTGATCCCTATTCTCGTGGCGTAGCGCTCGTAGCGGTGGGTCATAGTGTCGGGGTTCCACGGCTGGGAGCGTGCGGGGTCCGGGGAGAATACGAACGCGTCGGGTGGCACCGTTACGCCCACGACCGCCAGATCCGCACGTCGGCGACGGAAGTGCTCCGCGAACAGCTCGCACGTCAACGAGTCCAGAGACACGCGCCGACCCTCACCGGTCTTGGTGTCCTTCTCGATTCGCTGGCCCTGCTTCACGAGGTAGTTCTTGGCGAACATGACCTCCTGGGTCTCAAAGTCGAACCGGTTTTCCCGTAGGGCGAGCATCTCACCGCGACGGGCACCGGTCGTCATCGCTGTCCATAGATAAAGGCCAAATTCTTCGTCTTCCTGCCAGACCTCGTTGAGCAGCCGCGCCGCCTCCTTCGGGCTGGGCGGGTCCGGCTGGCGCTTGCGGAGCCTGGGCAGGGCCGCCCTCTCAGCCGGGTTGCGCTCGATCCACTCGTACCGGACGGCCAGGCTCAGCGCCGCCGAGATGATCGAGTGAACCTTCACGATTGACCCCGGTGCCAGCGGCGTGCACTGATGCAGCCGGCACCGCTCGTCACATTTGTGCGGGCGGGCCGTGCGGTGGTCACGCAGCGGGCCACACCGCTCATCGCAGGCGTGCTCGTCCGGGGTGTAGTGCCCGGTCTTCGGCAGGCGGCCGCACAGTCGCGAGCAGCGCTTCAGATGGGCGTAGAGCGCGTCCAGGCTGTCGGGGCCAAGCTTGCGCAGCCGGACATCTCCTAGCACCGGCCGGATGATGCGGCGGATGTAGCTCTCGTGCGTCAGGCGGGTTGAGATGCCAAGGTCCGCGACCTCAAGGTAGCGGTCGAGTGCCAGGCCCAGCGTCGCGGAATCATCTGGGGTGCGCCCGGCCTCGGCCGCCTTTAAGAGCTGTGCCAGCTCCTGCGCGGCCCGCGCCTCGGTCCTGACCGTGCGCTTGAGACGGCGCGGTTTCCCGGTGACCGGGTCCGTACCGACGTACACGTGCACCCGGAACGACCCGCTCGGCAGTCGCTCTATGTGACCCTTCGCCACCGTCGCCATGCCAGGACGATACCCCGAAGGACTGACATCGTTCCACGATCCGTTCCACGCCTTTTGGCGGGATCAGGCGATTATGCCTCTGACCTGGAGCCCCCTTACGGAATCGAACCGTAGACCTTCTCCTTACCATGGAGACGCTCTGCCGTCTGAGCTAAGGGGGCGAGTATTTGTCTGACCTGCGGTTTCGGGCCTGCTGGCCGTCTCCTCGGGTCGTGCACTCCGATGATGCTCCACACCACCAGCGTAGGAGAGCTTAGCGGATTGCTGCCCTCCTGGCGTCTACACCTGGAGGCGGCCAACGGCGATCTCTACCTCGGCTGTCTTGTCGTGCGGAGCTTCGCCGCGTGATCGAGGATCTCCGTTAGGGCATCCCCCGAGGACTGGCGGCGCTCGGCCTCGTCGCAGCATGGCGGCTTGTCTCGTCCGGCGCCTGGTTCCGGCTCGGCGCCTAACAGGCGGTAGAGCTCGGCGTAGACGTTCAGGATGGGGTCGTTGTCGTCGTGCGGGCCGACTAGGAGAATCCAAGCTCGCTCAGGCGTCTCAAACGCCGCGATCACTCGTAAAGAGCCAATCAGGTGCTTGACGCATATGTGGTCTACGGGTGCCTGCCCGCTGAGCCTGTAGGCAAGCGCTCGGCGGCCAGCGGCAGCAAGTTCGTTCAAGAACCTTTCGAACGCCTTGGAGTGCTTCCGGCTGAGCCTGCCAATCTGCTGCTCCGCGCGAGGCGTAGCGCGGACTTCGGTCGGCATGCTCCGGCACTCTAGCCGCTCGCGGCTCCATTACGCCGAAGTGGGCGCAGTACACGGCCCTCACCCCGGCGCATCTGCTCGATGCTCTCCTTGAGGTCGGAACGCGCAAGCAATGCCTCGTCGCTGAGACGGCGCCACACTTCATCGAGCAGGTCCCGGTCTTTTCCAGCTACCCGCAAGTCGCGGACGATGTGGCTGATCTCATGGACGCTTTGCACGTCAAGTAGCAGACGCGGGGCACGCTTGGCGACAGTGAGTACGCCCTGCGCGGCCCAGGCCCGCACGGTCTTCTCACTCAAGCCCAGCAGCCTGGCCGCGATGATAGGACGGATAGTGCCCTCATCCGCGAGCGTGGCGTTCGACACTGCCAGAAGCCTCGCCCGGCGCTCATCGCCTTCGGGGAGAGTCCGGGCAATATCCTCGACAACCTCTACGCGGTCGAACAGGCTGCGTATGCGCTTTTCCTCGACGGCGATGCTCATGCCAGCACTCCTTCTGCTACCGAGTATGCAGCAGTTTCTCGGGACTTGCCAGCCCGGCGTACTCGTCGGACCCTACAGCAGGGCTGTACCGCAACCGGACGAGAAGGATGCGGTCTCCTTTGAGGAGAAGCCCGTCCCGCCAGCCAGACGTGACCAGCCGGTACAGGAATCGCTTATGCACCTGCATGACCAGGAATTCCTGGCATCGGACGACCGGCGTGGCGTGCTGGCGCCTGCAAATCTAGGTAGCGCCACCGCCTCGCTGAGCCCGGCCGCAGGTGATGAGGTTTACCAGAACGGTCCGGTGCCCGGCCGGTGCGGCGCGAGCCAGGCCATGCGATGAACGGCCCGGCGTGACATCCCCGGCGTGCCAGGTGGTGGCACTCGGGGGCTGCGACGTTAACCCAGTTGGCTCCATAACGGCTGCGCGGCGCCGCACCCGTGCATCGTCACAGCGGCGCGGCTGCCGCGAAAGCGCCCAGGACCTGCGGCCACGCGGGCGACAGCGGGTCGATTACGCCGAAATGCCCGCAGTCGGGTAGTTCGCGCAGGATCACGCTGTCGCCAGCCGCCCGCGCCCGGGCGGCGAACGCGCGGCTCATCTGCGGCGGCACCACGTCGTCGGCGGCGCCGTGCACCAGCCACACGGGCACGCCAAACGGCAGCAGGCGGGCCGGATCGGCCGTCGCGTAACGGCCGCGGAAGGCATCGGGCGGGCCGCCGAGCAACGCCAGGACGGCGTCGCCGCCGACTCGCTGGTCGTGGCATGTGATCAGGTTGCTGACCGCCGCGAGTCCCACCACCGCACGGAGCGGCGGCGCCACCACCGTGCGCCACGGCGCGCCCGGCGGGAGCCGGTGGCGCCCGGCTGCCCACAGTGCCAGGTGGCCGCCGGCCGAGTGTCCGGCGAGCACTACGCGCGATCGATCGGCGCGGCCGGGCCCGGCGGCCGCCGAGACCATCGCGGGAAGCGTGTCCACGGCCGCCGCCACGTCGTCGAACGTTCCTGGCCAGCCACTCGCGTGCTGGCTGGCCCGGCGGTACTCGGGCACGCACACCACAAAGCCGGCGGCGGCGAGGGCCGCGGCGAGCGGGCCCGCGTGCGAACGGTCGAACGCGGTCCGCCAGAACCCGCCGTGCAGAAACACGACGATCGGCGCGGCCGGGTTCACCTCACCAAGCGACCCTGCCCGCGCCCCGTGACCCAGCCCGCCGCGCGCTCGCCCGCCGTCCGAGCGGCCCTCCTCCGCGCGCTCCCCGGACGCTCGGTCCTCGCGCGTGTGCTGTCCATCGGGTGGCAGCCACAGGTCGGCCACCTGGTCCGGGCCGCTCCCGTACCGCAGCACCGCGTCGGGGGGTGGCGCGGCGCGGGTCAGGATCTCACGGCCGTCGGCCAAGCCTCCATCGTGCCGCGACCCGCCCTCGTGTGCTGTCACGTGTGCACCTTAAGGGCGGCACAACCTGCCCAAGCACGGGCTCATCGATGTGGACGGCGGCCCTGATCAGGGCACCGGGGCGATCAGGGCACCGGGGCGATCAGGGCACGGGGCAGTTGTTGTTGCACACCAGCCGGGTGAGCATCTCGGCGAAGAACTTCGTGATCCCGGCCGGGGTGTTCGCGTCGTACACGGCGCCGTCGGTGACGCTCGCGATCTTCGACATGGCGGGGAAGTCGACGCTGTGGCCGTAGCCGATGATGATCACGTTGACCGGGCGCTGCGGGTCGAATTCATGGCGCAGGCTGGCGATCAGCGTGGACAGCTTGAGCGGATTCGGTCTCGGATCGAAGTCCTTACCGTCCGTGTCCACGATGACACCGTTGAACCTGTCCGGGATGTAGCCGCGGCTGACCTCGCGGTATGCGGACCGGATCGTCTCGTACAGTGCGGTGACCGTGTCGACCTGCGGCCGCTGCGCCGCCATTTCCCCGAGCAGCAGGTCACGCTGGGTGGTAGGGCCGGTGAGGGTGGTGGTCACGGGCTGGTTGAGCGGGCGCATCGGCACCACAACGCGGTAGTTGAACGGGTCGGCGAGGCCGGTGTCGAACGTCCAGAGGCCCATGACGTCGTTCTTGTTGAACAGGCTGATTCCCTGCACGCTCAGTTGCTGGATCGCCTCGAGGCGGGTGATGTTGGTGCCGGGTACCAGGTCGCCCATTGACGGCGATTCGTCGAGCACAAGGAGCATCCGGGCGCCGATCAGGATCCGCGCCCACATCTGGCCGACCGCCTCCGTGACCAAAGCGCTCGGCATCGGGAGCGCGGGCGGTGCCTGCGTGGCAACTCCGGCCGCCGGGCCGAACCCGAACACCGCGCCGCCGTCAGGACTGCGCAACCCCAGGCCCTGGACCGCCTGCTGCCCATCCGGCCCGCGCAGCGTACGGGCGAAATCCGCCAGCGCGAGCCGTTTGGCAGAATCCTTGGTTGTCGTGACATACGGGAAGTCCAGCATCGGCGAGCCCTCTGACAGGTAGACAGCAATCACCGGACGTGTGGGATCGGCGTTGTTGTGCGTCCAGACGGCCTCCTCGGAGGTGAGCCCGCCGGTGGGCTGAACGGCGGAGAACATCGCCTTGAACAGCGCGTTGCTGTCCGGCACGGAGAGGAACTGCGCGACCCGTGCGACGGTCACGAACGTGACGAGCCCGGCCGGCCCGTGCCCGACCACCGACCGCATGGCGAGCAGGCTGGCCATGCCCGTGGCATTGGCCGCCGGGTCGAGGATCTTGAGCTGGAGCGCCGGGCTCGCGGGATTCCCCGACGTGGCTGTGGGCTGCCCCGCCGGTGCAGCGCTGTTGGCCGTGTTGGTCGGCAGCGACGTCGGGATCAGCATTTTCCAGCTCGGCGGGCGACCGGACGCGGCGAGCCGGCGGGCGGCCGTGCGGGGCACGGCGAGCACGATGGGGGAGATCGCCATCGACTGGCCCGCGGCCGCCACTCTGGCGGCACCCGCGGCCGTGCTGCGCGCCTGGTCGACCCAGAGCGTCGAGTCGGGGATCCAGGCGTCCAGGGTCGCGGGCGTCGTGATCACCCCCTGGCCGGACAGCGAGCTCGCCACCGCCGCCGGATCGGACTGCTGGACATTGACCTGTACGCAGTTGCCGCCGGGCTTCGGGTGCGTGGCGTTGTACCTCGCCGCGACGCTCTGCACCGCCGGAGCGATCTGCGGCGCCGCGGACACGGTGAGCACGAGCCGCGAGCAAGCTGTCGATAGCGGCTGGCCGTTCGAGCACGCGCTCGCCACCGCGGCGATCGCCATGGCAAGAACCCCCGCGATGGCCCCAGGCCTGCGGATACCACGTCGCGCCCGCGTCAGCCCGTCGTTACCGCGCACCCTCATCGGCAAATCCCTCCAGGCTGGCGATCGCTGCCGAGCGCGCTGACCCCCCGGACCGCCTGCCGTCCCTGGGGTTGCGGATACGCGTCGTTACTTTGTGTACCCGAGGAGCGCCGCAAGATGGGACAAACTGTATATGGCCATCGAGATCGAACACGGCGCGTTGCTATAACTCGTCGCGGCGCGTCCGGGCCACCGATCCGCGATCCTCGCGGCGGCGTGAAACGGTTCGGCGAGCGGAACCAACGCCCACGTTCGCAACGTCATAGAAACATGTTGTGCATGGCATGGACGTGTCCTGGGCACGACATGGTCGTCATGGATGCCATCATGGGTTACAGCACGATCACATCCAGGTCACGGCGTGGTGGGGCACGGTGCCGTCGGCCCGGCACAACGGCCGCTTCGGCCCGGGTGGTGGTATCCGATAGCCAGGCATAGGCACCTAGCACAACTCGCAGGTAACTCATAGTGTGGCGATACCGCGTGCACGACGAACCCTCCACTGACGACCGCAGGAATGGGGTCAGCCGAGTGAGCGTCCGCAGACACGGATCAGCTGTGGCCGGCGCCGCAACGGGCTTGTGCATAGTAGGCGCAGTCATGGCCACGACCGCGGTGACCATCGGCAAGACGAGCGCGTCCCGCGTCCTGGCGGCACCGCCGCCGTGTGTGACCGGCACGATAACGCCGAGCCCGGCACCCACGTCGGCGCACCCGTCACCGTCGGGGTCGACGTCAACGACACCCACGCCGCCACCATCATCACCGCCGCCGTCGCCCGCGCGGCCACCGCCGCCGTCCACGTCCACGTCCCCGTCGGTGTCGGTGTCGGCGTCGGCGTCGGCGTCGGCGTCCGGTGGGACGTCCACGCCATCCGCCGCGGCGGCCGCTGCGGGTCCGGGCACGGCGATCCGGCTCACCGCGGTCTTCGCAGCCACGCCCACGCCGGTCAAGCTGTGCGAGAGCGTCGACCTCTTCTCCGGAGGTTCGAGCGTGAAGCCCGGCGGCACGGCGAACTTTGCGATCTGGCTGTCGTCTTCCGGCGCTGATTCGAGCGGCGTGACCGTAAGCCTGACGACCAGCCCCACGGCCGCGACCCCTCAATTCACGGTTTGCCCCACCGGCCACACCAAGACGTGCAAGCTCAGCGCGCTGGGCCCGCTCTTCGAACTGGAAGCCGCGGTGGTGGTGCCCAAGTCGAGCACCAACGGCGAACACGTGACCCTCACGGCGAAAATGACGGCCACGCAGCCGAGTGCATCGGTGAAGGCGTCCGCGACCGTGACGATCACGGTGCCTGCGACGCCCGCATCCGGTTCGACCGCCCCCGCCGCGCTGCCGGTGCCGAGCGTCGGGGGCCTGCCTGGCACGACGTTTCCGATCGTGCCCGGAGGAGTCATGTCGACCCCGGGCGGCAACGTTGGCCCGCTGCTCCCGTCGATCCCGGCCAACACCCCGAGCCCGGCGGCACAGCCCGCAGCGGGCGCGGGCGCCGCTGTCGCGCCAGTGGCGAACGTCGGCCCGCTCGACCGGCGGCTGATGGGCACGCAACTGATCGCGCTCGCTGCGCTGTGCGCGGCGATCGGCATCGTGATCGCCCGGTTCACGCTGCGCACGCCGCGGCCCGCGGCGGCCGCGGCGATAGCGGCAAGCGCGGGCAGCGCCGCGGGCACCGCTGCCCGAGGAGTGCCGGGCGGGGCCGCGGGATCGGGTAACGGCAGTCCGCCCATCGGGGACGCCCAGGGCAAGGACAGTCCGCCGGGCAAGGACAGTCCGCCGGGCAACGGCACGGATCCCCACGGCAAGGACGCCTCGCCGGGCAACGGCGCTGACCCCCACGGCAAGGACGCTTCGCCGAGCAACGGCGCTGATTCTCAAGGCAAGGACGCTTCGCCGGGCAACGGCGCTGACCCCCAGGGCAAGGACGCCTCGCCTGGCCGGGGCGGCGGTAACGGACGCGAGAGCGGCACCGCCGACGACGGGCCCGCCAAGGACATCGGCTCCGCCGCGGGCGGCGATCCCCCCTCAGGCGCCACGGCCACGTAGCGAACGGCAGGCGCCTCGCCGCCCTGGGCCCGGTGATCAGACCGCGGTCAGGCCGCGGGAACCTCGACTCCGGACCGGATCGTGAGCATCACCTGCGCCAGCGAACTCGCTTTGACCGTCGCCGAGACGAGGATGCCGACGGTGTCCGCGTCCGCCCAGACACAGATGCCCGAGTTGCCCTTCCCCGCGCATGCCGCCCGCCCGCCGAACGACCCAGCAGGAACTGCCACTGGCGCGTTGCCTTCCGCGGTCTCTTGCTGCGTGAAGCTCTTGATCACGTCGGCAAGTGGGCTGTTCACCAGCCTGCCCGCGATGACCGCCACGCTGTTCGGCGAACTTGCGGGTCCGCCGGTGTCGTAGGCGGCCGCGACGATACCTGAGACGTGTCCGGGATCGATCTGCGTCACGTACTGCTCGCCGTGGCTCAGGCCGAGTTGCTGTTCGGCCTGCTTGTCACGCGTGTACGTGCCGATGGTCTGGGGTGTGACGAGCCGGTGGGCCGGGGGAGGAGGAAGCTGAGCCGTGGGGGCAGAGCCGAGTTTGCCGGTGAGGAAGGCTGCCGCTGCCACCACGATCACGAGCGCCGCGCCGACACCGAGCCACAGTCCGTGGCGGCGCCGTCCACGCCGAGCGCGGCGCGGCGGGTGACCCGCGTAGGGCACGGCAAGTTCGGGTGGCTCCGGCGCGGCCGGCCCGCCCAGCTCAGGTTCCGGCGGGCCGTAGAGCGCGAACTCCGGCTGGTCAGGATCTGCCTGGGCAGGATCGGGCTGGCCGAGCCGGGACTGGCCGAGCCGGGACTGGCCGAGCTGGGACTGATACGGCTCCGCGTAGTCCGGCCGCCGGTACGGCGCCTCGTCGTCGGGCCGCTGGTACAGCGCCTCGTGGTCCGGCCGGTGATACGGCGCCTCGTCGTCGGGCCGCTGGTACAGCGCCTCGTGGTCCGGCCGGTGATACGGCGTCTCGTGGTCCGGCCGGTGATACGGCGCCTCATACTCGGGGCGCTGGTACGGCGCCTCATGGTCCGGCCCGCGATACGGGGCCTCGTAGTTCGGGCGCTGGTACGGCGTCTCGAGATCCGGCCGCTGGTACGGCGGCTGGTAAGCCGGCTGCTGGTCAGCAGGGCCCGCGTATTCAGGGTCGTGCGCTGGCGGCATATACGCGGACGGCCCGGCCGTCTGGTAGTCGCCTCCAGGCTGGGCCTGCGGCTCGTAACCCGGCCAGACGCCGCGTGATGGCCCGCGCCCCGGCGGCTGGTAAGCCGGCCACGCGCCCGACGGCTCGCGCCCCGGCTGCGCGGGACGCGGTGCCAGATCGCCAGGCGGCTCATAGCCCGGCTGCCAATGGCTCGCGGAACCGGCAGCACCCGGGTGACCAGGCGGCCGGTATCGCGCGTACTCGCCGGTTTGCGCCTCGGCCCGCTCGACCGTCGGCTCGGCTGGCGCCGGCCGGTAATCCTGGGGCCGGGAGAAACCGCCGCCGGGCCGGTCAGATGGCCGGTACTCCCGCGTCGCGCGATCCTGGCCGGCAGGCGGCCGGTAAGGTTCCTGCTGGTAGCCCGGTGGCGGGTAACCGCGCGGCTGGCCCGGCACATAGCCTGGCGGCCTGTCGCTGCCCGGGCGGTCACCTGACCGGCGGTAGCCCAAGGGCTCGTAGCCGGGCTGCCAATGGCTGAGCTGCGAAGTGCCGCGCTGATCGCCGGGCCCGGCCCCACGGGCCTCACCAGACCCAAGCGCATCACCAGCCCTATGGGTACCACCGGGCTCACGGGCATCACTGGCCCCAGGCGTGTCATCAGGCCATGCCTGTGGATTACCACGCGACCGCGAGGCTAGATCGCCGGCCGGTGGCCCGCTGCGGTCGCCGTACCGGTACGGCAGGTCCGGATCGCCGGTGAGATCGTCCGGTGCCGCATCGCCGTGCCTCGGGCTGTCCGGGCCGGGAGTCCATCCGTCGGTCATGATACGGCCGCCCCGATCTGGCGACTCTGCCCAGTCAAGGCGACTGGATCTCGATAGCAGAGCGGAACATCAGCAGCGTGGTCGCCAGCCTACTGGTACTCAACCCCGGCGCGAAGAGGAAACCGAACGTACGGCTGTCGGCCCAAAGGCACGACGCACCCACTGCCTGACCAGAACCCGTCTCGGCAGGCGCCCGCACCGGCCAGCATCTGGCCAGCCCCCCCAGTGGGCCAGTCGGCACGGGCAGCGGCGCTCCCACGGTGACCTGAGCGGCGGCACCCCGGCCCGCGGCGCCCTGGCGGCCCGCGGACGACTGACCCCGGGGTGCCTGGCCTGCGGCGATCTTGCCGACCTGGCTCTCGAAGTTCGCGTAGATACGGCTCAGTGCTCTTCCCGGCGATATCCCGCTGATACGACCGACGTCGACCCTGATCGAACCGGCCGCCAGCACGCCAGGCTGGCCAGTGAGCTGATAGACGGCCGTCTGTGCGCCGGATACGAATGAGTCCGCGGAGGTCAGGGTGTCCGGTGGGCCCTGCGGGACGCGGGCGTATCCGCCGACCGCCGGCGCCAGCGACAACGTGTACGCATCCGGATGATCTGCCAGTTCGCCGTAGCCGGTCACGGCGAACAAGGCGGCGACCACGACAGCGCCGGCCACCACGAGTCCGGCCCAGCCGAACCGGCGTCGCACCCGGGTGCTCGCAGGCCGCGCCACGTCCGGATACGGCCGGCCGGGCGGCCCGCCCACGCCAGGGGTCACCGGATGATGCTGCGCTGGCGGCGCTGCAGGCTGCGCTGGCGGCGGCGCAGGCTGGGCGTGCGGCGGTGACTGCGACTGTGACACCTGCACCGCCGGTTGCGGCGAGGCTTCTGATCGCTGGCCAGGTGGGAGCACCTGGTGCGGCCGGCTCACCTCGGACGGTGGGACCTGCGCCTGGTCATGCGGCCAGGGCGCACCGTACGGGGTCGCATCCGCCCAGCCCGCCGACGGCTCAGGGCTATCAGAGCCGTCCGTCGGTTCGGAAAGCATCGGCTCCCCAGGTCGAGGCTGCGGGCGTCATCGACGTCACAAATAGAGATCACTACATCATGCGGCAGCGTACGAGATGATCGCCAGCAGATCGGCAGAACCGCGCTGGGACGCGGCCCGCGAGGCCGCGAGCCCGCGAGGCCGAGGCCGCGAGCCCGCGAGGCCGCGAGGCCGCGAGGCCGCGAGGCCGAGGCCGCGAAGCCGCGAGCCGGCGAGGCCGCGAGCCCGCGAGGCCCGCGAGGCCGCGAGGCCGCGCGTTCCCGGCTGACCGGCAGCCTCTGCGTGTGTCGGCACGTCCCGGCCGGGGGAGCTTATGGCGAAGTCGCATTGAAACCGCAGCAACGCGCAGCGAAAGCTGGAGCAGGTCCGCCGTGCGCAGCGGGCACGTGCCATCCGCTTCCGCGTGCTCGTCGCGGCGGGTGCGGCCGTCGTGGTCCCCGGTGGTGCCGTTCAAACCGGTCGACTGGTCTGGGTCACAGCTGTAACGCGCGATCGGCCGGTCAGCCGATCGGCCACGCGTCCACGGGCTCGTTCGTGTGCATGTGCCGGATGTAACGCTGAGTCATCAGCCGCAACGCTTCCGGGCGGTCAACGGCCGATTCCTTCTCGAACACCGCCGCGGTAGCCATCTGCCACGCGGCGCCGGTCTGCCCGGTTAGGCAGCGCTGCTCGATGATGCCGAGCAGCCGGTCGGCCTGCTCGGGGCTCACGTCCCACCGGGCGAGCCCTTCGCGGGCCAGCGGCAGCAGGCGCCGTAGCACAAGCTCGGCCGCGGGCACCTCACCAAGGCCAGGCCAGTACAGTTTCGCGTCCATCCCGTGCCGCGCCGCCTCGCGCAGGTTCTCTGCCGCGGTGGCGAAGGACATCTGGGTCCATACCGGCCGCTGTGCCTCGGCCACCGCACGGACGAGCCCGTAGTAAAAGGCCGCGTTGGCGACCACGTCGGCCACCGAAGGCCCGGCGGGAAGCACGCGGTTTTCCACCCGCAGGTGTGGCTTGCCGTCCACGACCGCGTACACCGGACGGTTCCACCGGTAGACGGTGCCGTTGTGCAGGCTCATCTCGGCCAGGTTCGGCGTTCCGCCGCGCTCGAGCACCGCCACCGGATCCTCGTCCTCGCACAAGGGCAGCAGGGCGGGGAAGTACCTGATGTTCTCCTCGAACAGATCGAACACCGACGTGATCCACCGCTCGCCGAACCACACCCGCGGCCGGACACCCTGGTGCTTGAGCTCGTCCGGGCGGGTGTCCGTGGCCTGTTCGAACAGCGTGATCCGCGTCTCGTGCCACAGCTGCCTGCCGAAGAGGAACGGCGAGTTGGCCGCGAGCGCGACCTGCACACCCGCGATCGCCTGCGCGGCGTTCCAGTAGCTGCCGAACGCCTCCGGGCTCACTTGCACGTGCAACTGCACGCTCGTGCAGGCCGCCTCCGGCGTGATGCTGTCCGCGTGCGTGAGCAGCCGCTCCGTCCCTTCGATCGCGATGTCCAGGGCCTCACCGCGCGCCGCGAAGATCTGCTCGTTGAGCAGCCGGTAGCGGGGGTTCGCCGAGAGCGCGCCTTCGTGCATGTCGCTCTCTTCCAGGGTCGGCAGGATGCCGACCATGACGAGGCGGCTGCCGGTGCCACGCGCCGTAGCGTCGCCATGGTTGAGGCTCGCCCGCACCTCCTGTTCCAGGTCGGCCAGGGCGTCTCCGGCCAGCGGCCGGGGCGGCACGTTGATCTCCAGGTTGAACTGCCCGAGTTCGGTCGCCCACGCGGGATCGGCGATCGCATCGAGTACCCGGGCGTTCCGCATGGACGGCAGGCCGTCGTCGTCCACCAGGTTGAGCTCGATCTCCAGGCCGACGAGCCGCGGCTGGGTCTCGAACCTGGCCTCGCGCAGCATCCTCGCCAGCACGTCCAGCGAGCGCCGGACCTTGTCGCGGTACCGGCGCCGGTCGTCGCCACTGATGGTGATCGCAGGAATGTCCCTGCCCATATATCCTCCGTGCCCCGACTTGGGCAGCCGTATCTCTTCAACATTCGCACGCCGGGCACGTCCGTGACCAGCACCACCCTCAGGCGGTCCCCCACGGGCGGTGCGCCCCGGCCAGCGCCCTGGCCGGGGCGCACCGCCCGATGTCGGCAGCGCCGACCGCTACCTCCTTCTCAGTTCAGAAAGGCGCTGGTGCTCGCACCACTGGAACCGGACCCGCTTGACCCACCGGAACTGCCGCCCATGTTGGGACAGTTGTGATGGGCCGGTGCGGTCGTCCCGCCTGACCCCGAGTGCGGGCTGGCCGTCGACGACGGGCTGCTGCTCGGCGTGGACGACGAGGTAGTGCTCGGCGTGGACGACGAGGTGCTGCCCGATGTTGGCGACGGGCTGCTTGTCGACGTCGCCGCCATCGCGACGCCGACACCTCCGGCAAGCAGGCCGACCGTGATAGCGCCGCCAATGATGACCCGGCGGAACATCGCGGGTCTCTCAGGTGGCATGTGGGCCTCCTTCTCTTCCGACAGGTCGCTGCGCGACCCTCGACAACTTCGAGCCTCGCGGGCGAAGTTCTTGACGGGCTCGCCCCGGCCTCTCAAACCCTTCTCAGGCGGCACATCCGCGGCAGCCGTTACGGATAGGGCGGTCCGCAGCCCGTATCGGCGGCTCAGAAGCAATTGAGAAGTACGCCAGAGTCCGCACTGCACTCGACCCGGCATGTTCGTGGGTGCAGGACCGCAGCCGACGCGCCGAAGCGCCGGCGCGGGCCAACGGCGAAGGAAGGGAACCTGATGCCTGTCAACCCAGCCGACCGGCCGCCCACCGCGGAGGTGACGAGGAGCCGCGGCATGAGGCGGTTGGCCGTGGTGACCGCCGGAGTCGGCGCGGCCGGTGTACTCGCGACGGGCGCGATCGTTTTCGCGCTGCCCGGCTCCACCCACAGTGCGAGCAGCACGACCGGCTCCGCCAGCTCCACCACCGCACCGTCGACGTCCGGGTCGTCGAGCGCAGGGACATCGTCGGCGTCCCCCACGACCTCCTCGAGCGGCACGGGATCGCCGGCATCGTCCTCGACGTCCGGGTCGCCGGGCAGCGCGAGCGCCACCTCCGGAGCGTCATGATGCCCGCCGCCACGCTGCCCGGCACGCCATCCCGCACGCCAGCGGCGGCCGACTGGCGGGCGATCGGCACCTCGGTCCGGCTCCTCGTCACCGATCCGTCGCGGCTCGCCGCGGGCAGGCGGCTGCTCGCGGACGACCTCGCCGCGCTTGACCGGGCCTGCAGCCGGTTCCGGCCGGATTCCGAGCTGGCCATGGCCGAGCGGGCGGCCGGGACACCCGTCCGGGTCAGCCCGGTGCTCGCCGATGCCGTAGCCGTCGCGCTGCACGCGGCGGAAACCACCGACGGCGACCTCGATCCGACCGTCGCCACGGCCATGGCGGCGCTCGGGTACGACCGCGACTTCGAGCTTGTGACGCGGGATGGGCCGCCCCTGCGCCTGACCGTCCGCAGCCGTCCGAGCTGGCGGCAGATCCGGCTCGACCACGAGGCGCGGCTGCTCACCGTGCCGGCAGGCGTACGGCTGGACCTCGGTGCCACCGCCAAGGCGCGGGCCGCGGACCTCGCGGCGGCCGGTCTTGCCGCCAGGCTGGGCTGCGGCGTGCTCGTCAGCCTCGGCGGCGACATCGCGGTGGCCGGTGAGCCACCGCAGGGCGGCTGGTGGATCCGGGTCCAGGACGTCACCGGGCATCCCGACGACCCGCCACCCGGACCGTCCGCGATGATCGCCGTCACCGCTGGCGGCCTGGCGACCTCGGGGACGGCCGCGCGGCGCTGGCGCCGCGGCCGCGTCACGCTGCACCACATCCTTGATCCGCGCAGCGGGCTGCCCGCCGCCCCGGTCTGGCGGACGGTCTCCGTGGCCGCCGGCACGTCCCTGGCTGCGAACATCGCGAGCACCGCCGCGATCATCCGAGGCGACGCCGCCCCCGGCTGGCTCGCGGGCCTCGGCCTGCCCGCCCGCCTCGTCGCGGCCGACGGCACCGTCCGCACCGTGGCCGGCTGGCCGGCGGAGGCGGCGGCATGAGCGGGATCACGAGCTCCACCGCGCTCTGGTACGCCAGCAGGGCGACCGGCGTGGTCACCATGGTGCTGCTGACGGCCGTCGTCGTGCTCGGCGTGCTCGTCAACCGGCAGGGCCGCCTGCCCGGTTTGCCGCGGTTCGCCGTTACCGGGCTGCACCGCAGCATCTCGCTGATCGCGGTCGTATTCCTCGTCGTGCACGTGCTCACCGCGGTCGCCGACAAGTACGTAACCATCCAGATCGTCGCCGCGATCATCCCGTTCACGTCGAGTTACCTGCCGCTGCAGATCGGGCTGGGCGCGGTCGCGCTCGACCTGATGGCCGCGGTGGTGGTCACCAGCCTGATCCGCGCCCGGATCGGCAGGCGGCTGTGGCGCGGTGTGCACTGGCTTGCCTACGCGGCCTACCCGAT
>Ga0209648_10002445_pt1 | contig 15404 bp, 11 predicted proteins | sample GraSoi2013_115cm_FD_185830 | JGI IMG/M metagenome (GOLD analysis project Ga0209648, IMG submission 185830) | Grasslands soil microbial communities from the Angelo Coastal Reserve, California, USA - Sample 9_17_2013_115cm (SPAdes) (version 2) | ecosystem: Environmental > Terrestrial > Soil >...
CTGACCGAACTGCTCGACCTGCGGACCGGCGAGCCGGCTGCCCCTGGCGCACTCGGCACAGTCGTGATCACCCCGTACTTCCCCTACCGCGAGTGCATGCCCGTCTTCCGCTACGACACCCGCGACGTCGCCCGCTGCCTGTCCGGCGAGGCACTCGGCTGCGAGCTGGCCGGTATCCCCGCGACCAGCCAGATCCTCGGCAAGGCCGACCACCTGCTGCACCTGGACACGGCCAGTGTGGTCACGCCCCGCCAGCTCGTCGAGGCCATCGAGGCACTGCCCACCGCGCCCTGGCCCGCCCGCTACGGCGCCACCGCCGAAGGCGGCCGGGTCAAGCTCACGCTGCCCGCCGCCGCGATCGCCGGCTACGGCGACGCCGCGGCCCGCCGTCACTTCGCCGACGCGGGCCTGGACGTGGACCTGACGATCGTCGGCGACGACCAGGCCACCTCGCTGCGCCACACCCGAAGCGACCTGCACGAAACCACGTTCGCCAGCCAGCAAGCGCTCATTGGAACATGACATGACGGGTTCGTACGGCATGCCGATCTCCCTCGTGCAGCAGACCCAGCCGATCTCCCTCCTGCAGCAAAATCTCATCGAGCTGGGTGTCACCCTGGTCGGCGCGTTCGCGGTCAGCGCGGGTGCGCTGCTGTACTTCCGCCGGGTGCGCATGGAGCGGCCGCCGGTCGGCACGTTCAACGGCCGCGACATCGCGATCCTGCTCGGGTTCATCATCGCCCTGCCGTTTCTGTATGTAGCGCTCCCCGGCTGGGCGCTGACCTGCTTCCTGGTGCTGACCTTCGCCTCCGCGCTGTCGATCGGCTACCGTCCGCTGGTCGGCTCCACGCGAACGTGGATCGGCATCGGGCTGCTCGTCGGCGTCAATATCTGGACGAGCCGCACCATGCTCGGCACCGTCGCCGGATGGCAGCTGTGGTGGGCCGAGCTGAGCGTCCTGGTCGCCCTCGGCGCGATCGCGGTGGCCAACCTGTACGTGCAGGGCGGGATGCAGCTGCGGTACGTGGCCTGGTTCGCCCTCGCGCTCGCCGCCTACGACGTCGTTTTCACCGCGGTCATCCCGCTGACCAACAAGCTCATCGAGGAGCTTCTGGGCACTCCGCTCGACCCGTCGCTTGGCATGCGGTTCGGCATAGACAACTTCAGCGTCGGCATCGGCGACCTGCTCGTCTATGCCATGTTCGCGGTCGCCGCCTACAAGGCGTACGGCCGGCCGGGGGCCCGGCTCGCGTTCGGCCTGATCGCGGTGTTCGGTGCCTGCGTGCCCAACCTCGCGCCGCTCCTCATCAACTTTGTCGACGCCCGCGGCGACGCGATCGTGCCCGCGCAGGCGTTCTTCGGACCGCCGGCGTTCCTTTGCTACCTGTGGCTGAGGCACAGGTACGGCCGGGAGCGCACGATGGCGGAGTACTGGGCAAGCACTGGCACGGCGCCGGTGATGGCAACGACCACGCAGCCAGCCGCGGCGCCGGAGCCCCAATCCGTCTGAGCCGGAAGCTGGACGGCGAGCACGCACGGTGATGACGTCGTCAGCCAGGCGCGGTGAGCTGCTCCCGGTGTTCCCATGCGAGCCTGAGCAGGGCCGCGCCCGCGGCCTGCATGGGCTCGTGCGCGGTGAAACGCTCGACGTTGCCGGCGGTGAAAGCAAAGCCGCGGGTTTCGTGGCCGAGCACCTGGCCCTCGGCGTTGGCCGTCACCAGAGCGCCGAAGACGTCGTCGAACACGTCTGCGTCGATGACCGTGACGGCGAGGATGTCGGCCGCGAGTGACAGCGGGTCGACACCGATCCCGAGCAGGTAGGAGCGGAGCAACCCGTCCTGCCGCGCCTTGGTCAGGGCCCGGTACAGCGGCCAGGCGTCGTAGTCGAAGGCCCCGGCGCCGTCACCGTAGGTCTCCGGGGTGCCGAGGAGCTCCTCGCTGTACTCGCGTACCGTGCTGCGCCACAGGTCGAAGTCGCCCCGCAGCGCGGCGGCGGTGTCGCTGGAGGGCTGGAACATGCCGACCGGAATGACCTGGTACAGGCCGCCGGCGTGGACCACCTGGGCGGGGTCGCGGTGATGCAGCAGGAACGTCATCGCGCCATCACGGCTGCGGCGCAGTGTCAGCATGCTGATCGCGGGAGTGACCGCACGGGCCGCCAGGTCCGCGGGGCTGCCCACCAGGTCGCGCAGGGGCAGATCGGCCAGGCGCGGCTTATCGGCCTCGCTCATCTGCCGGCCGGCGAATTCGTGCGCCACCGCCTCGTCGACGTTGATGCCTGCGAAGTACGTGCTCGGGCCGAACGTCATCGCGGCGGCGCCATCGCCGAGTGTGAGGTTCGTCAGGCGGTAACAGATCCTGTTCTCGAGCAGCCGCGGCGGATCGAGCGCGGCGAGCGCGTCGGCATAGTCAGAAAACCGCCGCCCGTCAGCGCCCAGCGGGACAGCGGCCCGCGCCTGCGGCTCGGTCCCGTCGACCCGCGGGGGCGGCACCTCAGGCACCCATTTCAGCCTGACGTCGGCGAGGCCGACCGGCTCAGCCGGAAGCCAGCCCGCCAGGCAGAGCAACGGCGTGGACCGCACCCGCCCCAGCTCGGGATACAGGCCCTCGGCAGCCTGGGTCAGCTCGTGCCGGTGGCCGTTGAGATACCGGCGCACCCGGCGCCACTGGTCAATCCCCTGGTCGACTTCGCGGTCGTTCACTCAGCCTGGCTCCCTCACCGCGCCAGATCTCGCCCGGTCCGGTGCCAGGCTATGCCGTCAGGAACATGCCGAGCGCCAGAGCCAGCCGGACACGTGACACCGTGCGGCAGCCGTTACGGATCATTTGCCCGAACGGCTGCCGCGGATGCGCCTCTTCCGCCAGCGTCCCCGGTTGTCGCGCGCGGCCAGGCTGGTAGCGTCGTGCCGATTCGCACTGGGCCTCCTTGGGCCCCGTCCGCAGGACAACGTTGCAGGAGAAGACCATGGCATCTCGGTTGAATCCGTACCTCAACTTCAACGGCAACGCACGCCAGGCGCTTGAGTTCTACGCGAGCGTGTTCGGCGGCAACCTCGCCGTCAGCACGTTCGCTGAGTTCGGCGCCAAGGACTCGCCCGACGCCGACCGGATCATGCACGGGGTGCTCGAGACCGCCGCCGGCTACACGATCATGGGTGCCGACGTCACCAGTGACATGGAATACCAGCCCATCTCCGGGTGCTCGGTGAGCCTCAGCGGTGACGACGCCGACGCCCTGCGTGGATACTGGGAGAAGCTGTCCGCCAGCGGGACCACGACCATGCCGCTGCAAAAGCAGGTCTGGGGCGACGAGTTCGGCATGTGCGTCGACGGGTTCGGCGTCCCGTGGCTGGTCAACATCTGTGACACAGCACGTCTGCTAGACGCCACGCCTCATCGCTGGCTGACGTAGCCAGCGCCGGCGAGCACGCCGACGGCGATCCTGGCCGGATCGGCGCCGTGCCGTCGGCCAGCTGAACCCGAACGGGCCCTATTGGGCTTATGGGTCGCGTCGGCTGACTTGTCGGCCCGGGACGACACGTCATTCCCGCCTTTCTGTTGACCTGGCAATTGGGGAGGCATATCGCCAGCTTAACTAATAAGAAACTTTCTTATTAGTTAAGCTGAGGTACCCTCCAGCCAGCATGTCCGAGCCCAGGACCGCATCAGCCACGTCATCCGCGGCGACCCGCCGCGCGGGCCGACAACGGACCAGGGAAGGACCTCCATGCGACGATCGGGCACCAGGCTCGGCCTGACCCCCATCGCGGGCCAGAACGACGACAACGAGTTCTTCTCCCAGTCGGACGCCTCATCCATGGAGAGCTTCGCCGCCGCCAACGGCGTCGGTGAGCTGTCCTTCTGGGAAGTCGATGGTTACGACGGCAACGGCACCGGCGCGCAGGTCTGGCAGCCGCAAAGCGGCGGCGCCCTCTACAACCCGCAGTCCGGCAAGTGCCTCGACGACACCGGCTGGTCCACCACCCCGGGTACCCAGCTGCAAATCGGGTCCTGCACCGGCAATGCCAACCAGCGCTGGGCCCTGCCCTAGTTAGACAATCTGGCGGCAGGTTCCGCGCCGTGACCGCCCGGCCCGCCCGGCCCGCGCGGGCTCTTCGGCGAAGAGCCCGCGCGACCGCCGGCCTCCGCTGCGGGGCGCCATCGCCTCGATTGCGGTGCTGGCCGGCTGCGCGCCCGGTTCGCTGGGCCCGGACGGCATCGCCGCTCCCGAGACCGCAAGCACCACGGAAGATGGCAAGGACCCTGGGCACGAACCCGACGCTCATCAGGCAGGCGAAACCGGCGGATGACACTCCGGCGCGCCCAAGATCCGTTTCTGTGTCAATCTGCCGGCACATAGCGCAGACAGATTGACACAGTTGCGGATCTTGGACTGTTTCCCGGCTCCGATGGGAGGGCTCAGGCCACAGCGATGGCCCATGGGTGTTGCTCTGGCCACAGCGATGGCCATGGGTGTTGCTCCTGACGCCCCAGACGCCGCCGATGGGCCATCGGGGGGACTCCTGCCACAGGCGCCGCAGCCCGCAACATGACGTAACGCGGGCCCGTATCTGACGTTGCCACGGCCGGCCTGGTCGTCTCCGGTGCCAGCTTCCTGCTGCTCGAACTGTTGCCGATCAACTTCAGCTATGTCTGGTTCGCCGTGCTCATCTTCTTGTTCGCGGTGGGCATGGGGCTGTTCTTCTCCCCCAACCAGGCGGCCGTCATGAACAGCCTTCCGCCCGAGCAGCGGGGCGCGGGCGCCGGGATGCTCAACACCTTCCAGAACTCGGCCACGGTGCTTTCCATGGGCCTGTTCTTCACCATCGTCACGCTGGGCCTGGCCGCTCGCCTCCCTGCTCACCTGTTCCGCGGGCTTGTCGCGGCGGGCGTTGCTCCCGGTGCCGCCCGGGTGGTGGCCAACGAGCCGCCGATCGGCAGCCTGTTCTCGGCATTCCTTGGCTTCAACCCCATCAAGGAACTGCTCGGCCCAACGGGCGCGCTGCAGCAACTGTCCCCCAGGCAGGCCGCGTACATCACCGGCCGGACATTCTTCCCGAGGCTGATCGAGCAGCCGTTCGCCGCCGGGCTGCACCTGGCGTTCACCTTCGCCGCGGTGGCGACGGTCATCGCCATCGCGGCATCCGCCGTCCGCGGCCGGCGCTACCTGCACGTGACGGAGCCCGTCCTCGACGAGCTGGCCGATGGCGCGGCGGAGATGGGCGGCCTGGTGGGCCTGGAGGCGGTGGCTTCCGCCGGCGCCCCGGACGGCCGGCTGGCCATGTCAGAGAACGCCGGTGTGGACGGCGGGCACGACGCCGCCAGGGGAAGTGGCTGAGCCGATGGGCACGACGCCCGTCCCGGGCGCCGCGGGCCTGGCCTCCGCTGGCCAGGCCGGGCAGGACGAAGAGTTGCTCGGTATCGGTGCCGCGGCCGCGCGGGTCGGCGTGTCGGAGCGTGCCCTCCGCTACTACCAGCAGCTTGGCCTGCTTGTTCCCGCCTGCACGCCCGGTGGGCTGCGCCGTTATTCGCAGCCGGACCTGGCCCGGGTGGCCCGCATCCGTGAGCTGCAGACCCTGCTCGGCCTCAACCTTGACGAGATCGCGATCGTGCTCCGCAACGAGGACCGCATGGCGCAGATACGTCTGACGTATCACGACGAGCGCACCAGCGACGAGGAGCGGCGCCGGCTGACCCGCGAGTGCATGGACCTGCAGCAGAGCTTGCGGGTGACGGTCGAGGCCAAGCGGGCCGCGCTGGAGAGCTTCCTGGCCGACCTCGACGCCCGCATCCGGCGTGCCGAGGACCTGCTCGCCAGCGGCGACTCGGCGCGGCCAAGCCGGTGACGCGCCGCGGCAGCCGTTCAGAAGCATGATCCAGAACGGCTCACGCGGAGTGGCACATGACCGGCCGGTTACCCGCCCGGGCCATGCACAGGCCGGCCGGACCCGCGAAACGCCGGCTGATAGGGCCGATTCTGTCGGCGTGTGCCGCTATCGTCGCGTCCATGCTTGACGGGCTGCCTCCGGATGCGGCTGGCATCGGCCAGGCCGAGCGCGTGCGCCTGGAGTCGCTTCGTTATGCCACCGTGCCTGAGGCCACCGACTACCTCGCGATCATGCGGACGTTCACCAGCGACATCGCTGGCCTCCTGTCCGACCAGTCGGCGGCCGAGGTGGCCGCGCGGCTGGGGGACCAGGGCATCGAGCTCGACGCCGACACCGCTGACGCGCGGCTGTCGTACCTGGTCGAGCACGGCAACCTGGCCCGCAGCCCACGCGAGAACGAGGCGCACAGCGTCAGGGAATATCTCCAGGCCAGGTCGCGGTACCAGCTCACCCAGATCGGCGAGCTGGTCCACCGGCAGATCGAGGAGCTGCTCGGCACGGTCGAGCAGGCTCGCGAGGTTTCCAGCGAGATGCTGAGCGGAATCCTCACCGGGCTGACCGGGCTGGAGGATTACGACGAGACCAGTCTGGCCGCCGTCGATTCCGACCGGCTGGCCAGCGAGATCGGCACCGTGTTCGCCCAGTTCGAGCGGCTCGTCGAGAGCACGCGCGACTTCTACACCTACCTGTCCCAGGTGCTCGTGCGCTTCGACCTGGACCGCGCGGAGTTCCAGGCGTTCAAGACAGCACTGATCAACTATCTCCAGCGGTTCGTCGACGACATTGCCCGGCACATGCCGCAGCTGGCCGACGTGCTCGTCCGGCTCGAGCCCCGTGTCGATGCGCTGTGCGCCCACGCCAACCAGGGCCAGCGGCTGCTGTCGCTCGACGGCAGTGCGGCCCGTCGGGCGAGGGGCCTTGATCCGGGCGACTGGGCGAGCCTGCACGCCTGGTTCGTCGGCAGCGGGCGCAGGGAGAGCGACGCGTCCGGCGTCCGGCGGCTGGCTACGGATGCGATGCGGGCCCTGCTCGTCAACCTGCGGCGCATCGCCTCGGCCGCCGAGCGGGAACAGAGCCGGTACGGCGACCTGCTCAAGCTGGCCCGCTGGTTCGATGAGGCCGACGATGACACCGCGCACGCGCTGTGGGCCGCGGCGTTCGGCCTGTACTCGTGCCGGCACCTGGGCGTCGTCGCCCAGCTGGATGATGAGCCCGTGCCGCCAACGACCTCCTGGTGGCAGGGTCCGGCGGCCGACGTGCCGATCACCTTGCGGCAGTACGGACACCGCGTGATCAAGGGCCGCGCCGGCAGCCGGGCGGACTTCTCCGCGGCCAAGCGCGCCCGGGTCGCCGAACGTGAGGCCGCCGAGCGGCACCGCCGCGACGCGGTGGCCGAGCTGGCCCGCCACCGGGGCAGGCTCGGCACCATCCGGCTGTCTGACCAGGCCCGGACGGCCCTGCTCGAGCTGTACAGCCGGGCACTGGCCGGCCACGGCCGTCCGCTCACCGAGGATTCCGAGGCGGCGGCGTGGACCGACGGTCTGCGGGTGACCGTCCACCGTACGCCCGGGCGGTCCACGGTTGTCACCAGCCCGGCCGGCCGGATGGAGCTTGTCGACCTGTCGATCGCGGTCCGGCCGGCGATGGACTCATACGGTCAGCGGGCGGGCGAGACGGGCCAGCCCGGGGAGGCGAGCGCATGAGTGCCGTCGAAGGCCACAAGCCGGCCGAAGATATCTACACCGCCGCCGAACGCCGCAGGGCGGCGCGGGCGCTGCTGAGAGAACCGCTGCTGCAGGGCGATGGCCCGAGCGCCGAGGAGTTCCGGCTCGTACGCCGGCATCGCGCCGAGCTGGCCAGGACGTTCGCTGACGGCCTCGGATACCGGCTGACCGTCGACCCGCACGCCGCGCGGCTGTTCAAGCCGGGGCTCGGCCGCGACCCGTCCCGCCCGCTCGAGAAGACGAGCGGCGCGCCGTTCACGCCGCGGGCCTACGCCCTGTTCTGCCTGACCGTGGCCGCACTGACCACGGCGAGGCAGCAGTTGCTCGTCGACGAGCTGATCGCCGCGATCCGGTCGGCCGCGGCCGAGGCCGGCCTCGACGTCGACCTCGACCAGATCGGCGACCGGCGAGCGCTGTACGCGGCGCTCGCCGCGCTGATCAGGTACGGCGTGCTGCGCGAGCGCGACGGGGATCTGCAGCGGTGGACGACCGACGGCCGGACGCCCACCCTGCTCGATGTGCGCCGCGACCGGCTGAGCCTGCTGGTCTCCGCGCCGCTGGCAGGCTCGGCCACGCCGGATCAGCTGCTCGAGACCGCCGCGCTGCCGTCGGCGGCCGGCGGGGCCCGGGTGGCGATCCGGCGGCGGCTGGCCGAGTCGCCGGTCCTGTCGACCGCGGACCTGCCGGGGGAGTACGCGGAGTGGTGGCGGCGCAACCGCAACCGGGAGCGCGAGTGGTTCCGCGACCGGCTCGGCCTCGAGTTGGAGCTACGCGGCGAGGGGGCCATCGCGGTCGACCCGGATGACGAGCTCACCGATGTCGATTTCCCTGCCGGTGGTTCGGCGAAGCACTTCGCCCTGCTGCTGCTCGGCGCGCTGGCCGACCGGGCGCGGGCCCGCGGCGAAGATGTAGCGGGCCGCACCTGGGTGGCGATCTCCGGCGACGAGGTCGATGCCGTGTCGGCCGAGGTGTTCGCGATGTGGTCGAAGTGGCTGAAGCGCGAGCACCGCGAACGGCCGGAGCTCGTGCACGAGGAGGCGCTGGCCTTGCTCGCCTCGCTCGGCCTCGTCGAACGAGGCGACGGGACGCTGCGGCTGCACGCCGCCGCGGCGCGTTACGCCCCGCGGCCGGCCGCTGACGATGCCATCGCGGACCCGGGTACCCAACCCGCGCTCCTGGGCGAGGACCTGCTGCCAGCCAGCCCACAGGACCGGCCATGACCCCCCGCCGCACCGCCACCCCCACCGGCGCGGCGGCGCACCTGAACCGGTTCAGGCTCAGCCGGGCGGGGATTCTCAACGTCTGGCAGTACGACGACCAGGTCTTCGAGTTCGCCGGCGGGCGGCTCCTGCTGCGCGGCGCCAACGGCGCGGGCAAGTCCAAGACCCTGGAAATGCTGCTGCCGTTCGTACTGGACGGCGACAAGCTCCGGATAACCGCGTCGGGGCGCCACCACACCAGCCTGCTGTGGCTGATGACCGACGGGTACGAGGGGACCGGCCGCATCGGCTACCTGTGGGTCGAGTTCGTCCGCACCACCGACGGCGGCGATCCCGAGTGGTTCACGTGCGGCGTCGGTATCCGCGCGTCCCAGTCCGCCCGCATGGCCACGACCTGGTACTTCACCTTCCCGGGGCGGGCCGGCCAGGACCTGCTCCTCGAGGATGGCACGGGCCCGCTGGCCCGCGACAGGTGCCGCGCCGCGGTCGAGAGCGACGGACACTTCTTCGAGAGCCAGCGGCAGTACAAGCAGCACGTGGGCGAGACCCTGTTCGGCCTGACCGGCGGGCGCTACGACGAGCTCCTCCGGCTGCTCTACTGGCTGCGCCAGCCGCAGATCGGCGAGGACATCGAGCCAGGCAGGCTGGCCGAGATCCTCTCGATCGCGCTTCCTGAGCTTGAGGACGCGGCGGTCCGCGCGGCCGGGGGAACCCTCGACGAGCTTGCGGCATTCGGCGAGCAGCTAGCCCGGCGCCGGCAGGCGGCGGCGGCGATGACCGCGTTCGCGCAGCTGTACGCCGAGTACGCGCGCGCCGTCGCGGCGAACCGCGGCGGCGCACTTGCCGAGGCGTACCGCGAGCTGAGCCGGCTGGAGCGGGAGATCGGCAAGCGCACGGCCGAGCTCGCCGACCTGGCCGGGAAGATCAGCGCCAACCAGGCCGGCCAGTCCGCTGCCGCAGCCACGATCGGCCAGGCCAGGCAGCGGCTGGCCGATCTGGAGGCCAGCCCAGAGGCCCGCAGCCACCAGCAGGTGCTCGCGCTCGGGAAGCGCGCCGAGGAGCTTGGCTCCCACGCCGCGACGGCCGGCCGTCACGCAACTGCGGCCCGCACCCGGTCGGCCGCGGCGAAGCAGCGAGCTGACCGCGACGCCGGCGGTCTGAGCCGCGATGCCCGCAGTCTCGCGGTGGCCGGGCAGTCCCACGCCTCGGACGTGGCCGCGCTCGGGCTCCACGCGGTGATGACCGTTCCTGCCACGCTGGTGGACCCGCGCCTGCCCGAGGATGCCGGTGGGCTCGACGCCGCGGTGAAAGAGCACGCCGAGGCGGTCGACGCGGCCCGCCCACTGGTCGGTGAGCGGCAGGCGGCGGTGCGGGTCGTCGACGAGGCCAGGCGCGGCGCCGAGCAGGCCGACGAGGAACGGCGCGCTACGGAGCGTGAAGCAGCCAGGCTGGAGGGCATCGCCGAGGCGGAACGGGGCCGGCTGGCCGAGGCGGAGCGTACCGCGCGCAGCGCAGAGGAGGCGTTCACGACCGCGCTGGCCGCGTGGCGCGTCGACGAGCGCGCGGTCGACACCCCGGCACCCGGCGAGCTGACCGCCGAGACTGTGCAGCGGCTTGGCCCGCTCGCCCGCGAGGCCGCCAGCCCCTTCCTCGATGCGCTGGCGACCGCGGCGGCCAGGGCGGCGTCGCAGCGGCTGAACGCCCAGCAGCGGGTGACCGAGCTCGGCGAGCGGCGCGCGGCCATCGAGGCCGAGCGCGACCCCGCCCCCGCCTCACCGCCGCTCGGCCGGTCCGAGCGCGACGGCGCCGACGGCGCCCCCCTGTGGCGGCTGGTGGAGTTCGCCGACTGGCTGAGCGCCGGGCAGCGTGCCGGGCTGGAGGCGGCGCTTGAGTCCTCCGGCCTGCTCGACGCCTGGGTTCGCGCCGACGGGCAGGTGCTCGGTGCGGACCAGCGCGACGTGGTACTGCCCTCCGGCCCCGCGGTTCGGGAACGGAGCCTGCGTGACCTGCTGGCCGTGGGCCGCCCCGGCGACTGCCCGGTGACGGCGGAGACCATCGGCGGCGTGCTCGCCCGGATCGCCGTCGAGCCATCCGCGGCCGCGGCCGCGGTGACCGGGCTCGACGGCTCCTGGCGGCTCGGCCCGCTGACCGGGCGGGCCGCCAAGCCGGCGGCCCAGTACATCGGCGCGACCGCGCGGGCGGCCGAACGGGCCCGGCGGCTGGCCGAAGTCGACGCACAGCTCGCCGCGGCGGAGGAGTCTCGGCGGGCGGCTGCCGCCGCCGAGGAGGAGGCGCGCGGCCGGCGGGCGGCCATCGAGGCGTGGCTCGGCGACGTGCCCCCGTACGGGCCGCTGCTGACGGCCTGGGCCGATGCCGGTGTCCGCGCGGAGGCGGCGGCCCGGGCCGGGGACGCGGCGCGGGCCGTCGAGCAGGCCGCCAGGCAAGCCCGGGCGGCGGCCGCGGCGGCCCGCCGCGAGCTGGAAGAGCTGGGCGCGGTTCACCGCCTGCCCACGACCGCGGACGGCCTGGCCGCGCACGGTGAGCGGCTCCGGACCCTGGAAACCGCTCTGGCCCGGCAGGTCGAGTCCGCCGCCCGGCTGCGTGAGCGGCTGAGCCGCTTCACAGAAGACCTTGAGGCATGGGCGGATCTCGACCGCCAGGCCGCCGATATGGCCGTGGAGGCCGCCGAGCTCCAGGAAGCGGCGACGGCGGTGGCACGGCGGCACGAGGAACTGCGCCGCGCCGTCGAGGCGAGCGTTCGGGAGCTCGAGGAGCGGCTGCGGGCCACTCGGGTGGAGATCAAGCAAACCGAAGTTCGTGTGGCGGAGCTCCGCCGGGACGAGGCCGGGCTGAACGAGCGCCACGGCGGCGCGAGGCGGGATCTCGCGCACGCCACGGAGCAGCTCACCGGACAGGACGCCGTCGTCGTGGCGGCGGCGCACGCCGTCGCGGAACTGGCTGACGTGCCGGGCCTGCTCGCCTCGGCCGGCGCACCCACCGGCGGCGCGTACGAACTGGCCCGCGGCGTGACGCCCGGGGTCAGGGTCCCGGCGGCGGTGGTGGAGCTGGCCCGCTCGCTGGCTGGGCTTGGCCTGCCGGAGCGCACGGTGACCGACGCCGCGGTGTGGAGCAGGTACACCGACGTGACGAGCGGCCCGGCCGCCGACTGCGAGCCGCGCGTGCTCGAGTACCCGGGCATGCTTGCCGTCGTCGCGCGAGACGAAACCGGCGAGCGCCCGCTCGGCGAGCTGGCCAGCCGGCTCACCGCCGAGGTCACCAGGGACGAGGAGCTGCTCACCGAACGCGAGCGCCGGATGTTCGAAGAGCACATCCTCGGCGACCTCGGCGAAGCGCTCCGGGCCCGGCGGCTCGAGGCCGAGGAACTGGTCGCGGCGATGAACCGGCTACTCGACGGCGTGACAACGTCGCAAGGCGTCCGGGTGTCGCTGCACTGGCGGCTCCGCGACGACGTGCCGGGGGATTCCCGGGAGGCAGTGGCGCTGCTCGGGCGGCCGCTCGGAGCCCTGCTGCCGGACGAGCGGCAGGCACTCCGCGACTGTCTGCACCGGCTGATCGAGGCGTCCCGATCCGAGCAGCCCGAACTGTCCTACGCCGAGCATCTGGGCCGCGCCCTCGACTACCGGCAGTGGTTCGCGTTCCGGGTCCGCTACACCCGGCCGGAACTCGACGGCCGATGGCTGGATCTGCATCGCCGGTCCCCGTTGTCCCAGGGTGAGCAGAAGGTCGTCTGCTACCTTCCCCTGTTCGCGGCGGCCGCCGCGCACTTCAGTTCGGTCGCGGGCGCGGCGCCGCACGCGCCGCGCTTTGTCCTGCTCGACGACGCCTTCCCAAAGATCGACGTGCGTACCCATCCACTGCTGTTCGGGCTGCTTGTCGACCTCGACCTTGACTTTCTGATAACCAGCGAGCGGCTGTGGGGGGACCACGAGACCGTGCCGTCGCTCGCCATCTACGAGGCGCTCCGCGACCCGTCCGAGCGCGGGATCGCGCAGTACGAGCACCGCTGGGATGGCCAGCGGCTGCATGCTGTAGGTGCGTGATGGGTGGCGTGCAGCCGCGCCGCGCTACGGTGCCCCGTAGCGCGGTGCCCGCTGGCCCGGTACCTGGTAGCGCGCCGTCCGCTGGCGCGGTGCCCGCTGGCCCGGTGCCCGCTGGCCCGGTACCTGGTAGCGCGCCGTCCGGTGGCGCGGTGCCCGGTGGCGCGCCGGTCCCGGACTGGCTGGCCGACCCGGCGCTCTCCCGGCTCTGGGAGGCTGCGGCCGGCCGGCTGGAACGCACTCACCTGATGCCCGCCGGGCGGATTGTGCTCACCGGCCTGCTGCGCGCAGAGCGGCACGCGGTCGGTGACCTGCTCGCCCGGCCGATCGTGACCGACCGGGTCACCGTCGACCTGGCGGAGCTCGACGGTGTGCTCGCGCGCCGGTCGCCGTACCGCGGCCTGGCGCAGACCGTGGAGGCCGTGACCGGCCGGCCGCTGCGCGACCGGCGAGCCGCGCGGTCGGCGGCTGCGGCGGCCCGTGAGGCGCCGCTGGTGCTTGCGCGCGAGCTGCTGGCGGCGCACCCGGCGTTCGCCGGCATCACCTGGGGTGAGGCCTGGCTGGCAGGCGTCCGTCGTTCGGGCTGGCTGGCCCGGGCGGAGGATGCCGCCCAGGCGGTGCGCAGCGCCGTGGCCGTTGTCGCGGACGTGCTGGCACCGGGCGCGGTGGCGAGCTCGCGCACCGAGCTTGCGGCGCGAATGACGGGCAGCGCCCACGGCCTCGACGACGGAACCATCGTCGCGCAACTCACACTGCGTGCCCTGGCCCTCGAAGCGGGCGCCGCGCCGCCGGTCACCGTCGCCGCACGGCGCGACCTCTGGGAGCGCTACGGCGTGCGCGTCGACTCGGTGTCAAGCACCTGCCTGACCCTTGGCTTGCTCGTGCGCGGCGACCGTTCCGTCGCCCGCCGGCTCCGGCTGGCCGCCGAGGTGGGCGATCCGGTGCACATAACGCCACGGGATCTCCGTCGCCTCGAGTTCGCGCCGCATCGCCGCGTGCTTGTGTGCGAGAACCCGCGTGTCCTTGAGGCGATGGCCGACCGGTTCGGCGGCGGCGTGCCCACGGTGTGCACGGCCGGCCAGCCGGCGCTGGTCGTGCTCGACCTGCTGCGCCGGCTGGCGAGCGCCGGCGCGGCGCTGCCCTACCACGGCGACTTCGACTGGCCGGGCATAGCGATCGCCAACCGGCTGATGGCCGAGGCGGGGGCAGCGCCGTGGCTGATGAGCGCGTTCGACTACCAGGCGGCGGCGCGCCGCGGCCCCGCGATCCTGGCCCTCAGCGGCACACCGGTCGCCCCATCATGGGACCCCGCACTGGGTACGGTTATGACCCGCCTCGGCGTCGCCGTGCACGAGGAAGCCGTCCTCGACGACCTCCTCGCCTCCCTCACGCCAGAGACCATGACTTGACCCGCACGTCCGCCCACACCGCCTTTCCCACCCAGCCACGAACGACCGTCCAATTCCAGGAGAGAGACACGGACGAGCTTCGCCGCCATCTTCAAGCACTTGCGCGCTCTGGCCTTGCTCCGCGGTCCATGCGCTCAACCCTTCCGCGTCATGGCGTATGCTCTGGCGGAAGACACGGCACTTGGCGACTCATTTGAAACTCGATCGAATTCCATTAGAATACCAGTGAGGAGATGCTAAGACAGGTAATGAACAGCCGCACGCTCGAACAGACCGGTAACATACGGCAGCTTGCCCTTATTCCTGAGATTTTCCCCGATCTCGTTGCCGACGCAGATGGCGACCACGGAGAAGTATTTACCCGCAAATGGGTCGTTGAGCTGATCCTCGACCTCGTCGGCTACACGATTGACCGTGATCTGGGCGAATTCCTTGCCGTAGAACCGGCATGCGGAACAGGAGCATTTCTCGGCCCGATGGTAGAGCGCCTTAGCGCTTCGTGTCGGCGTCACGGTCGGCCCATCACAGACGCCCGGCACGCCCTACGTGCGTACGATCTACTGTCGAGAAACATCGACAAAACTCGGGAGGTCATAACCAAGATACTCGAACGCGACAACTGGCCCAAGGATCAGGCTGACGAAGTTGCCAGCGCCTGGCTTCACGTCGGCGACTACCTGCTCGCACTACATGACGACCGCTCAGTTGATTTCGTTGTTGGCAACCCGCCCTATATCCGGCTAGAGGACATTCCTAACGCGCGAATGCACGCCTACCGTCAAACGTGCCGAACCATGACAGGTCGATCTGACATCTACATCGGTTTCTACGAGGTGGCCCTGGCATCGTTGCGTGAGAATGGACTACTGGGTTTCATCTGCGCTGATCGGTGGATGCGTAACCAATACGGCCGCTTGCTTCGGAAGCTGGTTGCGGACAGATATGACCTTGAAGTTGTCATCAGCATGCATGATGTCGGTAAGTATTCGGAAGTCCTGTGAGCGGGCACGCGAGTAGCCGGCGTGGACTTCTGCGAGGTCCGCGCCGTTGAGGGGCGTGGTCGTGCGGTTCAGTCGGGCTGCTGTGGTGGCTGTGCCCAGGACTG
>Ga0209648_10002448_pt1 | contig 15397 bp, 13 predicted proteins | sample GraSoi2013_115cm_FD_185830 | JGI IMG/M metagenome (GOLD analysis project Ga0209648, IMG submission 185830) | Grasslands soil microbial communities from the Angelo Coastal Reserve, California, USA - Sample 9_17_2013_115cm (SPAdes) (version 2) | ecosystem: Environmental > Terrestrial > Soil >...
GCATGGTCATCCGGCGAGCGTGCGGACGGCGCGCTGGCTGTTCCCGAGCTATCTCGTGCTGATCAACCTGTTCGTCGTGCCGATCGCGGCGGCCGGCCTGCTGCTGCTCGGTCCGCAGGTCAGCCCCGATCTCTATGTGCTGCAGTTGCCGCTCGCCAACGGCGAGAGCTGGCTGTCGGCCTTCGTGTTCATCGGCGGGCTGTCGGCCGCAACCTCGATGGTGATCGTGGCCTGCATGGCGCTCTCCGGCATGATCGGCAACGAGCTGGTCATGCCCTACCTGCTGCGCCGGCAAGCTCGATGGGGGGCCGGCGTGCCGCGCGCCATGGGGCCCCTCGTGGTGTTCGTGCGCCGCGCCACCGTGGTGCTGATCCTGATGGCGGGCTATGCCTACGAACGCATCATCTCGGGCTATCTGCCGCTCGCCTCGATCGGCCTGATCAGCTTCTGCGCCGTCGCCAACTTCGCGCCCGGCGTCGTGCTCGGCCTCTACTGGAAGCGCGCCCACCGCTACGGCGTCGTGGCCGGGCTGGCCGGCGGCTTCGTCGTCTGGCTCTACGCGCTCCTCCTGCCCACCCTGCGCCAGAGCGCCGACAGTGCCCAGGAGGCGCCGCTGAAAGCCTTCCTGCCGGCGCCGTTCGCCGAACTCGACCCGGTGGGGCAGGGCTTTGTCGTCGGCATTCTGGTCAACGCGTTCCTGCTCGTCGGCATCTCGCTGCTGGTGAAGGCGCGCGGCTCGGATGCCGAGCAGGCCGACGCTTTCGTGCTCGGCCCGGATTTTCTGGAAGGGGGGCCGGAGCAGCCGCAGCGTCAGGCGCCAGCCGACGCCGCGCGCATCGACGAACTGCGCGAGCTTTTGGCGCGCTTCGTCGGTTCGGAGCGTGCGCTCCGGGCCTTGTCCGGCGACCGTCTGTCCATCGAGGTGGCGCTCAACCGCACCGAGCGCGTGCTGTCGGGCACCCTGGGCGCCGCCTCCGCCCGCATCATCGTCGCCGCCTACGGCCGGCGCGGCCGGCTGCTGCCTCGCAGCGCGCGCGCCCTGATCGACGAGGCGTCGGAGGCCATCCGCTACAACTACGAAATCCTGCGCAACACGCTCGACCATGTCGGCATGGGCATCGCCGCCTTCGACCGCGACAGGCGCCTGGAGATCTTCAACGATCGTTTCACCGCCTTGCTATCGCTTGACGACACTTCGGTGGCGGTCGGCGCCTCGCCGATGGAGTTCGGTGCAGCGCCCGATGTCGTGGCGCTGCTGCGCCGGCCCGAGGCGCCGCAGACGCACGAGATCGCGACCCGCGGCGGCCGCGTCCTCGAGCTCAGGCTCGATCCGCTGCCCGGCGGCGGCTTCGTTGCCACCTGCAACGACGTGACGGCGCGCGTGCGCACGGCCGAGGCGCTGCGCGAAAGCGACAGTCAGCTCCGCCAGTCGACCGAAACGCTGGAGCAGCGGGTCATCGAGCGCACCGCCGAGCTCGAGGCGAGCCGCGCCGAAGCCGAGGCCGCCAACCTCGGCAAGACGCGCTTCATCGCCGCCGCCAGCCATGACCTGCTGCAGCCGCTGCATGCCGCGCGCCTGTTCACCGCGGCGATGATCGACCGCGATCCGGGCAACGATCTCGGCGGCAAGATCGATACCAGCCTGGGCGCGGTCGAAGCGCTGCTCGATGCCCTGCTCGACATCTCCAAGCTCGATGCCGGCGCCTTCAGGCCGGAGAAACGGCCGTTCGCCCTTCAGCCCATGTTCGACTCGCTGGCCACCGCCTTCGCGCCGGTGGCGCAGCGCCGCGGCGCCGCGTTGGTGGTGGTGCCGACGCGGGCCTTCGTGTCGACTGACCCGGCCTTCCTGCGCCGCATCCTGCAGAACCTGCTGTCCAATGCGCTGCGTTACGGCAAGGCCGAGGGCCGTCCGGCGCGCGTGCTGCTGGGCTGCCGCCGCGTCGGCAACGATTTGCGCATCGAGGTGAAGGACAACGGGCCGGGCATCGCGTCCGACAAGCAGGCCATCATCTTCGACGAATTCGTGCGCCTGCAGGTCGAGGACGAAGCGTCACGCGAGGAGCGGGGCCTTGGCCTGGGTCTCGCCATCGTCGATCGCATCGCGCGCATGCTCGACCTGCCGGTCGGCCTCGCGTCGGCGCCGGGGCAGGGCTCGACCTTCTCGGTAACCGTGCAACGCGTGCCGGCCGCGGTGGCGGCACCGGTCGTGCCAGCGCCGCCTCAGCCCACGCCGACGATCGAAGCCGAAAGCTTCGTGCTCTGCATCGACAACGAGGCCCGGGTGCGCGAGGCGATGGCTGCCCTGCTCGGCGGCTGGGGCTGCCGCGTCGCGACCGGCGCCACTCAGGCGGATGCGCAGGAGGCGGTGGCGCGCGCCGGCCGCCTGCCGGACCTCATGCTGGTCGATCTGCATCTCGACAGAGGACCAGACGGCCTGGAGGTCGTCGAAGCTCTTCGGCACGCCTGGGGACGCGCGGTTCCGGCTGCGCTGGTGACCGCTGACCGCGAGCCGACGCTCAGGCTGCGCGCGCGGGCGCGCCAGGTCGAGCTCTTGCACAAGCCGGTGAAGCCGGCGGCCCTGCGCGCCCTGCTGCGTCTCAGCGAGCGAACTACACCGACGGCAGCGACAGCGCGCGCGCTTCGATGACGGCCTGCGTGCGCGAACGCACGCCAAGCTTGCGCAGGATGACGGTAACATGGGCCTTCACCGTCGCCTCGCCGACGCCAAGCTTGTAGGCGATCTGCTTGTTCTGGTCGCCCTGGACCATGAGCGCCAGCACGCGCCATTGCTGCGGCGTGAGCTGGGCGGCGCGCTGGGCGAAGGAATCGGCCGCGTCGGCCGGCGGCGGCGCCAGGATCTCGCCGTCGAGCACGGCGCGCACCGTGGCGGCGATCTCCTCGAGCGACGCCGACTTGTCGACATAGGCCGAGGCGCCGAGATCATGGGTGCGCCGTGCCACGGCCGCATCGCGGGCCGCCGACACGACGATGATCGGCACGGTGGGCCAGTCCGAGCGCAGCAGGGCAAGGCCGGTGAGACCGTCCATGCCGGGCATGTCGAGGTCGAGCAGAAGGGCGTCGGTGTCGGGCTGGCGCTCGAGCGCTTCCTGTACCTCGGCGAGGCTGCCCGCCAAGACCATCGCGGCGCCCGGGAAGGCCTGGGCCAGCGCCGTCTTGAGCGCATCGCGGACCATTGGGTGGTCGTCGGCGATCAGAAAGGATCGCGGCGGGGGAGCGAGCTCAGCCATGGCAAAGGGCGCCTTAGACTAAAGTATGAGAGGCCCATCATTGTCCGATTCTCAGTGCTCGTGTAGTGAAATAGGACAGAAATGAGACGCCTAAAGGCGTCCTGTGGGAGAGGAAGCATGGCAATTGAAGTTCCCAAGGATTTTAGACGTGTGATCGTTGCCGCGTCGGTCGGAAACGTCATCGAGTGGTACGACTTCTATATTTTCGGGAGCTTGGCCGCGGTGCTGTCGGTCAAGTTCTTCGAGAAAAGCAATCCAGTGGCCGCGCTGCTCAGCACGATCGCGCTGTTCACGGCCGGGTTCCTGATCCGTCCGCTGGGCGCCTTCTTATTCGGCTGGCTCGGCGACCGGGTGGGCCGGAAGTACACGTTCCTTATCACGCTCACCGGCATGGGCATCGGCACCGGCGTGATCGGCCTGATCCCGACCTACCAGTCGATCGGCTTGGCCGCCGCTATCTTCCTCTTCGGCCTGCGGATGATTCAAGGCCTGTGCCTGGGCGGCGAATATGGCGGCGCCATCACCTATGTGGCCGAGCACGTCTCGGACGCGCGCCGCGGCTTTTACACCGGCTGGCTGCAGACCTCCCCCACGCTGGGCATCGTAGTGGCGCTGGCGGTCGTGCTCGCCACCCGCGGCTACTTCGGGGACAAGGTGTTCGATGAATGGGCCTGGCGCGTGCCGTTCCTGGTGTCGTTCCTCTTGGTGGCGATCGCGATCTACATCCGCCTGCAGCTGGGCGAAACGCCGATCTTCGAGGAGATCAAGGCCAAGGGACAGATGGTCCGGAATCCTTGGAAGGAGGCCTTTCTCAGCGCCAACATCAAGTTCGTGCTGATAGCCTGCGTCGTGCTGATCGGCCAGGGCGTGGTCTGGTACAGTGGCCAGTTCTGGGCGCTGTACTTCCTGCAGCAGGTCTCGAAGGTGGACTTGTTCACCTCGAGCTACATCGTGATGGCCGCGCTGCTGATCGCGACACCGACCTTGATTTTTTGGGGCTGGGCGTCCGACCACATTGGCCGCAAGCCGGTGATCCTCGGCGGCATGCTCTTGGCGGCGGTCACCTACTATCCGCTCTACGTTTGGCTCGGAAGCGCGACGCAGCCGGGCAACATCAACTATCCGGTCGCGATCCTGATCATCGCCATCCTCGTAAACTATGTCGGCATGGTCTACGGGCCGGTTGGCGCGTTCCTGGCGGAGTTCTTCCCAGCCCGCATCCGCTACACCTCGGTGTCGGTGCCATATCACATCGGCAACGGCTGGGGCGGCGGCCTGGTGCCGTTCATCACGTCGGCGGCGTTCGCGGCGACCGGCAGCCTCTGGAACGCACTGCTCTATCCAATCATCGTTCCCGCTGTGTGCTTCGTCCTTGCCCTTTTCCTGATGCCAGAAACTCGGCACATCAGCATCTGGGAACCGGCCAAGGCAAAAACCGCTTCTTGACGGCGCATCGGTACGGGGCCCGCGTCGGCCCCGTACCGGGTCTGCCTTGAGTGATCGGCAGTCTGTTCCTGCGCGAGACCAAGGATGTCGACATCGCCAAGGGCGTGGATCTCACCAAGTAAGGCCAGGTCTGCGGCAGACTGGTACCGGCGGCCCCGCAAGGGCCGCCGGTTTTCTTTTTGCCTGACGGCAGGCATTCTGCCGGCATGAACCTGGACGCCATCGCCATCGGCTACCAGCCGCCCGAGGACGTGAACACCATCATCGAGGTGCCGATCGGCGGCGAGCCGATCAAGTACGAGATGGACAAGGCCGCCGGCACCCTCGTCGTCGACCGCTTCCTCTACACGCCGATGCGCTATCCCGGGAACTACGGGTTCGTGCCCCACACCCTGTCCGACGACGGCGACCCGATCGACGTGCTGGTCGCCAACACCCGGCCGATCATCCCGGGCGCCGTCATGAACGTGCGTCCGATCGGCGTGCTCAAGATGGAAGACGACGGCGGCGGTGACGAGAAGATCATCGCCGTGCCGTCATCCCGCATCACCCTGCGCTACATCCATGTAAAGACGCATACCGACCTGCCCGAGATCACGCGCCAGCAGATCGAGCACTTCTTCGTCCACTACAAGGACCTCGAGCCCGGCAAATGGGTGAAACTGCAGGGCTGGGGCGATGTCAGCGAAGCCCACCGCTTGATCTCGGAGGCGATCGATCGCGCGAAAAAGCGCCAATGAGAAGAAGCGGCTAACGCGTTTCAGGCGTGGCCATTCCAGAACCGATAGAGCGCGGTCGTATCGCCGGCAAACAGATTGCGATCGCAATGGCTGACACCCGCGACGGCCCGGGGCTCGCTGCCGTAGGCGGCATTGCTCTCGGTCTCATCGCCGGAATACTGCCAGAGGCGCCAACTGCGGTCCGCCCAGGCCGACGGCACTTCGGGTTCCTCGCGATAGTCGGCCAGCCACAGGTCGCACCGGGCGAGTACTGAGCTGGAACTTATGGGCTCTCGCAGCCTGACGCGGCCGCGGCCGGAAGGCCGTCCATCGGCCCAGGATGGATGGGTGTAGACGAGCGGGAATCGGCCGGTCGCCTGATAGACGGTCTGCACGAACGCCTCGGCTTGAGCGAGGTTCATGGTATTGCGCGGATTGCCGTCATTCGGCTCGAAATCCAGAGCCATGAGCGTTGCCGGCCGCGGCCGGCAGACCGCCAGGAATGCATTCGCCTGCTGCTGCCCGGAATATTGGTGGGTGCCAAAATGGTAGCCGCCCCACAGCAAACCCGCGCCCTCCGCCTGGCCACGCCGCACGCCGTATGATGGATCGACCCAGTCGCCGCCTTCGGTGGCCTTGTGGATAACGCCCAGGATGTTGCTGCGGCGCCGGACCAGGGTGAAATCGCTGACCGTAACGTTGTGGCTTATGTCGATCACCGCGTCCAAACCGGCCACGGCGGGGGCCGAGCTTGGTTGAGTGCTGTCGGGAAGGCGGGAGGCAGTCTGTCGCCCGGCACAACCCGTCATGGCCGGCAGCGTCAAACCGGCCACTCCCCCAAGCATCAGCCTGCGCGAAATCATTCAGGCTATTTTCGATGAAACAAGCCCAAAACGCAATCATCGAGGCCTTCGTTCCATCCACTGACTTAGTGGCGCGTCACTCAACCGCGGCTTGCACAAGCTAGCCGGTCTCAGGCCCTCAACACCGCAGAAATTCCTTGGCGTTTCCGTAGAGCCACTTCTCGATGACTTTGTCCTTGAGCGGCAATTTCTCGTAGATCGCCACGCTTTGCGGGATGGTCAGCCCGAAAGAGTCCTTCGAGAAGCCGACCATGATCTTGTCCTGCAACAGGGTATTGCCGAACTGCATGAACATCTCCCAGCCGGATCCGGCCACGCCGAAATACTGCGGGTGATGGGCAGAGGTGTCGCAGTAGAGATTGGGATGGCGGCGCATCAATCCGACCAGGTCGTTGACCCAAGGCCAACCGCTCAGCGCCGCATCGATCCGCAATTCGGGGAAATCCATCGCGATCTGGTCGAGATGGCGGGGGTGGCCGAGATCGTAGGGGCGATCATTCGCGTAGTTCATCGTCGAATAGATGCGGACCGGGACATCGAGCTCGACGCATTTGGCATAAAGCGGATAGTAGCGCCGGTCGCTCGCCGGGAGATTATTGTAGAGGGCGGCCACACGCAGCCCGTTCAAGCCACGCTCCTTGACGAGATGCTCGAACTCGCGCACGCCGCGCATGCCGTCGAACGGGCTGATCGAGGCCAGCGCAAAAAAGCGTTTCGGGTATTCCTTCACGACATCGGCCAGCACGTAGTTATCGACGCGGCCGAGCACGGACACCTCGGCGCCTTCGCGATCCAGCTCGCCGACGAAGTCCTTGATCGACTGGCCGACGACCTTCGTTTCCGCCCCGCTTTTGGCCGGTCCAGCGACGCGCTTGCGGAAGATGTTCTGGTAATTCGCGAAACCGTAGCCCGGACGGGGCTCCAGCAGCTCGGGATCTCCGTAGCCGATGCGATGCGACGCTTGTTCATGATACTGCCGGGGACGTCCTTGCTCATCCGCAGGGAGCAGGCACTCCAGATCGATGATTTTCCTCACCACGCTTCATCCCCCCGCAATTCTGTTCACGACGCGCAAGCTCAGCATATCCTTCGATGAGCGTCTATTCGTCAAGCAATCGACTTGCCAATCGCATGATCGACGGAGAGGCGCGGCGCGATGCCCGATGCGCCGGACCTCGCCGGAAATGCATCCGTAATTGACGGGCGCATGACCCTATGATGCATTGCACCATGGGGCTGTTGAAGTGAGGGGTTGATGCTGCGGCATATCGCGGGACATATGGCGCAGGCTGTGCTGCTTCTGCTGAGCGTCGTCGTCCTGATCTTCTGCCTGCTCCAGCTCATCCCGGGCGATCCGATCCAGGCCATGGTCGGCGATATGCCGGTTCCGCCGGCGCTTCGCGCCTCGCTGGAGCAGCGTTTCCAGCTCAATGAGCCGTTCCTTCAGCGGCTGTACGGCTATTTGGTGAACGTGCTGCACGGCGATCTTGGCTACTCCATGAATTACCGCCGTCCGGTCTTCGACATTCTGGCCGAACGGTTTCCCCGCACGCTGCTGCTCGCCGGTGTGGGCTATGCGTTTGGCATCCTGATCGGAATCGCGATCGGCATTCAGTCCGCGGTTACGCCGCATCGAAGCGTCGATCGGGCATGGTCGAGCCTCGTGCTGATCGGCTACGCGATGCCGACCTTCTGGGTCGGCCAGCTGCTCGTCATCGTGTTCTCGATCCACCTCGGATGGCTGCCGACGCAAGGCATGGGGCCGATGGTCTCGCGTGCCTCGGGCGTCGACTGGCTGCTCGAGCGGGCAACCTACCTGGTGCTGCCGGTTGCGACCTACACCATTCTGGAAACGACCCGCGTGGCACGTTTCATGCGTGCCAGCGTGTTGGAGACACTCGAGCAGGGGTACATCGTGACGGCGCGACAGAAAGGCCTGTCGCGGCGCGAGATCATCATTGGGCATGTGGTCCGCAATTCGATCCTGCCCGTCATTACGGTGATGGGGTACTCGTTCGGAACCGCCATGGGCGGTGCGGTCCTGCTTGAAACAGTCTTCTCCTATCCGGGTGTGGGATCGCTGATGGTCGAGTCGGTGCGCGCCCGCGACACCCAGGTGATCGTGGGCGTGGTCATACTGATCGCCTGCTCGGTGGTCGTCATGAATATCGTGGTCGATCTGCTCTACGCGTGGCTCGATCCAAGAATTCGCGTCTCATCAAGGCAAAGCTAGCTTGATGCCTGCGGAGCCCAGTGTGCTGATGTCGGTGCCGCAATCGTTGAGCAGGTCTCGTACGTCTGCATCGCTCGACCTGTTACGCCGTCTGTTCCGGACGCGCTTCGGTGGCGTCGGGTTGATCATCCTCGTGGTGATTTCGGCGTTGTCGGCGTTTGCCCCGTGGTTTGCCTCGAGCGGGCCCATGGACCTCGGTTCGCCCGCGCTGCAGCCGCCGTCATGGCAGCATCTGCTCGGCACCGACAGTCTGGGCAGGGATGTTCGCTCGGTGATGCTGTATGCCGGGCGATCGTCCCTCACGATCGGCTTTTGCGCCGCCGCCATGGCGTTCCTGATCGGCGGCACGATCGGTGCGCTGGCCGGCTATTTCCGGGGCGCCGTCGCTTCTGTGCTGCTGCGCGTCACCGACCTGTTTCACACCCTGCCGGCGATCATCATCGTGCTGTTCAGCGTGTCGTTGATGGGCTCGAGCTTTTGGCTGCAGGTCGCCGCGGTCGCGCTGGCGATCTGGCCGATCGAGGCGCGGATCGTCTATGGTCAGTTCATCACCTTGTCGGGACGGGAATTCGTGCTGGCGGCCCGCGCCGCAGGCCTCTCGACTTTTCACATCATCTTTCGCGAGATCCTGCCCAACGCCTTGCCGACGGTCATTGTCCAGGTCTCGCTCGACGCCAGCACGGCGATCCTGATCGAGGCCGGCCTGGGCTTTCTCGGGCTGTCCGATCCGACGGTCCCAAGCTGGGGCGAGATGCTGAACCGCGGACAGGAATTTCTCGAACTGGCGTGGTGGATGAGCGTATTTCCGGGCATGGCGATCTGCATCGCCGTGCTGGGGTTCAATCTGTTCGCCGACGGGGTCACCGAAATGTTCAATCCGCGTGCGTCGGCCGTGGCGCCGAAGCTCGACAGTTGAAGGCGGTGGGAACGTGAGCATGCTGCCTGCCGGATCGCCCTTGCTGCACGCGCGTGACGTGAAGGTGCACTTTCGCGTCCACGGCCGCATCGTGAAGGCGGTCGACGGCGTCGATCTCGACGTTTATCCCGGCCAATGCGTCGGCATCGTCGGCGAATCCGGCTCGGGCAAGAGCACGCTCGGCCGGGCGATGACGCGGCTGTTGCCTAATGTCGAGATCGCGGAACTGTCGGGCTCGGTCGGCTTCTGCGGCGATGACGTGCTGGCGATGGCGCCTGAAACGATCCGCGCGCTGCGCCGCCATCGCGGCTTGTCGATGGTGTTTCAGGATCCGCTTTCCTATCTCAATCCGACGCTGCGCATCGACCGGCAGCTGGCGGAGGCGCTGCGCCATCTTGCGGACCGGCGCGCTGTTCAGCAAAAGTCGGCAGAGCTCTTGCGGCAGGTCGGGCTCGACGATAGCGCGCGTATCCTGCGGCTCTACCCGCACGAATTGTCGGGCGGCATGCGCCAGCGCGTGTTGATCGCGATGGCTCTGGCGCCCGTCCCGCAGATCCTGGTCGCCGACGAGCCGACGACCGCGCTCGACGCCACGGTTCAGGAGCGCAGTCTCGCTATGCTTATCGTCACCCATGACCTCGGAATGGTCGCGGAGCTGTGCGATCAGGTCTACGTCATGCATGGCGGCAAGATCGTCGAATCAGCCGACGTGTTCACGCTGTTCGACGCGCCGCAGAATGCCTATACCGCCAGTCTTCTCGCGGCGGCGCGGCGGCTGCATCAGACAAAAGCGCTCGGCAGCGCGGCGACGCCATGAGCATCCCGATCCTTTCCGCGCGTTCCATCGTCAAGAGCTTTGGCGGACGAAGCTGGTTCGGCGGTGCCGGCAACGCCAGGCGCGCGGTCGACACCATCGATCTCGATGTCAACGAAGGCGAGACGCTGGCGATCGTGGGCGAGTCCGGGTCCGGCAAGAGCACCCTGGCCCGCATTCTGCTGGGCCTCGCCAAGCCGACCTCCGGCGAGGTCGCCTATTATGGCCAGCCCCTGGATGCGTTCACGACGCCCGATTGGGCGACGTTTCGAAAATCGGTTCAGCCGATCTTCCAGGATCCGGCGTCATCGCTCAATCCAAGGATGCGTGTCGACACGACCCTTTCGAATGTCCTGCTGCGCCACAGGCTGGCGACGCGCGACACGCTCGATGCCGAGATAACCGAACTGCTCGCCTCCGTCGGCCTCGACGCCGCCCAGTTTCACGACCGCTACCCGCATCAACTGTCCGGTGGCCAGCAGCAGCGGATCGCCATCGCCCGGGCGATGGCGGTGCGTCCCAGGCTGATCATCGCCGACGAGCCGCTGTCGAGCCTCGATATGTCGGTCCAGGCCCAGATCCTCGATTTGCTTATAAGCCTCAAGTCCGGCCGCAACCTCGGCCTGGTCCTGATCAGCCACGATCTCAATGTCGTCGATGCCATTTCCGATCGGGTGATCGTCATGTATCTCGGCAAGATCGTCGAGGCCGGCCCGACGCACCAGGTGCTCGGCAATCCGGCGAACGATTACACGCGGTCTCTTCTGGCCGCCAAGCTGGTCGCCGATCCGCATCTTGCCCGCGAACGCAGGCTGGCCATGGACGCCGCGGTCGCCGCTGCGTCAAAATCCGGCCAAACACCTACACCCGACATGCAAGGAGCACCGTAATGAATGAAACTTTCAGGCGGCCTCACCTCGCTCTCAGATCGCTGGCAGCGGCGGTGTGCCTCGCAGCTTTTGGCATCGGTCACGCAGGCGTCGCCAATGCGCAGGCAACGCCCAAGCGCGGCGGCACCGCTGTGATCGGCGTGAGCGTCGCCGGGGCGACGCTCAACACGCAATTGACCTCGGCGGTGACGCCGCTGATCATTGCCGATCTGTGGGCCAGCGGTCTCTACAAGTACGACAAGACCGGCAACAAGAAGCCCCAGATCGCCAGCTCATGGGAGATCTCGAAAGACGGCAAGGTTTACACGTTTCACCTTCGTCCCAACCTCAAATGGTCGGACGGTCAGCCGTTCTCTTCGGAAGACGTCGCGTTCACGCTGAACGCCTTCGCCAAATACAATACCTATCTGGTGAAGGTGCTGCCGCATATCGATCGCGTCGAAACGCCTGATGCCAACACGTTTATCGTCTATCTGAAAGAGCCTCAGTCCGCGGCGCTGGAAGGGTTCGACAAGGAAGTCTTCCCGCTGATGCCGAAGCATGTCTATGACGGCACCGATATTCCGACCAATGCCGCCAACCGGGCGCCGGTCGGCATGGGTCCGTACAAATTCGTCAAATGGGAGGAGGGCCGCGGCATCACCTTCGCGCGCAATGAATACTACTGGGACCAGCCGAAGCCCTATCTCGACTCGGTCGTCGCTGTGTTCATTCCCAACGTGCAACAGCAGCAGAACGCGCTCTATCGGGGCGAGATCGACGTCCTACGGCCGGCGCTGCCGCAGATCGGTCGAACCATCGAGCAGGCCAAGGCCAAGAATGCCTTCGAGGTGCGGGAGATCAAGGTCAACGCGGCCGAACGGCTGTCGCTCGACGTCAATATCACCCGTGAAGCACTCAACAAGCCGCTGGTCCGGCAGGCGTTGATGACGGCAATCGATCGCGAGCGCATCTCGAAGGACGTCTATCAGGGGCTGGCATTCCCGGCGATGAACGCAATCCCCGAGCAGTTCACCATGCTGACCGATCCGTCGGTCGATTATAACAAGCAGTTCGCCTACGATCCGGCGAAGGCGGGCAAGATGCTCGACGAGGCGGGCTTTCCCCTCAAGGACGGCAAGCGCTTCACCGTGGATTTCACCGGTGCGGTCAACGCAGATGCCTTCTATGCCGAACCGGCCGCGCAGATCATCTCCGCGAACTGGCGCGCCATCGGCATCGACGTGAAATTGAGCCTGCTCGAAGGTCAGCTGTGGACCAACAAGGTCTTCAAGGACCGCAACTACGACGTCTCGATGGTCTCGTTGACGGCGCGTACCGATCCCCTGTTCGGTGTCGATCGTTCCTTCCTGTGCAACACCACGAACGTGCCGTACGTCAATCCGACCGGCTACTGCAATCCCGATCTCGATGCCATCGCGGCCAAGGCTGCCGCCGTGCCTCTGGAAGAGCGCCGGCAATGGTACAAGCAGTACGAGGAGATCATTGCGCGCGACATGCCGCATTTGACGCTGACCAATGCCAAGAAGTTCTTCGCGATTTCGAGCCGCCTCGGCGGCATCGACGAGGAACTGGATCTCGCCTTCAACGGCAACCCCAGCATGGCGAGCGTTTGGGTCAAATAGCGCAATGGATGATCTCATGAACGCGCTGATCCGGCCGCGAACCATCGCGGTCATCGGCGCTTCGCCGAAACGCCAGACGCTGGGAAACGTCGCGCTCGACAATCTTGCGCACTACAAATTCGCCGGCAAGGTCATACCCGTCCATGCCGAGGCGCCCGAGATCGCCGGATTGGCCGCGGTTCCCGCAATCGAAGCGCTGCCGGATGATGTGGACGTGGCGCTGGCCTCCGTGCCGGCAGCAGGCGTTGCCGATGTCGTGCGCCGGCTCGATCGCCGCGGGGTGCGGACCGCGATCGTCAATACCGCCGGCTTCTCGGCCGAGCAGGAGGCGGAGCTGCGGCTGCTCGTGGCCAACAGCCGTATCCTGATGCACGGCCCCAACTGCATGGGCCTGATCAATCTGTCCGATGCCATCCCGATCTATACCGGCGGCATCACCTCGCGCATCCGCCGTGGTCCGGTTGCCCTGATCGCGCAGTCGGGCTCCGCGGCGATCTCGGTCATCAATTCCTGCACAGCCGGCTTTTCCAAGGTCGTCACCATCGGCAGCGAGTACCGGGTGACCGGGGCGGACTATCTGCGCTGGCTCGCCGCCGACGGCGACACTTCGGTGGTCGGGCTGGTCCTCGAATCGATCCCGGATGCCGACTGTTTCGCCGACGCGGTCGACCGCGTTCACGCCGCTGGCAAGTCGATGGTCGTTCTCAAGGTCGGCCGATCCGCGACCGGCGCCCGGGCGACGTTGGCGCACACCGGCGCCCTGATCCGCAACGACGACGCCTTCAAGGGCTTTGTCGAAAGGTACGGCATTCCCGTCGTCGATGACTACGAGGAGTTGATTGCGTCCCTCGAGGCGTTTGCCGTGTGCCGCAAGCGGCCAACCCGGGGACATGTCGCACTGATGGGAATCTCGGGCGGCGAGACCGCGCTCGCCTGCGATATCTGCGACGAGATCGATTTGCCGCTTTCTGTCTTCTCGGAGGCGACCAGCAGCGCCCTCTGCGACGCGCTGCCGGGCATCTCTGGCCAGAATCCGCTCGATGTCGGCCAGAGCGTCGGCCGCCAGGCTGCCGCCGCGCTGGCCGGCATGACCGCCGTCATGAGGGCGGACGAGGTCGGCATCGGCGTCGTTCTCCAGGACATGCAGGCGTCGTTGCCGCCCAGCAGTCTGCGCAACTATTCAGGTCACCTGGGGACAGTCGCCGAGCTCAGCCGCACGGTCGACGATCATCGTGATTTCCCCGACTGCGGAAATCATGAGCGATCGGCTGCTCGCCCATCTGGAGGGCACGGGCGTGCCGCCGCTGCGGGGATTGTGGCCGGGACTCGCCGCGGTGAAGAGCACGGTGGTCTGGGCGGGTCGGCGGCGCGATCCACGTCGCCTTGCCGATCGCAAGCTGACGGCCGAGCGCGTCGGCCTGCGGCAGGAGATTGCCGGCATCCAGGGCCCGCTGCCGTCGAAGCTGGTGGGCCGCTTGCTCGCGAGCTACCGAATTCCGGTCGTCAAATCCGCCGTGGCGCGTTCGGCAGCGGAGGCGGTTACCCTTGCCGGCCGGATCGGATACCCGATGGTCGCCAAGGTAATGTCCACGGACGTGCCGCACCGTTCCGACGTTGGCGCCGTCCAGCTTGGCATCAAGAACGAGGCCGGCCTCAGCGCAGCGTTGGCGCTGATCGAAAAGAACGTCCGGGAAAAAGTCCCGGGCGCCGTCATCGATGGCTACGAGATGCAGGAAGAACTGATCGATTGTGTGCAGGCGATGGTGGGCTACCAGGCGGCGCCGCCCTATGGCGCGCTGACAATCGTCGGCTCCGGCGGTGTCCTGGTCGAACTCGAAGCTGACAAGGCGCTGAGCCTGAGCCCGGTGACCGCCGCCGAAGCTGGCGCCATGCTGGCCGCAACCCGCCTCGGCAAGACGCTGGACGGCTATCGCAATCTGATCCCCCGCACCGATACGGCAGCGCTTGCCGGGTTGGTGGCGAACCTGTCGGAGCTTGCCGCGGACTTCGCCGATCTTGTGCCCGAATGCGATCTCAACCCGGTCCTGATCCGCAAGGGATCGGGCGAAGTCCGCGTCGTCGATGCACTGTTCGTCGCGGCAGGCCCCGATCAAGGAAGCCAGAATCAGTGAACTGCCAGGAAAAAGAAGTTCAGCGGCGGAAAAGTCCGCTGCTCACAAACGGCCGTGCCGCCGAGATCAGCTCGTTCCCGGCTCGTCAGAGATCCTTGCAGCGAGAGGATTACCGCTAGAAACGCCGCAAAGATGACGACGACGAGAAGCCAGTCGCTGCGGTCGAATGGCAAGACAAGCCGCGTCGACGATGGCGGGCGCGGGACGCCGGGATCGGCCAGGAACGCCATGCCGATCCCTAAGCAAGAAGAATACCAACCGGCTTGAGTCGATCGGGTCGGTTGCCGATCAAACGCATGCCATGGATAGTGGCGCGTCAGGAGGGACCATGATCCGCACGGGGGCACAGTACCGCGACTCGATCCGCGATGGCCGACAGGTCTACATCGGCGGCGAGCGGGTGAAGGACGTCACGACCCATCCCATGTTCAAGCCCCTCGTCGAAATCCGCGCGCGCTTCTACGACATGCAGCATGAGCCGGCGACGCGCGATATCATGAGCTATGCCGAC
>Ga0209648_10002450_pt1 | contig 15388 bp, 6 predicted proteins | sample GraSoi2013_115cm_FD_185830 | JGI IMG/M metagenome (GOLD analysis project Ga0209648, IMG submission 185830) | Grasslands soil microbial communities from the Angelo Coastal Reserve, California, USA - Sample 9_17_2013_115cm (SPAdes) (version 2) | ecosystem: Environmental > Terrestrial > Soil >...
GGACGGCGCTCGAGCTCGAGCGCGACCTCCGCGCCGCGATCCGGCCCGAGGTGCGGACGACCTTCGACGGCGCCACCGACTCGGACAACAACGCGTTTGTCGCGCAGGACGCGTCCTACACCGCGCCCATGAGTGCCGCCGTTCGGGGTACGCTCCGGGCAGGGTGGCGGCGCGCGTCCCTCGATCCCATCACCGGCGCGAGCTACGGCGCCGCCGGGCAGGCCGCGGCCACGTTGCGGGGGAATGTGGTGGTGCAAGCCGGTGTCGGCGTCCGCCGGCTCGTGCCCGACAGCGGCCCCGGGGCGACGCCGCTGACGCTCGCGCTCGGGCTCCGGCTTCGGCCGGCGCGCTACATCGCGGCGGGCATCGGGTACAGCCGCGCCCCGTTCGATGAGACCGCGCTGCTGATCAGGCGCGGCTACATGATCGACGCGGTCGACGCGAGCGTGGAGATCTCACCGTCGCCGCGCTGGTCGGTGTCGCTCGGGGGCGGGGGCGCCTGGTTTTCGGACGGCAACCGGCGCTATTCCGCCGTGGGCGCGGTGCTCGCCCGCGTGCTGCCAGGGCTCCAGCTCGGGCCGTTCGCGCGCATGATGGCTTACGACACCAACCCGGGGCACGGCTACTTCGCCCCGATCCGGTTCACCGTCATCGAGGGGCGGGCGATCGCCGTGTGGCGCCGGGCGCGCTGGGGGGTGCGGCTGGACGGCGGTCTCGGCTCGCAAAAAGTCGACACGAGTGCCGCCCCCCAACTCGAGTGGCACCTGGGGCTCGCGCTCTCCCGCGGGTGGGGGGCGAACAACGAGGTGGCGCTCCAGGGGGTGCTCACCAACAGCGCGACAGCCGTGGCGAGCGGCAAGCCGCCAACCGAGGGTTTCCGCTACCGCGCGCTCCAACTTCGTTTCCAGCAGGGACTATAGATGTAGGGCCATAATATTTATAGATGTAGGGCCGCGCGCCCCGCCGGTCAGCTCGACGCGCGAATCCGCGGGCAACCCGGCTCGCTCGAGCGAGACACAGCGGCCTTGACAGGCTCCGCCGGCGGAGGGGTATTGGATCGAACGTCCTGTTTTGGCCCCGAACCACGACCTGGAGTAGGCTCTTGTCCGTTCGATCCCTGGCGGCGCTGCCGTTGCTCCTCTTGCTCACGCCGTGGGCCCAGCCTGCCATCGGGCCGGATCGGGGGATGCGTTCGCTCGCGAGGGGCGAGCCTGAGCGCGTTCGGATTAACGACAATCGCCGCTCGGCGGGGACGCTGCGCCACGGCGTCCTGACTGTTCAGCTCGAAGCACGGCTGGCCATGTGGTACCCCGACGGCGACCGCGCCCCCGGCGCCGAAGTTCCGGCCTTCGCCGCGGCGGGGCAGCCGCCCGAGATCCCCGGCCCCCTGATCCGCGTGCCGGCGGGGACGGAGATTGTCATCACCGTGCGCAACGCGCTGCCGAACGCGGCACTCACGCTGCACGGCCTGCATGCGCGTCCGCTCACGGCGGCGGCGGCGGCCGCGGACACGCTCCACGTCGCCCCGCGCGCGACGAGCGCAGTGCAATTCCGCCTCGAAGCGCCCGGAACGTACTACTACTGGGGTACGACGATGGGGCGCGTGTTCCTCGGACGCACGCGCGACGACGCCCAGCTTTCCGGGGCAATCATCGTCGACGCCCCCGAGCGCCCGGTGCCTGACGACCGCGTCTTAATGATTGGGATGTGGGCCGACACCCTGAACAGTGAAGACGCGCCCGTGCAGCGGCAGCTCTTGTTCGTCGTCAACGGCCGGTCCTGGCCCCATACCGAGCGCCTGTCGTATGCGGTGGGCGATACGGTACGCTGGCGTGTCCTCAATGTGTCGGCGGACCTGCATCCCATGCATCTCCACGGCTTCTTCTTCCGGGTCGACAGTCGAGGTGACGGGACCGGCGATAGCACCTACACGACAGCGACGCGCGACCTGGTCGTCACGCAGCGGCTGTTCCCCGGACAGACCATGCTCGTCACCTGGGTTCCGGACCGGCCGGGCAATTGGCTGTTTCATTGTCACGTGCCCTCGCACTTCGGACCGCGTGGCCCGCTCGGCAGCCGGCGCGCTGCTTTGACGCAGCGGCCCCCCGTCCACGCATGGTCGAACCATGCGCTGCAAGGGATGAACGGACTCGTAGTCGGTGTCACCGTGAGTGCGAAACCGGGCCCAGCGCGCGCGCCCGCTGCCGACGACGTCGGGCGCCGCCACTTGCGCCTCCTCGTGCGCGCGAACGCCGGGGGAACGGCGGCGGCCCCGTACTACGGGTTCGCGCTTCACAAGAACCGACCGGAACCTCCGCCCGACTCGGGAGCTCACCCCGGCCCGCCGATCGTGCTCACCCGCGGCGAGCCGGTGAGCATCATCGTGGTCAACCGCATGCCGGAGCCCACGGCCGTCCACTGGCACGGTATCGAATTGGAGAGCTATTTCGATGGGGTGGCGGGATTCAGCGGGAGCGACGGTCGAGTGGCTCCGGCCATCGCGCCCGGTGACTCGTTCGAAGCGCGATTCACGCCCCCGCGTGCCGGCACGTTCATCTATCACACGCATGTCGACGAGCTGCGCCAGCAGCCCGCGGGACTCGCGGGCCCGCTCGTCGTGCTCGAGCCCGGCGTGCGCTACGACCCCGCGACCGACCTGACGGTGTTGATCTCCTCGCCCTCGGACTCGGCCCAGGAAGCGCATGCCGTTCTGCTGAATGGCAGCCTCGCGGCGGCGCCGTTGGAGCTGCGCAGCGGCGTTGCTCATCGCTTGCGGATGATCAACATCACGATCGCCCGCCCTGGGATGCGGATGGAACTGCGCCGTGACTCCGTCGTAGGGGTGTGGCGCGTGATCGCGAAGGACGGCGCCGAGCTCGCGGCCGGTCGTCAGGTGACGACGCCGGCCCGTCAACCCATCAGCATCGGCGAGACCGTGGACGTGGAAGTGACGCCGCCACGGCCGGGGGAGATGCGCCTCGAAGCCCGCACCGCGCGCGGCGTCCTGTTGGGTGTGATACCCGTTCGGGTGCGGGATTAGCCGGGCGCGGCGCACCTGCTGCTCTCCGCTCGAACAGCCTAAGTAGGGGAAAGCCATGAACGTGGGCGAGTTCCTTGTGATGTTGCTGTCCTTCACCGGAGCGGCGGTCACGGTTGTCGCGGCCATCACCCTGTCGGTTGGTTACCTCAAGCGGCTCCCCGCCCGATCGGCTCCGGGCCAACTTTCTGCTGAGGAACTCGACGCCATTCGCGCGCGTCTCGGCGAGTTGGAGCACCGCGACATGCGGGTGGAGGAGCTAGAGGAGCGGCTGGATTTCGTGGAGCGTGCGTTAGGTCGCTCGCGCGAGGCTCCGCCCCTGCGTAATCCGTCGGAGAGGCAGTAGCGCGATCTAGCGATCGGCCTCACGCACAAGGGCAAACGAGCGGGCAAGTAACGGCAAACTCGTAGCACTCCCACCACATCACCCAGCCCGCTAAGTTCTTCTGCTGCATAGGTTCGGCCAGGTAGCTCAGTTGGTAGAGCAGCGGACTGAAAATCCGCGTGTCGGCAGTTCGATTCTGCCCCTGGCCACTACGGGAACTCCCCCCAATCAGGGTCCGCGGCCCACCTACCTGGTCGACCCTGGTGGGCGCGGTAGACTGCTCCTGGGCGTTGGCCCCGAGGCGCAAACGCAACCCACCGCCGTGCCGAGTCGCCCGGTCGCGCTGGCTTGCGCCACGCGGCGCCTCCCGCGATGATGCGACACGATCCCCATGACCACGCGCGTCGCTGCAACCGTTCCCTTACCGCCACCCGTGGCCCGACCGCGGGACGCCCAGCTCCGTCAGGACGTGCGGTGGCTGGCCGCGACGCTCGGCCGTGTGGTCGGGCGCGTAGCAGGCGAAGCAACCTTCCACGCCGTCGAGGATCTGCGGCGGGCCTGCCGCGCCCGCCGCCTCGGGGTCCCGGGGGCGCCCGACCTGGATGCGTTGCTCGCGCGGACGCGGGCGCTCCCTCCGGAGACCGCGCGCCTCACGGCGCGCGCGTTCACGGTGTTCTTCATCTTGATCAACGCCGCGGAGCAGGCTCACCGCGTGCGGCGGACCCGCCAGGAGGACGCGTCGGCGGGACAGCGCGGGTCGGTCCGCTGGTCGCTGCAGCGCCTGCGCGAGGGGGGCCGCAGTGCCGCGGAGGTGGCGCGCGTCTTGGCGTCGCTGGACGTGCGCCCGGTCCTCACGGCGCATCCCACGGAGTCCGCGCGCCGCACCATCCTCGACCTGCAAGCCCGCGTGGCCGAGGGTCTGCTGGCGCGGGACGGCGCGTCCGAGGCCGAGCGCCGGGCGATCGAGCGGCGCCTCGAGGGGGAGGTGGAGCTGCTGTGGCTCACCGAGGAGGTGCGGCGCGATCGCCCGTCGGTCATGGACGAAGTATCGAACGCGCTGTGGTACTTGGAAGACCGGCTGCTCGGGGCCGCCTCACGCGTGCGGGAGCGACTGGCCCAGGCCTTCGAGGACGAGTTTGGCTGCGTGCCACCCTCCGTGACGCCGCTCACGCTCGGGAGCTGGGTGGGAGGTGACCGGGACGGGAACCCGTTCGTGACTGCGGAGATCACCCTCACCGCCGCGCGGCGGGCCCGGCGTGCCGTCCTCGACCACTACGCGCGGGCGCTGGCCGACCTCGCGGCCCGCCTCTCCGTGTCGGAGCGACTGGCCGCCGTCTCGCCCGAGTTCCGTGCCGCGCTCGAACGTGATCGCGCCGAGCTGCCGGAGGTGTGGGAGCAGAACCGCCGCCGCAACGCCGACGAGCCCCTTCGGTTGAAGGTGAGCTTCGTGCAGGCCCGGGTCGAGGCCGAGCCGCCGCGCTACGGGTCGTCGAAGGAGTTGGAGCGCGACCTCTCCCTCCTCGCGGACGCCTTGGATTTGGCCGGCGCGGGGCACGCGCGGCGGACTCTCGTTGAGCCGCTGTTAGGCGACGTGCGAACCCACGGATTCCACGGGTTCCGCCTCGACGTTCGAGAGGACGCCGCCGTGCACACCCGCGCGCTGAACGACCTCACAGCGGCCGTCGGACTGGGAGAGCTGGACGCCGCAGCCATCCGTCGCGAGCTCGCCAGTCGGCGGCCCCTGCACGCCCCGCACCTCACTCTTGCGGCCCCGACCGACGCGGTCCTGCGCGTGTTTCACGTCATGCGAGCGATCCAGGACGAGATCGGCGGGCCCGCGGCCTCCACCTACATCGTGTCGCGCACCCGGTCCACCGACGACCTGCTCCGCGTGCTGCTGCTCGCACGGGAAGGCGGACTCGTGGACCTGTCGGGCGACCCACCGGTGTCCCGCATCGACCTCGTCCCGCTGTTCGAGACACTCGACGACTTGGAGCACGCGCCGCTCATCCTGCGCTCGCTGTTCGACGACCCGATCTGGCGCCGGCAGCTCGAGGCCCGGGGGCGGCACCAGGAGGTGATGCTCGGCTACTCCGATTCCGCCAAAGACGCCGGCATCCTTCCCTCGGCCTGGGCCCTCTATCGGGTACAGGAGGAGGTGGCGCGCGCCTGCGCCGACGCTGGCGTATCGTGGACCCTGTTCCACGGCCGCGGCGGCACGGTGGGACGCGGCGGGGGCTCGCCGGTGGCGCGGGCGCTCACCGCGCTGCCGCCGGGCACGGTGCAGGGCGGGATCAAGATCACCGAGCAGGGTGAGATCGTGTCGCAGAACTTCGGCCTCCCGTCGATCGCCGAGCGGAGCCTGGAACTGATGTTGAGCGGCGTTCTGTTCCACCAGTTCGAGGACTGGCGCACTGGCCTCGAGCCCGGTGAGGGTGCGCGGTTCCGGGAGGTGATGGACCGGCTCGCCGGCGCCGCGCTGCCCCGCTACCGCTCGTTGGTCTATGGCACGGGGGACCTGTTCAAGCTCTTCCTCGAGACGACGCCGGTCCGCGAGCTGGCCGACGTGCGCCTCGGGTCGCGGCCGGCCTACCGCGCGCCCAGCGAGGAAACGATGGAGGCGATCCGCGCGATCCCCTGGGTCTTCGGCTGGACGCAGACGCGGCTCATGCTCCCGGGGTGGTTAGGCGTCGGCACCGCGCTCGAGGCGGTCGCGACGGAGCCCGGCGGGCTGGCGGTCCTGCGGCGCATGGCGGCCGCCTGGCCGTTCTTCGACGACCTCCTCAGCAAAGTGGAGATGGTGTGCGCCAAGGCCGACCTCGCCATCGCCCGGATGTACGTGCGTGAGCTGGGCGGCGACCTCGCGTTGTTCGGTAGTTTGGAGGATGAGTTCCGCCGCACGATCGCTGCATTGCTGCGCATCCGGGAGAGCGATTATCTGATGCGGGACAATCCCATGCTCCAGACGGCGATCGGTCTCAGGAACCCGTACGTGGATCCGCTCTCGCTGCTCCAGGTCACGTTGTTGCAGCGCAAGCGTGCCGGCAGCCCCGGCGGCCCCGACGATCCGGAGCTGGCAGCGGTGAGCGCTGGCCTCGCGGCGACGCTCAATGGCATCGCGCAGGGCCTGCGGAACACCGGCTAGACCCGGGCCCCTCGCGTCGTCGCCACACGGCTTGGCGGAGCGCGCCAGCCGTTCGGGCGCGTGGACCGTTTCGGGTCTGCGCCCCGCTGGCGAGCGGACTCGCGCGCAGTAGCTTTCTCGTCGGTCTGGCAGCTGCATCGATCGCCCTTGCCTCCCACACGTAAGCATGCCAGTAGGGGTCGCGTCCCGCCGACGGCTGGGTGGGACTGAAAATCTGCGCCCTTGGCGAAGTCTGGTGGGATCGCAGGCGACGACGCCCCCGGATACCGCCGGCCGGCGCGGGTTCGGACGATCCAGCACGGAGCTGAAGTCGCATGAAGAGACCATGGCAGCAGGTGAGGGGAGCAGCGGTGCTCGCGGTCATCGCCGCCGCCGCGTGCACCTCCGCCGCCCAGCGGGCGCCATCGAGCACCGTGCGGCCTGCCACCGTCGACCCAGCCCGCCTTTCCCCGGCTGCGCAGGCGCAGGCCGATAGCGGTCGCCCCCCCTACACGGCGGCGGACGTGCACTTCATGGCGGGGATGATTGGCCACCACGCGCAGGCCGTGTTGATGGCTGGCTGGGCACCCACTCACGGCGCCAGCGAGAGCGTGCGCGCGCTGTGCGAGCGCATCGTCGTCGCGCAGCGGGACGAGATCGCGGTCATGCAGCGCTGGCTCCGGGAACGCCATGAGAGCGTTCCGCCGGCTGACCCACGCGGCCACGTGATGCCGGGCATGGAGCAGCCGATGCTCATGCCCGGGATGCTCACGCCCGCGCAGATGACAGAGTTGGACAGCGCGCGGGGCCCGGCGTTCGACCGGCTGTTCCTCAGGTTCATGATCCAGCACCACCAGGGCGCGATCACGATGGTGGACCAGCTCTTGAGCGCGCCGGGCGCGGCGCAGGACGGCATCATCTTCCGGTTCGCCGCTGATGTGAACGCCGACCAGACCACCGAGATCGACCGCATGAGCCGCATGCTCGCTGCGCTGTCCTTCGGGGGGCGCCCGTGAGGCACTCCCGGCGCGCTCCCATTCCTCTGACACTCAACCGGAGTCCTCAGGTGAAACCTGCCTTTCTGTCCTGGTGTGCTTCCGCGCCCCGCTTCGTGGCGCTTGCGATCGCGGCGTCGGCCGCCGCGGCCTGCGCGACGTCGAAGCTCGATATGTCCACCACGGCGCCCCGGCCCGACCCGCGCGTGGGACTGCGCGCCGGATGGATGAACGCCGCGGAAGCCACCTGGAACCTCCGCGTGGTCTCGCGGACGCCACCATCGGCGCAGTTCATCAATCAGAGCACGCCGGGCGAATTCCGGCTCATCAACTCGGACCTCGCGTTCGTGGGACACTACGCCATTCAGGGCAACTTCAGTGGCTACCAAGTGTGGGACATCGCGCAGCCGAGCCACCCCACCTTGTACACGGCCTATGTCTGCCCCGCCGCGCAGAGCGACGTCTCGGTGTACCGCAACCTGATGTTCGTGTCCGGGGAGTCCACCAACGGGCGCAACGATTGTGGGACGCAGGGCGTGCCCGACACGGTCAGCAAGGAGCGGTTGCGCGGAATCCGCATCTTTGACATCACCGACATCGCGCATCCGAAATACCGCACCAATGTGCAGACGTGCCGCGGGTCGCATACCCACACGGTGGTGACCCAGCCGACCGACACGGCGAATGTGTACATCTACGTGTCGGGCTCCGCGCCGGTCCGCTCCCCCAATGAGCTCGCGGGGTGCTCGGGCGCCTCGGTGGAGGAGGACCCGAACTCGGCGCTGTTCCGCATCGAGGTGATCCAGGTACCGCTGGCCGCGCCGGAGCGGGCGAAAGTCGTGAGCTCGCCGCGCATCTTCGATTCGCTCACCGCGCCGTCCCGGCACGGTGAGGCCCCGGAAGACGTCGCCGCCGCGGCGAAGGCCGCCGCAGAGGCGCGTGCCAAGGGTGGATTCACCGCGACGTTTAACGGTCTGGAATTTGTCCTGCCACCGGCCTTCATCAATCCGATGCTGGACAGCGTCGTCAAGGCGCGGCAGGGGACCGGGGCGCCGACACACGCGGACAGCGCCGCCCTGCGGGTCGCCCTCCCCGACATCGTGGCGAAGATGACGAGCGCACCCCGCAGCCGGACCGGCGCGCGCCTCGGGCCCACGCAGTGCCACGACATCACCGTTTACCCCGCGATCGGGCTCGCCGCTGGTGCCTGCGGCGGCTACGGCCTGCTGCTCGATATCCGCGACGTGGCCCACCCGAAGCGGATCGGGTCGGTCGCCGACTCGAACTTCGCATTCTGGCACTCGGCGACCTTCAACAACGACGGTACGAAAGTGCTGTTCACCGATGAGTGGGGCGGGGGCCTGCAAGCCCGCTGCCGGCCGACGGACAAGCGAGAGTGGGGGGCGGACGCCATCTTCACGCTGGCGGGCAGCACGATGACGTTCCAGAGCTACTACAAGCTGCCGGCCCCGCAGACGGCCAACGAGAACTGCGTCGCGCACAACGGATCGCTGATCCCGATTCCGGGGCGCGACATCATGGCCCAGGGCTGGTATCAGGGTGGCATCTCGGTGTTCGACTGGACGGATCCGGCGCACCCCACGGAGATCGCGTTTTTCGACCGTGGCCCGATGGACTCGACCAAGCTCGTGGGCGCCGGGTCGTGGTCCGCCTACTGGTACAACGGCTACATCGTGAGCTCTGAAATCGCCCGCGGCCTCGACATCGTCGAGTTGCAGCCCAGCGGGTTCATCTCCCAGAATGAGATCGACGCCGCCAAGCTGGTGCATTTCGACTTCTTGAACGTCCAGGACCAACCGAAGCTGGTCTGGCCCGCGAGCTTCGTGGTGGCGCGCGCCTACCTCGACCAACTCGCCCGCTCGAACGGCCTGGCACCCGCCAAGGTGGCGGCCACCCGCGCGTCGCTCGCCCGCGCCGAGGGGCTGGCGAGACCGCAGCGCCGGGAGGCGCTGCTGCAGCTGGCGACGCAGCTCAACAGTGATGCTCAAGCAGCGGGGCCCACCGTCGCCGCCGGAGCCGTCGATCACGCGAAGGTGCGAACGCTCGCCGCAACGGTCACCGAGCTCGCCAACGAGGCGCGCTAAAGGCCGTCGGGCCCGGCGGTGGTGGTCGCCGCCGGGCCGCTACCGGTTGGCGCTGGTGGGCAGGGGGAGCGTGTCCGTGTGCGCGCGTGTGGGTGCGAGGGGCGCCAGCCCGGCGCGCCCGAGCCGCGTGTTGAGCGCCGGCAGATCCTCAGTCGTGACCGCTTGCCAGCGGCGCTCGTGTGCGGCGACCCGGGCCCGCAGCTCGGCGAACGCCGCGCGCGCCTGAGCGGTCGGTTCCCGGTCGGCGGACTCGACCACGGTTTCCAGGCTCCCGAGATCGCCGGTCGCCGACGCGTGGAAGAGGCTGTCGACCCGCTGCTCGACCGTGATCACCGCGGCTCGCGTCTCGGCGTCGAGCTGGCGGTCCGCAAGCCCGGTGAGCGCGTCGCGCAGCCGGCGCGCCGCGCCGTGCAGGGCGTGTTGCGTCGCGGCCTGATTCCAAATCTCGAGGGCGAGCCGCAGCTGGGCCGCAAGCGCCGCCGGCGCGACATGGACGCGCGGATCGAGCTCCACCTGCAGCGGCTGCACATAGGACCGGCCCGCGACCGTCAGCTTCACCGCGTAGTCACCCGGGAGCACGAGCGGCCCCTCCGGCTCCTCCACGGTCCCCTCCCCGGGAATCGCCGCGATGCTGTACTCGTACCGGGCGACCGGCGGCGGCGGATACCGCAGATCCCACACGAACCGGTTGTGCCCCGGATGCCGCGTCAGGGACTCGGGTCGGGGGAGCCACTCGCTTGCGAACTGGGGCGCTTCGGGCGCCCCACCCGCCGTCGCCTCGGTCGAGAAGCGACGCACCACGTTCCCGCGGGCATCGAGGATCTCGAGCGTGACCGGCCCCGGGGATGCGGTCTTGAGCGTGTAGTCGATGCTCGCGCCGACGGGCGGATTGGTGCCGTGCGCCTCCTCCGGCGGCAGGGGCGTGTCGCGGTTTTCGCTGCGCCGCAGGCGCCGCGCTCGCGCGGGGCGAACCAAGAAGGCGGGCGCTTGCAACACGTCCTCCGTCAGCTGCTCGAGCGGCGTCACGTCGTCGAGGATCCAGAAGGAGCGTCCATGCGTGGCGGCGACCAGATCCCCGCCGTGCACGGCGAGATCGCGCACGGAGACGACGGGCAGGTTGAGCTGAAGCGGCTGCCAGTGGTCTCCGTCGTCGAACGAGACGTACACGCCCAGTTCCGTCCCGGCGTACAGCAGACCGCGGCGCACCGGATCGGCGCGCACCACGTGCACGTAGGCATGCGGTGCGATCCCCGCGTCGATGCGGGTCCAATGCTTCCCGTAGTCGCGCGTGCGATAGGCATAGGGTGCCAGGTCGTCGAGCCGGTGGCGGTCGACGGCCGCGTACGCCGCACCGGTGTCGAAGGGAGAGGCGTCGATCAGGCTGATCTTGCTCCACGGCTCGAGCCCGGGCGGCGTGACGTTCCGCCAATGCTGGCCGCCATCGACGGTCAGCTGGATCAACCCGTCGTCGGTGCCGACCCAGATCAGCCCGGACCGAAGCGGCGACGGTGCGATCGTGTAGATGACGCCGTAGCCGCGGGTCACGGCGTCGGCGAGCGTCACGGGGCCGCGCGCGGGGCGAGCGGCGGGCACGGCGCCCGTCAGATCCGGGCTGAGGGTGGTCCAGTGCAGGCCGCCGTCGCGGGTGCCGAATACCACCTGCGCGCCGAGGTACAGCAAGTGGGGATCGCGGCGATCAAAGACGAGCGGCGACGTCCACGTGAAACGGTACTTCCGTTCGGGTACCGGGACCCCGAAGAACGACAGGGGCCAGGGAGCGATGTCCTGTGACTGGCCCGTGACGCGGTCGAAGCGGAAGACGCCACCGTAGGTGTCCCCGCCGTAGACGATCTCCGGGTGCAGCGGATCCGGGGCGATGTAGCCGCTCTCACCGGCGCCGACCGGCTGCCAATCCCGAAACGTGATCTCGCCGTAGTCGCTGCGACTGAGCGTGGCGGCCGTGCCCGCGTCTTGCTGGGCGCCGTAGACGCGATACGGGAACTGGTCGTCGGTGATCACATGGTAGAACTGCCCGGTGGGCTGGTTGTACCAGCTACTCCACGTCCGGCCGCTGTCGAGGCTCACCGTGGCACCTTGATCGGATCCGAGGATCATGCGCTCCGGGCTGCGCGGATCGACCCACAGCTCGTGATAGTCGTCGCCCCCAGGAGCGCCCTTGATCGCGGTGAAGGTCGCACCCCCGTCCGTGGACTTGAGCAGCGCGACGTTGGGCACGTACACGATGTCCGGGTTCGCAGGGTCGACGGTGAGGCGGCAGAAGTACCAGTTCCGGTTCGTGAGTCGTTGATCCGCACCCACGAGCCGCCAGGTGCCACCCCCGTCGTCCGATCGGTAGAGCCCCGAGCCGTCCCGGGCTCCGATGAGCGCATAGACCCGGGGGCGCTGCGGCCCGCCAGCGGCCGCGAGGCCGATCCGCCCGAGCGGCCCCTTGGGCAGCCCGTGGCCCGTGATCTCCGTCCAGCTCTTGCCGCCATCGGCGGACCGGTACAGTCCGGCGCCCGGCCCCTCGTCGGGCGGGTACTGGCTCCAGGGTGGGCGCCGCGCTTGCCATAGCGCGGCGTACACCACGTCCGGGTCGGCGGGATCGCGCGCGAGGTCGATCGCCCCCGTTTCCGCGTCCCGGTACAGCACCCGCTCCCACGTCTTCCCGCCGTCGCCTGAGCGAAACACGCCGCGCTCCGGATTCGGGCCATAGGCGTGCCCCAGGGCCGCGACGAGCACCACGTCGGGATTCCGAGGGTCGACCACGATCTTGCCGATCTGGCGCGTGTCGTCGAGCCCCAAGTGCGCCCAGTGTGCCCCACCGTCGCTGGACCGGTACACGCCCGCGCCGAACGTGATGTTGGAGCGCAGGGCGGCCTCGCCCGTCCCCGCATAGATGATGTTTGGGTCGGACGGCGCGATCGCGAGCGCACCGATCGACGCGATCGGCTGCTCATCGAAGCGGGGCGTCCACGTGAGGCCGGCGTTGGTCGTCTTCCACACTCCTCCGTCCACGGCGCCGAAGTAGAACGTCGTCGGATCCCCGGGGACGCCCGCGACGGCCAACACTCGGCCACCGCGGAACGGGCCGATCGAGCGCCAGCCCATGGCCGCGTAGGCGCCCTCCGGAACGGACTGCGCGATGGCGGAAACGCCGACCGCGCACATGAGGCCCGCGATTAGGTGCCCGAGCACGTGGATCGGGACGGTCGGGCGTTGTCTGGTACGCTGCTCGTGCGTCATGCGGGCTACTCCCTGCGCGTGGGCGTCAGACTTCCGTGTCCGTCATATCGAGCAGCACGTAGAGGCCCGCCCGCGGCCGGGCGGGGACGACGGCCAAGAGCCGGTCCCCGCCGTCATTGCGGACCGTCCCTGCCCGCCTTGCGGACCTTCGGAATCGCGCGCAAGCTAGGCGGTGGTTTTTCCGCTGGTAACGGGCGGGCGTACGATTTCGTCGGATTCGTGGAGATGGACGCTTGATTCGCCCTGCGGGCCCACGCTTCGAGCTGGAGGGTTCTATGGTCACCGCTGTAAGCCGGTTCCTGAGTGTCGCCGCACTGGCCGTCGTGCTCTACGCCGTCCCGGCGGCTGCCCAGACCGGGCGGATAAGTGGTATGGTGCGTGACGCCGGCGGGGTCGCGTTATCGGGAGCCACGGTCGCCGTGAGGAACCAGGCAACCGGCGCGTCCAAACGGACGACGTCGACCGCCGACGGCCGGTTCACCGTCTCCGACCTCGCGCCGGGCGGCTACACGGTCTCCGCGTCGATGCCCGGCGTGCGTGCACTCCGCAAGGACGTTCAGGTCACGGCGGGGGCGACCGTCTCGCTCGACCTCGTGCTGGAAGCGGTGACGCTCGAGGCGGTCACCGTGACGGCGATGCTGCGCGAGCAGGAGATCCAGGACGTGCCCTTCTCCATCGCCGCCGCGACGGCGACGGTGCTGCGCGCTCGCGGTGCCGACAATATCGAGGCGATCGCGGCCAACGTGGCCGACTTCAGCGTCCAGAACCTCGGCCCCGGTCAGAGTCAACCCGCCATGCGCGGCGTCTCATCCGGCCAAGTCGCCCGGGACCAGCCCGGAGTCAAGGAGGAGGTCGGAGCCTATCTGGACGACGCCGCCATCTCCTTGTCGCTGTTCACGCCGGACCTCGACCTGTTTGACGTCTCTCGCGTGGAAGTGCTGCGTGGTCCGCAGGGAACGCTGTTCGGCTCGGGCTCACTCGCCGGCACGCTGCGCTACATCACCAACCAGCCGCAGCTCGGCGCCAGCAGCACCTTTGGCGAAGCGGAGGTCAGCGCGATCGGCAGCGGCGCTCCCGGCAACAACGCCAAGCTCGGCTTCAACGTCCCGCTGGGGGACCAGGTGGCCTTCCGGGTGGCGGCCTACAGCAACCGCAGGGGGGGCTACATGGACGCGGTGCAGCCCAACCTGAAGATCAACCAAGACGTCAACGGCGGGCTGCGGAGCGGCATACGGGCCGCGTTCCTCATCGCCCCGAGCGCGCGCTTCAGTCTGACTCCGCGGTTCGTCTATCAAGACGTGAAGATGGACGGCTGGAACCGCATCGATGCTTTCAACATCCTTGCTAACCCCTACACCACTACACGGACCCCGGTGACGCTCGGCCCCCGCCAACTCTTCACCCAGATCGGGGAGCCCTTCACCGACAAGTTTTTGCTCGCCGACCTGAACCTGAAATACGACCTGGGGGGGGTGAGCCTGACTTCGATCACCGCCTACACCCACCGTGACGTCCTGGTGACACGCGATGCGACCGCCCTCACCGGCAGTATCACTGGCGGCTCGATCGGCCTCCCCGCCAACATCTACACGCTCGACGCGCCGCTCGATGACTCCACCACCTCCAAGGTGTGGACGCAGGAGGTGCGGCTGTCCGGCGGCAGCGATCGCGTCAAATGGCTCGTCGGCGGCTTCTATAGCAAGAATAAGCGGCACTACGCCCAGGATCTGTTCGTATCGCGGTTTGACACGCTCGCGGCGCCCATTCTTGGCGCTCCCAATGGCTTCACTCGGGGACTCCGGGCGCCCAAGGACCACCTCTTCTGGTCCAACCTCTCCTACGACCTGCGGCAGACCGCGGTCTTCGGCGAAGCGACCCTCTCCGTGAGTCCCCAGCTCGCCCTGACCGGCGGGTTGCGCTACTACGACTTCGATGAGAGCCGCGACCAGATTTTCGACGGCATCTTCGGCAACGACAGCACCGGGACCGCGCTCGTGTCCCAACCCGGCTCCACCAAGGCCAACGGCGTGGCGCCGCGCTTCATCGCCAGCTACAAGGTTTCCGATGCGGTCACCCTCAACGCGCAGGCGTCGCGAGGGTTCCGGCTGGGCGGGATCAACGATCCCCTGAACCGTCCGCTGTGCACGGCGCAGGACCTGGCCACGTTCAGCGGCCACGATTCGTGGAAAGATGAGAAGGCGTGGGACTACGAAGCGGGCATCAAGGCTCAAGTGATGGGCGGGCGCGGTACGATCAACCTGTCGGCCTTCTACATGGATGTCCGCGATCTCCAGCTGACGGTGACCGCGGGCTCGTGCTCATCGCGGCTGATCTTGAATGCGCCCAAGGCCCGGAGCGAGGGCGTGGAGCTGGAAGTGGCGGCCACCCCTGACGAGCACTGGGACCTTTCCGCGTCGGTCGGCCTCAACGACTCCAAGCTGCGCTCGACCCTTACGGACGGGGCGGGGAACGCGTTACCGGGCATCGTGGATGGCAACCGCTTGCCCAGCGTGCCGCAATTCCAAGCCGCCGCTGCCGCGACCTACGGGTGGGCGG
>Ga0209648_10002451_pt1 | contig 15384 bp, 15 predicted proteins | sample GraSoi2013_115cm_FD_185830 | JGI IMG/M metagenome (GOLD analysis project Ga0209648, IMG submission 185830) | Grasslands soil microbial communities from the Angelo Coastal Reserve, California, USA - Sample 9_17_2013_115cm (SPAdes) (version 2) | ecosystem: Environmental > Terrestrial > Soil >...
CATGCGCGGGGTCGGCGCCTCGTGGGGGCTCCGGGTCATCGCAGCAGGCAGCCGCACGCTGCCGCCGGTCCGTGGATCGCGAGGATGCTGTTCACGGCTCGATCCCTCTTGCTTCGCCTCGCCGGCCCATGCGCCGCAAACCCTCGTGATGCAAGGCGCGCGTGCCGGCATGGAAACGCATATCAACTCCCGTGCCAGCCCGCGGCCGAGGCACCAGAGATCTGAATTTACGATGCAATTCGGCCTATGGGCAGCCGATTCCGTTGGGGCCAGTGCACCGGCCGGCTGCCCGCTTTTGCCGCACCCCGCCCGCGGTTTGGGCAAGGTCCGTCACGTCGTCGAGGCGACGCGGGAGGCGCGCGCCTGCAGCGCGCGGATGCGGTCGGCAAGGCTGCCCTTGCCCTCCCCGCTGCCGACCGATGCGGCTTGCTGCTTGCCCGCGCCGTTGCCGTGGAGCCGCACGCTTTCCTCGGCGAGGATCGCGTCGATGGCCGAGCCGGAGCCTTCGAGCACGGAGGTCAGGCGCACGACCTCGGCGGCGACGTCGTTGATCCGCTCCCGCAGCAGCGCGTTCTCGACCCGCTCCGCTGCCCAGGCGGCCTCCGCCTCGCGCTTCATCGCGGCAAGCTCCCGCTGCAGCTTGGCGCGGTCCTCGCGGGCGCGATCGAGCTGGGTCTCGATCAAGGACTTTTCGGTCTTCAGCGCGTCGAACGCCTCGCCATGCCGGCGATCCGTGGTGGTGAGCTCCTGGCGCAGGTCGGTCTCGATCTTGCGCGCGGCTTCGACGTCGCGGCGAAGCTGGTCGCGTTCGCGCTCGCGCTCGGACAGCGCGCGGCTCTGCTCGGCAAGACGCATTTCAAGGTCGGCAAGGCGCCGACTGAGGATCTCGGCCTCCGCGATCTGACCGGCAAGCTGGCGCTCCAATTGGGCGACCCGCTGGGCGAGCTTCTCCACCTGCCCGCGTTCCTCGGCGAGCTCGCGCGAGGCGGCCTCGGAATCGAGCCGTTCGCGGGCCAGGCGATCCTCGGTGTCGCGGACCCCCTTCTGCAGGCCGAGGATCTGCCCCTTGAGGGCGTCGACCTGCGTCCGCAAGGCCACGACCTCCACGCTTTGGCTGTCGAAGAGAACCGACCTGTCCTCGAGTTCGGCGCCGAGCCGGGCGAGCGCGGCCTCCTTGTCGGCCAGCACGCGCTCGACTTCCCGCAGCGTGCCGGTCCGGGCGGAAAGCTCCTCCTCGGTGGCGTGGAGCTGGTCCTTGAGCGCCTTGTCGCGCGCCTCGAGCGCGAAGATCGCGGCGGTCTTTTCGCCGAGGTCGATCTTGAGGCGGTTGATGGTGTCGGTCTTCTTGCCGAGCTCCGCGAGCTGACTGGTGGTCTTGGTCTTGAGCTTGTCGACGCTCATTTCGAGCCGGCGCGTCGACATCGCGAACTCGGCGCGCAGCTGATCCTTGTCGGCCTGGATCTCCGCCATCGACAGCGGCGTCGCCGCCTCGAGCCGGCGCATGGTCAGCCGCACCGCGCGGGCATGGACGAACGGGATGATGGCAAGCGCGATGAGGCAGGCCGCGAGAAAGCCGAGCCCCACATACATGATAGGCTCGATCATGAATTACGCCTCCGGCCGCAAACGCCACTCCCGCGGGGCAACATGCCACGCGAGTCGATCGAGTTCCAGTCCGGTCCCCGCTCAACCCAAATCAAATCAGGCGGAAGCGAGTCGATCAGAATGGATTCCACGTCGCCTGCGGCGTGAATTTGAGGTAGCCGACATTGGCGCCGAGCCGCACGCCGACGCCGGAGCGGATCGGAATCACCACGATGCCGTTCGCGGTCAACACCGTCATCCCCAGCCCACCCACGAAATACGCCGAGCCGTCGACGCCGCCGAAGCGCTGATACACCGCCTGCGTCGCCGGCAGGTTGTAGACCAGCATCATGGTGCGGGCCCCTTCGCCGCCGATGTCCCAACCCAGCGTGGGACCCTGCCAATAGACCCGCAAATCCCCGGCATTCTTGGTGTACAGCGTGCCTTCGCCGTAACGCAGCCCGCCGATGAAGGCGCCGCCGGCTTCCTGGCCGAGGACGTAGCCGTTGGGCAGGCCCCATTGGCTCACCGCCCGCTCGATGATTTGCGCCAGGCCGCGCGAAACCCCGCCGAAGAACTTGTGTCCCGTGTCTACCAGCTCATGAGGGGAAAACCGGGAGTCGGCGGGCTGCGGCGTTGCCTGAGCGGCCGCAGGCGCGGCGCTCGACCCGAACGCGAGGACGGCAAGGCAGGCAATGCGGATGAGCGCGCGCATGAATGCTCCATCGGATCGACGAATCCCGCCTCGCATCGGCGGCACCCGGGCTGCGGGCTGGATGCGAATCAGGCATTCCTCGTCCACAACTATGGCGCCAGCACGGCTGCGGCGGAAGCCGGTTGTGCCATCCGCGCCTCCTGCCGCCGACATCGGCCGGCTCAAGGCCTCTGCTGACCGGTCCCGGCCGCGACGATCTCCCGCACGGCGGCGGGATCCCCGAGGGCCAGGAACGCGGGCACCCGAAATCCCTCCGCGATGTGTCCGTAGCGCAGCGGCGTAGCGTCGGGCCTCTTCACCACGCCACCCGCCGCGGCAAGCACCGCGTCGCCGGCCGCAATATCCCATTCGAAGGTCGGCGCGAGCCGCGGGTAAAGGTCGGCGCCGCCTTCGGCGACCCGGCAGAATTTCAGCGATGAGCCGCACACGATCCTCTCCGCGACCGCGAGCCGCGCGAGCAGCGCGGCGGTATCGGCATCGAGATGCGAACGGCTCACCGCAACTCGGATTCGCCCGGGGATTTGCGCGCGGGTGTGAACCGCAACGATCTCGTCGAAGACGCCCGGACGCGCCGGATCGAAGCGCAGGCGCTCGGCACCGCTCCCCACAAACCCGCGCCAGATGCGGCCGAGCGCCGGCGCCGCAATGATGCCGAGCACCGCTGCGCCCGCGGACACGATGGCCAGGTTGACCGTGAACTCGGGCCGTCCGTCCAGGAACTCCCGGGTGCCGTCGAGCGGATCGACCAGGGCGAAACATCGCCCCAGCGTGGCGGGCCGCGGCGACCCGGTCGCCTCCTCGCAGACGGCCGGAAGCCCGGGAAAGATTTCCGCCAGGCCCTGCAAGACGACCGCCTGCGCGGCCTCGTCGGCTGAGGTTACGAAGGAACGGTCGGGCTTTTGCCGGCGCGCCGCCGTCCCCGGATCGACGGCGAGGATCGCGGCTGCCGCCCGGCCGACGACCGCGGTGAGATCATCGAGCCGGCGGGCAATCGAGGCGAGGTCCCGGTCGAGGCTGAGATCGGCGGTCACGTCGGCTCCGCTCCGGAGAAGCCGAGACGGCGACCGTTTCGGCATGGTGCAGCACGCGTCGAAGTGCACGAGAATGTGGGGAAATGAGGGTCGCCCTGGCAGGCCGGGCATGTGCGTTGTATCACACCCGCGGCCGCGCGCGATGGCTGAGTCGCGCCGAAGCGGCGCGTTCGCTGCCTTCGCATCCAACCGGAGACCCGCAATGCACGGCTCCCTCGAAATGCTCGATCTTGCCGCCCTGCTCTGCTCGCGGGTCTGCCACGACCTGATCAGCCCGGTCGGGGCCGTCGTCAATGGGCTCGAAGTGCTCGAGGACAACGACGACCAGGAGACCAAGACTTTCGCGCTCGACCTGATCAAAAAGAGCGCGCGGCAGGCCTCGGCGCGCCTGCAGTTCTGCCGCCTTGCCTTCGGTGCGGCAGGCTCGGCCGGCGCGGCGATCGATCTCGGCAATGCCGAAACCGTGGCGCGCGGCCTGCTCGAGGACGACAAGACCAGGATCGCGTGGAATCTGCCGCGGGCGCTCTCGCCGAAGAACCGCGTCAAGCTCCTGCTCAACCTGCTCATCCTCGCCGGGCAGACGATCCCCCGCGGCGGAACCCTCACCGTGGATGCGATCGGCGACGGCGAGGTCCAGGGTTTTCGGGTGACGGCCGCCGGGCTCAACGCCCGCATCCCGCAGGCGATTCCCGGCCTCGTTTCCGGGGAAGCCGGATCGGCTGCAATCGATGCGCATGCGATCCAGCCATTTTACACCGGCTTGCTTGCCCGCAGCTGCGGCCTGTCAGTGGCGCTGGCGCCGGACGGGGATCGGATCGTGATCACCGCCGCCTGACCCGCTGGCGGCCGGCCCGTCTCGCGGCGGGTGGAAACGAATTGTTTACCACGCGGCCGGGCCGGAGGTCCGGAAAGCCGGAAATCGCCGGGAATTCCCCTGCCGCCGGGTGTTGTCGGTACCGGGGCAACCAATCTTAAACCGTTTCCCAACAGACTGGCCGCGCTCGCGAACGGCGCGGGGCGCGCGCGCGGCTCGAGTTGCCCCGCGGCCAGGGGCGTTTCCATGGACGAATTGCTGCGCGAATTCCTGACCGAGACCAATGAAAGCCTCGACCTGATCGACGTCGAGCTGGTCCGCTTCGAGCAGGATCCCAACAACGCCAAGATCCTCGACAATATTTTCCGCCTGGTCCACACGATCAAAGGTACCTGCGGCTTTCTCGGGCTGCCGCGGCTGCAGACCCTCGCCCATTCGGCCGAGACGCTGATGGGTAGATTTCGCGACGGCCTTGCGGTCACCGCCGAGGCCGTGACGCTCATTCTTGCCACCATCGACCGCATCAAGGAGATCCTCGGCGAGCTCGAACGGACCGAGCGGGAACCGGAAGGCTCGGACCGGGATCTGATCGGCATGCTCGAGTCCATGGCGGCCGGCGAAGCCGCCGAGAGCGCAATCGCCAGCTCACGAACCGCTAGCGGATCGCTGGTCTACCAGGTGCTGGAACGGCCGCTTCGTCCAGGCGAAGTGCCGCTCGATGATCTGGAACGGGCATTCCGGGAAACGACCGGTCCGGCCGACGGAGCCGCCGCCGATGCGCGACGACAATCGCGCGAAGCCGAAGACAGATCGCTGCAGCCCGACCGTGCCGGCGCGCGCGAGAAGGACGACGACAAGCTCGACAAGGCCGTCGCCAGCCAATCCATCCGCGTCAATGTGGAGACGCTGGAAAAACTCATGACCATGGTTTCCGAGCTGGTGCTCACGCGCAATCAGCTCCTGGAAATCGTGCGCCGCCACGAGGAATCCGAGTTCAAGACGCCGTTGCAGCGACTCTCCAACGTGACCGCCGAGCTGCAGGAAGGGGTGATGAAAACCCGCATGCAGCCGATCGGCAACGCCTGGCAGAAATTGCCGCGCATCGTCCGCGATCTCGCCGCCGATCTCGGCAAGGAGATCGAGCTGGAGATGCACGGCGCCGAGACCGAACTCGACCGCCAGGTCCTCGACCTCATCAAGGATCCGCTCACGCACATGGTGCGCAATTCCGCCGACCATGGCCTGGAGGACCCCGCCGAGCGCCGGCGGGCCGGCAAGCCCGACAAGGGCACGATCCGGCTCTCGGCCTATCACGAGGGCGGACACATCATCATCCAGATCGCCGACGACGGCCGCGGCTTGGATACCGAGCGCATCAAGGCCAAGGCGATTGCCAGCGGACTGGCTTCGGAATCCGAAGTCGAGAAGATGACCGAGGCGCAGATCCACAAGTTCATCTTCAGGCCCGGGTTCTCCACCGCCGCGCAGGTGACGAATCTCTCGGGCCGGGGCATCGGCATGGACATCGTGCGCGCCAACATCGACCAGATCGGCGGCACCATCGATGTCAAATCGGCACCCGGCGCGGGTTCGAGCTTCAGCATCAAGATCCCGCTGACGCTCGCCATCGTGTCGGCGCTGATCGTTCAAGCGGGCGGCGACCGCTTCGCGATTCCGCAGCTCTCCGTGGTCGAGCTGGTCCGCGCCCAAAACAATTCCGAGCACAGGATCGAGCGCATCAGGCACACGCCGGTGCTCCGCCTGCGCAACAAACTGCTGCCGCTGGCGCGCCTGGACGAACTGCTCGCCATCGCGGCTCCCGCGGCAAGCGAGCCGGAAGACGGCTTCATCGTCGTCATTCAAGTCGGCAGCCAGACGTTCGGGATCGTGGTGGACGCCGTGTTCCACACCGAAGAAATCGTGGTCAAGCCGATGTCGACCAGGCTGCGCCGCATCCCGATGTTCTCCGGCAATACCATCCTGGGCGACGGGTCGGTGATCATGATCATCGACCCGAACGGCATCGCGCAGGCGATCGGGACCGCGGCCGCGCAGATCCCGGAGCCGCCGGCCGGCGCGGAGCGGACCGAATCCGACGCCAAGACGGTGTCGCTGCTGGTGTTCCGGGCCGGCTCCGCCGAACTCAAAGCCGTGCCGCTTTCGCTGGTGACTCGCCTCGAGGAGGTCGACTGCAGGAACATCGAGCTCTCCGGCGGCCGCCATCTGGTGCAATATCGCGGGCAGCTGATGCCCTTGGTGCGGCTCGACGATGAGTTCCGCATACGCACCGAGGGTACGCAGCCGCTCTTGGTGTTCACGGATCGCGGCCGCTCGATGGGACTCGCAGTCGACGAGATCGTCGACATCGTCGAGGACAAGCTGGACATCGAAGTGCCGGGCGAGGCTCCCGGCTCGCTCGGCTGCGCGGTGATCCGCGGCCAGGCCACCGAGGTCGTCGACGTCGGATATTTCCTTCCGCTTGCGTTCCAGGACTGGTTCCGTCGCAACGACGCACAGGTCTCCGGCGGGCCGAAATCGCTGCTGCTGGTCGACGATTCCGCATTCTTCCGCAACATGCTCGGTCCGGTGCTCAAGGCCGCCGGCTACGAAGTCACCGCCACGGGTGGGGCCGAGGAGGCGCTCGCGATCGTCAAATCCGGCCGGCAGTTCGACGTCGTCGTGTCCGACATCGAGATGCCCGGCATGTCCGGCTACGAGCTTGCCCAAGCCGTGCGCAGCGAGCCTCGCGGAGCGAATGTGACGCTGATCGCGCTTTCCGCGCTCGCTTCCGAAGCCATGGTCGAGCGCGGACGCCGGGCCGGCTTCGATGATTTCGTCGCCAAATTCGACCGCCAGGGCCTGATCGCGGCCTTGAAGCAAGCCAGCCTGCAATGGGTCGAGGCAGCGTGAGGACGCCATGACGACAGACAGTCCCGTCGGCGCCGAATGCGTCACCGAATACGTCACCGTCGTGCTCGACGGCCAATTGTTCGGCCTGCCGATCGCGCGGGTGCAGGACGTATTCATGCCGGAGCTGTTGACGCGGGTGCCGTTGTCCGAGCCGGAAATCGCCGGTGTGCTCAATTTGCGCGGCCGCATCGTCACCGCCATCGATCTGCGCTGCCGCCTCGGCCTGCCGCCTCGCCCGGACGGCCTGCCGCCGATGGCGGTGGGCATCGAATGGCGCGGAGAATCCTACGGTCTGTTGGTCGATGCGGTCGGCGAGGTGATCAAGCTCGCCGATTCCGGACGCGAGCCCAATCCCGTCAATCTCGACGCCAAGTTCGCCCGCGTCTCGGTCGGCGTGCACCGGCTCGACGCGCAGCTCATGGTCGTGCTCGACGTCGAACGGGTGCTCGGCTCGGCGGCCGAGCCGATCGCAGCGTGAAGCCCGCAGCCGACAAGGACCATGCCCCAACCCAATACAACCAACGAAATGGAACCGTCATGAAGACCTGTCTGGTGGTTGATGATTCGAGCGTGATCCGCAAAGTAGCCCGCCGCATCCTGGAGGGGCTGGCGTTTCAAATCGCCGAGGCGGAAGACGGCCGCCAAGCGCTCGAGCATTGCGAGCGCGAGCTGCCCGACGCGGTGCTGCTCGACTGGAACATGCCGGTCATGGACGGCTACGAGTTCCTCAAGGCGCTGCGCCGCCTGCCCGGCGGCGACCGGCCGAAGGTGGTGTTCTGCACCACCGAGAACGATGTCGTTCACATCGCACGGGCGCTTCACGCCGGCGCCAACGAGTACATCATGAAGCCGTTCGACAAGGAAATCGTCGAGGCTAAATTTCAGGAAGTCGGCCTGATTTGAGTTCAGTCGGCGTGCCAGTGTCCCGAGTATCGGTTCGATGAGTCTCGCGTTGCACCCCGCGCCGGCATTGCCGACGACGGATCCGGCGGCGATCCGCGTCATGGTGGTCGACGACGCCGTGGTCGTGCGCGGGCTGGTCTCGCGCTGGGTCGCCGAGCAGCCGGGGCTCGCGGTGGTGGCTTCGTTGCGCACCGGCCGGCAGGCGGTCGATCAACTGGAGCGCGCCGATCCGGACGTCGTCGTGCTCGACATCGACATGCCGGAGCTCGACGGCATCTCCGCGCTCCCGCTGCTGCTCGGGAAAAAACGCGATCTCGTGGTCATCATGGCCTCGACGCTGACGCGCCGGAACGCCGAAATCAGCCTGAAGGCGCTCGCACTCGGCGCAGCCGATTACGTTCCCAAGCCGGACAGCAACCGCGGCATCACCACTTCGACCGCGTTCCGCCGCGAGCTGATCGAAAAAATCGTGGAGCTCGGCGGCCGCCGCAGGCGGCGCCGCGGCGAGGCCTCGGGCAAGCCGGTCGCGCTCCTCCATCCCGGATTGCGTCCGGTCCCCGCCGGTGCGCAGCCGATCGCGTTGCGACCGTTCTCCATCATTCCCCCGCGCGTGCTCCTGGTCGGCGCCTCGACCGGAGGCCCCCAGGCGCTGCGAGGCTTGGCCTCCCAGCTCGCGGCCGTGAGCGACCGCGTGCCGGTGCTGATCACCCAGCACATGCCGCCCACCTTCACCACCATCATGGCCGAGCACCTCGCCCGCGCCAGCGGCCGGCCGGCGCACGAGCCGCACGACGGCGAGCCGATCCGGCCGGGGACGATCTATCTCGCGCCCGGCGGGCGGCACATGCAGGTTGAGCGCCGCGACCGGCTGCCGGTCGTCGCGCTCGACGACGGGCCGCTCGTCAATTTCTGCCGGCCCGCGGTCGATCCGCTGTTCGCCTCGGCGGCACAGGTCTGGGGCGGCGCGGTTCTGGCCCTGGTCCTTACCGGCATGGGCGCGGACGGCGCCCGCGGTGCCGCCGCGATCGTGGCGGCGGGCGGCAGCATCGTCGCTCAAGACGAATCCACCAGCGTGGTTTGGGGCATGCCGGGGGCTGTGGCGCGCGCGGGCCTCTGCTCGGCGGTGCTGCCGCTCGACCGGATCGCGCCGAAGCTCGTGGAATTGTTCACGGGGGCGGGATCGTGACTGAGGCCGATTACGATTTTCTCCGCGCCATGCTCAAGCAGCGCTCCGGCCTCGTGCTTGCCGCCGGCAAGCAATATCTGGTGGAAAGCCGACTGGCGCCGGTGGCGCGCAAGGCGGGCCTCTCCGGACTCGCTGCGCTGCTGCAGAAGCTCAGGAACTCGGCCGAGCCGCTCATCGCCGAAGTCGTCGAGGCGATGACCACCAACGAATCCTTCTTTTTCCGCGACAAGGTCCCGTTCGAGCAATTCCGCGACACCATGATGCCCGCGCTTCTCGCCGCGCGCCGGAATCGCCAGATTCGCATCTGGTGCGCGGCGGCGGCCACCGGACAGGAGCCGTATTCGCTGGCGATGTGCCTGCGCGAGATGCGGGAGAAAATCGCCGGCTGGCGCATCGAGATCCTGGCCACGGATATCTCCATGGAAGTGCTGGAGAAGGCGAGGGCGGGCATCTACAGCCAGTTCGAAGTGCAGCGCGGATTGCCCATCGCGCTGCTGGTCAAATATTTTTCGCAAGTCCGCGACCTGTGGCAGATCGCGCCGGAGATCCGCGCCATGGTGCAGTTCCGGCCGCTCAACCTGTTGCGGGAGTGCTCGCATCTGGGCGCCTTCGATGTCGTGTTCTGCCGCAACGTCCTGATCTATTTCGATCAGGACACCAAGACCAAGGTGCTGCAGAACCTCGCCCAGATGACCCGGGCCGACGGTTATCTGGTGCTCGGCGCCGCCGAGACCGTGGTCGGGCTTACCGACGCATTCGCGCCGACGCCGGACCAGCGCGGCCTCTATGTTCCCACGCCGATGGCAAGACGAATGGCCGGCACACTGATCGGCCGTCAGCCGCAGCGCGTCGTCACGCTCGCGCGCGCACGCTGAGCGGCCGACTGCGGTTGCGTGATTTTATGCGGAAGCGAGGGATCCGCCGGCTGTGAAAATCGCCGCAGCCGCGCCGACAACCCCGCATGCGGGGCCGGCGAACGGCCTCAGGCCGGGATCCGGGTTTCGTCCTCGGTCGGCTCGCGCAGGACATAGCCGCGGCCCCAGACCGTCTCGATGTAGTTCTTCCCGCTCGAGGCGTTGGCAAGCTTCTTGCGCAGCTTGCAGATGAACACGTCGATGATCTTCAGCTCCGGCTCGTCCATGCCGCCGTAGAGATGGTTGAGGAACATCTCCTTGGTCAGCGTCGTGCCTTTGCGCAGGCTCAGGAGCTCCAGCATCTGGTACTCCTTGCCGGTCAGGTGTACGCGCTGAGCGTTGACCTCCACGGTCTTGGTGTCGAGATTGACCACGAGGTCGCCGGTTTGAATGACCGATTGGGCATGGCCCTTGGAGCGGCGCACGATGGCATGGATGCGGGCGACGAGCTCGTCCTTGTGGAAGGGCTTGGTCATGTAGTCGTCGGCGCCGAAGCCCAAGCCCTTGACCTTGTCCTCGATCCCGGCAAGCCCCGACAGGATCAGGATCGGCGTCTTGACCTTGGATACGCGCAACGTGCGCAGCACCTCGTAGCCCGACATGTCCGGCAGGTTGAGGTCCAGCAGGATGATGTCGTAGTCGTAGAGCTTGCCGAGATCGACGCCCTCTTCGCCGAGGTCCGTCGTATAGACGTTGAAACTCTCGGATTTGAGCATGAGCTCGATGGACTGCGCAGTGGCGCTATCGTCCTCGATCAGCAAAACGCGCATGCCAGTCCCTTTCCTCGCCGCCTCGGGCTCAGGTCGGCACGCCGCTTCCGCGGCCCCTCGTCACGCCTTGGGACAATTTGATTCGGCACGCTACCGACCAATGGTTAACAAAAACTGTTTCCCGTGTCCAAGCATTCTCGCGGGAGGTTTGCGCGACCCGCTTTAAAATACTGTGGGGAACCAGCTTTCTCGCCACGTTCCGGCTCATGCTTCACATTAAGAACCGGGGTCAACCGATTCGCGCAGCCCGCCTGTCGAGGGGAGCCGCGATAGCCCAAGATAGTGGAACGCAATGTTTAACGAAGCGGGTAAATGTGGGGTTAAGAGAGAGCCGCCGGGTGGCCCGAGAATGGGCGATTCACCGGATCGGGCCAAAGAAAGAGAAAACTAACGTTGTGGCCGTAGGCTTCCGTCCATGGGCAGCCGCGCCCGCCGGGCGCCGCAGCATGCAAAGCCGGTCAACCGGGCCTCCGAGGGTGTGAGTCGATGAAATCGCGTGAGAGCCTCATTCGCCTGAAGAAATTTCAGGTCGAGGAGAAACGGCGGAAAGTCGCGCAGATCGAAACCATGATTGCCGAGTTCGAGCGCATGGCCGGCGATCTCGACCGCGAGATCGCGACCGAGCAGGAGCGGTCCGGCATCCATGACCCGGGACATTTCGCCTATCCAACCTACGCCAAGGCGGCGATGACTCGCCGCGACAATCTACGGCGTTCGGCCCAGGAGCTCAGGACCCAGCTCGACGACGCCAAGGCGGCCCTGGGCGAGGCTTTCGAGGAGCTCAAGAAGGTCGAATTGCTGGACGAGCGCGACCAGATGCGCGAGCGCGTCGCGGAAAGCTCCCGGGAGCCAAGTGAGCTCGGTGGCTTCGGCCTGATTCGGGCGCGGATCTGAGCACCAGAAGTCGGTTCGGAACTCGGTAATCAGGAAGGCGCAGGCCGGAATCCTGGTGTCCGACCGCTGGTTCTGACTTCGGACTTCTGAACCCTGGGGGCGGCAGCAGCCGGCTCCGCTTCTGACCACTGTCTTCTGACTTCTGTGCCCCGGGGGCCTCGACGCGGCGGCGCTTGCCCGGCAATATCCGGCGCGGCGCGCGGCATCCGCCGAGCGCCGGCGGGGGTCCCATGTTGACGCCGGACGAAACGGGGTGGCTGCTCGCGGCCGTGGCCAAGGGCGACGCGGCGGCGTTCGAACGGCTTTATGATGCCACCCGCGCCCGGCTCTATGGCGTGGTGCTGCGGATCCTGCGCCGGTCCGATCTCGCCGCCGAGGTCATGCAGGATGCCTATGCGAGGATTTGGCGCAACGCCGCCGACTTCGACCCGCGGATCGCCACGCCGATCACCTGGATGGTGGCGATCGCCCGCGGTCGGGCTCTCGATCTCGTGCGCAGCCAGGGGGCCGTCGACGAAACAACGGCGACCCCGGACATGGGCGCGGATGAATCCGGTCCGGCGGAGCGCCTCATCACGGAGGAGCTGCGGCGGCTGCTCGCCTGTCTCGGGGAGCTCGAGCCGGAGCAGCGGCGACTGGTGCTGCTGGCCTACTACAGCGGCTGGAGCCGTGAGCAGCTCGCGGCCCGATTCGAAACCGGGCTCGACAACGTCAAGGCATGGCTGCGCGGAAGTCTGCTGCGGATCCGCGAGTGTCTCGGATCATGACGGAAGCGGAGCCAGACGAGCAGGAATTGCTCGCGGCCGAGTACGTGCTGGGCACGCTCGACGCGGAGGAGCGCGCCCGCGCTCGGGACCTGGTGGCGATGGATCCGGCCTTCGCGGCGATCGTCCGCGCCTGGGAACGGCGATTGGGCGAGCTCAACGTGCTGGTCGCCGCGGTCGAGCCGCCGCCCGATATTTGGCAGCGCATCAAGGCGGGCATTGCCGGCACGGCGGCGAGCGAGGAACTACGAACGGGCGAGGAATCGCGAACGCCCGCGGCCGAGCCGTCGACGCCGGAGCCGGCAGCGTTCGCGGACCGCGGCCTCGAAATCGCCCGGCTAAGGCGGCGCGTCCGCCGCTGGCGCAAGGTTTCGCTGTGGCTGTTGCTCATCGCTGCGGCGGTTGCCGGGTTCGGGGCTCTTCGCGAGCTGCGGCCGGAGCATCTGCCGGCCGAGCTGCGGCCGAAGATGAAGACGCTCGAAGTCACCAAGACGGTGGAAGTGCCCTCGCCGAAGCCGGCGCAATTCGTGGCCGTGCTGGAAAAGGACGGCGCCCAGCCCGCATTCGTGCTCACCTTCGATCTCGAACGTCGTACCCTAATGGTGCGCAACGTCACCGCGCCGCCGCAGGCCGGCAAGAGCTATCAGCTCTGGCTCATTTCCAGCAGATTTTCGTCGCCCCGGTCACTGGGCGTGATCGGCACGGAGGAATACGGCCGGCCGCAGCTGGCGGCCTACGACCCCGTCATCCTCAACTCGGCGACGTACGCGGTCTCGCTCGAGCCCGAAGGCGGCTCGCGGACCGGGATGCCGACCGGGCCCATGCTCTATTCGGGCCGGCTGATCCAGGTGACGCCGACCGGATTCCGCGACCAGACGCCCTAAGGCCCCGGAAGGGGATGGTCAGTTTGCGCGGGATCAGCGCACCGCGGGGACTTCGATGCGCGTGTAGGCCGTGGGCTGGCCCGCCTTGAGGACCGGCGCGCCGGCCTCGAACCGTGCCGCGAAGCTCGCGTTCTCGGTGAGCCGCGCGGTGATGCCGATGACGACCACGGCGATCGCCGCAGTCAACGCCAGCGACACGATCTTGAGGTGCGTGTTGCGGTCGGCCGACAACAGCGAGTGATTCATGGCGTGCTCCCGAAAGCTCGTGCCCTTCGTCGCGCAGGACGCGGAAAAGGTTCACGATTCTCGAACGCGACGACCCCCGCTCACCGGCCCCCTTGCCGTGCCGATTCCTGTCGGCCCGGCTTGAGCCGACCAACGCCCAAGCCCGCAAAAAGTTCCCGGGACGATAGGAAGACAGGGCGAAGGGGGGCGGGGCGTTTCCGGCTCGCGGCGCGCGAGCCGGGGCCCCGGTCGGGGCCTCAGCGGCGGGCGCTCCCCGCAAGCGGGGCGCCGGACTAGAGCTAATTCACTGGCGATATTGCTGAATTCGCGTGGTGCGCAGGCCGGCGAGCCCGTGCCGCTCGATCGAATATTGCCAGGCCAGGAATTCCTCGACCGTCAGGGTGTAGCGGCTGCACGCCTCTTCGAGCGACAACAGCCCGCCGCGCACGGCGGCCACCACCTCGGCCTTGCGCCGGATCACCCAGCGTTTCGTGCCCGGAGCCGGCAGGTCCGCAATGGTGAGGGGACTGCCGTCAGGGCCGATGACGTACTTGGCCCGCGCACGATGCGGCTCGGTCATGGATACACTCACGCAACTGACAACCCGCAGGGAGACTACGGGCCGCCACTTAAAATTTGGCTAAGCCGTGGCGGCAAATTGGGAAATCACGGGTTTATGCGTATTTTGCCCCAGAACCGGGCCGTTGCCTCGTCCGCGGCGGTTGTCTGGGCAAATCGCGGGGGAGGGGCAAAGCCACTCCGCATGGATTGCGCGTGCTCGCTCCCGCCCTATTATTAAGCGGTGGCGCCCGGTATGGTCCGGCTCGGCCGGGGATCCATCGCGGCGGGTGCGTTCGCTCAATGGAATTCGGCAGGAAGGCCGCGGCCAATATGCCCAACAGCCTGGAATTGGAAGGTCGGCCGGAAGCCACCCGCGTGGTCGTCGCCATGTCGGGCGGGGTGGATTCCTCGGTGACCGCGGCGCTGCTCAAGGCCGAGCGCTATGACGTCGTGGGCGTGACCTTGCAGCTCTACGATCATGGCGAGGCGACGCACCGCAAGGGCGCCTGCTGCGCCGGACAGGACATTTACGACGCGCGCCTCGTCGCCGAGCGGATCGGCATTCCCCATTACGTGCTCGACTACGAGAGCCGCTTCCAGGAGGCGGTGATCGATCGCTTCGCGCAGAGCTATGCCGCCGGCGAGACCCCGGTGCCCTGCGTCGACTGCAACCAGGCGATCAAGTTCCACGATCTTTTGGGCACCGCGCGCGAGCTCGGCGCGAGCGTGCTGGCCACCGGCCATTATGTCGCCAGCCGCCGGCTGCCGAACGGAGAGCGCGCGCTCTATCGCGCGCGCGAGCCGGAGCGCGACCAGAGCTATTTCCTGTTCGCGACCACGCGCGAGCAGCTCGAGCATCTGCGCTTCCCGCTCGGCGAGCGCTCGAAAAGCGAGGTCCGCGAGCTTGCCCGCCGGTTCGATCTGCCGGTCGCGGACAAGCACGACAGCCAGGACATCTGCTTCGTGCCTTCCGGGCGCTACACCGACGTCATCGAGCGGCTGCGGCCCGGCGCCGCGGAGCCGGGCGAGATCGTCGATCTCGACGGAAGGGTGCTGGGCCGCCATCACGGCGTCATCCATTTCACGGTCGGCCAGCGGCGCGGCATCGGCATTGCGGCCGGCTATCCGCTCTACGTCGTGCGGCTCGAGGCGGAGCGCCGCCGCGTCGTGGTCGGCCCCCGCGAGGCGCTGACCACGCGAAAAATCCTGTTGCGGGACGTGAACTGGCT
>Ga0209648_10002453_pt1 | contig 15376 bp, 8 predicted proteins | sample GraSoi2013_115cm_FD_185830 | JGI IMG/M metagenome (GOLD analysis project Ga0209648, IMG submission 185830) | Grasslands soil microbial communities from the Angelo Coastal Reserve, California, USA - Sample 9_17_2013_115cm (SPAdes) (version 2) | ecosystem: Environmental > Terrestrial > Soil >...
CGGCGGCACCTCGGCCGCGTCGAACCAGGCTTCCGCGACAACTCTGCCGCCCGGGAATGTGTGTCCGCGATTTGCGCCGGGGAGCGTAGTGAATCCGCCAGTCGATCTATTCAGCTCGGGCGGGACGCTGACGGTGAACTTGACGTACAACACGGATACGGACGCGGCCGGGCGGACGGTCTACTGCTTCACCACGTCCACTGGGGCGGAGTCGCCGACGCTGCATGTGAATCCAGGCGATCATTTGACGATCAATTTGACCAACGCATTGCCGCCGGCCACCGGCGGGATGACCGTGAACACTCCCTGCGGGCCGTCGTCGCTGATGAACGCCTCGTCGGTGAATATTCACTACCACGGGACGAACATGTCCCCGGCGTGCCATCAGGATGAAGTGATCCACACGCTGGTGAATTCGGGACAGAGCTTCACCTACAACGTAACGTTTCCGACCGACGAGCCGCCGGGGCTCTACTGGTATCACCCGCACGTACATATGAATTCGGAAACGGGAGTGCTGGGCGGAGCCACGGGCGCGATCGTGGTCGAGGGGATTCAGAACTTAGTGCCAGCGGTGGCCGGGTTGCCCACGCGCATTCTCGTGGTGCGCGACAACACGCTGGCGGGGACGGGCGGAGCGGGATCGCCCTCGAAGGACCTCTCACTCAACTACGTGGCCATTGATTCGCCGTCGGAGACGCCGGCCATCATCCAGATGAAAGCGGGCGAGCAGCAGTTCTGGCGCGTGCTGAACGCGTCGGCGGATACGCCCATGGACTTGCAGCTCGTGTACGACGGCGTGGTGCAGCCGCTGACGGTAGTGGCGCTGGACGGCGTACCCACCGGCTCCCAGGACGGAGGCGGGCAGGGCACAGCCATCACCAAGCAGGACATATTGCTTTCGCCGGCCGGCCGCGCCGAATTCATCATGACCGGACCGACGGCCTCGGTCAGTAGCGCTTCGCTGATCACACTGGCTGTGGATACGGGAGCGGCCGGAGCCAGCGTTCCGCAGCGCACGCTGGCCAACATTCAGCTCAGCGCCACGGCGCTGGCGCCGGTGCACTCGGCGGCAGTCGGCAAGGCGGGACCGCAGCGCTTCGCGGGATTGGCAGCAGCGACGCCGAACACCACGCGCTCGCTGTACTTCTCCGAGTCGAGTCCGGACTTCTTTATTACCGTGAACGGGGCCACGCCCGCGGTGTTCAATCCCAACAATCCGCCGGCGATCGTGACCACGCAAGGATCGGTTGAGGACTGGACGGTGGAGAACCGCACCACCGAGGTGCACGACTTCCACATTCACCAGATTCACTTCCTGCTGTTGCAGCGCAACGGCGTGGCCGTCTCCACCGATGACATGCAGTATCTGGACACGGTGCACATTCCGGCGTGGACGGGAACAGGGTCGTATCCGAACGTGACCGTGCGCATGGACTTCCGCGGTCTGGACATCGGGGACTTCGTCTACCACTGCCACATTCTGTCCCATGAGGACAGTGGGATGATGGCCATCATCCGGGTGATTCCGCCGGTGCAAATCAACGCGGGCGGACCGGCAGTGGCGCCGTTCGTGGCCGACGCGGACTTCAACGGCGGGGCGACCATCAACCACGCCAACACGATTGACCTGAGCGGAGTGACCAATCCGGCGCCCATGGCCGTGTATCAGACGGCTCGGGTCACGGCGGCGGTCGGCGCGGGCACGAGTTTCAGCTACACGATTCCGGGTTTTGTTCCCGGATCGAGCCAGCTCGTGCGCCTGCACTTTGCCGAAACGTTCCACACCACGGTGGGCTCACGCGTCTTCAACATAAGCATCAACGGCACGCAAGTGCAGGCCAACTTCGACATCTTCGCGGCGGCCGGCAACGCGGCGAACAAAGCGGTGATCAAGGAGTTCACGGCCAACGCCGATGCCAACGGCAATTATGTGATCCTGTTCACCACGGTCACCGACAAGGCGCTGGTGAGCGGCATCGAAGTGATGGCGGGCGAAGCCAGCACTACATGCACGCCCCCGAGCACGCCCGCGAATCTGGCGGCCACAGCCGTTTCCAGCAGCCAGATCAATCTGACCTGGACGGCGAGCAGCTCGTCCTGCACGCCGACCTACAACGTGTACCGCAGCACCACGCCCAGCTTCACGCCCTCGTCGGCCAATCTGGTGGCCAGCGGGTTGACCACCACGGCGTTCTCCGATACCGGGTTGAGTGCTTCGACCACTTACTACTACCTGGTGGTGGCGGTGACCTCCGGCGGCATGTCGGCGGCGTCGAACCAGGCCAATGCCACCACGCAGCCGACCGCTTGCGGCGGTGTGCCCACCACGCCGACGGGCTTGACCGCCACGGCGGCTTCCGCCACGGCGATCAATCTGAGCTGGACGGCCAGCACGGCTCCGTCGAACTGCACCATCACCTACAGTGTTACGCGCAACGGAGCGACCGCCGCCAGCGGCCTCACGGGGACGACGTTCGGCGATACTGGGCTGGCGTGCAGCACGACCTACACGTACACGGTGACGGCGGCAGACGCGTTCGGTTCTTCGGCAGCGTCGAGTACGTCCAGCGCGACAACGCCGCCCTGCCCGGCCGTGCAGATCAACGCGGGCGGGCCGGCGGTGGCGCCGTTCTCCGCCGACGCCGATTTCACCGGAGGCGCAACGATCAATCACGCCAACACCATCAACTTGAACGGCCAGCCCAACCCGGCGCCCGCCGCGGTGTACCAGACGGCGCGCGTTGCAGCGACGGCCGGCGCGGGCACCACGTTCAGCTACACGATTCCCGGCTTTACCGCGGGATCGAGCCACACCGTGCGGCTGCACTTCTGCGAAACGTTCTGGACTGCGGCCGGTCAGCGCGTGTTTAACGTGAGCATCAACGGAACGCAGGTACTCTCCAACTTCGACGTCTTGAAGACGGCGGGTGGGCAGAACCGCGCGCTCATCCAGTCGTTCACGGCCAACGCCAACTCGAGCGGCCAATACGTGATCGTCTTCACCACGGTCACCGACAAGGCCCTCATCAGCGGTATCGAAGTACAATAACCGCTGCTGCAACCGCTCAGCGGGCGCGATTTTCCATCGTGCCCGCCGAGCGCATTCCAACCCCATCCACCACGGAGGGCGCTCGTTGTCCCGCGCGAAGTTACATCGCTTCCCCGTGCGGACAAGACGGGTCCACACGGCACCACACTTCGCGCCATCCCGTACAGTCAAAAATCTCATTCACGGTTGAAAAGCTCGGGTTGTCGGGTTCTTGGGCCTCTTTGCAGGTTATCGATAGACCTCGGCTCTCAATCCTTCCGGACAGAGATCAACGAGTGTGGAGTGGTGCCGGTAGTCAAACCAACGGCAGAATACGTCATAGCTGCAATCCTCCGGCCAAGTTGCCGTATCGGTGTACCAGCCAACCAACTGGTCAACAAAAATCTCTTCGGATATTTCCAAAACTTTTGTTTGCTGCGCGGTGATAATGCCATTCGGCTGTTGTGCTCCGCAAAAACCTCGTCGGCCAGACAAAGCCTTGAGAGAACTGACGGTTACCTAACGTTACCTCATGTTACGAGATTCTATCGTTGCGAACAAACGACAAGGATGATCTCGCGAGTTGTAGCAAGCAAGTAGTCCAAGCGGGGCATGAAGAAATTACTCGAGGTTCAACGTCCTTATAAAGTCCTTTAGAGCGCAGCCGAAAGGGAAGTTGCGCTCTGGTCCCTACACTCTGTTGATTAAAAAAGACTTCCTTGTCGATTTCTTCGTTATTTATGCTGCGCCAGCCCAACATAGATGAGGTTTGGCTGGCAATTTGATCGACGCCAATTCTTGTAAGCAATTGAAAACATGGTGGCAGGGACGGAATCGAAGCGCCGAGGTGTGTTACGCAATAACCTTAATTATTTACCCGCCGATTGTGTTGCTGGCGAAATGCCACATGCAAGAAATCTGGGTACAATGAGGGGACGATAAGAGTGGACATGTCGTACCATGCGGTATCAAACGATGTCCGCCAACACCGTTTAACATCAGTTAATTACGTCACAATGTGTACTGTCACGGCAGAGGTCTAGCGTCTGCGATAACCTTAATATATAGGTTCCAATTAAGATGTAGGAAAGACTACTTTAACGAGTGAGTGTGGCTGTAAGTGTGGCTGTACGTTGCAATCCATTTCAATCATTTTCAACACTTCCAAGTCATCCTCTGTGCGCGCAAGGCTTCAATAAGTTATTTGTTTTCTGTTATTTGTTTCGGATTCGAAGGAAAGCAGAGCAACTGACTCTTATCAGTAGGTTGAAGGTTCGATTCCTTCCGCGCTCACCATTTATCTAATATCTAAGGGCTCCGCAGCCAAAACAAGGACCCTCGCTTTTGATTCGCGCGGGACAACGCTCATCAAAAGCTCAACGAATTGCCGCAGCTTTCAACGACAGACTTTGCAGATTTTGCAGATAAGGCGTTATTGATATGCTTCGAGTCTTGCTAACGGGCGTTTTGAAAGATTTAGGATTCAGGATGGCAGCAGCATGAACAATAAATTCGTTTACTGCACCCAGCAATGTCTCGGCTTCTTTTACCGTATAGACCTGCTTAGGAGTCATTGCAGCATCGCCCCAGGCTGTCTTCACGCTCCCCAGCAGAGAGACCATTTCGGTATAGACTTCTTTCTTCTTTTTTAAAGCGCCGGTGTTCTCCGGCATTCGGCTGACAGCTCCATTGAACTGGCTCAACGAGCGTTTCGTTGTTCCTATGCGGGAGTGGGCGAAGCAAAATAAAACATTGTTCCGTATGCAAGGTTACGGAATGCCTCCGGCTGAGATGTCGAGCAATGCGTTGTCAGATCTGCCGGAAGGCGAAGGGCCACAATGGAAGGTGGTTCGTGCTACGCGCTGGGCTTCTTCGGCCAGCCACATTTATGGGCGTCCGGTAACGTCGTCAGAAACCTGGACCTGGATACACTCGCCGGTTTTTCGCGCAGCTCCTCTCGACATTAAAGCTGAAGCGGATCTCCACTTTCTGCAGGGAATCAATCAACTGGTGGGTCATGGCTGGCCCTATACCGCAGAAGGTGTCGAGTATCCGGGGTGGCGCTTCTATGCCTCGGGAGCACTGGACGAGAAGAATCCGTGGTGGATCGTGATGCCTGATGTGACCGCGTATCTGCACCGACTTAGCTTTCTGCTGCGGCAAGGAGAGCCCGCCAATGATGTCGCTTTGTATCTTCCCAACAGCGATGCCTGGGCAAGCTTTTCCGCTGGGCGCGTCCACCTGATCGAGACCCTTCGCGATCAAGTTGGCACCGATGTGATGCCGCAAGTTTTCGAAGCTGGATTCAATTTGGACTTTTTCGATGACGATGCTCTCAAGCAAACTGGCCACGTGGAAAAAAGCAGTATGACGCTTGGGCCGGGCAGATACCGGGTAGTCATTCTGCCCGATGTGGAGCGCATACCGCTTGAGACGCTGCAAAAACTGGCGGACTTTGCTCACGGCGGTGGGGTGTTGATTGCCACGCGCCGACTGCCTTCGTTAGCGCCTGGCTTTCTGGTAACTGACGCAGAAAATGGTCAGGTCCGCGATCTTTCGCGCAGTCTGTTTGAAGGCCCGTCGGCTGTCGCGCATTTCGTCGAAGACGAAAAGCAACTTGGAAAACAACTGGCCAGCTTGCTGCAGAGCGACATCTCGTTTTCCGCGCCTGCTCCGGATATTGGTTTTGTGCACCGTAAAACCAAGGACGCAGAGATTTATTTTGTCGCCAATACCGGGAATACACCTGTGAGTTTGAATGGCACCTTTCGCGTTGCAGCCGGGAACGCAGAGTGGTGGGACCCTATGTCTGGACGGATTTCAAAGGCAAAAGCACTGGTTCAGACGAAAGATCTGACAAAGAGAGGGATAACCATTTCGCTCAATCTGGAGCCTTATGCTTCGAGAGTGCTGGTTTTTTCACGACGCTCTCTGCCGCCGCGCACTGCGCGACGCGCGCCTGCGACTCCAGCCCCAGTTGATCTGAGCAACGGCTGGCAGATTTCGTTTGGCCAAGATAGCAAATCGAAAACGATGGACCGGTTGGAATCCTGGACCGATAAGAAAGAGACGCGCTATTTTTCAGGCCTGGCGACATACGGGAAAGATGTAGCCGTGCCGGAAAACATGCTCCAACCCGGCCTCGCGGTGCGGCTCGACTTCGGGGAAGCGAAACTCATTCCGTCGCAGAATCTGCGGGCAGGCATGCAGGCCTGGCTCGACGCCCCGGTGCGCGAGGCAGCAGTCGTGTATGTAAATGACAGTCGGGTCGGATCGGTTTGGTCGCCGCCATATTCGCTGGATATTACGTCTTACCTGAAGCACGGCAACAATCACCTGAAGATTGTTGTAGGTAATCTCGCGGTCAACTACATGGCTGGTCATTCATTGCCCGATTACCGGCTTCTCAACTTGCGTTACGGCGTTCGCTTCGAGGCCCAGGATATGGACAAAATACAACCAGTGCCGGCCGGTTTGCTCGGACCGATACACCTAGTGTCAGTCGCTGAAGCCGAAGCACACTGAATGAGAGTTCTATGCCGGATCGCGACAAGATGAAGATAGACCTTAAGCTATTCCCGCGTCTCACGTCGTTCACATAACGGCCAACACACCGTTTACGTAACCTACCGATTCGGCCAGGCCGGGCAGCGGGTCCTTCTCGTCTTTCTCGAATTCATAATGGAAGGTTCCTGAGTACTTGAGCCGGTTTGCTTCGCGGAGCAATTTAGGGACGTCGATCACGCCCCGACCGATTTCAACGGTCGTGCCACTGGGTTGGGACGCCGATTCGTCCTTGAGGTGAAAATCGTGTACTCGATCAAAGCACTTGGTGAACTGTTCCGTCGGATCCAACCCGATCCGCTGTGTGTGCCCGATGTCGATGCATAGCCCCATCCGCTTGTCCATGTTGGCGACAGCCTTGTACACGCTCTCTGGGCTGGGGAAGTTGCGGTCTGTAGGCCCGTGATTGTGGATGGCACAAATAATGTCTGTCTCTTTCGCTGAGCGCTCGACCACTGGCAGCAGCGCCGGCTCCGGACCGCCAATAATCATCTTCATGCCCGCCTTCTTCGCATATGCGAAGGCTCGTTGCACCTCTTCCTCGGTTTTCATGTAAACCACACCGCAGGAGTCGGCTTCGAGTCCGGCCTGTTTGATCTTCTCCACCGCCGCCTGGATTTGCTCATCCGAACTATTCAAAGGGAGATGCATCTCCTTTAAGGTGAGCTTCCTCAACCCTAAGCGTTTCGTCATCTCGATGGCGTCTTCCAACTTGAACGTGCGAAAGGAGTAGGATGCGATTCCAAAACTGAATGGGAAAGTGCGATTCCGTGCGGCTTCCTTAACTCCTGCCTGAAGCAGTTGTCCTGGAAGCATGGCTGAAATTGGAATAGATCCCGCCGCCGCCGCAATGCCGGCAGTCTTCAAGAAACTACGCCTGGAAACATTGTTCATCGAGAGTCTCCGATTGGGTGAAATAGGTGTTAAATTCTGGACGTCGAACGAATCCGGCGTATTGTAACCCTCTCGTTCGTCAAAAGTCTAACTACTAACTTTTGCGGGAAACTCCAGAGCTATCCTGTTCAGGTTGGGAATTCCTCGACACGGCACACGAAGCATGACATCCGCGTAAATAATCGAAATGTGGCATAGAGACGCAGCAAACTGCGTCTCTACCAAAGATGTCAACAAACCGAGATAGCTCTATTCAGCCGAATCGAAGAGTTTTTCCAGAGAGGTGATCTGGACGCGAAGCTCGTTTCTGATCTTCTCAGCGCGGTCGTTAAAATCAGACTCTTTGTCGCCCGGCTTGTAGGCGAAAACCGTACCGAGGGCACCGATTGTCTTCCCAGAACGGTCCTGCAATACCAACTCTACTTCGAAACGGTCTCCCTTTTTGTTGATTTCCAAGTTGGACTTGCCGGTTTGAACCACGCGGAGATCGTCCTCGTCAGCCTTCTTCCCAATTCGTCCTATGTTAGAAGCGATAATAATGTTGTCAGAGCCGTTCGGCGGAGTGACGTGCATGGCAAGCACCAGCAAGTCGGGATGCTTGGCAATGGTCTCATCCACCAGTTTCTGCGCGTAGATTTTTTTTGGCGTCTGCGACGAAGCGAGGTGAATGCTGCCGAAAACCGTCAGAAGTGCAAATAAACCAACCATATACTTGAATCGTGTCATTACTGTTCTTTCTCCTCTCAAAGTTTTGTGGCCTTCGGCAACCCCTACCAAAGCACCTTTAGCGAAAACTGTAATTGCCGAGGGCTGGTTAGCGTGCTGGTCAGTTGGCCAGCCGTGGGCAAGAGGTTGCCGCTTCCATTGAAAATCTGCTGCTGTGTGGTTAATGGAGGCGCGAAGTTAACCCGGTTCAGCAAATTGAATGCCTGCGCCTGGAATTGAATTCGCCAACGCTCCGTAAAAGTAATCTCCTTGATGAGAGCCATATCCACGTCGAACAACCCAGGGCCGATGATGCTGTTTCTGCGATTATTTCCAAGCCGGGTACTGGGCGTAGGGAATGAAAAGCAACTCAAATTGAGGTAGTTGACGCTTTGTGGATGAACAAGATTGCCGCATCCCGTGACCCGGTCAGGATAATCGAACGACGAGGTGCTGTTTGTTCCCAGAGGATCACCGCCGGTAATAACCGTAAAAGGCAGGCCCGTACGAGCAGAAAATATTCCTCCCCAAGTCCATCCGCGCAAAGGCCAGGCCCAGGCAGGTTTTCCTGGAGCGGGAATTTGATACAGGTAGTTGGCCGAGAAGACGTGGCGAATATCGAAATCCGACAGGCTTTTATTAACGGACAAATCGAAGTATGGCAGGTTCGCCGCCGAATTCGAGAAGGTAGCGCCGGCCACTGAGGATGAGCTGTCGTCAATGCTCTTTGACCAGGTATAGGAGACGCGACCCTGAAGTCTTTTGAAGAGACTGTATTTGAATTCGGCCTGCATGGAATGATAGGTGGAACTGCCTTCCCATAATAGCCCGGTCACTGCCCCGACTGCCGGATTCTGCACGGTGCCGCTCCCGGCCGGCGACGGCCAAAGATATCCCAACGGGGTCTTGGTTGTTGGCAGAACAATATTCATGTCGTTTGAATTGAACGGCTGGTGAATACCATGGGAGCCAATGTATCCAAGCGTGAAGACTGTGCCGGGCGAGATCTGCTGCTGCATGTTGAATGTCCACTGCATGACATAATTACGGCCCGGATTCGGCTGAATATACGCCTGCTTCGTCAGGGGGACCTTGCCGGCAAATCCGTTGGTTGGAAATGCGCCGAGCGGAACAGTGGTATTGCGGCCTTCCAGATAAAATGGCGCCGATCCGATCGCAGGCAGATTGAAAAGGTAGGGCAACGGCAACACATCGTAGACGCCGAAGGCCCCCCTGAAAACGGTCAAGCCCTTGCGAAAGGGAGTCCAGGCGAAGCCAACACGAGGCTCGAAATTGTGAAGCGTTGGATTGGAGAAATAGCCAGACACGACCGTAGGCTGAGGATCGGTGAGTTGCTTCAAGACACCGAGCCTTCCTGCGGTTTCGCTGGGCACAGTGGCCATCTCGTAGCGTAAACCTAAATTCAACGTTAGGTTTTCGCGCACGCGCCAATCATCTTGCACGTAGAAGGCTGCAATCGTTGTCCGAAGATCACGCGGAGTGCGCGGCGTCGCCGGCAGAGCGGACTCGTAGAACGTCGCTTTATTCTGGAGAAAGCTTTTCAGTGATCCGAAGCTGTATTCGCCGAACGGGAGCACGCCGCCTAAAGCATTATTCTGAATCCGCTCGACGTACCCGCCAAACGAGATGGTTTGCCGCCCGTGAACGAAAGTTGCGTCGTCGTAAAGCTGGTAGGAGTTGTAGTGGTAGAAGAATGGCCCCAATCCTCCCGGCCCTCCTTCAAATCGGGAGATGCCGGTAATGAGTATTTGCCCTGGAGGGCTGTTGGGAATGAATCCGAGGGCGGTGTTGACCGCCGCCGGATTGATAACCGATGCGGTGGTGGGCGCTCCCACCGCAGAGCGCGTATAGCCAAAACGAACCACATTGGCGAGATGCGGCGAGAAAACATGCGTCTCTTCGAGAATGCCTGCCGCACGGCGTGAAACTGCACCCAGGATCAGTTCGTTGAGATTATCTGGAGAACTGCTGGAGCTGGTGTCATAAAGCGCTGTTCCGCGGAAGGTGTCATTCTGGGAAAAATTGTGGTCCAGGTGCGTGGTAATGAGGTCTTCATTGGTGACTTGCTGCCCAACAAAGTTGTATTGCCCGGTGTCGCCTGATATTGCGCCATTAGGCAATTGGTAAAGCGAAAAGTAGGGCACCACATTCGGGTTCACGATGATGTTGCCCGATGCCAGGTGTCCTTGCCGGGCGGCAGCCGTGGGCACAATCGCAATCTGGCTGACACCGAGGCTCTGCCGGACCCCTTCATAGTCGGCAAAGAAGAACGTCTTGTTCCTGATGATCGGACCGCCAATAGAGCCGCCAAATTGATTTCTGCGGAACGAAGGGACGCTGGGACCGTCGAAGAAATTGCGCGCGTCAAAGACGCTGTTGCGCAAGAATTCATATACCGACCCATGGAACGAATTCGTTCCGGAACGAGTGATGGAGTTAATCACCCCTCCGGAGCTGCGTCCGTACTGAGCGGGCGCGTTGCTGGTAATGACGGAAAACTCCTGGACGGCGTCAACTCCCAGAGTAGCTCCCAGGGCGCTTCCTGGTCCGCCGTTTGCATAGTCGTTCACACTGATGCCGTCAAGCCGGTAGTTATTCTGTTGCGGGCGGTTGCCGCCGATGGTTAGTTGTGAAGCAAGTCCCCGGTTGGTGCGCGCGCTTCCGGTTGCAATATCACCTGACAGGTTGAGAATTTGCGAAACTCCTGGTTGAAGCGCCGCAAGACTGGTCCAGTCGCGCCCATTCAGCGGCAACTCACGCACGGTTTTATCATCCACTACACCCTGGACTGAAGAGCTCGCGGTTTCCACAGCCGGTGCGCTGTAACCGCCGGCCGCGGTCACTTCAACCTGTGTCGTGCTCGCGCCCAAACTCAAAGTAATATCAACATTCCGGACGGCCCCGACGGTCAGGACTAATCCAGCGATCTCTCTGTCATGGAAACCGGTTGCTGTTGCCACCACACGATAACTTCCTGCTGCAAGGTTTTGTGCAGAATAGATTCCCGCAACATTCGTCTCTGAGTTTCGTATTGCGCCGGTAGCTTCATTGGTGATGCTGACGGTTGCGTGGGGAATGACCGCATCCGTCGGATCACTGACTGTGCCCTGAAGGGTTGCGCCCTCCGCCTGGCACCACGAAGTGCTGCGAAGACACACCAGCATGAGGCAAAGCAGCGACACCTGGAAGAATTGCCGGCCATACCCTGAACAAAGCCGATTGCGTTGGGCGCCTGTGCCCACTAGTGAAGGCGATGTCTGAAAAAACAGGCTTTCTTGATTCAAGGATTGATGCGGTCTGCCACTGGCACGCGACGTACCTGTCTTTGATATGGACATGAAAAATGCCTCATTTCAGATAGATTTCTTACTTCCGGGGAGGGAACGCCGGTCTTTCCAATGACCGTTCAGCACAATAAATTACCGGAATGAACCAATCCTTAACAAAAGATGAAAATTCATTCATGCACTGACAGCCTCAGTAGCCATGAGAGAGTTCATTCACTCTGGCATGCTGGCCTACTTTATCTGGCCCTGAGTGTTCTTCGATTTTCTGAAGTTCCTCTTTTACCATTTGCTGCGGGAGCGGCAGGAAAACTCCTTCTTTCTCCACATCTTGCTGCCCCTGTTTGCTCAGGACAAATTTCAAAAATTCCCTGATCTTCGGGTCGAGTGCCTGTCCTGGAGCGAGGTTCAAGTAAATGTAAACAACGCGGCTCAAGGGATACGTCTGGGGCACCACCTCCTGGAATGTACCTTTGTAGTATGGGCCGTTATTGTTGATGGCCAGAGCAAGCGGCCGCGTATCTTTTATGACGCTGCTGAATCCCGAGTAGCCAATGGCATAAGGGTCGGCGGCGACGCCTTGCGCGATCGCGTCGAGAGCAGGCAGGGAACCGACAGTCGTGCGTTCGGTGATGCCGTCTTTGTATTCACCGTTTTCTAATACCCGCTCCTGCACAAAATTGGCAATGCCATTGGGCCGAATCAGGCCCCAAAGATGAATCGGTTTGTTGGCCCATTCACCTTTCGCCCCCACATCACCCCAAGAGGTCACTTCTTTGTAGCCGCGCTTGCGCGTCTTGGAATAAATGGCGTCCAATTGTGCGAACGTAAGCTTGTGAATTGGGTTCTGGGCGTTGACCAGGAATGCAATCGCATGGGTCTTGCCCGGAGTGCGAAAGCTGCCGCCGGCGACCCTCACCGCGAAGGGCGTGTAGCCGAATTTTTGCTGAAAGGGAGCGATCTCGTTGGGCAGCATCTCGCGCGCAACCGGACCGAGTTGGGCCCTGCCCTCAGTGAGCGCAGGAGCGGCCGTGCCCGAGGCCTTGGCTTCCATGTCAATGGTGACATCGGGATACATCTGGCGGAAATCGGCAATCCATAGCTTCATTAATTCTTCCATGGTGTCGGCGCCCACACTTTTCATAGAGCCGGAAAGGGTTCCGGCGCTCTTATAAACAGGGAGATCGGGGCTGGCTTTGGCGTGGAGCGTCTCGTTAAATTTTGGGTGCTCGGCGGCCAATACAGACATACACAGAAGAACCACACCAACAAAAACCAATTGCACACGTCGCATTTTGCTTCTCCAGTTTGTCATAAGTCACAATGCCGATTTACACGCTTGATTTCCGGCTTTCTAAGCCCGTGTTACTACATACCCGCAGGATTAAACGATTCTGAACCGAAGATAAAAACTTGTTCAGAAATAAAAGCGAGGGTTGGGACAGCCTACATTGCGATATGCTGGGCGTTTCATGCCGACAGCTGCAACCTTCTTCGTGCCGTGCCTTTCCGTGCTTGCGGCCTTGTTTTTACTTCCGTTTGCGATGAATGCGCAGGAGCGGACTGATTCCAAGCTGCTTACGGGCACTATTGACACAATTGTGCGCAAGCAGATGCAGACGCACAAGATTCCTGCGTTATCAATTTCAGTAATGCGCAACGGTAAGACCGTGTTTTCGCGGGCTTATGGATGGGCCGATCTCGAGAATCAGACGCGCGCGGCTCGCGATACGCTGTACCGCATCGGGTCCATCACAAAACCAATCACTTCGACTGCCGCAATGGTCCTGTCGCAACAAGGCAGGCTCAATCTCGATGCACCCATTCAGGATTACTGCCCCGCATTTCCCCAGAAACCATGGACCCTTACCACTCGACAGTTGCTGTCGCATTTGAGTGGGATTCGGAATTTTCGCGCCGCCCCCGGCGCAGTTCCCGAGTTGTTCAGCGACATCCATTACGCGAGCATCACCGACAGCCTGGCCATCTTCGCGGATGATCCTCTGATTGCCACTCCCGGCACAAAGTTCGAGCCCAGCAACTACGGATACGATGTAGTGGGTTGTGTGCTCGAGGGAGCAACGAAAAAGCCATTTTCTGACCTGCTTCAGGAATTAGTTTTCAAACCGGCAGGGATGGTTGCAACGCGGACCGATGATGTTTTCGAGATTATTCCGCACCGCAGCCGCTCCTATTCACCTGCATCAAACGGCAATATTCAAAATGCGCGCTCCACTGACACCAGCAACAAGGTTCCGGGAGGAGGTTTGTTGTCCACCGCTGACGATCTTACCCGCTTCGCCATGGCGCTTGAATCGGGGAGGTTGCTGGATCCAGCACTCATTCAACAAATGTGGACACCACAGTTCACCACTGACGCCACACCCACCAACTATGGTCTGGGGTGGATGATTCGGAGTTATGAGGGAGTGCAGGTCGTGGCCCATACCGGTGAGCAGCCGGGTGCGAGCTCGATCCTTTATCTCATTCCCAGCCGGAAGCTTGCATTCGCAGTGTTGACCAATGTTGATGCCGCCGGACTATGGAAGCTGGCAGATCAGCTCGTAGGCGTGCTTACCCATCCAGACAAGAAGTCGCCCGTGAAAGGTCGTTGATCAGGCGTCTTTTTATTCGAGCTTTTTCAGTTCCTGTTGTGCATACGCTTCCGGCAGGGGCAGGAAAATTCCATCTTGCACCACGGCCTGCTGGCCCTCCCGGCTGAGAATGTATCGTACGAACTCTTTCAGTACCGGATTGAGCGGCTTTCCCGGTGTCCGATTCGCGTAAATATAGATGACGCGGCTCAGCGGATATTTCTGCGACGCTACTTCCTCGAACGTGCCTTTGTAATAAGGACCGCTATTTGTTTTCGCCAGCGCCAGCGGTTTTACGCCATCAGTGAGATAGCCAAAGCCGGCATAACCAATCGCATATGGATCAGAAGCAACCATGGAGGCCAGCGGAAACACCGTATCTTGCACCGTGATCCCGTCTTTCCACTGACCATCGGCAAGAATGCGCAAACGCAGGAAATGTTCAAAGCCGTTCGGTTCTTTCACTCCAACCAAGTGGATCGGTTTATCCGTCCAGTCTCCCTTTAAGCCAAGCTGCCCCCACTTCGTGATATCTTCCTTCCCACCGCGAGTTCTGGTTTTGGAATAAATCGCGTCAATTTGGTTGAAAGAGAGTTTTTCAAGAGGGTTCTGCTTGTTCACAAAGAACGTCAGGGCGTCGGTAAAGGCCACGGTTCGGTAACTTCCCCCGGCGATAGCAACCTCAAGGGGCTTATACCCGAACTTTTGTTCGAAGGGGGTTTCTTCTTTTTCCATCATCTCGCGCGCGATGAGTCCGAATTCGGCGGTTCGCTCGGTAAGCACCGGTCCGGCAGCGCCCGATCCTTCGATGGAGGCTTTTATTTCGACATTTGGATAATACTTCCTGAATCCTTCGATCCATAGAGTGACAAGTCCCGGAGTGGTATCGGATTGAACTCCACTGAGCGAGCCCGAGAGCTGGCCGCGCGGCTTGTAGGCAGGAAGTTTTGGATCGAGAGCAGCATGGAAGGTTTCAGGGTTGGGCCTGGCATGCGGCGGCCTTTCTGAAAACATCGGGACCGCCCATGCCAATACGAAAATCATCAGTAGAGTTTGCTTCATGCAATCCCCTTTTTTAACGCTTGGAATTCTAACGCCGCGAAAAGTTTATTCAACTTGGAATGTGAGAACCTTGGCCCCAACTTTTCCTTCGCCCGGAGACACTGCGACATAGAGCCGGTTCAGTTGAGGCACCAGCAGAGCAGTTTTCGCTCCTACAGCGCTTGGCACCTTGGAGATCAGCTCATAGTGATCGGCATCTTTTTGCTGATACACGCCAATAT